>Ga0075343_1000074_pt1 | contig 19407 bp, 19 predicted proteins | sample RushOxbow_ThreeS_2_FD_120072 | JGI IMG/M metagenome (GOLD analysis project Ga0075343, IMG submission 120072) | Natural and restored wetland microbial communities from the San Francisco Bay, California, USA, that impact long-term carbon... | ecosystem: Environmental > Terrestrial > Soil >...
CGGCAGCTAGCCGTCCGGCAACTCAGCCGCGGCTCGGTTCTGGAACTCGGCCCAGTAGCGCTCCATCGTCGTTGAGCGATGTGCGAGGTGGAGGAGGTCGTACGGTGCGACATTCACCGCACGCACGATCCATTCGCCTCCGTGCCCGAGGTCGAGGACGTTCACGCAGGCGGGCGCCTGCTCGAAGTGGCCGAGGAACATGCGCTCGCCCGTGAGCGCATACGAGAGGAGCGCGCGATTGACGCCGCCGTGGAGGACGGCGAGCGCCGTATCCCACTCCCCGGCTGTGAACCGCGCGAGCGCGGGGAGGACGCGGTCGAAGAGCTCGCCGATCGACTCGCCGCGCAAGAAGCGCGCGTCGTTCGGAATGACGCCGCGGAAGGCGTGCACGAACTCGCGCTCCAGCGCGTCGGGCGGGATGTCCGACAGCCGCCCGCCCTGGATCTCGCGCAGCTCCGGCCACGACTCGACGTCCGAGCGCGGCGCGACGATCGAGGCGGTCTCCAGCGTTCGCGGAAGCCCGCTGCAGATGACTCGGTCGAGCTCGATCCCGGCGAGAGCTGCGGCTGCCTCGCGGGCCTGCGCTCGGCCGTCCTCGGTGAGCGGCACCTCGGCGGGATCGACGGGGGAGCCGTCTTCGGAGAAGTACGACACTTCGGCGTGGCGCATGAGGTAAAGGCGGCGGCGCATCGACGTAGGATCGTACGGGTGCCGGCTTCGGACATCGTCGAGACCTCTGCGGACGCGAGCGGGCTGGAGAAGCCGCCGCTGCTCATCCTCGAGCGCATCGAGGCGTTCCTCGACCGACACGGGCTCGGCGCGGGCGCCGTCCGCGCGCAGCGGATCGGCGAAGGAGGGGGGTCGAACTTCACGTTTCTGCTCGAGCGCGACGAGGTCCGCTACGTGCTCCGCCGCCCGCCGCGACCCCCGCTACCGCCGTCGGCACACGACGTCGTCCGCGAAGCGCGACTTCAACTCGCGTTGCGCGCGGCGGGATTCGTACGGCTACCGACGATCGTCGCGGTGTGCGAGGACGAGTCGTTGCTCGGCGTGCCGTTCTACGTGATGGAGGAACTCGACGGCCACGTCCCCACGGACGAGCTGCCGCCCGGCGTCGCCGGAGAGGAGGCACGGCGCGCGCTCGGGCTCGACCTCGTCGATGCGCTCGTCGAGATCCACGCTGCCGATGTGTCGACGCCGGAGCTCGCTGCGTTCGCTCGCCCGGGCAGCTACAACGAGCGCCAGGTTCGTCGGTTCACCCAGCTGTGGGAGCTGAACAGGACCCGTGATCTGCGACAGGTCGAAGAGGTCGGCGCTACGCTCGCCGCCGCGATCCCGGAGCCGCTCCCTCCGACCGTCGTCCACGGCGACTACCGGCTCGGGAACACCATGGTTACGCGTGACCGGCCGCGGATCCTCGCCGTGCTCGACTGGGAGATGGGCGCGATCGGCGACCCTCGCGCCGACGTCGGGTACCTGCTCGCGACGTACTCCGAGCCCGGCGGCCCGCCGAACCCGCTCGGAACGTCCCCTGTGACGGCGCTTCCCGGTTTCCCGTCCCGGGCCGAGCTCGTCGAGTGGTACGCGACGGCGAGCGGTCGCGCCGTCGAGCCGCTCGCCTGGTTCGAGGCACTGGCGCTGTGGAAGGCAGCGGTGTTCTGTGAGGCGATCTACGGGCGCTACGTGCGGGGCGAGCTCGGCGCCGAGGACGAGCGCGCGGCCCGCTTCGAAGAAGGCGTGCCGTATCTCGCGGACGCCGCAGCGGCAGCGCTCGCGGCTCCCTGACATTTGCAGCAGTCTGTTGGAGGAGGCCGCAGCACGGCTCCGTGACTTCTCCGGATGCAAGCGTCGCCCATCGGTGCGACTCTCCAGGCTGAAGCGACCAGGAGGTGGGAGGTGGCCGGACGCCTACCGCCACGCTGGTTCATCGAGACCTTCTGGCGGGTGCACCGACGCATCGTCGCGGCGAGCGGTGGCCGCCGAGGGCTCTGGGCTCCGAAGCCCGGGAAGTGGGGAGCGTTGCGACTGACGACGACGGGGCGGCGCAGCGGTGAACCGCGCAGCGTGATCGTCGGCTACTTCCAGGACGGGCCGAATCTCGTCTCGCTGGCCATGAACGGCTGGGGCGAGGCGGAGCCGGCGTGGTGGCTGAACCTGCAGTCCGAGCCGCGTGCGATCGTCGATCTCGCAGGCGGGAGACAGCTCGGGGTCGTCGGCCGGCGTGCGGTCGGCGACGAGCGCAGCCGGCTGTGGCAGCGCTGGCGCGAGATCGACGAGGGGCTCGACGCGTACGCGGCGCGCCGCCCACGTGAAACCGCGATCGTCGTGCTCGAACCGCGCTCGGCGCCCGGATGAGCTAGAGCGCGATCTCGGCCAGCGCGCGCAGCGCCTCGGGCTGCTGCGTCGAGACGAGCAGCGACGTCGCGCCCGACTCGCGCCACGCGTCGAGCCGCTCGGCGAGGCGCTCTTTCGGCCCGACGAGAGCGACCTCGTCGACGAACGCGTCCGGAACCGCGGCCGCCGCGTCGCGCTTGTTGCCGTCGAGGTACAGATCCTGGATCTCACGCGCGGCCTCCTCGTAGCCATAGCGGCAGGCGAGGTCGTTGTAGAAGTTCTTCCCCCGTGCGCCCATTCCGCCGATGTACAGGGCGTAGTAGGGCTTCAGGAACTCGCGACCTGCCTCCACGTCGTCGATGAGGATCACGGGCGCGGTCACCGCGATGTCGAACCCCTCACGAGCGTTCGCGATGACGTCCCCGAACGCGTCGCGAGCGTGCTCGGGCGACCAGAAGATCGGCAGCCAGCCGTCGGCGATCTCGAACGCCTGCGCGACGGCCTTCGGACCCATCACGGCGAGGTAGATGGGGATGTCCGCGCGAAGCGGGCGGGCCATCAGCTTGAGCGGCTTGCCGAGCCCCGTTCCGTTCGAGAACGGGATGTCGTAGTGCGTGCCGTGGTGCTCGACGACGTCGCGCCGCAGCGCCGTGCGCACGATCTCGACGTACTCGCGCGTCTTTTCGAGCGGCTTGCCCCACGCCTGGCCGTGCCAGCCCTCGACGACCTGTGGACCTGAGGTACCGAGCCCGAGAATGAAGCGGCCGTCCGAGAGGAGGTCGAGCGTCGCGGCCGTCATCGCCGTGTTCGAGGGGGTGCGACCCGGGATCTGCATGATCGCCGAGCCGAGCTTGATCTTCTCCGTCGTCGCGCCCAGCCAGGAGAGGACGGTCACGCAGTCCGTGCCCCAGGCCTCCGCGGCCCACGCGGAGTCGTAGCCGAGGCGCTCGGCCTCCTGCGCCATCCGGATCGTCTCGAGCGGGCTCGTGCCCGGCGGGGCGTATCCCATGTAGAACCCCAGTCGCATCGCTCAGTTCCCTGGCCGCATCGCCATGAGCCTGCGATGCTACTCGCATGACGATCACCGACCTTCGCCCGACCGGCGAGGCGCTCGAGCTCCGCGAGCGCGTCCGCGCGTTCATGGAGGCTCATGTGTATCCCAACGAGCCCGTCCTGAATCGCGAGGACGACGCTGCCGACGCGCTGGTGGCCGAGCTGCGTGCCCGCGCAAAGACGGAGGGACTCTGGGCGCCGCACCTGCCGCCCGAGGCCGGCGGCTCGAGTGGGAGCTTCCTCGTCTATGCGCACCTGAACGAGGAGATCGGCAGATCGATCTGGGGCCAGCTCGTCTTCAACTGTCAGGCCCCCGACGCCGGCAACGGCGAGATCCTCTGGCACTTCGGGACGGAGGAGCAGAAGCAGCGCTTCCTCGAGCCGCTCGTCTCGGGCGACGCGCGCTCGTTCTTCTCCATGACCGAGCCGGAGGTTCCCGGCTCGGACCCGACGACTCTGCGGACGCGGGCGGTGCGGGACGGCGACGACTGGGTCATCGACGGCCACAAGTGGTTCTCGTCGGGCGCCGAGGGGGCGGCCTTCGGGATCGTGATGGCGGTCACCGACCCCGACGCCGACCCGCATCACCGAGCGAGCCAGATCATCGTCCCGGCCGACACCGCCGGGGTCGACGTCGTCCGTGCCATCCCGACGATGGGTCATCGCGGGCGTGGTTGGACAACGCACTGCGAGGTGCGCTACACGGGTGTACGCGTCCCCGTTGCGAACACGCTCGGCGAAGTCGGTGACGGATTCCGCATCGCGCAGAAGCGGCTCGGCCCGGGGCGCATCCACCACGTCATGCGCTGGCTCGGCCAGATGCAGCGCGCATTCGAGCTCATGTGCACCTACGCGCTCGAGCGCGAGACCTTCGGCTCGCCGCTCGCCGACAAGCAGACGGTGCAGAACTGGATCGCCGACTCGGCGGCGGAGATCCAGGCGTGCCGGCTCCTCACGCTCGACGCAGCCCACAAGATCGACGCCGGCGACGAGGCTCGCGTCGAGGTCTCGCTGATCAAGTTCTACGCAGCCCGTGTCCTGCACGACGTGATCGACCGTGCGGTGCAGACGCACGGCGCTCGCGGCCTGACGGACGAGACGCCGCTCGCGGGAATGCTCGCGATGGCGCGCGGCGCCCGGATCTACGACGGTCCGGACGAGGTGCACCGCATGGTCGTCGCCAGGCGGATCCTCAAGTCGTTCGCCGCCGGAGATCCCTGGCGCTTCGAGTAGCGAGCGGCCCGACTGACCGCGACGACGCCGGCTACAACGGGGTACGACCGAGGCGCTGCCGCCGGGCGTTCTCCGTCCGCCGGCGCTTGACCGAGCACGAGGACCGTGTAATGGTGGCACGAATCGTATGAAGGCCTCCCATCAGGGGGAGGGGCAGTACGAGTGCTGCCGCGGTGCGGCTGAGCACCCTTCGAGCCACCCAGCGAACTCGTCGAGGTGACGGATTCGAGGCGGGTTTGCGCGCCCTCCAAGGAGGCTTGGATGACCGCTCGCGCAATTGCCCTCGCAACGGCCACAGGGATCGTGGTCGGATGCGCCGGAGTCCTGCTGGCAGCCGGAAGCGTCGGCGCCAAGCCGAACGCGCTTCCGGCCGGAAACCTCGTCAAGAATCCGGGTGCCGAGACGCCGCTGGGCGGTGCGCTCCCGAGCGAGAACAAGGCCGTGCCTGCAATGTGGCAGGACATGCCGCACCCGGACCCGAGCCGGGGGGCAGGCCCGGGCATCCAGGCCGTGCGTTACGGCACGCACCAGTCCGTGCTCACGCCGGCGCTGTCCGGGGCGATCGGCGGCGGCAGGAGCTTCTTCGCCGGCAGGTATTCGAGTGAGGCCTCGGGCGCGTTCCAGCTGATCGACGTCGGCAGCGCGGCCGCCGACATCGACGCGGGCGGCGTGAAGGCGTGTCTGTCCGCCTACCTCGGCGGGGCCGCTGAGGGTTGGGGAGAGAATGTCAAGGCCCGTGCCGACCTCCAGTTTCTCGGCGAGGGCGACGCGGTGCGCGGGCAGTTCGGCCTCGCCACGGTGACGGCAGCGAGTCGGCGGAATGCACCGACCCTGCTCTGGCGGGCTTCCGAGCGGGCAGTGCCGTCGGGAACGAGGATGCTGAGGGTCTCGCTCACCTTCACCGGTTTCTTCGCGAGCGGCGGGTTCGCGGACAACGTTGCGGTTGCTCTCACCAAGGGCCGCTGCATCCCGCAGCTGGCTGTCCGCTGCCAGCGCGGAGCGCTCGTCGCAACGGTGACGCCTTCGGACGCGGTGCGGACGCAGCGCGTGCGGTTCCAGGTCCGGGGCGCGAAGGGACAGAAGCTCGCCAACGACGCTCGTGCGCCATTCACCGCGCGGGTGCCGATGACGGGGCTCACCGGCCGCCTGACCGTCACTGCGACCCTGGCCCAGGCCGGCAGCGGGAACGTCGTCCTCACGAAGAAGTCGCGTAGGTGCTGACCTGACCCGAACGCTGCGCGCCGCGACGGTCGCTCTGGCGGTCGCACTCGCCGCTGCCATGGCCTCGACGGGTTGTGGCGGCGGGGGCGACGACGCCTCGGACGAGACCTTCACGTTCGACACGGGGATCGAGACGTTGGAGACCACGGGCGAGTCGGCAGTCCTCGACCCTGCGTCAGTCCCCGCTCCCGGTCAGGCGCGCGTCGAGGTGGACGGGAAGGTCCACGTGCTGAGGGCGAGCGGCTCCGTCTACTTCACCTGCGAGGTCGGCGCCGAGCGGATCACGGTCAACTTCCAGGAGACGGACAGCGGCTCTCTCTCAATCCAGGGCGGCGTGCTGGACGGCGAGTGGAGTGGAAACGTCACCTTCGCGCCGACCGGGCTCGACAACTACGGCGGCGGTATCAACGGCGGCGAAGTCGCGGTCGGGGAGGACGCGCTGACGTTCACGGGGACGCTCGCCTACCGTTCGCTCTCGGATCCGACGAACACGCGGGACGCCGAGGCGTCGATCGCGGTCAACTGCGACACCGGTGGCGCAGGCGAGGCGATGGCCGAGATCGACGGCGAGACCTTCACCTTCCCGGCCAGCGGCGCGCAGAGCTACGACTGCGAGGTCACGGCGAGCAGTGCTCGCGTGCTCGTCAACCGCCTCGCGCTCGAGGACAGCCAGATCCAGATCGACGCGTCGCAGCAGGACGGGCGCTGGCTCGGCGGCGTCTATGTCGTCTCGGGCGAGGATCGATACAACGGGATCCTGCCCGCCGACGGGAGCGGGCTCGAGATCTCCGGGAGCACCCTCACCTTCACGGGGACCTTCACGCGGAAGTCGGAGACGGATCCTGCGCTGGAGCAGGAGGTGGTCGGAACGGCGTCCGTCACGTGCTGAGAGCCGGCTCGCGCGCACGGGCCGCAGCCTGCCGTCGGTGGTCCGACCCGACCTTCGAGCCCACGCTCAGCGGGGCCCGGGGACGCCCTTGAACTCGTAGTGGAGCGGCTCGCGGCCCGGCTGGACGACCCACGCCTCTCCCGTGCCCTCGCTCTTGTAGGCAGCCCACACGCCTTCGGCCACTGCCTCTGGGCTGAGGAGGCGATAGCCGCGCGACTCGAGATCCTCGCGGAACGCCATCGGGGTAAGCGCTGTGTTCGCCCACCCGGGGCAGACAGCCTGGATGCGGATCCCGCGTTCGGCGAGCTGCGGCGCGACCGAGCGGACGAAGCCGACGACGGCGTGCTTCGTCAGGCCGTAGATCGGGTCGTCGGCTATCGCGGTCAGGCCCGCGAGTGATGCGGTGACGATGATCGTCGAACCCTTCGGCATCACGCGGTCGAGGCGCCGCACGCCGTAGACGACGCCGTCGACATTCACGCCGAGCGCCCGGCGGTACTGCTCGTCGGTCAGTGTCGCGATGTCGTCCGAGCCCGTGACGATCCCGGCATTCAGGCAGGCGAGGTCGACCGAGCCGACGTGCTCCCAGGCCTCGGGGTCGGAGACGTCGAAGCCGGAGACGAGATCGAGCTCCTTCACTTCGTAGCCTTCTGAGGAGAGCTTTGCGACGATCGCCTTGCCGATGCCGCCGGCCGCGCCGGTCACGAGAGCGGTCATGGAATCAGAACGACCTTTCCTGTCGATTGTCTGGACTCGATGAGGCGGTGTGCTTCGGCGGCCTCCTCGAGCGGGTACTCCGCGCCGACGATCGGCCGGACGGCTCCGCTCTGCCACAGGCGGACGACATCCTGTGCGGCGCGCGCGACGAGCTCCGGGTCGCGACCGATCAGGCGGCCGAGGTAGAAGCCGTGGACGCCGATGTTGCGGCCGACGAGCCAGGCGGGATCGAGCGGCTGCCACATTCCGCCCGCGTAGCCGACGGCGATTGCTGTGCCCATCGGCTTCAGGAGCCCGAGCGCGCTCTTGAACACTTCGCCTCCGACCAGGTCGAAGACGACGTCGACCTGGTCGAGCTCGCCGATCTGCTCGTAGGAAACGGCTTCGACCGCTCCGAGCGAGCGTGGGAGCTCGAGCTTCTGCTCGCTTCCGGCCGCCGCGACCGGCGTGCCGTTCAGCGCTCTCACGACCTGCACCGCCGCGGTCCCGACGGCACCGGCGGCCGCGGTCACCAGCACGCGCGCGCCGAACGCGATGCGCGCGAGCTCGGTGAGCGGGATCCACGCGGTGAGGAAGGCCATGGGGAACGCAGCCCCTTCGGCGAAGCTCGCAGACTCGGGCAGCGGGAGAAGCCAGCGGCGGTCGACCACGACCTGCTCCGCGTAGCCGCCTCCGCCGGAGAGGACGAACCCCATTACGCGCTGGCCGTCGAGGTCGCCGGCGATCTCGGAACCCAGCACCGCCGGGAACTCGGGCATCTGCGGGTACATGCCGCGTCGGATCAGGACGTCGGCGAAGTTGATTCCCGCGGCTCGGACCTCGACGATCGCCTGGCCGTCCGCCGCCTCGGGCTCGGGCACCTCGGCGACGGCGAGCTGCTCTGGCCCGCCGATCCCCTTGAGGACGGCCGCTTTCATCTCCACCGACCTCCCGGCCGCGCACGAAGAAGCAAGTTACAACTTGTCACAAGCGCTCGCGCGCGCCCGTAGCACTCATCGATGCGCGCAGGAACGCGCAAGTTACAACTTGTCACTTGCGCGTCTCCATCCCTCGCCCCCGTCTGCGTCGAACGCCGATCAGCGACCCGTGAAGTTCGGCTCGCGCTTCTCGATGAAGGCTGCGACGCCCTCGGCGCCGTCCTCGGACTCGAGGCAGCGCCGGAAGCCATCAGCCTCGCGGCGGAGGCCCTCCTCGAGCGGGAGGTCGCGCGTCGTGCGTGCGAGCTCGCGCAGGATCCCGACGGCGACGGGCGAGCGGGCCGCGATCGTCCGTGCGACTCCGAGCGCCGTCTCGCGCAGCTCAGCCCGCGGCACGACCTTCTCGACGAGCCCCCAGTCGTAGGCCGTCTGCGCGTCGATGAAGTCACCGGTCAGGTTGAGCAGCTGCGCGCGGCCGATCCCGACGAACCGCGGCAGCCGCTGCGTCCCGCCGCCGCCCGGGATGAGCCCGAGCTTGATCTCCGGCTGGCCGAGCGTCGCGTCGTCGGAGCAGATGCGGAGGTCGCAGCACATCGCGAGCTCGAGCCCTCCGCCCAGGCAGAACCCGTGGATGGCCGCGACGAAGGGCGTGTGAGCTGCGTCCATGCGATGGCCGAGCTTCTGGATCCCGCGCGCCGAGCCGCTCTCCTGCGCCTCGGCCGCAGCCTCGCGCAACGACGGGAACTCCTTGATGTCGGCCCCCGCGACGAAGGCTCGCTCGCCGGCGCCGACGAGGACGATCGCGCGCACGGCGTCGTCGTGATCCAGCCGGTCGAGCTCGGCTTCGAGCTCCTCGAGCAGAGGGGCCGAGAGCTGGTTCATCGGCGGATTCTCGATCGTGACGACTGAGACCGCGCCGTCGAGCTCCGTCGAGACGTAGTCGCCCACTACGCCTCCGCCGGTTGCTGTGCGAACTGGTCACGAAGGGCGGTCTTCCGGAACTTGCCGACCGCGGTCTTCGGGATCTCCTCGACGAACTCGAAGCGATCGGGGAGCCACCACTTCGCGAAGTTCGGTGCGAGGAACTCGCGCAGCTCGTCAGGCGACGCCTCCTCGCCCTCGCGGAGGACGACGACCGCGAGTGGCCGCTCCGACCACTTCTCGTCCGGCACCGCGATGACCGCGGCCTCGGACACGGCGGGATGCCCCATGAGCGCGTTCTCCAGCGCCACGGTGGAGATCCACTCGCCGCCCGACTTGACGAGGTCCTTCGCTCGGTCCTGCACCTCGACGAAGCCGTCGGCATGAATGGTCACCACGTCGCCGGTCTTGAACCAGCCGTCCTCGGTCCAGCGATCGGAGCCTTCGTCCGACTCGTAGTACGCCGAGGAGATCGACGGCCCTCGGACTTCGAGCTCGCCCATCGTCTGGCCGTCCCACGGCACGCTGCCGGTCTCGCTCGAGGCGCGGATCTCGACGAACGGGATCGTGAGCCCCTGCATCGCGCGCCGCGAGTACGCCTCGTCCTTCGTCAGGCCCGTCTCCTGGCCGGGAGCGCCGGAGATCGTCCCGACCGGGCTCATCTCGGTCATGCCCCAGCCGTGGACGATGTGGAGGCCGTGGCGCTCGCCGAAGGCCTCGATCATCGCGCGCGGCGGAGCGGCGCCGCCGACCGTCATGAACCTGATCGACGAGAGATCCCATTTGCCCGGATTGGCGTCGAGGAGCTGGAGGATTCCCATCCAGATCGTCGGCACGCCTGCCGTCACCGTGACCTTCTGCTCGACGAAGCCGTCGAGGAGCGTCTCGGGATCCATGTGCGGTCCGGGGAAGACCTGCTTGACGCCGGTCAGAGTCGAGGAGAAGGGGAAACACCACGCGTTTGCGTGGAACATCGGGACGACCGGCAGGCAGACGTCGTCCGAGTAGAAGCCGAGTGAGGCGAGCACGGTCAGCGCATGCACGGCGATGGCGCGATGGGAGTAGAGGACACCCTTCGGCCGGCCGGTGGTGCCGCTCGTGTAACACATCGCGGCCGCCGTGTTCTCGGGGAGGTCGCGGTAGGCGAACTCCGACTCGTTCGCGTCCGCGATGAGGTCTTCGTAGTCGATCGTGCCGTCGGGTGCAGGTCCCTGGCCGACCGCGACGACGTGCTCGAACGAGCAACGCGGGACGAATTGCTCGGCGAGCGGCCACAGCGTCTTGTCGACGAGCAGCACGCGGTCGCCGCCGTGCGTCGCGATGTATGTGTTGTCGTCCGGGTGGAGGCGCAGGTTCAGGGTGTGCGTGACGAAGCCGCCTGCAGGCGCGCCCATGTACGCCTCGAGGTGCTGCGAGTGGTTCCACATGAATGTCCCGACGCGATCGCCGTCCTCGAGCCCGAGCTTGCGCAGGGCGACGATGAGCTTCTTCGTGCGCGAGATGAAGTCGGCATACGTATAGGTGTGCCAGCTCTTGTCGGGCAGGCGGCTCGCGATCTCGTTGCCGCCGTAGAGCTCGTCCGCCCGGCGCATGATCGCGGGCACGTTCAGCTGATAGTCCATCATCAGGCCGTCCATCAGGGACTCAACCTCCTTGGGCGACGGTCACGGGCGCCGGGCTCGTGCCGGACGCCGTCTTCTCTTCGATGAGCGACGCGGCGATCTCGGCGCGAAGCGCGGTGCCGGAGGCGCCGAAGCTCTCGATCCACAGCGCACGCTTGTAGAGCCGGTGCAGGCGGTGCTCCCAGGTGAAGCCGATGCCGCCGAGCGCCTGGATCGCGGTCTCGCAGACCTGCACGGCGCTTTCGCCGGCGTACGACTTCGCGGCAGCGCCGGCGATCGCCGCCTGCGGGTCGTCGTTCGCGACACACCACGCTGCCCACAGCGCGAGTGAGCGCGAGAGCTCGACGTGCGTGTACGCATCGGCAAGCGGGTGTGAGACGGCCTGGTAGACGCCGATCTTCTTGCCGAACTGCTCGCGTGACGACGCGTACTCCAGCGCGTCCTCCAGGGCAGCGCGCGCGATTCCGCACGCCTCGAGCGCGAGTGCCGTGCGCGAACGGGTCTCGATCGCGGTGAGAACGGTCGAGTCGGCGAGGCGGCGACCCGCTTCGCCGCCGCGAACGACGCCCAACGGCCGCGAGGTGTCGGTCGTCTCGAGGATCTCCCGCTCGCCGCCCTCGAGCTCGTAGATGCCGTCGCCGCCGACGATCGCGACATGAGCGGCGGTGTCGAGGTCGGGGACGAGGGGGCCGAGCGCAAGCGTCCAGCTCGCCTCGCCCGCCGCGACCGCGGCGCGATCTTCGGCGCCCAGCGCGGGCAGGGAGAGCCCGACCGTCGCGAAGAAGGGTCCGTGGTAGAGGGCGCGGCCGAGCTCCTCGAAGAGCACCGCCTCCTCGACGAAGGTGAGGCCGGCACCGCCCTCTTCCTCCGCGATCGAGACGCCGGTCCAGCCGAGTTCGGCGAGCTGAGCCCAGGTCGGCTCCGGATTCGCGGCGAGGAACTCACGCGCCTGCTCGCGGAGTGCCTCCTGCTCGGGCGTGAAGGTGAAGTCCATGGCTCCTAGCGGGAGTAGGGAAGGCCGAGCACGCGCTCGGCGACGATGTTGCGGAGCACCTCCGACGTGCCCGCCTCGATGGTGTTACCGCGACTGCGCAGCTGCTGGTACTGCCAGTAGCCGCCGTACGGCGCATTGCCCTCGCCGAGCGCCGCGTCGGGGCCGAGGATCTCGAGCGCGAGTTTCGTCACGCGCTGGTTGCCCTCCGACCAGACGAGCTTCGAGATCGAGCCTTCCGGGCCGGGCATCCCCGTCTTCATGAGGGTGGAGAGGGAGCGGTAGTTCGTGAAGCGCACGGCCTGCATCTCGATCCACTCCCGCGCGATCCCGTCGCGCTGCAGCGTGTCGGCGCCGCGGTCGCGCGCGAGGGCGACGAGCTTGCGGATCTGCACTTCGAGGGCCGCTTGCAGCGCGAAGCCGAGCGTCCCACGTTCATGCAGGAGGGTCGTCATCGCGACCTGCCAGCCGCTCCCGACGTCGCCGAGCAGGTTCTCCTCGGGCACGTGGACGTCGTTGAAGAAGATCTCGTTGAACTCGGATTCCCCTGTGATCTGACGGAGCGGGCGCACCTCCACCCCCGGCGCGTGCATGTCGACGATCAGGTAGGTCAAGCCTGCGTGGCGCGACGACTCCGGATCGGAGCGGGTCAGCAGGATGCAGAAGTCGGCGATGTGCGCGAACGACGACCAGACCTTCTGCCCGTTGACGACGAAGCCGCCGTTCTCGACGCGCGCGCTCGTGCGCACGCCGGCGAGGTCCGAGCCCGCGCCCGGCTCCGAGAAGCCCTGGCACCAGATCTCCTTGGCTGAGAGGAGTGGCTGCAGGTAGCGCGCCTTCTGCACGTCGGTGCCGTGGGCGATGATCGTCGGGCCGGCCATGCCGATGCCGATCACGCCGATATGCGGCGGGGCCTCGGCGCGAGCCATCTCCTCGAGGAAGATCGCCTGGTGGTTGTACGGGGCGCCGCCTCCACCGTACTCCTCGGGCCAGGTGAGCCCGACGTACCCGGCGTCGAAGAGCGCGCGGCTCCACTCGCGCATCTCCGGCCCCTCGAAGCGGGTCGCTCCGCCGCGGTGTCCTGCGAGATCGTCCGGGAGGTTCTCCTCGAGCCACGAGCGCAGCGCGGCGCGGAAGGCTGCCTCTTCGGGAGTGTCCCGGAGATCCATCGGGGGCGATCCTAGACGGTCGGGCGCGGCCCGAGGGCGTTTGCCGGCTGGTCACCGGGTCTTACAAACCGCTAACCGGGGTATCAGGTCTTACTCAGAGGCACCCGGCACGGTGGAGCTGTCGAAAGGGGGTTGATCCACCTGGTGCAGGTGAAGGCACGGCGAAGTCTGCTCGCGCTTGCGGCAGTGGCGCTCGTGGTTGCTGCGGGCTGCACGTACCCGACCGCCGCGCGGCCGGCGTGTGCGGACGCGATCCTCGAAGACTGGACGAACGGAGCGTTGCAGCCTGCATATCCGGCCGACTGCTACGACGCCGCGATCGACGCGCTGCCGGAGGATCTGCGCGCGTACACCTCGGCGGCCGACGACATCTCACGGGTCGCCGTCGCGGCCGGCCGTGTCGCGCCGACGCGCGAGCTGGCCTCGGCCCATGCGGACGAGACGAGCGTCCGCGCGGTGCCCCCGGCTCTGGTCTTCCTCGTCGCGTTCGTGACGGCACTCACGGCGACCGGTCTCGGCGCTGCCCTTCTGCGACGTCGGCGCACGCGCTGATGCGGCTCATCCGCACTGTCGCGCCGGTGGCGGCGCTGCTCTGCGTTAGCTTCGCGCTGGTCGGCGTCGGTGCCGGCTTCAGCACAGCGAAGACGACGCGTTCGGTGCTGTACGGCGTGAACGACGACGCCTGGCTCGTGCACGGCCCAGGGACGCTCGAGGCGCGGCTCGACGAGCTCGACCGTCTCGGCGCCGACGTCGTCCGCTACACCGTCCGCTGGGACAAGGTCGCCCGTGCGAGGCCCGACAGCCCGCGGCAGCACGCTGACTCCGCCTATCGCTGGAGTGAGCCCGACGCGGTCCTCGGTGGCCTTCGTCGCCATGGGATCGAAGCGGTGGTGACGCTCTACGGGGCTCCGGCGTGGTCGAACGGCGGTCGCGCACCGAACTGGGCGCCGAGCTCTGCCGAGTCGTTCGCGAGCTTCGCGTACGCCGCGGCGCGCCGGTATCCGTGGGTTCGGCACTGGACCATCTGGAATGAGCCGAACCGCCCGACCTTCCTGCGGCCGACGTCCGCGAAGACGTACGTCGAGAAGTTGCTCAATCCGGCGTACGCGCAGCTTCATGCGGCGATCGACGGCGTGCGCGTGGGCGGCGGCGTCACCGCACCACGCGGTGGATCCTCGGGCGTGGGACCGGTTGCCTGGATCCGCGCGATGGGTGCAGCCCGTGCTCGGCTCGACGCCTACGCCCACCATCCGTACGCGAGCAACCCGCAGCGCGAGACGCCCTGGGGACCCAAGTGCGTCAACTGCCAGACGATCGCGATGGCGGATCTCGAGCGCCTCGAGCGCGAGGTGGACCGTGCGTTCGGGCCGAAGCGGATCTGGTTGACCGAGTACGGCTACCAGACCAATCCGCCCGACGTCTATCTCGGCGTCTCTCCCTCGGAGCAGGCGACCTATGTCGCGAGCTCTGCTCTGCGTGTCTATCGCAGCGCCTCGGTCGACATGCTCGTCTACTTCATGGTTCGCGACGACGGCGCGCCCGCCGGTTGGCAGAGCGGTGTGCGCTGGCAGGACGGATCGGCCAAGCCGTCCTACGCCGCGTTCCGGATGCCGCTGATCCAGACGGCGCGACGCGGCGACCTCGTCGAGTTGTGGGGCCAGGTGCGGCCGCGCTCCGGAGCTCAGCCGTTCCGCGTGTGGCGGGAGGACGGCGATCGGGCGGGGTGGCTCGGTGGCTCACGGGTCACCGACGCCAACGGCTTCTTCACGATCAACGTGAGCGCAGGGGCAGGCTCTCGCCTACGCATCTGGTCGCCGCGCGACGCAGCGTACGGCCATGAGATAGAGGCTCGCTGAGCGCGTCCTCGTTGCGACCTGCTCTCGGGCCCGTTTAGGGTTGTCCGCGCGATGGCCCTCCTCGAGGTACGGGATGTCACCCTGCGCTTCGGCGGCATCGTCGCGCTCGACGGCGTCTCGTTCGCAGTGGAGGAAGGTCACATCTCCGGACTCATCGGGCCGAACGGCGCGGGCAAGACGACTGCGTTCAACGTCATCACGCGGCTGTACAAGCCGGACTCGGGCGAGGTGTTGCTGGACGGCGCGTCGCTGCTCAAGCAGCCTGCGCACCGGATCGTGCGCAAGGGCGTCGCCCGGACCTTCCAGAACATCCAGCTGTTCCGGACGATGTCGGTGCTCGAGAACGTGCTCATCGGCGCGCACGGTCGAGGGAGGAGCGTGGGGGAGGCCGAGGCGCTGGAGGTGCTCGACGTGGTCGGGCTGCGAGACCGTGCGTACTTCCCCGCTGCGGCCCTTCCCTACGGGATTCAGAAGCGCGTCGAGCTCGCACGGGCGTTGGTCGCCAAGCCACGCCTGCTGCTGCTCGACGAGCCGGCCGGCGGCTTGAACCACGAGGAGGTCTCCGAGCTCGGGACGTTCATCAAGAAGCTCCGCGACGACTTCGAGCTGACGGTGCTCCTCGTCGAGCACCACATGAGCCTCGTCATGAACATCTCGGACGACGTCAACGTCCTCAGCTTCGGCCGGAAGATCGCGAACGGGCCGCCGGCGCTGGTACAGGCAGATCCGGCGGTGATCGAGGCCTACCTCGGCTCCGACGACGAGCACGAGCCCGAGGCACGTCGGGACGAGACACTTCACGAGCCGGAGACGGGGGCAGAGTCGGCGTCTGACACCACGCATCCGGACACGACGCAGGACGGTGCGCCGTGAAGACGCTGCTCGAGCTCGACTCCGTCGCCGCGCGGTACGGCCCCGTGCAAGCGCTCAGCGACGTCTCGCTCGTCGTGCGCGAAGGCGAGGTGGTCGCCGTGCTCGGGGCGAACGGTGCCGGGAAGACGACCACGCTGCGGGCGATCTCCGGAACCGTCTCGCGGTCGGGTGCGGTCGAGCTCGACGGCAAGCAGCTCAGAGGCGGCCCGGAGGCGGCGGCGAAGGCCGGGGTCGCGCACGTGCCGGAAGGACGCGGGACGTTCGTCGACCTGACGGTGACGGAGAACCTCAAGCTCGGCGCCTACACGCGGCGCGACCGCTCGGTGAAGGCCGACATCAAGCGCATCGCCGAGTACTTCCCGTGGATGGTCGAGCGCGGCGGGCAGCGCGCCGGCACGCTCTCGGGAGGCGAGCAGCAGATGCTCGCGCTCGGACGCGCGCTGATGAGCCGTCCCCGCCTGCTGCTCCTCGACGAGCCGTCGCTCGGGCTCGCCCCGATGATCGTCCGTGAGTTCTTCCGGATCGTCCGCAAGCTCAACGAGGACGAAGGGCTCACGGTTCTCGTCGTCGAGCAAGACGCCCGTATCGCCCTCAACGCCTCAGAGCGCGCCTACGTCCTCGAGGTGGGCCGCGTGGCGCTCACCGGGACGAGCGCCGAGCTGCGTGACGACGAGAACGTCCGCCGGAGCTACCTGGGCTACTGATGCTCGCCTCCGAGTTCACCGACTTCATGCAGCAGGTCGTCTCGGGCCTCGCGTCCGGCGGCATCTACGCGCTCCTCGCCCTCGCGCTCGTGATCATCCACCGCTCCACCGGCGTCATCAACTTCGCGCAGGGGGAGATGGCGACGCTTTCGACGTACATCGCGTGGGCGCTCATCGCTCATCACGCCTGGAGCTACTGGCCGGCGTTCGCCGCCACGCTTGTCCTCTCGTTTCTCGGCGGCGTCGGAATCCACCGCGTGGTCATCCGGCCGGTCGAGCGAGGAAGCGTCCTGCGGATCGTCATCGTCACGATCGGCCTGCTGGTCGCGATCAACGGCTTCATCGTCTGGCAGTGGAGCGGCGAGCCACAGCAGTTGCAGGGGCCGTTCGGGACGGAGGTCTACGACATCGGCGGTGTCATCGTCTCGGCGAGCGACATCGGGACGATCGTGGTCGCGCTCGGCATCGTGCTCGCGCTGTGGGCGCTCTTCCAGTTCACCAAGGTCGGTCTGGCGCTGCGCGCCGCTGCGGTCAATCCCAATGAGGCGCGGCTCGTCGGCGTTCGCGTCAGCTGGATGCTCGCGCTGGGGTGGGGGCTCGCAGCGCTCCTCGGCGCAGTCGCGGGAATGCTCACTGCACCGACCGTCGGGCTCGACCCGAACATGATGGCCGCGGTCCTCATCTACTCCTTCGCCGCCGCCGTCCTCGGCGGCATCGACTCGCCGCTCGGGGCCGTCGTCGGCGGACTCGCGATCGGTGTCCTTCTCAACATGCTCAGCTTCCTCAGCCAGTACGACGCGTTCGGCTGGTTCACGGAGGAACTCCGCCTGCCGATGGCGCTGCTGATCATCCTCGCCGTGCTTCTCATCCGGCCACAGGGAATTTTCGGCAAGCCGGAGGTGAAGCGAGTTTGAGTCCTCGCACGCAGCGAATGGTCGGTTTCGTCGCATTCGCGGCGTTCGTCGTCTTCGTGCTGATGCTTCCGCAGTTCGTCTCGGACTTCAAGGCGCGCGAATACGCCTACGTCGGCATCTACCTCATCGCCCTCCTCGGCCTGAACATCCTGACCGGGTATACGGGGCAGATCTCCCTCGGCCACGGAGCGTTCATGGCCATCGGCGGCTACACAACGGCGATCCTGATGGCGGGCAACGAGCAGTTCGGCGGACCGGTCTCGGGAGGGCTGCAGGACATCTGGACGCTTCCCATCGCGGGACTCGTCGCCGGGCTGTTCGGTCTCGCCTTCGGGCTGCCGGCGCTGCGCCTCTCGGGCCTGTACCTCGCGCTCGCGACCTTCGCGATTGCCGTGGCGATGCCGTCGACCCTGAAGCGTTTCGACGAGCTCACGGGTGGGGGCACGGGCATCCAGCTCTTCGGGCTCCCCGAACTGACCGGCTCCAACGCCACGGCGACGGGCGACGACTTCACCGCGCCCGCGACGTTCGACGTCCTCGGCGTCACGTTCACCCAGAACGACTGGATGTACTACCTCGCCTGGTCGATCGCGCTCATCGGCTTCGCCGGGGCCTGGCTCATTCTGCGTGGGAGGACGGGACGTGCGTTCCGGGCCGTGCGTGACAGTGAGACGGCCGCGGTCTCGTCCGGCGTCAGCCTCGCGCGCTACAAGACGCTCGCCTTTGGCGTGAGCGCGGCGTACGCAGGAGTTGCCGGAGGGCTGTTCGCGATCGCGAGCGCGTTCGTGAACCCGGACACGTTCCCGATCGCGCTCTCCATCTTCCTGCTGGTGGGCATCGTCGTCGGCGGGCTCGGCCGCCTCTCGGGTCTCGTCGTCGGCGCGATCTTCGTCGCATTCCTGCCGCTCTGGGCGCAGGGGCAGGATCTCGGATCGCTCCTGCCGGATCGGATCATCCAGGGCGACACCATCTCGATCCCGATCATCGGCGACTTCCTCTTCAAGGGCACGGCCGCACCGGGCGGCCCGGCGATCGTCTACGGGATCGTGCTGATCCTGCTGATGTTCGTGCTGCCGAACGGCGTCGCCGGGCTCTTCCACAGGGTCGGGCAGGCGATCACGAGTCGCCGCTACTCTCGGTCCGAGTGAGGGCTCTCCTGAGTGCGTGTGCAGTGGCGTTCGTCGTCGCGCTGCCCGTCGCGCTCGCCGGATCGACCGCGGATCCGGGCATCAGCTCGACCGCGATCGTCATCGGCGGCACGTCGCCGCTCACCGGCCCGGCCGCGTCGTACGCGTCCGTTGCGCGCGGCGCGAAGGCGTACTTCGAGTTCGTCAACTCGGCCGGGGGCGTGAACAAGCGGAAGATCGACTATCGCATCGCCGACGACGCCTACAACCCGGCGCAGACGGTCCAGGCCGTGCGTCGGCTCGTCGAGCAGGATCGCGTTTTCGCCGTCTTCAACACGCTCGGCACCGAGTCGAACCTCGCGATCCGCGACTACCTGAACCAGGTGCGCGTGCCGCAGCTCTTCGTCGCTTCCGGCGCGACGACGTGGGGCAAGGACGCGGCGAAGTACCCGTGGACGATCGGCTTCCAACCGAGCTACGCCGCCGAAGGCCTCGTGTACGGCCAGTACATCGCGCGGTCGAAGAAGAAGGCCAAGGTCGCCGTGCTCTTCCAGAACGACGACTACGGGAAGGACCTCCTGTCGAGCCTCAAGCTCGGCCTGGGCCGCTCGGGCTCGAAGGTCGTCGCCGCGCAGCCGTACCAGGTGACGTCTTCCGACGTCGGCGCGCAGATCGCGCGGCTGAAGGCGTCCGGCGCAAACGTCCTCTGCATCTTCGCGACGCCGACCTTCGCGATCCAGTCCTACGTCTTCGCGAACCGCCTCGGCTGGCGGCCGCTCGTGATCAACAACGCCGTCTCGGGTACCTCGAACATCATGGTGCTCGCATCCGAGGGCGGGAAGAACAAGCTCGTCGAGGGAACGATC
>Ga0075343_1000077_pt1 | contig 18744 bp, 22 predicted proteins | sample RushOxbow_ThreeS_2_FD_120072 | JGI IMG/M metagenome (GOLD analysis project Ga0075343, IMG submission 120072) | Natural and restored wetland microbial communities from the San Francisco Bay, California, USA, that impact long-term carbon... | ecosystem: Environmental > Terrestrial > Soil >...
CGATCCCGGAGGAAACGGCTATCGCCTTTACCTTCAACACCGCCTCCTACGCGGTGATGATGGCGAGCCCCCAGGACCTCGAGGACTTTGCCGTGGGCTTTGCCCTGACCGAGGGCGTTGTGTCTTCTCTCGACGCCATCGACACGATCGAGGTGGTCGAGGAAGAGATAGGCATCGAGCTGCGGGTCTGGCTCAAGGCGAAGGACGCCGCGGAATTCCTGGGACGCCGCCGCAAGATGGCGGGCCCTACCGGCTGCGGCCTGTGCGGGCTGGAAAGCCTGATCGAGGCGATGCGCCCGCCCCCGGAAGTCGGCGACGGACAGGTGCTGACGCCGGACCAGATCATGACGGCCGTGAACTCGCTGTTTCCGCAGCAGGCGCTCAACCGCGAAACCCGCGCCGTCCATGCCGCGGGCTTCTGGGACCCCGCGCGAGACCTGGTGGCAGTGCGCGAGGATGTCGGCCGCCATAATGCGCTGGACAAGCTCGCCGGCGCGCTGGCCCGCGACGGCAGCACCGCCGCGCAAGGCCTTGTCGTGCTGACGAGCCGGGTTTCCGTGGAGATGGTGCAGAAATCCGCGGCCATCGGCGCGCCGATCGTTGCCGCCGTGTCAGCGCCGACCGCGCTCGCCGTACGCATGGCGGACGCTTGCGGCATGACGCTCGTGGCCATCGCGCGGAAAGACGGCTTCGAGGTTTTCACCCATCCGCGCCGCATCAAGGGCACGCTGGAAAGCCACGTCGCCTAAGCCGTCGCTTTTTAGGAATATGCCACCCAGACGTTCGGCTCCTCATAGGTGCCCGTCTGCTTGTCGACGTCGATCTTCACCGGCGCAATCGCACCTTTCAAGGCGTAGGGTCTCGTCTGCTGAAAGCGCTCCTTGGACCAATTCTCCCAAAGCCGAGTTGATCGGGATCGTCGAACGCGAGATCCGCAGCGGCTATCGGGCTTCATTTTTCTGACCGGAATCGCCCGCTAGTCCCGCCCCGCTTGGCCGCCCCGCGAACCCAAAGCCCCGCCGCCGCCACAAAGCGCGCCTAGGGTCGTCCGCGATGGGAGGACGCCTGCGCCATGAAAATCATGATCGCAAATTTCTTCGTCGCCGCCCTGGCCGTGGCCGCGGCCTTTGGAGAGGCACCCGCGGCGCGAGCCGCCTCCGGGGCCGAGATCGAGCGCGACGCCAACGACACGCTGCATAGCTTCGTACGCCAGATCGGCGGCGCCCGCGAGCTCGCCAACAAGGCGGTCGGGATTCTCGTGTTCCCCTCGGTGATCAAGGCGGGCTTCGGCCTCGGCGGCGAATACGGCGAAGGCTTGCTGATCGTCAATCAGCGCCCGGCCGGCTACTACAACATGATCTCGGCCTCGTTCGGCTTCCAGCTCGGCGCTCAGGAGCGAGCGGTCATCATCATGTTCATGACCCAGAGCGCGCTCGACGCCTTCTATCGCCGGGCGGGCTGGAAGGTCGGCGTGGACGGCTCCGTCGCAATCATCACCGTAGGTATTGGCGGCTCCATCGATACCGACAAGGTGACCGAGCCCGTGATCGGGTTCATCCTCGACCAGAAGGGGCTGATGTATAATCTGACCCTGGAAGGCTCCAAGATCAGCAAGATCGAGCGCTGAAGCGCGTCGGAGGGGTCAAAGGCCCAAGCCCAAAGAGCTAGCGGACGGAGAGGTGCTTCACGTCCGCGCGCGGCCGCGTGTCGTCCTTGAGGGTCGCGTCGGGCGGCGACATGCGAAAGGCCTTCATGGGCACCTCAACGGCGCAGCCGGCCGCCGAAAGGGCGATGAGGCCTGCCAGAGCAGTCTGAGTGGCGAATCGAATCATGAGATCAGTGGCTTCCTTGTTTGTGACAAAGAAGCAGACAAACCTGGCAAAAGTTTGAAGACCGCGATGAGCGGGTGCCTTCGCTCCCAGCCGGTGCGCCAGACAATCAGCATTTGTTGCCGAGTGTCACGACGCAGCCCACGCCCCTGCCGGTTTCCTTCAGCACCGTGCCGCCGCCTTTGACCACGCCCTTGCCGACCGTTCCGGCGCCCTGAACCACGCCTTTGCCGGTCTCGACCGTGCCGCCGACAACGCCCTTGCCGACCGCGACCGTGCCTTTGCCGACACCTTTGACCGCACCGACGGGGCCTTCGCTCACGCCCTCGCCGATATCCTTGGCGCCCTCGACGACGCCGCCGCCGACCTCGCCGGCACCCCTGGCCACACCCTTGCCGGCCTCCACGGTGCCGCCCACGGCGCCGCTTCCAACCTCACCGGCGCCTTTGACGACGCCCTTGCCCGTGGTCGCGGTGCCCTTCACGGCGCCCTCGACAGGCTTCACGTCTGCAGCGTTGGCCGCGAACGACATGGCGACAAGGGCCGCGGCGGCGGCAATCGAAACGGAATAGCGCATCTCATCATCCTCCTGAGCAGATCGGTGGATCGATCCGAAATTGGCTTAGCGAACCGGCTAACACGGCAATTTGCCCCTAGTGCGGCAGCGCAAATGACCAACGGTCAGAGCGGCTTAACCGTTCCAGGCGAGCTAGATCAGAGAAAAGAGATAGATCAGCGCCGCAATGAACCCGGCCATGCCAAGCCAAGTGAAAATATAGGGCAGCCTGCTCTTGGGGTCCTGCGAGGACATCGCCGTGGCTCTCATAACGATCCTGACGGGAAACGCCGGAGGATGTGTGGGGATGTGCGCCGGAAACCGGCCGAGGCGCAATATTGGCAGGCGTCACGGCGGGCGCGGGACCAAATGGGGGAGAACTCGGTATCTATTGTGGCCGCAATTGCGGCATACGCGCAAAAGCGTTCCGCGCGGTTGCCCAGACAAGGCCGTTTGCCGGGTACGGTCCCGGCCCTATAAAATATGCCTATGTCCCGTTTGCTCATCCTTGCACTGCTCCTGCTGCCGGCCCATGCGCTCTCCGCCACGCAAGCGCTGGCCGGCGCCAAGGAGCGGGTCGCCGCGCTGGCGCCGTCGGGGCTGGTGTTCGTCATGGACGACGACGGCAACGAGCTGATCGCCCAGAACGCCGATGAGCCGTTCGTCCCGGCGTCTGTCGCCAAGGTCGTGACGGCCTGGCTGGCGATGGAGGTGCTGGGCGCCGACTACCGCTTCAAGACCCGCTTCTACCTGGATGACAACCGCGTGCTTTACGTTCAGGGGGGCGGCGATCCCTTTTTAATCTCCGAGGAGCTGGCGCTGCTCGCGCCCCAGCTGGTCGCCGCGATCGGCAAGGAGCCCATCACCGGCATCGTGCTGGACTCGAGCTACTACCCTTCGGATCTCCGCATCCCGGGTATCGAGGACACCAACGAGGCTTACGACGCGCTGAACTCCGCGCTTGCGGTGAACTTCAATACGATCCACGCGGTGCGCAGCGGCAATAGTGTCCGCACCGCCGAGAAGCAGACCCCCATCACGCCGCTGGCGATCAGCCAGTTCAGGGCCCGAGGCCCCAAGGGCCGCAGCCGCATCAGCCTTACCCAGGACCCGGAGGTGAGCTTGAAATATGCCGGCGAGCTGATCGCCGCGTTCATCGATCAGGCCGGCGGCAAGGTCGAGGGCGAGATCACGGTCGGACCCGTGCCGGAGGGCTTGCAGCCCGTCTACGTGCACAAACAATCGCGCTACCTCGCCGAGATCATCCACCAATTGCTGATCGGCTCGAACAACTACATCGCCAATCAGGTGTTCTTGGAGATCGGCGCGGAGCGCCTGGGCGGGCCCGTCAGCCTCGAGAAGTCACTCCAGGTCGCGAATGAGATGCTCGCCAAGCACGGTCTCTCCAAGGACATCTATCTCGAAGAAGGCTCGGGCATCAGCCGCGGCAACCACTTTACGGCCCGCGGACTGACCAAGGTGCTCAACCTCTTTGTTCCTTATGCGGAGCTGTTGAAGCGCAGCCGCGGCTCCAATTACAAAACCGGCACGATGAGCGGCGTGCGCACCCTGGCGGGCTATGTCGACACCGCCAAGCACGGACGCGTGCGCTTCGTGATCGCCCTCAAGGGCGACACGGGGGCCCTGCGCTACCGTCTGATGCAAGAGATCGAGCGCGGGCTCTAGAACTGAAGCCTCGCGCATCCAACCCGAGGCGCGTTGCGATCAGCGGTGTTTCGGCTTGCGCCGCGCGGATCGCGATGACGCCTGAAGTGGCAGCTTGATCTTCATGCCGCCCGGCGTGAAGGCCGGGGCGACGGTCGGAGCCGCCAACGGCCCTGCCGCAACTTTGCGGCCTGTTTTCAGAAATTCCGCATGGCTGATCAGGCCCGCAATTTGCCCGGGCCGCGCCTTGCGCTCGCTCGTGCGGAACCGCTCATATGCCGTTCGGCTCAGGAAAGGCGCTTTGGCCAATCGGAGGTCCTTGTAGAAGCCCTTGGCGATCAGGAGCAACGTGTAGACCGGACTGCTGAAGAGATAGGTGCTCCCGAGGTCCAAGCCTTCCGGCGTCGTGTGCCGCCAGACTTTGAGATTTTCCTTGAGGCGGTCGGAAAGCGTCATGCCGTCCCGCGCCGCTTTCCAATATTCGGAATCCTGACGATTGTTCAGGTGGTAATGCGCCTGAATGAAGTCGCGCACCTCGTCGTACACGCGAGCCACCTGGCGATTATAGGCGTCGGCGAGCTCGGGCTCGAAATCTTGCGTCGGCAGATAATTCTGGAGCCAGCGCACGCCGAGATCGGTCATGAAGATCGCGGTCGCTTCGAGGGGCTCGATGAAGCCGCCGGACAAGCCGAGCGCGACGCAGTTCTTCACCCAGGCCCGGCGCACGCGGCCCGTTCTTATGGGGATGATGCGCGGCTCGCAGCCCTTTGCCTGGTCGCAGTAGAAGGCGAGCAGCTCTTCCATCGCCGCGTCGTCGGAGAGGAACTTGCTGGAGAAGATGTAGCCGGTACCGACGCGCGTAGTCAGCGGGATGTTGAAATTCCAGCCGGCGGAGAAGCCCGTCGCCCGCGTGGTCGGCGCGATGATGCGCGGATCCTTGTGGGGAATCTGCACGACGGCGGCGCGGTCGTTCAAGAGATAGTCGCCATAAGGCTCGAACGGCTCGCCCAAAGCCTGCTGCAGGATCGAGCCGCGAAACCCCGTGCAATCGATGACGAGATCGACGTCATGCTCGCCCCGCTCTCGCAGGCTGACAGATTTGACGAATCCGCGCTCGTCCAGATTGATATTGTCCACATCGTCCAGGACATGCTTCACGCCGCGGCCGGTCGCGATGTCCTTCAGGAACCCGGCAAGCTTCGTGGCGTCGAAATGATAGGTGTAGCCGACCTCGCCGCTGAACTCCGGCTCGCCGGGACGGCGCGGCGCGAGGTTGCCGCGCACGATCTCCGCCACCGGCGAGAACGCGCGTACATAGGCGAGCCCGGCGTCCGACGCGGCGCGGGCTGGATCGAAGGTGATGAAATAGTCGGCGAGCGCGCGGCCGTCGATGGCGCCAGGCGCGTTCAGGATATTCAAGAACTCGACCGGCTTGCCCTTGTCGTCGTGGTTCCAGTTGATGAAATGCGCCGCGACCTTGAAGGTCGCATCCGTGAGCCTGAAGAATTCGGCTTCCGATACGCCGAGCTGGTTCAACAGCACGACCATGCCGGGCAGGCTCGCCTCGCCGACGCCGACGATCGGGATCGACGGCGACTCGATCAGCGTGATCTCGAGGGGGTGCTTCGGATCTTTCGACTTGCAGAAGCGATTGAGAAAGCTGGCGGCAAGCCAGCCCGCCGTGCCGCCGCCGACGATGGTGATACTGCGCAGTGGCTGGCCCATTCCGCTCCCCCGGGACGCGAGAGCAAGACTAGAGGCCCGCAAAGCGGGTGCCAAGCCGGAATGGCAGAGCAATGCGTCGCGGTTCTTGAGGGTCAATTAGTGGTAGCGGAGGACCGTTCTGGTCATTCCCCCCTGACAAAATTTTCGTTGGAATTCAGAGCCTCCGCTCCCTTCCAAACGAGCTCGACTTGAGCCTTTGTGGTCGAAAGCCGACCAGCTTTCCTAGCTACCCATGTCAGCTATGTGCCATGTGTGGACGGCTCCCCAGCCGTTCCTTGCCGCCTGTCGAGTTCTGTTTGGGCACAAGCCCAATCCATGCCGGTACATCGCGCGCCGAGCCGAAGGCATGAGGATCGGGAATGCTGGCAACCAGAGCTGTCGCGATCAGTGGACCAACGCCGGGGATCATCTCAAGACGACGGCTGAGCTCATTGGAGCGGTGCCAGGCGTTGATGCCCCGGTCAGCCTCGAGGATCTGCCGCTTGACCAGCACGAGCTGGGCCCGCAACGCTTGCAGGCACTCCCGTGCGACGGGCGGGACACGATCATCCGCTCTTTCGTCGATGAGCCGGAGCAACCTCTCCACGCCGTTACGGCCGACACCGGCGACAATGCCAAACTTGGCCATGTGAATGTGAGCTCGGATTGCATTGATCAGGGTCGTGCGCTGGCGCATGAATAGCTGCCGGGTCCGATGCAGCATCAGGACCGATTGCTGCTCCTCCGTCTTGACTGCAACAAAGCGCATGGTCGGCCGCGTCACCGCCTCGCAGATCGCCTCCGCGTCCGCCGCATCGTTCTTGTTCCGCTTGACGTAAGGCTTCACATATCTGGCAGGCATCAGTCGTACGTCATGCCCGAGCTTCGCGATCTCCCGTGCCCAGTGATGCGCGGTGGCGCAGGCTTCAAGGCCCACAACACATGCAGCTTGCTTCTCGAAGAATGGCAGAACCTGGCTCCGTCTCAGCTGCCGGCGCAGGACAACCTGGCCAAATGCATCAACGCCATGGACCTGAAACACGTTTTTCGCGAGATCGAGTCCGATCGTGGTAACTTCGCTCATTGACGGCTCCCCCTTGGCGGTTCCTAAACACAAACCGCAATTTGGCACCTAGATGCCGGTGGCGGGAGCCGTCCACAGCATCACTAGCGGACCTCAGGTTCGCGCGATCTCCGAGAACCCCACCTGCGCCTCTTCGACGAAACGCTTGGTCAAATCATAGCGCTTGCGCCCGTCGCGGCCTTCGATTCCCGTGTGCACGTCGACCCCTGCCGGACGCACAGTACGGATGGCCTGGCGCACATTGTCGTCGTTAAGACCACCTGCGAGAATGAGAGGTCTGACGGATGACGCCACGAGCCTCCGGCTGATCTCCCAATCGTGAACTCTTCCGGTCGCGCCGGAGGCCCCCGTCACAGGGTCAAATGTGTCGGTGATGAACGAGTCCACGCTTGCTTCATAGCGGCGAACCTCGTCGATCAAAGTGTCTGTATTACTGCCGCGAACAATGAGGCTCTTGATGATCCTGAGTTGTGGAGCCTCTTGTTTCAAGAGTTGAATTTGTTCGAGGTCCGTCTCGCCGTGAAGCTGAACCATATTGACCGATAGGTGATGACAAAGCTCAAGAATGGCGTCCGCTCTATTCAAATAGGTGATCACAAAGAAGGTAGCGTGAGCTTTGAGTTTAGAAACAATCACCGCTGCGGCATCCGTTGTCAGATCCTCCTTGTGGTGGTCGAGGACAAAAGGAAACCCCAGATATCTGACACCGCAATCGATCAGTAGTTGCGCCTCGGCGAGATCGATCACACCGGCAACATGAATGGACCGTGTAGCCATCGCCTCTGTTATTCTCTCAACACAAATGCCAATAGCGCGGGCACTTTTGGGGAAACGTGACAAGTATAGGGCCCGCGGCGACCATCCGGGAGGATATCCGACAAGTGGAGCTCGACCAGGACGGCAAGTTGCGCGGCTACGCCTTTGCCTTTGAGCAGGCAACCAAGGTCTGACGGGTTCCCGCCTTAAAGGCCAACCGTGCCCTGACTCGGCTAGGGAATCGGGAATATATGGGAATCTGGCAAAATCTCTGAGTGATACTAGTCGCGCTTGGCGTCACCGGGGTTCTACGCGGGAGCTGAGATGCAGGCGTATGACGCAATTGTTGTTGGCGCCGGCCACAACGGACTGACTTGCGCTTGCTATCTGGCACGCGCCGGACTGCAAACGCTCGTACTCGATCAGTACCATACGGTCGGCGGTATGGCGACGACCGAGGAGTTGACGCTTCCCGGCTTTCGTTCGGATGTACATGCATTCGGGTTTCAGTTTGCCAATCTGTCTCCGGTTCCAGAGGAATTGGGATTGGCGGACTTCGGTCTTGAACTCATTCGACCCGAGATCAATTACTCTCATGTATTCCCCGGCGGCGGCATCATTTCGATGCATCGGAAGGTAGAGGATACCGTCGCCAGCATTGGCCGATACTCGAAGGCAGATGGGCAAACATGGCGTCGACTCGCGGGCGATTTCGTTCAGGCGAGGGATAACATTGCGCGTTCATGCACAAACTACCGATGGCGCTTGCCGGATATTTAGCCTCGCAAGGCGGCGCGGTTCGAACTGGCGTACGAGTTTCAAAAATTGTGGTCGAAGACGGCCGGGCAACAGGAGTACGGCTCACGAGCGGCGAGGTTAGAGCTCTCTCGCCTGAGGGTATCCTCGCGTCGAATGTCGACCCCCGCCAACTCGTCGTCGATCTTCTCGGCGAGGACCATATCGGTCGAGATATCTTCGAAAAGATGCGGCGTTACGAATGGGGCGATGGATACTTGGTCATCTACTTGGCGCTCGATGGACCCGTAAGCTACGACGCGGGACCCGATGCTCAATCCAGCGCCTATGTGCATGCTTCGCCGCCCTCGTTCGAATATCTGGCCCGCATCTACACGGAATGCCGGAGCGGTAGGATACCTGCGTCCCCCTTCATGGTGATGCTGAACGATTCAGTAATCGACGGAAGCCGATGTCCGGAGGGTAAGGCGGTCATGAAGGTCCTCGTGCACAATGTACCCTACGAGATTGGCGGCGATGCCACGGGCAAAATCGACGGGCGCACTTGGGACAAAGTGAAGGAGCCGTATGCTGATTACCTGATTGACTATCTCACAAAAACCTACGCGCCGACGCTAAAGCGCAACATCCTCAAGCGAGTCGTGCATTCGCCGGTCGAAATCGAGCGCCTGATGGTGAGCGCCGTCCGCGGTACAGTTACGCATGGCGCCATTCTGCCCTATCAACTTGGCTCGCAACGTCCGCTTCCGGATCCCTAAACGATCAGTTTTATGACTTCCGCTAGGGCAAGGCGGCACTATGAGCTCTCTAGCGTGTTGGCCGCCTGACGGTCGAGAGCAGATAGTTGCTAGGTAACGAGCCGCGAGTTACCCGCGGGGGTCTGCCAACTAGGGGACCCATTGCTGTACAGCTATCTCCCACAAGCGTCTGGAGCTCTGCATGCCAATGAGAAAGGTCGAGGTACAATTCGCCGAGGCTGGAAATGAAATCGTCGTTGTCGTTGACGGCCTGAAGATTGCGAAACGAGGCAGAACTGGCACGCCCCACGTAAAAACCTGGGTGCTACTCGAACCGGGTTGGACCGTTCGCGGCCTGTGGGAAGCGGGCGAGTACGCCATTGAGATAGAGCACAACGGTGTGCGAATTCACTAACGCCAGCGCTCGGACAGGCCCCTCGTGGAAGCCTGCGCCCTAAGCATCGTCAACAGTGGCGCATGACCTGCGCCCATGACATGACCGCGCCGTTTACCACCACCCTGGCAAGTCGAGCAGACGCCTGGAGGCTTCAAGGTGCTTGACGCATCCGGTCAGGCTCTCGTCTACGTCTACGCTCGTGAGACGTGGCACGACGCCGTGTCATTAACCGAGGAGTAGTTGCACCGCGATGATGCCGACCGCCACCATCGCGGCGGCGTCGAAACTGTTTATTGTCTCAAGCCTCGAAAGCTGCATTTAGCGCAAATGCCACTGGCGGTATTGACAAAGGATTAACGCGGCCTTTCCCGTTCGTCGGCAGAGGATCACAGTTCAAGCTTTGGGCCATGTCTACGCTCGCGAGACATCGAACCAAGCGAACATCGTAGGCGTGCTGACCTTCGATGAGGCACGGCGCATTGCTTTGAATGTTGCTGAGCTGCCAGGGCTGTTGGGTTCGACGGAGTGAACTTATATGCGCTGCGCGACACTGATTGCTGTGACGGTGGCTCTCTTCGGCTGCGATGACACTTCCCCAACCTCCTGACGAACAGGCTTGGATGCAGGCAATGTCTGAATGCAGAGAGAGGTCAGAGAAGAGCCAAGACGCCGACTACATACTCGCGTGCATGGGAGCGGCTGGCTTCGAACCACTTGGTGCGGATGATGCGCCAGATATTTGCTTTAGCCAGCACATCTACGACACGCCTGGTTGCTGGATACAACGGTGACAGACGGGCGAGGCAAAGCGCATTGCCGTGAATGTTGGTAGGCCCCGTTCTTGCTGGCCTATGATCATCTACTAACCCAAACGTCTCATGGGATCGGCTGTATGTATGATGGTCTGAATAGACTTACCTACAGGGTAATGCCCTTTGGGAGCACCACGAGGGCTGAACGTTTAGGGGTCCCTTGGCCCCCGCATGCAGATCAAGACCTCAAGACTAGTCGTCCGTTTTCATTCCTGCGATGCTGTGTCTGTGCGGGGGGAGCCAATGAGGGAGGCTCCCATGACATCACGCCGGTTTTCGGCATTCTGGACGGTTGAGCAGACACCGGGCGGCTTCAAGGTGCTGGACGCATCCGGGCAAGCCCTTGCGTACATCTATTTCAGAGAGACAAAGCAGCAAGCCTACAATGCGGGCGTGCTGACCTTCGATGAGGCGCGGCGCATTGCGTTGAATGTTGCTAGGCTGCCGGAGCTGTTGGGGTAAGTCTCAAAGCAGAAGAAGCCTCGCCATAAAGGCAAGGCTTCCACCGTTCCCTCCTGTTCCCCCGAACTCGATTTGACCATTGGGCGGTCGAAAGACGGCAAATGTCGGGCTGCTCTCGGTTATCCTCAATAAAAACCTAGAGTGTGCTAAAGAGTTACGGTGAAGGACCAGCAGATTACCGTGCGACAAAAAAGCCTAGAAACTCACTCTTTCTTGATGATCTCGCAGGGGGGAGAGGTGCTACAATTCTCTTTATCGATGGGGTTTCCCTCCCCCATCATGGTTCCCCCCAAACGGAACCCGAGAAGCCCCGTCGCCCCCCGTACGGGGCTTCTTTTTTGCGCATATGGACAGTGGCGGGCTGGGCCCACCGCCTCGTCCCGCTAGAGGTCGTCGCACCACCCTGGCGCGGGGCGCGGCGGCGGCCTCGCCTTTTCCAAAGGACCTTTCCTTAAGAACTTTGACGCAACCTCTTGCGGCCCGCCCCTGCGCGGGCTGCCGTCCCATGTTTTGCGTAGACGGTAAGTGGAACGGCCTCGGGGCGCTCGGTGTCCTGGGGCCGTTTCCATTTCGGATGTGGCCTGAGGGCTACAGCGAGCGACGCCGTCGAGGTGCTACGGTCCCCGCTGCGGGGCCTGTCCTAATACACTCTCGCACCCGTAAAGAGGGGCGTCGGCTTCGGTCGGCGCCCTTTTCTTGATTGAATAAGCCCCTCGAAGCAAAGAGGTCGCCGCGTGTGCAGCTAGGCTGGCGCCCCGTTCGCTTTTGGAGCCCGCGGGGTAGCCATCGCGGGCTTTTGTGAAATTGCCTCACGAAGAAGCAACGGCTCGGACGCATTGCCGTTAGTTGTGTTTCTCCAGAGCGCTTTGTTCGCCTCAAGAACCTTTACGAGTAGCTCTAGTTCTTCGAGAGTTGAAAGTCGGGCCGAAATTTCCAGCCCTCCAGACACCATTGACACGCGATAGCCTGAAGTTCCGGTTTTCCCGTTAGCGCCAGCTTCCATTCCATTCTCACTCATCATCGGTTTCCCTCTTCAGAGCTGTGGAGTGTGCGGAAGGCCGGTTAACTAAGTCTTAGCTTCGTGCCATCGTTTTCGGCGATCCTGGCTAACGCGGGGGGAGCTTCGAGGTCTCCCATGACTGATGAGGCTGACGCCAAGGCAAGAGCTACGGCCCACGGACTGATCCAAGGCTACATCGGGCCCGACCACAAGGTGCTTGACATGAAGGCGTTCTATTCAGCTCTCGTGCAGGCGCTCAAGGAGGCGACGATAGTTCAATGAAAACCATGCGCCGTGTCCTTGGTGGCTTGACTGTCGCCGTGATGTTGACGGGCGGAACGGAACCCGGAGCAACGCGTCCATTAGATACGATCACACTTGATTGCGTCTTTAAGGCTCAGAACACCGTGGTTATCGAGAACGGCGAACTGCGTACAGACAACAGTCCCGAGAAGCCCATGTCCTTCACGATTACGGGTCTAAACCCGAAGGACGGCCGAGCAATAAATGGTCTCATCAGGATTCTCCATGAAATCAATACGGGGCATTATTAATGCTCGGACTTGTAAGACGTGATTTGCACAATCGATACGAAGGCAAGCGCGACACCGATCAGATACGCCGCGGCGCTGAAGCTGACAGCATAAAGCCAGACAGTTTCTCTTGCGGGCCGGGTGCCGGGTAACGACGGCCCGGTCGCGTTTAGAACGAAATATCCGACATAGCCGACTATAGCGATTGCTAGCAGACCACCGCCGCATAACCAGAGTGCTGTGTAGTCCCGCGTCTCCGCTTCCAGTTCGTCAGCAGGGAACAGTCCAAACACTGCTCCGATTGCGATCATGCCTAGCGCGCCGATCTGAACCGCTTGGGAACATCCAAGCCAAAGCGTTACATTCGCCAGAGACGTGCCGATGGGGCCTTCTACGGCGCGTTGCAGAAAGTGTACGAGGGGCGGGTAGCCCATAATCAAGCCAAGAATGAAGAGTGCCAGTCCCCATCGGACGAACGCTGCCGCGAGCAAAGTCACTTCATTCATCGCTAGATCCTTCTTTGCCATGACGCTCTCCCATATCCCCTAAATGACGCTAATCTAACGGTTTGCGGCCAAATTGACCTTCACCGATTTGTCATAGTGAGCAAAGCATTTGGGCTGCCGCTTTCCTGGTCGCTCGCGTCGGAACAGTGCTACTGTGAGTGCCTTCTTGGTTCTGCGTAGGAGGCCACCATGGCGACCAAGCAAAATTTCACGTCAGAAGAGTGGACCAAAATCCTTCAGAGTCCAATGCTGGCGGGCATGGCTGTTTCAGCCGCTGAACCTAGCGGCTTATGGGGTGCGCTCAAGGAAGCCATTGCCAGCGGTTCAGCTCTCGCTGCGGCGAAGAGTGATGCTAGCACCAACGCGTTGATCAAAGCTGTCGTCGCCGATTTCGAGACGTCCGAGGGTCGATCTTCTATACAGGACGCGTTGCGGAAGAGTTTTGCGGATGCCAACCCCGCCGACGTGGTGCAGCGGTCTCTCTCTACGCTTGGCGACGTCTCTCGGCTTCTAGATGCGAAGTCGCCACAAGACGCAGCGGCCTTCAAAGCCTGGTTGCGAGGCATTAGCCAGAGGGTAGCTGAGGCCTCCAAAGAAGGGGGCTTCCTCGGCTTCGGCGGCGTTCAGGTAAGTGATGCCGAGAAGGCCACGCTTGCCGACATCAACAAAACGTTGGCATAGCGCCCTCAACTCCAGCGGGTCAATCGGACGATCCAATGGTCAAGTTCCTGCTTACGACCGCCACCATTATGCTGGCTCTCGGCCTCGTCTCATACATCTCGAGCAGGCGCTCGCATGACAGGGCGAGCGTACGATCCGCTGTTTCCCTGCTACCCGGAGACATCAAATACGAGAGCCGGAGTGGCGGGTTCGTCTTCTACTTCCCGATTGCGACGTCGATCGTCATCAGCATCATTCTCAGTTTGGTTCTGTATTTGCTCAGTTAGCGAGAAGGAGTTCCTACATTGGCCACTTTGTACGAAGTCTTGGCAAACGCTCAGCATGGCTCGGCGCTGGACCAGATCAGCAGCGAATATGGGCTCACGCCGCAGCAAACCCAGGCGGCAGTGGCCGCGCTATTGCCCGCAATCTCGATGGGCCTCAAACGCTCGACGACCACACCCGAAGGGCTGGGTGAACTGCTTAGTCTTATGGGCCGACAGCAAGGCCTTTACGACATGTACGAGGATCCCCGTGCCGCGTTCTCGCGCAAAGGCCAGGCGGCCGGCAACGCGGCGCTCTCCAACATGTTCGGCTCGCCCGACGCGAGCCGCGAGATTGCTGCACAGGCTCAACAGCTGTCGGGCGTCACCTCCGGCATTCTGAAAAAGCTACTTCCGGTCCTCGCTGGGATCCTGCTCTCCGGTCTAATGCGTGGCGGGTCAGGTCAAGCGTCGCCTTCAGCCCCGTCCACCGCGCCCGCACCGCAAGATCAAGGCGGCGGCTTGTTCGATATACTCAAACAAATCTTTCAGCAGGGCATGACGGGTTCGCAAGGATCTGCCCCCTCCGGCTCGGGCCAAAATCCCATTCCCCCACTCGGCGACATCCTCGAGGCACAGAGGAAGGGACAGGGCTTTCCATCGTCCGATCAGCCGATGAGAGTTCCAGAAGCGCAACCGATGCCAATGCCGAAGGGCGATGGCGGACAGGCGGGGCCCGGTGGCGATCTGCTCAGCCAAATTCTGCGCGACCTGGAGCAAGCCATCCGCGACGGCCGTCTAAAACCTGTGGTCATCGGTCCTTATGAGATCGACGTGCCGGGCCAGGCGGGGTCCTTGGAAACCGGCCGCCCGCCGCAATCTCCAGGCGGAGACATTCTCGGCAAGATCCTGCGTGAAGCGATAGGCGGTGCGCTGAAGGGACAGTCGTCTAACGCGGGAGCATTGGGCCTCAAGGGCGGTGCAGGCTCGGCAGTGTTTGGGGATCGTCTCGAGCCGGGAAGCGACGTCCAGCAAAGTCAGCTCGACAGTCTCCAGAAGGTGTTCGACCGCTTTCTTGGCGCCTCACCTCGCTGACAACGCAAATTTGGGCTTTCTTTGCCGCTGGGACGCGAGATCCGCAAAGGATAAAACTCAACTTTGGGACGGCTCCGTCCGGAGCTAGTGACTTTTGCTTGGCGCCGCGCCTTCCCCAAAGCATGATCGCCGAGAAGCAGCGACCCATTCGTGGAGGGTAACCCATGCACATGGACAGGCCTGTCCTTGTTTTCGGTTCCGATCTCTCTGGTCGTCACGACCGAGGCGCCGCACTTGAGGCGGTAAGAAACCGTGGTGCCATAATCGGCCAACCCAGCGGAGTGCAAGGCAACAGCTACGCTATCCCGATCCAGGATCGAGATTTGCACCCGCTACCACTCGACAGCATAGCCGCAGGGGTAAACATGTTTCTGGCCTTTGCCAGAACCCACCCCTGGCAGCTGTTCGATGTAACGCTGATTGGATGTGCGACTGCTGATTACAATCCCGACAAAATCGCTCCAATGTTCGAGGGGGCGCCGCATAATGTGACGCTTCCGCGCGCATTCACCGAGGTGTTGATGGCCTAGTCAGTCCGCCGATGCGCCTGACGACGGACACCGACGTGTCTTGTATGTAGGTGGATGTCCGCTTTGGGTTGCCAATTCAACCGATCGCCGCAACACACTCTGCGAACTTCTCTGCTGGCTTCGTCCGGTGACCCTCGCCAATATGGAGCGCGCGTCCGATCATGATAAATTTTGCTAGGATCAACGCCTTGATGAGGGCAAATCCCCAAGGCAGCCACTGGACACCTTGCGCTTCGAGAATCGCGGATTTGTAGAAAGTGAGCACACTGAACACCACGAACAAATAGGCGGTGATGTAGAACAATTCCTTGAGTTCACTCATTGCTCTTTCACGAAGCGCGGGCCTAGACGATTGATTTACGCTCACGGCTATTTTCCCTCTATGAAGCCAACTGTTATCCGCAAGATCTCGAATTTGATCTCCCAGAGCAATAATAGTGCCAAGCTTGGCCCCCCGGGCACGTTAGGTCAGTGTCGGTCCCGAAACCCGCACCTAAGGCCGCCTCCTATCCTCGATCTCAAGCGTCACGATGCGCGCCAGCAGCGTCGCTGTATAAAGCTGCCCAATCATAGCCTCCACGAGGACTAGACTGCGCGCGATGGGATGCAGGGCTGTGATGTCGCCAGAGCCAATGCCGGTCAGGGCCCCAAAGCTAAATAGATCATCACATCCGCGAGGCTAGCGCTGTCCTCAACCACAAACTCTGAAAACGCCGTTTCCGAGGCGGCGCCGATGAATGTAAAGAGTGCGGCGAAGGCCGAGCCCTGCAAAATGCAGGGAGAGGACCGCACCGCATCCCTGCAGAAAGCCTCAGCATCTCGGGACGAGATAGCCCTCTCCCTAACCTAACGAGCAGGGAGAATCTGTTTCATAGTAGGGACCCGAGCAGAGCGGATGAGTTTTCAGCACATATCCGGTTATCCGGTTTTCCCCTCGGGAAGACTGCCAGGACAATTTCTAATGCGCTACAGTCACCGCGGCTTTTGATGGGCACCATCTTCACCGAGGCGTAACGTCCGTCCGACGTCCCGATTTTGCTATGGTTAGAGCCACACCGATCTATCCGGGACTGCCTCCGGGCCCCAAAGGCTCGCTGATCGGAGGACACATTAGGCAGTTCGGGGATGGCCTGCTGGACTTCCTGCTTGATACGGCCAGAGGGTACGGTCCACTCGCGAGCTTTCGGGTTGGGCCCAAGCGCGTCTTCCTCGCCAGTGAGCCGAACCTCATCGACCAGGTGCTGGTCAGGGACGCAAAGCACTACATCAAGCATTTCGGCGCACGGGCCTTTAAGCCCGCTCTGGGGGACGGGCTCGTGACCAGCGAAGGCGCCTATTGGCAGCGCCAACGAAAGCTCGTGCAACCGGCGTTCCTGAAATCCCGTATACAATCCTACGCGCCGGTCATGGCCAAGCTCACCGATGAGATGCTCCAGTCCTGGAGGCCGGGGGAATCCGTCCAGATCGATTTCGCATTTGGTGCCTTGACCAGCAAGATTGCGCTGAAAACGCTGTTTGATCTCGATGATGAGGGTGACCGCGAGCACTTCAGTGCCACGTTGAGATTTGCCTTCGACATCATGACCGCGCGGCTGCGTCGCATCATAAAGGCCCCGCTATGGCTTCCGACTCCGCAGACTTTGCGGCTCAAGAGAGCCTTGGCGGAGCTCGATCAAACGGTGCAAGGCTTCATTGCCGCGGGCCGCGCACGCGGCCAAAGCGGCGACGATCTCTTGTCCCGCCTCGTTTTTGCCGAGCGCGAGGATGGTTCCCGGATGACCGACCGAGAGCTGCGGGACGAGGCCATGACTCTTTATCTCGCCAGTCACGAGACTACGGCGCTGATGCTGGCTTGGACCTGGTATCTGCTGTCTCAACACGCCCACATCGAGAACACCCTCTTACAAGAATGGCAGCGTGTACTCGCCGGGCGCACCCCCACGGCGGACGACATCCCGAAGTTACCTTACACGGCTGCGGTAATTTCTGAATCCATGCGGCTTTTGCCGCCCGTCTATGTGATCGGACGAGAAGCCACGACTGATTTGGAGCTCGGCGGCTATCGCGTGAAGCGCGGTTATACGGTCCTGATGAGCCAATGGGTAAACCACCGCGATCCGGTTTACTTCCCCGATCCCGAGACGTTCAGCCCTGAAAGGTGGGAGAATGGCTTGGCAAAACGCCTGCCAAAGTTTGCATACTACCCGTTCGGTGGCGGGCAGCGGGTCTGCGTCGGCAACTCGTTTGCCCTCATGGAAGGCGCGATCATTCTAGCCGCGGTCGGTCAGCGCTACCGGTTCACGTTGGATCGCGACGCAACTATCGCGTTCAAACCTCAGATCACCTTAATGCCGGCAAACGGCATCCCTGCAATTCTGCAGCGTCGATGACAACACCCTGCGCCGCGGCCAACAACTCGCATCCGCCGATACGACGCCGAGAACGAAAACTGCAGCAATCAAATCACCCGGCTCAGCCCAACGTTTGCCGGCCGTCCATGCCGCCACATTCAATGTATTCATTAACCAACGTCTCCTGCTGCGCCGACTGCATTTCAAGGCACTTCGCGCCAATTCATTCCGCACTTGGGCGGGGGCACCCGCCGCCGCATGACGCCTGTTGCCCGCTACGGTCACCGGGACTGAAAGCCAATACCGTGACAAAGCCGGGAGACGAGCAGAGCGGATGAGGTTTTCGGTACACACACCATAGCTGACACCTCGCCACAAAGGATGTGTCGATCGGCCTAGGTTGGTTGAGAGGGCCCGCAACCGTCTTAATTTGCAGCGTAGCAAGCTGCTCACGACAATCGTCCCCCCACATCGCCTGTAGATTTGTCAGCTGTTGCTCGTAACGAACCAGCCTCGGCGGCCTGAGTGTTCGGTAAATTAAGGAACAGTTAAGCTTCAAGAATTAACCTTGAGCACGAGACTTAATTCAGCGTTTTGAGCTAGCTCAAAGGCGAGGGACTTGCCGTGCGCTGCCTATCGGCCTTGGCCACTGGCCTCGTGTGCCTTACCCTAGCAGGATGCTTCTTGCATCCGTGGCGAACCTCCATCTCTTCTGCAGAAATAGAGCCGGTTATTAAATTTCATCCTCGCTAAAAGGTTCTAAACGCCAAGTCACGGAGATTTGGACACGAGGTGGCTGTCACTCCGGCAGCGCCTCCAGGCTTGTTCGCTTTTTCGAGAATATTTGCGTCGGGTAGATATCGTTCAGAAACTGAGACCTATGCTTACTGTGAGGTATGGACCGTCTTCGCCACCACCTAGGCCACCGAACCCTCCGCCCGTGTCGCGGTTGGTTACAAAGCCATATCCAGCTGCGACATAAATGTCTGGCGTTATGCTGGGGGTCAACTGAAACGGGAAGTTAAAAAACGCGCCAATACGCCGTACG
>Ga0075343_1000078_pt1 | contig 18703 bp, 17 predicted proteins | sample RushOxbow_ThreeS_2_FD_120072 | JGI IMG/M metagenome (GOLD analysis project Ga0075343, IMG submission 120072) | Natural and restored wetland microbial communities from the San Francisco Bay, California, USA, that impact long-term carbon... | ecosystem: Environmental > Terrestrial > Soil >...
GACGAGCGGCAGCTGCGTCGAGATGAGGCGGGCGCCGACGCTCGCCGCCTCGAGTGGACCGGCGTAGAGGGCCTCGGCACAGTGCGCCAGCGCGTTCAGCGCCGTCCCGACCGACTCCTCCCGCGGCAGCCCGAGCGTCAGCTCCGGCTCGTACACGACCGCAACGGTGCGCGCACCCGAGCCACCGGTCTTCGCACGCCGCGCCTCGTCCCGCATGCCGAAGTAGCTCGTCCACTCGGAACCGGCGTATGTCGTCGGGACGGCCACGAGTGGGAGTCCGGAAGCGGCGGAGACGGCTTTCGCGGTGTCGATCGCACTGCCGCCGCCGAGCCCGACCAGGCCGTCGGCGTCAGCGGCAGCCTCGGTCGCTGCCTCGACCACGTCGATCGGCGCGTGCGTGCGGACGGCGGTGAACCGATCGGCTACGGGAACCTCGAGTGCGGCGAAGCGACTGCTCGTCACCAGGAGAGCGCGCTCGACTTCGAGCTCCTCCAACAGCGGACCGAGCCCGTCGAGCCCCCAGCGCACGATCATGAGCTGAGCCGCTCGCGCGCGAACTCGACGAACCCCTCGGCGACGCGGGTTCGCGCCCGTCCCGTCGCGGAGGCGAGCGAGATCTCGCGTGTCGCCTCGAGACCCTCGACCCGCGCTTCTGCAAGCCGTCCGGCGTCCAGCTCCGCCTCGACCGCAGTCCGGGAGATGAAGGTGACGCCGTACCCGGCCTCGACCGCTCTGCGCACCGATTCCTGCAGCCCGAGCTCGAGCCGTACGTCGAGGTCGCGAAGCTTCACGCCCTGGCGGCGGAGCGCGTCCTCGACGATCTGGCGAACGCCTGCGCCATCCTGCATGAGGATGAGCTGTTCGGCTCGCAGCTCGGCGAGCGTCACCGAACGGCCCGCAAACCGGTGGCCGGGTGGGCACACGAGGATCACCTCGTCCGAGAAGAAGGGCTCGAACCGCACACCGCGATGTCGGCGCGCCGCCCCGACGATGCCGAGCTCGAGATCGCGAGCTGCGACTCGCTCGACGATCGAGTGCGTGTCCGAGACGGTGAGGAACACGCGCGTCTCGGGGTTCTGGCGCTGGAATTCCCCGAGCACCACCGGAACGGCGACCGCGGCCGGACCGGTGGACGCGCCGAGGACGAGATCCCCGGCGATCGCGCCCTGGCTCGACGACGCGACATCGGCAAGGAGCTGATCCTCGAGCGCGAGCATGCGTTGCGCGCCGCGGTAGAGCTGCCAGCCGGCCTCGGTCGGCTCGACGCGACGGCCGGAGCGATCGAGCAGCTGCGTGCCGAGCCGCTTCTCGAGCGACCGAACCTGCAGCGAGACCGCCGGCTGGGTGACTCCGAGCCGATCCGCTGCCTGGGAGAAGCTCCGTCTCTCGACGACGGTGCAGAACGCGGCCAGCTGACGCGTGTCCATAAGCGAACCTTATCCGCCGACGGCTAGGGTCAAGGCCGTGCGCGTCTGGATCGACGTCTCGAACTCGCCGCAGGTTCCGTTCTTCCGCCCGCTCATCGCGCTTCTCGAGAAGCGCGGACATGAGGTGGCCGTCACGACGCGCGAGTTCGCGCAGACGACCGAGCTCCTGACGCTCCAGCGCATCCCGTTCGACGTGGTCGGCCCGCGCCACGGCGGCGCGAGCGCCACCGGCAAGGCGCGAGCGATGGCCGGGAGGCTCCGCGCGCTCCGCGCATACGCGGGTTCGCGTGAGTTCGACGTCGCGCTGTCTCATGCGTCGCACGAGCTCCCGCTCGTCGCGCGCTCGCTGGGGATCCCGTCGGCATACGCCTTCGACTACGAGTACGCGCGCGTGCAGCACGGCTTCGGCTGTCGGGCTGCGCGGCGCGTGGTCGTTCCCGATGCGATCCCGCAGGCACGGCTCGACCGGCTCGGTGCGCGCGTCTCGAAGGTGCGCCGCTACCCCGGCCTCAAGGAGGAGTACTACCTCCACGGATTCGAACCCGACGAGACGGTGCTCGCCGATCTCGGCGTGAACCGTGAGGGAGTCCTCGCAGTCGTCCGCACGCCGCCCGATGTCTCGCTGTATCACCGGCACGGGAACCCGCTGTTCGCAGACGTCCTCACCCGGCTCGCGCAGGAGGAGACCGTCCAGACCGTCGTCCTGCCCCGTACCGCGGAGCAACGCGCGGAGCTGGAGGCGGAGGGCCGACTCGTCGTGCCCGACCACGCCGTCGACGCGCAGAGCCTCGTTGCTCTCGCCGATCTCGTCGTGTCGGCGGGAGGAACGATGAACCGCGAAGCCGTCGCTCTCGGCGTGCCTGCGTACACCACGTTTGCCGGAGAGTTGGGCGCGGTAGACGAAGCACTGGTGACCGACGGAAGGCTGCATGTCCTGCGCTCGGCGGATGCACTCGTCCTCGAACGCCGTGAGAGGAACGAAGGCTCGCCGGGCCGTGACCCTGCAGTGCTCCTCGACACCATGCTCGCTGCGCTCGAGCGCTAGGCGAAATGTCTCGGTCTGGTTAAGGTCCTCCAGTCAGCTGAGGGAAGGGGAGAAAAGTGATTCGACGCAAGCTCGGCGTGCTGGTCGCCGCAACCGTCGCGCTGGTAGCGCTGACGGCCGCAGCAGCCCCCGCCAAAGACAACGAGAGCGGCTTCAAGACGGCGCACCCGTCGATGCTGACGCCGGTGATGGCCGGTGTCGACGTCACGCCACTCATCACCGTCGGCGATGTTCTTCCGAGCGGCTTCCGCTTCGAGGCGATACCGGACGGGATCGCTCTGCGAACGCGCGGCCAGGGACGGGTCGACCTGTTCGTCAATCACGAGACGAGCAAGGTGCCGTTCCCGTACAACTCCGCGAACCCGACGGCCGCCAACGGAGAGAACGACTTCGACAATGCGCAGGTGAGCCGGCTGATTCTCAACCAGCACTCCGCGGGCATCCTGAACGGCTCGTTCGTGATCCCGTCGAGCGCCGGATACCAGCGCTTCTGCTCCAACTACCTGGCGACCGCGAAGGAAGGCTTCGATCGCGACATCCTGTTCACGAGCGAGGAGGCGATCGACTACGTCTTCCGTCGCCAGAACTCATGGCCGCCACCGATCGGCGACCCGAACGAGAAGCAGGTCGGCCTCGTGGTCGCACTGGACGTCCAGACCGGCAAGCACACCGCGATTCCCGGCATGGGGAGGCACAACCACGAGAACGCCGTGGCGATCCCGGGCTTCGACGACCTCGTCGTGCTGTCGGGTGACGACACGTTCACGAGCGGCTCGTTGACGATCCCGGCCGGCGGCCCGATCGCAGCGGGCTCGCGACCCGCGCAGTCGCAGCTCTTCTCGTACGTCGCACCGAACACGAGCTCCATCCTCGCCGACCAGGGCGAGCTGTGGGCATTCGTCTCGGACGACCCGGCGGTCAACGACTACTACGACTTCACGCCCGGGTCGGCCCTCAGCGTGAGCGGCCACTTCATCAAGGTGCCGAGGAACATCGCGACCGGGCTGGACACCGACGGTTCGGAGCTGAAGGCCGCAGACGTCGGCTTCCCGCTTCCGCCCACGAACGGGAGCTGGCAACGCGACAACCGGACCACGACTCCGACCGGACTCGACGGTCCGCAGTGGGTGCTCGAGTACTGGAGCCAGCTGAACAACGTCTTCAGCTTCGTCCGGGTCGAGGACATCGCCTACGACAAGCGGCCGGGTATGGAAAACACCGTGTACGTGGTCGACTCGGGACGCGGCACCGCCGGCACTCCAGGCCCCGGCGTGTCGACCAACGGGCGCGTCTGGAAGATGGTGTTCGACGAGGACGACCCGACCTCCGTCACGTCGCTCAGCGTCTTCGTCGAAGGTGACGACAGTCCGGTGAAGACGGTCGGCGAGGTCCACCAGCCGGACAACATCGAGTCGACGACGGGCGGAATCCTGCTCACCGAGGATCCCGGGTCGAGTCAGCAGTTCCCGATCGGCTCGACCGACCCGGCCGCGACGACCGCCCGTCTCTGGTGGGTGCCCTTCGCGGGCTCCCCGCAGGTCGTCCTCAAGGTGGATCAGTCGGCCGACGGCGGCCCCACCGACGTGGACGGCCGTCCAGCCGGCAACCTCGGTGCCTGGGAGACGAGCGGCATCGTCGACGCGTCCGCCGCGTTCGGGCCGGGGGCATTCCTCATCGACGTCCAGGCCGCGACTCTGTGGGTCGAGAAGGCTCCGGGCGACGACAACAACGGCGACGGTCAGCCCGACTTCACGTACAAGCGGGCCGGCGGACAGCTCGCCCTGCTGAGGATCCCCGGCGCCTAGCGCCTAGACGGGCTTCGATACGGGCGCCGCTTCGGCGGCGTCCGTATCGAGCTCCACGCGCTCACCGTTGCGCCGCGGCGCAGCGCAGATCGCGTTGAGACGACCGATCAGCTCGAGCGTCTCTCCGGCGTCGACGAGGCGTGCGAGCTCGTCGAGCTCGTCCTCGAGCCAGTGCTGGTCGATCGGCGGTCGGGTCACGTGCATGATCGCCTCGTGAGAGGAGGGCGTGACCGTCTCCGAGTCCGACCACAGCTCCTCGTGCAGCTTCTCACCGGGACGCGCGCCGACGAACTCGATGGCGACGTCGGAGCCAGGCTCCTTGCCCGAGAGGCGGATCATCGTCTCGGCGAGATCGGTGATCTTCACGGGCTCCCCCATGTCGAGCACGTACACCTGCCCGCGACCGCCGATCGCGCCCGCCTGGATGACGAGCTGCACCGCCTCGGGAATCGTCATGAAGAACCGGGTCATCTCGGGATGCGTGACGGTGACGGGGCCACCTCGCGCGATCTGCTTGCGAAAGATGGGGATGACGCTGCCCGACGAGCCGAGGACGTTCCCGAACCGGACGGCGCAGAAGCGTGTCGTCGTGTCCTCCCGGTGCCCCCATGACTCCATGATCCACTCGCAGATCGCCTTCGTGCTGCCCATCACGCCCTTCGCGTGCACTGCCTTGTCGGTCGAGATGAGCACGAAGCGCTTCGCGCCGAACTCCACGGCGATGTCGGCCACCGTGCGCGTAACGAGCGTGTTGTTGCGCACTGCCTCGATCGGATTCGCCTCGACGAGTGCGACGTGCTTGTACGCCGCCGCGTGGAAGACCACGGTCGGCCGGTACTTCTCGAAGACCTGTCGCATCTTCGCCGCGTTACCCGCGTCCCCGAGCACCGCTGCGGTCGCATGGAACTCGCGCTCGTCGACGAGCTCGCGCTCGATCTCGAAGAGTCCCGGCTCGGAGTTGTCGACGAGCACGAGCCGGGTCGGGTCCATGCGCGCGATCTGGCGGCACAGCTCCGAGCCGATCGAGCCTCCCGCACCCGTCACCAGAACGACTTCGCCGGCGAGGTAGCCGGCGATCGCGGCGAGGTCCGTTTCGACCGGTTCGCGGCCGAGGAGGTCCTCCACCTCGACGGGGCGGATCTGCCCGGCGAGGTTCAGGTCGCCCGTGATCAGCTCGTGCAGCCCCGGCAACGTCTTGACGGGAACATCCGCCGCGCGTGCGGTCTCGACGATCCGCTCGCGCACGTCACCCGAAGTCGAGGGAATCGCGATGAGGAGCTCGTCGGGACGGCGATCGCGGATCAGCTCCGGCAGCTCGTCCGTCGTTCCCACGACGCGGATCCCCTGCAGGCGCAGGTTCTTCTTGCGAGGGTCGTCGTCGACGAGCCCGATCGGCGTGTACCCGAGGGATGGGTTCCGCTGGATCTCGCGGAGGATGAGCTGTGCTGCGTCGCCGGCGCCCACGATGAGCACCTCCTTGCCGCGCGCGACGATCGACCGCGCCGCAGGGCGCTCGATGAGCGTACGCGCGAGGAGCCGCACGCCCATGACGAACGCGAGCACGAGGAGCAGATCGACGATCCAGATCCCGCGCGGGACTGCGGCGGGATGGAAGTCGAGCAGCGCGAACGCGAGGAACGTGACGGCCACGGCAAAGCTGACACCGCGCAGCACACCCCACATGTCCTTCGTCGACACGTACCGCCACCAGCGGTTGTAGAAGCCGAACGCGACGAAGACCGCGAGCATGATCGCGACGACGCCGGCGACGACATCCCACTCGAGGTAGCGGTCGTAATAGCGCGGCCGAGCGTCGAAGCGGATGTACCAGGCCAGGATCCAGGCGAGCGCCACGAGGGCGCCGTCTACTGCGACCTGCCACAGGCGATGCCGGTTGACGAGGAAGCGCATCACTACGCGAGAACGCCTGCGGCCGCGCGCACGGCCTCGACCACGCGCTCTTGCTGTTCCCGCGTGATCCCACCCCACATCGGGAGCGCGAGATTCTCTGCTGCAGCGCGCTCCGTCTCGGGCAGCGAGCCTTCCTCCACCCCGAGGTAGCGCAGCGCCGGCTGCAGATGGAGCGGCGTTACGTAGTAGGACGCGCAGGCGATCCCCGCCTCGCCGAGTGCGGCCGCGATCTCCGCTCGGCGCGCGGAGCGCACCACGTACAGGTGGTAGACGTGGCCGGGCTGCTCGGCGGGCAACTCGACGTGCTCGCCCAATCCCAGCTCCGCGTAGCGAGCCGCGGCCTCGCGGCGCGCGTCGTTCCACCCCGTGAGCCGCGGCAAGAAGACGCGCAGCATTGCGGCCTGGACGGCGTCCAGCCGTGAGTTGGTCCCGATCAGCTCGAAGGTCGTCTTGTCGCGCGAGCCGTGGAAACGCAGCATGCGGACGCGTTCGGCGACCTCGTCCTCGAGACACGTGACAAGGCCACCGTCGCCGAGCGCGAAGAGGTTCTTGGTCGGGAAGAAGCTGAACGTCGAGCACACACCGGTCTGCGCAACTCCGTCCGCCCCGAACGCCTGCGCCGAGTCCTCGATCAGCGGAAGTCCCAGCTCGGCGAGCTCGGCGATCGGCGCCGGCCTGCCGAAGAGATGCACGGGCATGATCGCCTTCGTCCGCCCGGTGATGCGGGCCGCGACGTCCTGAGGGTCGAGATTCAGCGTGGTCGAGTCGATGTCCGCGAAGACGGGTGTAGCGCCGACACGAGCGATGGCCTCGGCGGTCGCATAGAACGTGAAGGACGGGCAGATGACCTCGTCGTCCCGTCCGATCCCCATCGCCTCCAGCGAGAGAACGAGAGCATCGGTGCCGTTGGCCACGCCGATGGCGTGCGGCACGCCGAGGAAAGCGGCGGTCTCCTGCTCGAAGGCCTCGACCTCCGGGCCGAAGATGAAGCGGCCGGACTGCAACACGGCCGAAAAGCGCTCTTCGAGCTCAGGGATGAGCGGCGCGTACTGCGCTTTCACGTCGATGAGGGGAATCGGCGTCGTCACGCGGGCGAGTGTAGCTCTGGGCGCCTCGGCTCTAGGTTCGTCAGACGCCCGGCGAGTCCTGGGTGGGGCGCCGCCGACGGCGCACATGACGGATCACCAACCATGCGGCGCCCACGAGAATCGCCGCGATGACGGCGTACTCTGCGAAGCCGACGAGGTCGTAGATGCGCTCCCACTCGGAGCCGACCGCGTAGCCGATCGCGACGTAGCCGAAGCTGTAGACCACAGACGCGGCCAGGGTGATGAGCGTGTAGGGGACGAACGGCATCCGCAGCGTGCCAGCCGCCAACGGGGCAACGGACCGCACGACCGGCGTGAGCCTGCTGAAGAACACGGCCCACCGTCCCCACCGGTCGAACCAACGCTCTGCCCGCTCGAGGTCGCGGGGGCTGACGCGCAGCCAGCGTCCATGCTTCTCGATGAACGGCCGCCCGAGATACATGCCGATCGCCCACCCTCCGACCGCGCCGAGCGTCGACCCGAGCGTCGCCGCCAGCGCGATCCCGAGATACGCCGGCATGCCCTCCTCCAGCGTCTGCCCGAAGAACACGACCGATCCGTCGAAGGCCCCCGACGCCAGCGCACCCCCGTAGAGCAACACCGCTTCGTTCGCCGGCAAGACCGCGTCCCCGAGCATGAGGAGAAAGACGGCGTAGAGGCCGTAGTCGCCGACGGCGGAGGTGATCGCCTCCGTCAGCTCGCTGAGGATGGAGGCGACGAGCACGGGCGGACTGTACTGACGAGATGCGCTAGCGCTTGACGCGTCGAACCGTGAGGGGCTGCGTCAGCGCCACAGTCCCGAGCTCGTTCGTCGCGCTCACACGCACGACGTACCGACCTCCACCGACGGGCTTCCGATTGCCGCCGCGGCCGTCCCAGACAACGCTCTGCTCACCGACCGGAAGCGACCGATTCGCCACGGTCCTGACGAGCACCCCCTCGGACGTCTCCACCGTGACCTTCACGCGCGCCGCGCGGGCCAGCGTCCAGCCAACTTCCGCGCGGCCACCGGAATTGCGGACGACGACACGGGTTGGCGCGATGCGAAGACCCGCAAGCGTCGTGTTGACGGAGAAGCGCCGGATCGCGGTGGACGACAGGCCTTGATCGTCTGTCGCGCTGACGGCGAGCGTCCAGCGGCCTTCGGCCACGGGGCCGGGCTGTATGGGTGCCTGGCCCTCGGCGGGCGGGGGGAGCAGCGGCGGAAAGGCGACCTCGAACGTGCCCGGCTCCCGCGGCGCGGACTCTTGCCACGGGACAGAGCCGTCGGGAGCAGTCAGCGACGCCGTCACGGTCGACGGGCGTACGACCTTGTATGAGAGGCGCTGCTCCTCCGCGACGCCGTCGCCATTCGGCGAGACGACCTCCTCGAGTGCGGGCGGGGCGTACACGCCGTAGTACTGGAGCATCAGCGCTGTCGAGACCGCGCGCTCGCGGCCGTCCGAGGGTGAGTTCAGCACCTTCCCCTCGAAGGCGATCGTCGAGGAGCCGCCCCCGTCGAGGCCCATCCCGCGCACCGCTCCGTACCGCACGAGCGCCTGTGCGAGCTCGAAGTTCGTCATCCCGACGGAGAAACCGGGCTGGCGTCCGTCGGTGGTCAGGAGCACGATTCCGCCGTCTGCGCGCTGCCCGACCGCCGTGCGCGGACCGCGCGGGGCGAGCTGAGAGGTCGTAAACCCTTCGTTGGAGCGATACACGGGCGCGCCGTCCTTCACCAGCACCGGCCCGCCACCGATTGCATCGGACACTACGGCCCAGTCCGGCTGGAGAATGAGACGCAGCGTCAACGTCGTACCGACGGCGGCCTCGGCCTGAAGCCGTGCTGCCGCGTTCCCCCGGGCGACCAGCACCGCTGTGCCCGGTGCTACCCGCACCGAGCTTCCGGAGACTGCCCCCAGGACGGGGACTGCGAGATCCGTGTTCGGAGTCGCCGGCGGAAATGCCCCCAGGGTCACGAAGAAGGCGTCCGGCACACGTGGCGTCGATGTGCCCCAATCGGTCGTGAACAGCGAGATGCCGTTCGTCCCCGGCACCTTGTTGAGGAAGTTGAGTGCTCTGCGCTGCCCAGTGCCGCGCCACGTCCCGCGAAAGCTCACGCGCCGCACGTCGAGAAGTCCGTCGAGCGTGACGCCCGCGCTCGAGCGGGCGGAGTTCGGTGGAGTGGACAGCACTCCGTCGCGCAGGAAGATCCCGCTCGGTCGCCCGTCGGCGGGAGCGAAGTAGTCACCGTTGACTCCGACCGAGGTCGCCTGGCTCGTGAGTCGCTTCTGCATCGCAGACACGGTCTCGCGGGCGACTATCGACTCGTTCGACAGAACCGGCTTCAAGCGGTAGAGCCCAACGGGGCGCGGCCCGCGCACGACGTGGACGGAGACGGGACCATGCGGCGTGAACTGCACGCTGCGCTCGTACGTCGTCCCCGGAAAGAGCTGCTTCTGCTGCGCGGCCGCCGGGGAGGCGCACAGGCCCGCGCAGACGAGAGCGGCGAGCGCGGCGGCGAACGAGAGGCGGGACACGGCTCGGCGAGGGTAGCCGAACCCTAATGACCGATTTGCAGGGTCTTACAAGATCTGCACAGGCGCGGGCCGCAGCGTCAGAACGTGCGTACCTCGCGATACAGCGTGTCGCGCTGCACGGGCGTCTTGCCCAGCGCCCGGATGAGATGGACGAGCTCGTCGGTCGTCGTGCGATAGGTCGTGCCCGCCGCGGACACGACGTTCTCCTCGATCATCACCGAGCCCATGTCGTCGGCCCCGAAACCGAGGGCCACCTGGCCCACCTTCATCCCCTGAGTCACCCACGAAGACTGGATGTGCGGAACGTTGTCGAGGTAGATCCGGGATACGGCCTGCGTAAGGAGGTAGTCGAACGAGGTCGGCATGTCCTCGTTTCTGACGAGATCGTCCATCCGGTTGCCGTCGCGCTGGAACGTCCACGAGATGAACGCGCGGAACCCCCGCGTCTCGTCCTGGAGCGCGCGAATCTTGCGCATGTGCGCGACCCGCTCCTCGAGGGTCTCGACGTGGCCGTACATCATCGTCGCCGTGGTCGACATGCCCAGCCGGTGCGCCTGGCGCATCACGTCGAGCCACTCCTCGGACTTGGTCTTCTTCGGCGCGATGATCGCGCGAACGCGGTCGACGAGCACCTCGGCGCCGCCGCCGGGTATGGAGTCGAGCCCCGCGTCGCGCAGCCGCGTCAGCGTCTCGGGGACGGTGAGCTTCGACCGTCGCGCGATGTGCTGGATCTCGGGCGGCGAGAGCGCATGCAGGTGGATCCGATAGCGCGCCTTGATCGAGCGGAAGAGGTCCTCGTAGAAGTCGATCCCGAGATCGGGGTGGTGGCCACCCTGCATGAGCAGCCCGGTGCCGCCGAGCGCGAGCGTCTCCTCGATCTTCTTGAAGATGACCGTCTTCGGGAGGAGGTAGCCCTCGCGAACGTCGCCCGGTCGACGATAGAAGGCACAGAAGTCGCAGTCGGTAACGCAAACGTTGGTGTAGTTCAGGTTCCGGTCGATGATGAACGTGACCTTCGTCGGATCCGTCAGGCGGCTACGGATCTCGTTCGCCGCGCGTCCCACTGCGACGAGGTCGCGCGAGCGAAGGAGGGCGACCGCGTCCTCGTCGGTGATCCGCTCGCCGTCGAGCGCCTTCTCGAGCGCTTCGTCAACGCTGGGCAACGCTTGCAACAACTTGTAACTTGCGCTCTTCGGCGGCTCGATGACGGTCACGCTGGCACCTCCTCGCGCACGAACCGCAGCTCGGGCACGTGAGCGAGCTCGCCGACGTCTCGCGCCATCTCGAGGAACGTGTACAGCCCGGCGCGCTCGCGCGGGCCGAACGAGTAGCGGAGCTTCTCGAAATACCGCGCGAGGAATCCCGGCGGATAGCCATACGTCTCGCTCGCGCGCAGCGCGAGGCCCTCCGGCTCGGACCGCGCAAGACGAACCGACGCGACGAATGCGTGCTCGAGGTCGAGCAGGCCCTCGGCGAGCGGCTCCGGGGCAGCCCACACCGCAAACACCATCGGCAGGCCTGTCTTCTCGAGCCAGAGTCGCCCGAGGTCGAAGTGCGGCGTCGGATCCTGGAACGCGCTGTGCAGTGCGGCATCGCCGATGAGAAGCTTCGCGTCGGCCTCGAACCCGAGCGGGACGATCTCCGCTTTCGGCAGCAGGATCCGCGTGAGCACGACTGAGGTCGCGCTCTCCGGCGTCACCGCGACCGATCGCACCTGTGTGAACGGCAGGCGGGTGACGAGCTGGATCGAGTCGACCGCACCCTCCGACGAGACGCAGAGCCGCGGGAGGATCCGGAGCCGATCCGCGTTGCGCGCGTACTCGATGGACGGGATCGGCGCGATGTCGAGCTCGCCGTCGAGCAGCATCCGCGAGAGCTCGGTCGGGACGCCCGTGATCTCCTCGACGTCCGCCTCGAGCCCGTAGAAGACGGGCGCCATATTCACGTACGAGATGCGCCCGAGCCTCATCGCCGCTGCCTCCGGCGCACGAGCCAGGTGGCGAGCGCGGCCACGATGAAGCCTCCCCAGAGGACGACCGCGAGCCACGAGACGTCGTATGAGATCGGCACGTCCTCCGAGAGCACGGCCGCACCGAGGGTGAAGAGCAGCGAGAAGACGACGATCACTCCGGCGAGGATCCCGAGGCCGTACACGAGCCACACCCAGATCGGTGTGCCTGCTGCCGGATCGGACTTCGGCTGGCTCGAAGGTGCGCCCTCGCGACTCAATTCCTTCAGCTCCAGCGACGCAGCTCGTTGTAGAGCGTGTCGCGCTGCACCGGCGTGCGCCCGGCCTCGCTCACGAAGCGCACGAGCTCCTCGATCTTCTGCTCCGTCTCCGTCCGTGCGCCCGCGGCGTGGAAGATCTGCTCACGGACGACAGTGCCCTGGACGTCGTTCGCGCCGAAATGAAGGGCGACGGCAGCGAGCGGCATGCCCATCATGATCCAGTAGGCCTTGATGTTCGGGACGTTGTCGAGCATCAGCCGTGAGAACGCGAGCATCTTCAGGTCGTCGGCGCCGGTCGTGTGCCGCCAGCCGCGCCGCTCGAAGACCGTGTTCTCCGGATGGAACGCGAGTGGGATGAACGCGAGGAAGCCTCCCGTCCGGTCCTGCTGGTCGCGCAGCCGGAGGATGTGGTCGACCCGCTCCTCGTACGTCTCGACGTGCCCGTAGAGCATCGTGCAGTGCGTCGGGATACCCATTCGATGGGCGGCATCGTGGACGTGGAACCAGGTCTCGGGGGACTCCTTGCCCGGCGCGACGAGCCGGCGGACGCGATCGGCGAAGACCTCTGCTCCACCGCCCGGAAGTGAGCCCAGGCCCGCCTCCTTCAGCTCCCGAAGAACCTCCTCGTGAGTGAGCCCGGAGAGTGTCGTCATGTGGTGGATCTCCGACGCCGTGTAGCACTTGAGGTGCACGTCGGGGAGCGCTTCGTGCAGCGACGCGATCGTGTCGCGGTAGAACGCGAAGTCGACGTGCGGGTTCTCGCCGTTGACCATGTGGATCTCGGTGAACCCGGTGATCTCACGTTGCGCGAGGACGTCTGCCACGAGGTCCTCGGAGGAGAGCGTGTAGGCGTGCTCCTGCTTCCGCGTGGCCGCGAAGGCGCAGAACTTGCACTTCACGCGGCAGACGTTCGTCTGGTTGACGTAGAGGTTCTGGACGAAGAAGACCTCGTCCGTTCCGCCGCGGACACGGCGTGCAAGGTCGGCGAGCGCCCCGAGCTCGAGCAGGTCGTCGGACTCGAGGATCGCGACGCCGTCGTCGAAGTCGAGCCGCTGTCCGGCCTCGATCTTCTCTCGGATCGGCTCCAGCGTCCGTAGCTCGAGAACGGCGATCAGCTCCTCCTTTCCACGACGGCCAGCGTCAGTGCCTCGAGCTCCTCTCGGCGGGGTGCGCCGTCGAGACAGGCACGAGCTTCCGAAGCGTAGTGGAGGGCCAGCTCACGAGACCGGTCGAGCGCACCGGTCGCTGCGACGCGCACGAGGGCTCCTTCCTTCGGCCCACCGGCGAGTGCGGCGCGAACGACAGGATCTGCCTGGGCGGCGAGCAGGAGCGGGAGAGTGGGCGTGCCGTCCTGCAGATCCGTCCCCGGGATCTTGCCCGTCTCGATCGTGTCGCCGGCGCAGTCCAGCACGTCGTCGGCGATCTGAAACGCGATCCCGAGGAGACGACCGTACTCGCCGTTGCCCCCGCCGAGCACGCACGCTGCCTCGAAGAGCTTTCCGGTCTTGAGCGCGCAGCGCTCGAGATACGCGTCGACGGTCGTGTCCGGGTCGTGACGCTGGAGCCGTTGCATCGCCTCACCGCGGGCCAGCGCGAGGCAGGCGTCCGCGAGCACTGCGACAGCCGCCGCGTCTTCCGTACCGGCGAGGACCGAGAACGCTCGCGCGAAGAGGTAGTCGCCGGCGGCGGTCGCGACGCCTTCGCCATGTTCGCTCCACGCGGCGGCGCGGCCGCGGCGCGTCGCGGCGCCGTCGATCAGGTCGTCGTGGACGAGCGTCGCCATGTGTACGAGCTCGACGGCGACTCCGGCGGCCACCGGCGGGTCGTCGGCCGGCGAGGCCGAGAGGAACGCCAGTGCGGGTCGCAGGCGCTTTCCGCCGGCGGCAAGCGCGCCCACCCCGATCTCGGCGACGAGGCCGGGCTGACGGGCGACGGCGCGCCCGAGCTCGGTCTCTACGACCGCGAGGTAGTCGTCGAGCCCCGGCGCGGCGCGGACGACCTCGAGCGCCGTCATGAGGGCTTCGTTCCGACGTGGAGTGCCACTATTCCCCCACCGAGCAGCCGGAAGCGAACGCCCTCGAAGCCCGCTCGCTCGAAGAGCGCCGAGAGATCGTCCGGGCCAGGAAAGCGCCGTACGCTGGCGGGCAGGTACGTGTACGCCTGGCCACCCGGGAGCACGCGGCCGGCGAACGGCACGAGCACATCGAACCAGAGTCGGAAGAACGGCCGAAGGACGCCCTTCGGCCGCGTGATCTCGAGCACTGCAACCCTCCCGCCCGGCTTCAGGACGCGTGCGAGCTCACGCAGGCCCCCTTCGAGATCCGTGAGGTTGCGTACTCCGAAGCCGACGGTGGCCGCGTCGAACTCCCCGTCGCCGAACGGAAGCGCGAGAGCGTCACCCTGGACCCACTCGATCGCACCGGACTTTCGACGCGCCCGCTCGAGCATGTTCTCCGAGAAGTCGAGGCCGACGACGCGGCCGCCCTGGCGCTCGGCCTCGACAGCGAGGTCGCCGGTGCCGCAGCACGCGTCGAGGACGCGATCTCCCGGCCACACCGCCTCGCGCACGGCAAGCTTGCGCCAGCGGCGGTCGAGCCCGACCGTCATGACCCGGTTCATCGCGTCATAGATCGGCGCGATGCGGTCGAACATCCCGCGCACCGTGTCCGGCTCGAGCGTCCCTGATTCGTAGGTCATCCCTGGTCGCCCCAGCGCGGGACGAGGGCGTTGTCGATCCCGATCTGGTCGAGGCAGCGTGCGACGACGAAGTCGACGAGGTCGTCGATCGTCTCCGCGCCGTGGTAGAAGCCAGGGGCCGCGAACAGGATCACCGCGCCGGCTTCGTTCAGCGTCGCGAGCCCGCGAAGGTGAATCGACGAGAGAGGAGTCTCTCGTGGCATGAGGACGAGCGTGCGGCGCTCCTTGAGCGCAACCGAAGCGGCCCGGTGGATCACGTTCTGCATCGCGCCCGACGAGAGCGTCCCGACAGTCGCCATCGAGCACGGACAGATGACGTACGCGTCGACGCGTGCCGAGCCGCTTGCGTACGGGCTGCGGAAGTCGTTCTCCCCGAACACCGTGACCTGCGCCGACAGCCCGCCGACGAAGCGCTCGAGCACCTCCTCGCGCGCCAGCGAAGGGTCCTTGTAGAGCTCGGTCGCGAGCACCTCGATCCCGGAGCGCGACGCGCACACCCCGACCTCGCAGTCGGCTGCGGCGAGAGCGCGCAGCAAGCGCTCCGCGTAGGGAGCACCGGACGCACCGGTCACACCGAGGAAGACCCGCACGCCCGAAGGCTAGATCAGTTGTCTTCCGACGAGCCCTGAGAAGCGGCGAGGAACGCCCCGAGCGCCTCGAGGTTCTCCTGCCCGAGGTACGAGTAGGAGCCCATGACGTTGTTTCCGAACGCCGCCGGGTTCGTCAGGTAGCGGACGAAGTACTCCGCATCATTCGTCCTCCCGACCTCGGAGAGATCCGGCGCGCCGAGGTTCCCGTTGCCCTCGCCGAGGTAAGTGTGGCAGTTCATGCAGCCCGACTGGGCAAACAGCTCGGCGCCGGACACCGCTTGCGGGTCGTCGGCGAAGCCCTGCTCTTCGGCCCACGTCGGCACGAGGAGGACGAGCTCGGAGCCGAGCGCCTCCTTCGCCGTCGCTCCCTTCCAGGTGAGGACGCCCATCGAGATGATGGTGAGGATCGCCGCCACCATCGCGACCGGGCGGTGCAGCGGTCTCCGCTCACGGCGCCGATCGTAGAACGGCAGGCCGATGAGCAGGATGAGGCAGATGGTCGGGATGCCGACCGTCGCGATGAAGACCGTCTCCGGCCACTCGAAGATCCTCAGGAGATAGAAGAGGAAGTAGAAGAACCAGTCCGGCCGCGGGATGAAGTCGGTCGTGCCCGGCTCGGCCGGCTCCGTGTACCAGGGGCCGAGGATCCCGGACTCGGTGCCGTCGGCGTCGAAGTACCAGATCGCCGCCAGGGCGGTGATGACGCCCACCACGACGAGCGACATCACCGTGTCGTGCCACATCGCGAAGGGGAAGAAGCCCTTGCCTTCCTTCTTCGTGTCCTCCTTGTAGCGCGCGTATTCCTCGCGGTTCAGCTCGCCGAGATCACGCCCCATCAGTCGCCCCCCGATCCCCGGACGAGACCCGCGCGTGCGCCGGAGGGAGCCGCAGCCGCAGCGCGCTCACGCCCTGCGCGCTCGCTCGACCACGGCGGCGAGGAGACGCCAAGCCGGGTCACGAGGTAGATGTGGACGAAGATCAGCGCGATGAGGGCGCCGGGTATCAGCAGCATGTGCAGGGCGTACCACTTCGGCAGCGTGTCCGAGCCGATCTCGGCTCCGCCCGCGAGGAACTGCGCGAGCCACGGCCCCGCGAACGGCGCGGTGCCGTTCAGGTTGATGCCGACGACGGTCGCCCAGTACGCCGTCTGATCCCACGGCAGCAGGTAGCCCGTGAAGCCCATGAGCATCCCCATGACGAGGATGAGGACACCCGTGATCCACGTGAGCTCGCGCGGGTACTTGTACGCGCCGAACAGGAACACGCGGCCCATGTGCAGGAAGAGCAGGATGATGAAGACGCTCGCGCCCCACTTGTGCATCCCACGCACGAGCCAGCCGAGCGTCAACTCGTTGGTGATCGCCTCGATCGAGGTGTACGCGATCGGCTTCCCGGTCAGTGGGTCGATCTCGGAGGAAGGCTTGTAGTACATCGCCAGAATCGCTCCAGTAAGCGCCTGCACGATGAACGCGGTCAGCGCGGCCGAGCCGAGCGTCTGCATCCAGCTGATGTCGCGTGGGACGTTGCGGAAGAGGAACCATTTCGTTCCGCGGACGGCGCCGGTGCGCTCGTCCACCCAGTCGAGCGGCGTGAGCACCGCCAGGTCGATCGCCTGCTGCCGCTTCGACTTGGCAGCCATGCGCTAGCCGGTCACCTGGCTCGGGACGATGGGATAGAGCCACGCCTCGACGCCGTCCACATGCGTGCCCGGCACCGACCACGGGTAGCGCGAGATCGCCGCATTCGCGCCTGTGCCTGAGACGTTGCCGACGGCATAGAGCTCACCGAGCACGAGACGTCCTTCGCGGATCGAGAATGTGAGCCGGTCGAGCGAGCGGACGGGGGGCCCTGCCTGGCGGTTCCCCTCGGCGTCATAAAGACCGCCGTGGCACGGGCAGCCGAACGACTGCGCGAGCACCGGCCTGAGCTCGACGCCGTCGACCTCCTTGGCGTTCGCCTCGTCGATCGGCCCGTTCGGCTGCACCGGGCAGCCGAGATGGACGCAGCGGCTGTAGAGGATCGTGAAGCTCGGCTCGCCTGAATCGGTCAGCCCGTTGTTCCGCACGAACGCCGTGCGGCGCGTCACCTCGCCCTGGCTCGGATTCGCGAGGTACGACGCGATCACGTACTCGTTCTCCGGGAAGTTCTCGAGAGGACCGAGGTCGGCCTCGTCCTCCTCGATGTTCGTGAACGAGGGGAGAACGGTGAAGCCGAGGACGGGCAGCGTGACGATGGCGCCGATCGCAGCACCAACGCCGAGCGTCGAGGCCTCGAGGAACCGCGAGCGCGTGTAGGCCGGCAGTGGCTCGTCTGCCTTCGCCGCGACCGGGGCGACGGTGGGCGTATCCGCGACCGCGCGCGTCTCGGGCTCGATGTGCGGAACCTCGTCGCGGACATCTCTTGTCACGTCGCGCGCCCAGAGGAAGCCGAACACCACCGCGATGACCGCGCCGACCACCGCGACGATCCAGCTGATGACGAGGCCGAGGAGCAGGCACGCCACCCCGATGGCAAATGCGATCGGCCACAGGCTCGGGCCGGGGACGTGCGGGGTGTCGTGTCCGTTGTTGCTCACGGCGGGCCTGCGGCGGATTCAATCACTTGGGGACGACGGGCGTGCAGGGAACGCGTCGAGGCCGAACTCGGCCCAGCGCTCGGTTACCCGTCCCTGGATCTCCTCACTCATCACGATCTCCTCCGGCCAGGGACGCGCGTCCTCTTCCGGGAGCTTGTGCGTCGCGTCGATGCCGATCTTGCCTCCGTAGAACTGCCGTCCCGGCGCATGGTCGAGGTGATCGAGCGGGCCCTCCGTGATGAGGATGTCGCGCTTCGGGTCGACGTTCGCTGTCACCCGGAAGAAGACGTCTTCGTAGTCGTGGACGTTCACGTTGGCATCCACGACCACGATCGCCTTCGAGAGCGAGAGCATCCCGAGCCCCCAAAGGGCGTGCATGACCTTCTGCGCGTGCCCAGGGTAGGCCTTGCGGATCGACACGATCACGCAGTTGTGGAACGCCCCGGCGACCGGCAAGTCATAGTCGACGAGTTCCGGCAGGGTCATGCGTACGGCGGGCAGGAAGATGCGCTCCGTCGCCTTCCCGAGCCAGGCGTCCTCTGCGGGAGGCTTGCCAACCACGATCGACGGGTAGATCGCGTCGCGCCGCATCGTGATCGCCGAGATCCGGAAGATCGGGAACGGCTCGGCGTGCGAGTAGTAGCCGGTGTGGTCGCCGAACGGGCCCTCGATCCCGACGTCGTCCTTGGCCACGTGTCCTTCGAGAACGATCTCGGCGTTCGCGGGCACCTCGAGCGGAACCGTCTTGCAGCGCACGAGCGCGACCGGCTCGCCCCGGAGGAAGCCCGCGAGCATGAGCTCGTCGAGGTGCTTGGGCAGC
>Ga0075343_1000079_pt1 | contig 18670 bp, 19 predicted proteins | sample RushOxbow_ThreeS_2_FD_120072 | JGI IMG/M metagenome (GOLD analysis project Ga0075343, IMG submission 120072) | Natural and restored wetland microbial communities from the San Francisco Bay, California, USA, that impact long-term carbon... | ecosystem: Environmental > Terrestrial > Soil >...
CGGCATCTCGACGCAGAACGTCGTCGAGAAGGCTCTCGCCGCGGAGGGACTGACTCGTCACGACCTCGGGCGCGAAGCGTTCGTGGAGCGCACCTGGGAGTGGCTCGAGCGCACCGGCCGGACGATCATGGGCCAGTACCGGCGCCTCGGCGCGTCACTCGACTACACGCGCGAGCGGTTCACGATGGACGACGAGTACGTCCGTGCGGTGATGACGTTCTTCGTGCGGCTCTGGGGGCACGGCTGGATCTACCGCGCCAATCGCATCGTCAACTGGTGCCCGTTCCATCAGACCGCGATCTCCGATCTCGAGGTCGAGCACGCGGAGATGGACGACACGCTCTTCACGATCCGCTACCCGTTCGTCGACGGCGACGGCCGCGACGGCGTCTCGGTCGCCACCGTGCGTCCGGCCACGATCCTCGCCGACGTTGCGGTCGCCGTGCATCCGGACGACCCGCGCTACCGCGACGCGATCGGTCGAGAGGTGATCGTCCCGTACACCGAACTGCACGTGCCGGTCATCGCGGACGAACGGATCGACCGCGAGTTCGGAACGGGAGCCCTGAAGGTCACGCCGGGCCACGACCCGCTCGACCTCGACATCGGCCGCGCGCATGGGCTCCCCGAGCCGATGGTCGTCGCCTGGGACGGGCGCATGAGCGAGGCTGCGGGCGACCTCGCGGGGCTCACGCAGGAGGAGGCCAGCGAGCGCGTACTGGCCTGGGCGGACGAGCGCAGCCTCGTCGAGAAGCGCGAGCCGTACCGGCACTCCGTCGGCACGTGCGCGCGCTGCCATTCTCGCATCGAGCCGCTCATCTCGCTGCAGTGGTGGTGCGCGATGTCGGAGCCGGCCGCACCGGCCATTGCTGCGCTGAAGGAGCGCCGCGTCCGCTATCACCCCGAGTCGCAGCATCGCTTCGCGATCACCTCGCTCGAGGAGACGCCGGACTGGTGCATCTCGCGTCAGCTCTGGTGGGGGCATCAGCTGCCGATCTGGACGTGCCCCGACGGGCACCACACCGTTCAGGTGGACGTGCCGACGGCATGCGGCGAGTGCGGCTCAGGGGATCTTGAGCGGGAGACCGACGTCCTCGATACGTGGTTCTCGTCCGCGCTCTGGCCGTACGCGACGCTCGGCTGGCCCGATGACACGCCAGAGCTCGCCCGCTACTACCCGGGCGACGTCAACTCGACCGCGCGCGAGATCATCCGGCTCTGGGTCAACCGCATGATCTGGACGGGGCTCGAGGCGATGGGCGAGATCCCGTTCACCGACTCGATCATCCACTCGACGGTCCTCGCGGTCGACGGGCGCCGGATGTCGAAGAGCCTCGGCACGGGAATCGACCCGATGGAGCCGATCGAGGAGTACGGGGCCGATGCGACGCGCTACGGCCTGCTCAAGATCTCCTCGACGCAGGACGTCCGCTTCTCGTACGGCGCGATCGAGGAGGGGCGCAAGCTCGCGATCAAGCTCTGGAACGTCGCGCGGCTCATCTTGCAGAACACGGACGGTGTGCTGCCCGCGCTCGAGCCGCGGGCTCTCGAGGAGCGCTGGATCCTCGCGCGCCTGGACGCCGCGCGGGCCGAGCTCGAGGACTCCTGGGCGCGCTTCGACTTCTCGGATGCGACGGCGACGCTCTACCACGTCGTGTTCGACGACTTCTGCGACTGGTACGCAGAAGCGATCAAGCCGCGGCTCTACGACCGCGACGAGGCGGCGGCCGCGACTGCGCTCGCTGCGCTCGAGCAGCTCCTCGCGCTCCTGCATCCCGTGATGCCGCACGTCACCGAGGAGATCTGGTCGCAGCTCCCGGATCGCGCCGCTCGCCTGATCGTTTCGCCGTGGCCGTCGGCGGATGAACGCTTCGCGTCCGATGCGGGTGCCCTCGCACGCGTCCAGGAGGCGGCGCAGATCTTCCGGCGTTCCGGCGTGCAAGTCGAGCTCGGCTCCGACGACGAGCGGCGTATCTTCGCCGCGGTTGTGCGTCCGGAGAAGGCGCCTGCTACCGACAACCGCGCTGCGGAGATCGAGCGGCTGCGCAAGGAGGTCGCGCGGGGCGAGAGCATGCTCGCGAACGAGCGCTTCGTGGGCAACGCTCCTGCGGAGGTCGTCGCCGCCGAGCGCGAGAAGCTCGAGCGTTACCGCTCGGAGCTCGCTGCCCTGGGCGGTTAGCGATCGGATGACCCGTAGGTAGCGCCGGGCGGCGCGACCTACGATTCTCGCGTGACCGCCAGCGAGTGGCTCGATTCGATGAGTCCGTGGCCGCGCGACGGCTTCGGGCTCGGCCGCATGCAGGCGCTGCTCGCGGAGCTCGGCGATCCGCAGCTCGCCTACCCTGCCGTCCACGTGGTCGGGACGAACGGGAAGTCGACCGCGACGGTCACGGTGGAGCAGCTCCTGCTCGCCGACGGCCTCCGGGTGGGATCGACGATCTCGCCGCACATCGGCTCGTGGGCCGAGCGGATCCGGATCGACGGAAACGAGGCGGACTTCGAGGCCGCGATCGCGAGCGTCCGCGAGCCCGCCGAGCGCCTCGAAGCGACCCAATTCGAGATCGTCACCGCCGCAGCGCTGCAGGCGTTCGCCGACGCCACTGTCGACGCCGCCGTCGTCGAGGCCGGGCTCGGCGGGCGGTACGACGCGACGAACGTCCTCGATACGCGAGTCGTCCTCCTGACGAGCGTCGGCCTCGAGCACACCGACGTGCTCGGCGACACGCTCGAGGAGATCGCAACCGAGAAGCTCGCGGTCGCGCCGCCCGGCGAGGTCGTCGTCCTCCCCGACCCCACGTATGCCCACCTCGTCCCCGGTCGTGAGATCGTCCTGGGAGGCGCACGCGAGGCCGCCGAGGCGTTCGTCGGCCACGCGATCGATGCGCACCCCCGGGTGCACCTCGCCGGGAGATTCGAGCGCAGGCTGGGCGAGATCCGAGACGGTGCGCACAATCCCGACGGTGCGCGCCACCTCGTCGAGCAGCTCGACGGCGACGACCACACGATCGTCGCCTCCGTCCTCGGCGACAAGGACGTCGGGGAGATGCTTCGCATCCTTCGCGCCGCGGGGTCCCGCTTCGTCGCGACCCGCTCGTCCTCGCAGCGCGCTCTTCCCGCGGCGCAGCTCGCCGAGCAGGCGCGCAGGCACTTCGATCAGGTCGAAGTCGTGGACGATCCGCTGGCTGCGGTCGTTCGGGCTCACGAGCTCGGTGAGCCGGTGCTCGTGACCGGGTCGCTCTACCTCATTGGCGACCTCGCTCAGGCGGAGCAGTGATCGCCGTGGGCCGGCTGCTCGACCGCCTGACGGTCCTCGCGTTCGCCGCACTCATCGTCGGGACGATCATCGGGGTGGCGTTCCTCGTCGGGTACGGAATCGGCAAGCTTCTGCTATGACCCTCGCCGTGCTGCTCGCTCAGCTCTCGCTCGAGGATCCCGACTGGATCCTGTTCCGCAACCTCGGAATCGGCCTCGTGGTCGTGCTCTGGTTGGCCACTGCCTTCTGGACCTTCAAGGACGCGCGACGGCGGATCGAGGACCCGTGGCTGGTCGGCCTCGCCACTCTGCTCGGCCTGTTCCCGCCGTTTCTCGGGCCGATCATCTACATGTTCTTCCGCCCGCCGGAGTACCTGCAGGACGCCCGGGAGCGCGAGCTCGAGATCAAGGCGATGGAGGAACGGCTCGCGCAGATCGACCAGCGCTGTCCGGTCTGCCGTGCGCGCGTGGAGCCGTCGTACGTCGCGTGCCCCGTCTGTACGACGCGGCTTCGCCACTCGTGTCCGTCGTGCGGACAGCCCGTCGAGTCGCTGTGGCAGATCTGCCCGTACTGCGCCACGGAGATCCCCGCGACGCTTCCCTCGTTGGAAGACGTCCCGCGCGCCGACGGGCGATAGACTGCGCGGCCGCATGGCCCGCGAAACGACCCTCGTCCTCGTCAAGCCCGACGGCGTGCGCCGTGGCCTTGCCGGCGAGATCGTCGCCCGGTTCGAGCGTCGTGGCCTCGAGCTGCGGGGTGCGCGCCTCCTCAAGATCCCCAAGTCGACCGCGCGCGAGCACTACGCCGAGCACAAGGGCAAGCCGTTCTTCGGCTCGCTCGTCGACTTCATCACATCGGGCCCCGTGCTGGCGCTCGCGGTGAGCGGCGAATCGGCGGTCTCGGTCGTGCGGACGATGATGGGCGCGACGAACCCGCTCGACTCCGCGCCCGGGACGATCCGCGGCGACTTCGCGCTCGAGCTCTCGGAGAACATCGTCCACGGGTCGGACTCCAAGGCAAGCGCGAGGCGCGAGCTCGCGCTGTTCTTCCCCGACGGACTTGTCTGAATCCGACTACGTCGCGGAGAACCGCGGCGTCTGGACAGAGTCGAACCGCGAGTACACGGACGCGCAGGCGGACAGGGTTTGGCGTGCCGAGGAGATCACTTGGGGCATGTTCGGCGTTCCGGAGTCGGAAGTCGGCGTGGTCGGAGACGTCGCTGGACTCGACATCGTCGATCTCGGTTGCGGCACCGGGTACTTCTCTGCCTGGTTTGCGAAGCGCGGCGGGCGGCCGGTCGGTGTCGACGTCACGCCGGCACAGCTCGATACCGCGCGCCGGCTGCAGGCTGAGACCGGCCTCGAGTTCCCCCTTATCGAAGCGAGCGCCGAGGAGGTCCCGCTCCCGGATGAGGGCTTCGACCTCGCGTTCTCGGAGTACGGCGCGAGCATCTGGTGCGACTCCCACAAGTGGATACCCGAGGCGCACCGACTCCTGCGGCCGGGCGGACGACTCGTCTTCCTCCGCAACAGCATCATCGTGATGTTGTGCGCACTCGAGGACGAGGAGGCCACGTCCGAGACTCTCCAGCGCCCTCAGCGGGGGATGCACCGCATGGAGTGGCCGGACGAAGAGGGCGTGAACTTCTACCTTCCTCACGGCGAGCTGTTCGCGCTCCTGCGTTCAACCGGGTTCGAGGTGGAGAATCTCATCGAGCTGTACGCACCCGACGACGCCGAGACACATGAGTACTACTCCTACGTGACAGCCGACTGGGCGAGGCAGTGGCCAGTCGAAGAGATATGGGCGGCGCGCAAGCCGACCGCCTGACCCTCGCGTCGACGAGCCCGCAGCGCCGCGCGATCCTCGAGCAGCTCGCGATCCCGTTCGAGGTCGTCGCTCCCGAGTACGTCGAGCACGACCCGCCGGACGCCGATCCGGCGGAGCTCGTCCTCCGGCATGCGGAGGGAAAGGCGCGGTCCGTGCACAGTCAGTGCCAGCTGACGCTCGGTGTCGACACGACCGTCGTCCTCGACGACCGCGTGTATGGCAAGGCTGCCGACGACGAGGCAGCGCACCACATGCTGAACGAGCTCTCCGGGCGCATGCATACGGTCGTTTCCGGGCTCTGCCTCCTGGGCGGCGACGAGGATGTACTCCTGCACGAGAAGACAGACGTCACCTTTCGTCTCCTCTCCCACGACGTCGTCGAGTCCTACGTCGCGAGCGGGGAGTGGGAGGGTCGCGCGGGCGCTTACGCGATCCAGGGCCTCGGCGGCCGACTCGTCGAGCGGATCGAAGGCGACTACCTCAACGTCGTCGGCCTCCCCGGCGCCCTGCTCGTCTCGCTCTTGGAGCGTCACGCGCCAAAGCTGCTGCAAACCCGCAGGTAGACTCGCCACTCCTCATGGGGTGGTTCAAATCGATGACCGGGTTCGGCGGACGCGACATGGCCGTGGATCTCGGGACCGCCAATACCCTCGTGTACGTGCGAGGGCGCGGCATCGTGCTCTCGGAGCCGTCCGTTGTGGCGATCGACCAGCGCACGGGAGAGGTGCACGCCGTTGGTGTGGAGGCGAAGCGCATGCTCGGCCGGACACCGGGCACGATCTCCGCGATCCGACCGTTGAAGGACGGCGTCATCGCAGACTTCGACGTGACCGAGCAGATGCTGCGGCACTTCATCCACAAGGTGCACCAGCACCGCTTCGCGCATCCCCGCGTTGTCGTCTGCGTGCCGTCGGGCGTGACCGGCGTCGAGAAGCGCGCGGTCGAGGAGGCGACGCTCTCCGCCGGCGCGCGCCAGGCGTACCTCATCGAAGAGCCGATGGCGGCCGCGATCGGGGCCGGGCTGCCGGTTGCGGAGCCGACCGGGAACATGATCGTCGACATCGGCGGTGGCACGACGGAGGTCGCAGTCATCTCGCTCGGAGGCATCGTCGTCTCGCAGTCCATGCGTGTGGGTGGCGACGAGATGGACGAGGCGATCGTCAATCACATCAAGAAGGAGTACAAGCTCCTCGTAGGCCAGCAGACGGCTGAGGAGATCAAGCTCGAGATCGGCTCCGCCTTCCGTCTCAAGGAGGAGCTGCAGGCGGAGGTGCGCGGTCGCGACATGCTCACCGGACTGCCGAAGACCGTGATCATCTCGTCCGAGGAGATCCGCCGCGCACTCGAGGAGCCCGTTTCGCAGATCATCGACGCGATGAAGTCGACGCTCGACAAGACGCCCCCCGAGCTCGCCGCGGACATCATGGACCGAGGGATCGTGCTCGCCGGCGGCGGGGCCTTGCTGCAGGCGCTCGACGAACGCGTTCGGCACGAGACGCAGATGCCCGTTCACCTCGCCGAGAGCCCGCTGACGTGCGTTGCCGTCGGCTCCGGGCGCAGCCTCGAGGAGTTCGACGTCATCCACCGTTCGAATCGCTCGAGCCGCGCCGCGCGGCGTAACGGTCTCCTCCGCGCCTGACCTTGTTGCGCCTCGCTTAGGCCGGCGCGCAGGCGAATTCCGCCGAACGACGCGGCTACACTGAGCCGCTATGTCCCGGCAGCGCAGCGCGCGATCGGCGGCGCTGGGCCTGACCGTCCGGCGCATCCCCACGGCCTCGTCCCGCGGTTCGGGGCCGCTTCGGCGCCGGCTCGTGATCGGAGTCCTCGTGCTTACGTCGCTCGTCCTGATCTCGCTGTCCTTTCGGGCGGACGGCGGCGGGCCGCTGAGCGGCGCCCAGTCTGCTGCCGCCAGCGGGCTTCGGCCGTTCGCGGTCGGATTCGAGCGCGTCGCACAGCCGTTCCGGGACGTGTACGGGTGGGCCGACAGCCTGCTCACCGCTCGCTCCGAGGCGGAGGAGTTGCGCGCCGAGGTGCGCGAGCTCCGGCAGCGCGCGATCCAGAGCGAGTTTGCCCTGCAGGAGAACGTCTCGCTCCGCTCCCTGCTCGCGTATGTCGACGGCCCGCGCTTCCCCACCGACTTCGATCCGGTGGTCGCGGAGGTGATCGGTCGCCCCGGAACGGCGTTCACGCAGGCGATCACCATCGCCGTCGGGACGAAGAACGGTGTTCGGGCGAACGACCCGGTGGTGACCGCGGACGGTCTCGTCGGAGTCGTCACGAGAGCCACGTCGGGAACGGCGCGGGTGCAGCTGCTCACGGACGAGGAGGCAGCCGCGTCGGCCGTCGACCTCCGGACGAGCGCGACCGGGATCGTTCGACATGCGCGGGGCACGCGCGAGACGCTCGTGCTCGATCGCGTGCGCAAGCAGGACGTCGTTCGTCCCGGAAACGAGATCGTCACCGCCGGCTGGCGCTCGGGCGCGCTGAGCTCCCTCTATCCGAAGGGGATCCCGATCGGGCGGGTCACGAGCGTCGGTCAGACCGACACCGATCTGTACCAGCAGATCCAGGTCGACCCGTACGTCGACTTCGGCGCGCTCGACGCGGTCATCGTGCTCGTACCGACGGAGCGCTCGTGATGAGCTCGGCTGCCTGGCTGCGCGCCTCGTCCGTCGTCTTCGTCGCGGCGATGCTGCAGGTCGTCATCGTCTCGTCGCTCGTCGTCGCGGGCGGTGCGCCAGACCTCCTGCTCGTCGTCGTCGTCGCCCTCGGTCTGCTGCGCGGCTCGATTCCAGGCGCGACACTCGGCTTCGCGGGCGGTCTCGTCGTCGACATCGTGACGCTCGGCACCCTCGGAGTGACGTCCTTGATCCTCACGCTCGCCGGATTCTGGGCCGGCAGATACGCAGAGACGAGCGGCCGCGATCGTCGTCTTGCACCGCTCGTCGCAGTCGGCACGATCACGATCCTGGCCGCGGCCTTCGGATACTTCCTCTACTTCCTCCTCGATGAGGAGGTCGTCGCACAGCACGCGCTCGTGACGGCGCTTGCGCCCGCTTTCGTGCTCAACCTCGTGCTCGCTCTCCCGGTCTACTCACTCGCGAGACGGATCATCGGCGAGGGCGATCGGGTCGAGATCGCGCCTGAGGTCGAGGTGCTGGCAGGATGACAACGGGTCCGTACGGACAGCGGCGCACGCCGTCGAAGCGGTTCCTGCCCCCAGATCCACGCGTCCGCGAGCCGCATCGGCTGACTCCACAGCTCGCGCTCCGCGTGGCGGTGCTCGGCGCCTTGGCGCTGGCGGCATTCGCCATCCTCTTCCTGCGGCTCTGGTCGCTGCAGGTGCTCTCCGGCGAGGAGTACCTCAACGCCTCGCAGAACAACGAGCTCCGGCTCATCCGGGTCGAGGCGCCACGCGGACCGATCCTCGACCGGCACGGCCGGGTTGTCGTCTCGAACGTCGCGGGAACCGCAGTCGAGCTGTGGGTCGCCGATCTGCCCAGCGACGGGCGCTACCGCATCATTCGCAAGCTCGCCGCGGTCCTCGACGTCTCGCCACGGTCGATCGCGAAGCAGGTCGAGGAGCGTCGCTTCGACCCGCTCACACCGATCGTCGTCAAGACGGCGGTCGGGGAGGAGCAGGTCGACTACCTCTACGAGCACCAGGCCGACTTTCCCGGCGTCGAGGTCGTGCAGATCTACCTGCGGGGGTATCCCTACTCGTCGCTCGGGGCGCAGATCATCGGATACACGGGAGAGATCTCCCCCGAGGAGCTCAAGCGGCTGCGCAAGGACGGCTACCGAGCGGGCGACCGCGTCGGAAAGACAGGCATCGAGGCGGCTTACGACTCGTACCTCCGTGGGCAGACCGGCCTCGCGCAGATCACCGTCGACTCGCTGGGGCGGCCGCAGTCCGAGCGAGTCCTGCGCAAGGAGTCGCGCGCCGGATATGCGCTTCGCCTCACGCTCGACATGAGGCTGCAGCGCGCCGCCGAGCAGGCCTTGCAATACGGCATCGACCTGGCGCATCAGAACGAGCACTGGGCCGCGAACGGCGGCGCGATCGTGGCGCTCGATCCGCGTGACGGCGCGGTCCTCGCACTGGCGTCGGCCCCGACTTTCAAGCCGTCGACGTTCGTTGGGCGCACGGATCCCGAGAAGATCCAGGCGCTCTACTCCGACCCCTTGAACCCTCTGTTCAATCGGGCAACCGCTGGTCTCTACCCGCCCGGCTCGATCTGGAAGCCGGTGACCGCCCTGGCGGGAATGCAGGAGCACGTGTTCTCGGCGTACGAGTCGATCCAGTGCACGCCGACCGCGGAGTACGGGCTCGATCGGCAGAAGTTCCGTAACTGGAATCCCTTCGTCAACCGTCCGATGATCCTGCGCGAGGCGCTCGCCGAGTCCTGCGACACGTACTTCTACGAGATCGGGAATCGCTTCTACGAGGGTGGTTCCGAGAGCCGCGTGCGCATGCAGCAGTGGGCGCAGAAGTTCGGCTTCGGTGGCCCGACGGGTCTCGACGTCGGTGGCGAGGAAGACGGGCTGGTGCCGACGCCGGAGTGGCGGAAGAAGACCTTCGAGAGCGACTGGGATCGCGCCTGGAACCCCGGCGATTCCATCCAGCTCTCGATCGGCCAGAAGGACCTGCTCGTGACCCCGCTGCAGATGGCGTCCTTCTACGCGATGCTCGCGAATGGCGGCAAGATCGTCACGCCTCATCTCGTATCCAACGTCGAGCAGCCGGGCGGAAAGGGCTCGCCACGGGTCGTGCTGCGCCGCTTCGCTCCGCCTCCGCCGCGCTCGGCGGGCGTCGATCCGATCGCGCTCGCCGCCGTGCGTGACGGGATGTATGCCGCGACGCACGCCACGAGTGGCACCTCGGCTGCCGTCTTTGCGAGCTATCCGGTGCCGATCTCCGGCAAGACCGGAACGGCGGAGAAGGTCGTTCCGCTACCTGGCTATCCAGCGGGTCATCTCGAGGACCAGTCGTGGTGGTGTGGCTGGGGCCCGTCGGAAAGTGCGCGGATCGTCGTGTGCGCTCTCATCGAGAACGGCGGCCACGGATCGGCAGCCGCTGCTCCGGCAGCGCTGAAGGTCTTCGAGCGCTTCTTCGGTGTCGAGGCGGCGTCGCCGCCGCCGGTGGTGGAGACCGACTGATGATCGAGATCACCGAACGCCCGCGCCCCCGTCTCCGCGCGGCTTCTTCGCGCTCCGAGCCTGCCGTCATCACGTTCCTGCGAAGCCTCGACTGGATCCTCATGGCCGCGGGCGCCGGACTCGTCGCCTACGGCCTGTGGATCGTCTCGGGCATCACCCGCTTCGACGTCCCCGGCGACCAGAGCTACTTCGTCGTCCGGCAAGGCTTCGCGGCCGCCGTCGGTGCGCTGGGCCTGGTCGTGATGGCGATCGTCCCGATCGACCTCTGGCGGCGCTCCTGGAAGCTCGTCTATGGCGCAACGCTCGCACTCATGGTGATCGTGTTCGTCGCTGCCGAGGCGATCCGCGGCTCGAAGCGGTGGCTCGACCTCGGCGTCATCCAGTTCCAGCCGTCCGAGCTCGGGAAGGTGCTGTTCGTTCTCGCGCTCGCGGGCTTCGTCGTCGGCCGAGTCGGGCCGGCGGCACGTTGGAGGACGATCTTCGCAGCCATTGGGCTGGGCGCTGTCCCGATCCTGCTCGTGTTCATGCAGCCCGACCTCGGTACCGCACTCGTGTATGCGGCGTCGCTCTTCGCGGTTCTGTTCTTCGCCGGAGTCCGCTGGCGCCAGCTCGCCGGGCTGCTCGCGCTGGGGGCGATCGCGATCGTCTCCGTGGTCTGGCTTTTCCCGGCTGCCGGGTTGCAGGTGCTCAAGCCGTACCAGACGGAGCGCCTCACGGGCCTCGTCAACCGGGACGCCGATCCGGCCGGGCTCAACTGGAACGTGAATCAGTCCGTCACCGCCGTCGGCTCCGGGGGGCTGACCGGGCGTGGCGTCGTCGATGCGAGCCAGACGCGGCTCGACTACCTCCCCGAGCACGCCACCGACTTCGCGTTCGCGTCGCTCGCCGAGCAGCGCGGGTTTGTGGGCTGCGCGATCCTGCTGTTGCTCTACCTGCTCGTCGTCTGGAGAGGGCTGCGCGTCGTCACCGGCGCAGCGGATCTGTACGGCGTCGTCGTCGCCGGAGCGCTGGTCCTGGGCTTCCTCTTCCAGGTGTTCGTCAACGTCGGGATGACCATGGGCGTCGCGCCGGTCACGGGCATACCACTCCCCTTCGTCACGGTCGGCGGCTCGTCGATGGTCACGAACCTCGTCCTCATCGGAGTGCTCCAGAGCATTCACGCGCGCGGCGAGCTCGGCCGAGGAGCGGCGCCATGAACATCGCAGGCGTCCGCTCGCTGATCGAAGAGCTGCGCAGCGTCGGCAACGCCGCTCGCGAAGATGCGGCCACCGACCCGGCGGGACCGGTAGCCGTGAGCGGGATGCTCGCCGAGCAGCTCGCCAAGGAGCTCTCCGCAGGAGCCGAGCCGGGAGCGGTCGTCATGGGGGCCTCCGAGGTGGCCGATCGCGCCGAGGTGCTCGTGCGAATCATCGCCGGCGATCCGACCTCGGAAGACGAGCAGCTCGTGCGCGCTGCGGATGCATCCGGCACGCCCGTCGTGCTGGTGCAGCTCTGGCCGCAGGCGGAGTGGACGCAGCCGTTCGTGCTCTCGCCGTTCGTGGTCGAGTGCCGAGCCGGCGAAGGCTTCCCGCTGCGCGAGATAGGCGACAGGATCGTCGAGGCGTGCACGAACGACGCGGCGCTCGCGGTGCGCGTGCCGGTCCTCGCCGATGCGGTGCGCTCGAGGGCGATCCGCTCTGCGGTCGTCCGTGCAGGGCTGATCGGTCTGGCGGGAGCACGTTTGGGGATGTCACGACCGCTGCTGACGCTCGAGCAGGTGCGTCTGCTCTCCCGCCTGCGCTCGACTTCCGGCGGCGATGACGAGCTTCGACTCCGGGCAGGCGCGGCCGCCGGCGTTCTCGCCGGTGGCTTTGCCCTTCGCGGCGCGGCGCGGTCGTTGGGCACCTTCCTCCCAGCGCCCCTCGTCAACGCCGCGATCGCGGCGGGAGGCACCTTGGCGCTTGCGAAGCTCGTCGAGGCAGCCGAGTCGGCGCTTGCCTCACGATCGACGCAGTAGGCAGTACGGCTCCGTCCGGACCTGGTCCTAGGATGCGCCCCGATCGACCATGGGAGGGGCGATGCCGAACACCGAGCTGGCCGAAGAGCTGCTTCAACTCGAAGAGGCTGACGCGTGGTTCGAGTACCTCGAGTCGACGCGGGGCCAGAGCCAGACGCGCTATGCGGAGCTCGAGCCGTGGGCCTGGGCGCGGCTCTCGCAGCGCCTCCGCGCCGTGCGTGCGCGACGTGCCCGCCTCCGACCTGCTGCGGCATGACACGGGCTCCGCGGACAGGCTCGCCAGAACCGGCTGGTAGCCTGTCGGTCAGGTCATGTCGACCATTGACTTGAATCCACGCAGCGCGAGGCCCGAGCAGTCCCTGACTGTCGGACGCCCGCGCGCGGACACACGAGGAGATCACACACTTGGCATTACGCTGGTTTCGCTTCGGCAAGAATCAGGAAGAGCAGGCGACGCAGGAAGCCGTCGCCACGGAGGAGCCCACACCGCCTGACGTCCAGGCACCGGAGCCCGCGGACGAGCAAGCCGCGCCGTCGAGCCCGAAGAAGAGACGACGCCGCGGCAGCCGCGGCGGTAAGGGAAGAAAGAAGGTCGCAGCGCCCTCCGCGGAGAGTGACACCGCCTCCGAGGTCGCAGACGACGAGCCAGCGCCGGCCCCGCGGACGCGGGCCAAACAGCCGGCGAAGTCGGACAAGCGGCAATCCCGATCCGGGAATCGTCGGCGTACGCCGACGAAGCGCGCGCCGCTTCCGGCGGCGAAGCGAGAGCTTGTCATCGCCGTCGACGTCGGTGAGCAGCGCGTGGCGATTCTGGAGGACGAGCGGGTCGCCGAGGTGTATCTCGAGCGGCCCGAGCGACGTTCGATCGCCGGAAATATCTATCTCGGAGTAGTGGACAACGTCCTGCCGGGCATGGAGGCGGCGTTCGTCGAGATCGGACTCGAGAAGAACGGCTTCCTGTACGTCGACGAGATCGTCGGCCCCGAGCTCGAGGGCCGGAAGGGTGCACGCAAGATCCAGGACCTGATCAAGCGTGGCCAGACGATCATGGTGCAGGCCGTCAAGGATCCGATGAAGTCGAAGGGCGCGCGGCTCACGACGGAGATCTCGCTGCCTGGGCGGTTCCTCGTCTACGTGCCGAACGGAGAGGGCTCGGGCGTGTCTCGGCGGCTCGAGGACGGGGAGCGGACCCGGCTCAAGGAGATCGTGAGGAACCTCGATCCGAAGGTCGGCGGGACCATCGTGCGCACCGCGGCCGAGGGTGCGTCGGCGGAGGACATCGAGCGCGACCTCGTCTTCCTGCAGCGGCTCTGGAAGACCATTCAGACGAAGTCGAAGACCGCCGAGCCGCCGTCGCTCGTCTACGAGGAGGCCGAGCTCCCACTCCGGATCGTTCGCGACCTCTTCGCCGGCGATTTCGTGGGAGCGCGCATCGACGACGACCGCACGCACCGCCGCATCGTCAGCTACCTGAAGAAGACCTCGCCCCACATGGTCGAGCGGGTTCATCGCTACAAGGAGAAGGAGCCGCTGTTCGAGATCACAGGAGTCGAGACGGAGATCCGCTCGACGCTCGACCGGCGCGTCGACCTACCCTCGGGGGGCTATCTCGTCTTCGACTACGCCGAGGCGTTCACCGTCATCGACGTCAACACGGGTCGCTTCGTCGGCTCGCGCGGAAAGAGCGCCCAGGGGCGGCTCGAGGACACGATCGTCAAGAACAACCTCGAGGCGGTGAAGGAGGTCGTTCGCCAGCTTCGCCTGCGCGACATCGGCGGGATCATCGTCATCGACTTCATCGACATGTCGAACCCGAAGAACCGAGAGACGGTGGAAGAGGCACTGCGGTCCGAGCTCGAGCGCGATCGCACGAAGACGTACGTGGTGGAGATCTCGCCGCTCGGGCTCGTAGAGATGACCCGACAGAACGTCACCGACGGCCCGCGCGAAATCCTCACGAATCGCTGCACGGTCTGCTCGGGCGACGGCGTGGTCGTCTCGGATGCCACCCACGCCCTCGAGATCGAGCGCAAGCTGCGAGCGATCGCAAAAGGCTCGCGCGTCCAGGCCTTCAAGGTGGCCGTGCACCCTCGCGTTCTGGGTCTCCTGGCCGGGCCGGGCGGCAGCCGCCTTGCGGCGCTCGACGCAGCATCGCGCCGCCGGTTCTTCCTCGTCCCGGCGAACGGCAACGGCCACGTTCACGTCGACCACTTCGAGGTGCTGGCGCAGGGCAAGCTCGAGACGCTCCGTCCTGTCGCGCCTGTCGAGGAGGGAGCGACCGTCGAGCTGAAGCTCGTCGAGGTCGGTCTCCACGACCCGACCGCGGGCGTGGGGAAGCTCGGGGCCGGGTACGAGGTTGTGGTATCCGGTGCGTCGAAGCTCGTCGGAAAGAAGGTGACAGCCACCATCGGCTGCGCGCTCGAGGGAAGCGCCTTCGCGTCGCTCGCGACCACGGATGTGCGCCCGAGCTCGCCGATCACCTTCGAGGCGGAGGCGGAGAAGCCGGTGCGCGCCTCGCGCGCGAAGAAAGCCGAGCCCGCGGAGTTGGTCTCGACAGACGAGGTCGAGGACGTCGAGCCGGTCGAGGTCGGCGAAGAGGAGCTCGCGACCGAGTCCACCGACGAAGGCGGTCAGCCGAAGAAGAAGCGGACGCGGCGCGGCACCCGTGGGGGGCGGGGGCGCAAGAAGCCGGCCGGGACTACGGCCGACGGTGACGCCGCTCCTGGCAGTGCTTCCGACGGAAGCGTTGATGTGGCTGAGGTCGAGACGAACGGTCGTTCGGCACCCAGAATCCACGTTCCTCCGGCTGATCTCGAAGGCGCGGTGGAGACGGAGCCCGGCGCCGAGGAGGAAACTCCGGAGCCTGTCGGGCCCAACGGCGACGCGCCCGACACGGACGCTGAGGCGGCGCCGAAGCGCAAGCGCGCGCGTCGTGGCTCTCGCGGAGGACGGAAGCGTCGCAAGCCGGCGGCTGCAACGGCAGCCGATGCCGACGCCGGCGAGGAGGGTGCAGTCGAGCCACAAGCGCCCGCCGACGAGGCCGTTGAGGTCGCTGCGCCGCCCGAGTACGTCCCGATGTCCGAGTGGCTCGACGACTTCGAGTCACAGTCCCGAGCGTAGTCGCTATCATGCACCGGCTTTGGCGGGCCCCCGGCCCGCGTTGAGACCTCGGAGAGTTCTGTGACGTACGCGATCATCAAGGTTGCCGGAAAGCAGTACCGCGTCCGTGAGGGCGAGCGGTTGCTTGTGGACCGGCTGCACCAGGACGACGGCGCCACATTCGAGCCGACGGTGCTTCTCGTCGGCGGTGACGGCGCTCCGCAGCTCGAGCCGGGTGACGGAGTCGTGACCGCCAAGGTGCTTGCGGCCACCAAAGGGCCGAAGATCCGGATCGGCAAGTACAAGAAGCGGACCGGCTACCGCCGCCACACGGGCTTTCGCGCGTCCCTCACGCAGATTCAGATCGAGTCGATCGGCGTCGGCAAGGCCAAAGCCACGACCTCGAAGTCGAAGGCTGCTGCCGAGCCGGAGGTCGAGCCGCCAGCCGAGCACGACGAGCGCGTGAAGGGCATGCCCACCGGCTACGAAGAGCTGACGGTTGCAGAGATCAAGAGCGCGGCTCCTGGCTGGAACTCGCCGATGCTCGCTGCTGCGCTCGAGTACGAGCAGGCGCACGCAAATCGCAAGGGTGCGATTGCGGCCATCGAGTCTGCGATCGCCGACAAGGAAGGTGACTCCTAGTGGCGCACAAGAAGGGTCTCGGTTCGTCGCGCAACGGTCGCGACTCCGAAGCGAAGCGTCTCGGTGTGAAGGTCTTCGCCGGACAGCCCGTCACGACAGGGATGATCATCGTGCGTCAGCGCGGTACGAAGTTCCGGCCCGGCCCCGGCGCCGGACTCGGTCGCGACGACACCATCTTCGCCCTCCGCGACGGAACCGTGGAGTTTCGCCGCTCGGGCGAGAAGCGCTTCATCTCGGTCGCGGAAGCCGCCGAGTAGTCGCGGCTGCCGGCCGCTTGCAACAGACTGTTGCAGGCGATGTTCCATGACCGCGCGCACATACGTCTCGAAGCCGGCAGCGGAGGCGACGGTGGTTTGAGCTTCCGGCGCGAGAAGTACGTCCCCAAGGGCGGGCCAGACGGTGGCGACGGTGGGCGTGGCGGCGACGTGATCGTCGTGGTCGATCCGAGTCTCCGCGATCTCTCCGCGTTCCGCAGGATCCGTGAGGCGAAGGCCGGCCGCGGCGGTAACGGCCGCGGGAGCAAGAAGCACGGGGCGGACGGTGAGGACTCGGAGCTTCGGGTGCCGCTCGGAACGCAGCTGCTGGACGACGCCGGTGGGCTGGTCGCAGATCTGACGACGCCGACCGGACGATTCGTCGCCGCACGAGGAGGGCAGGGAGGCCGCGGGAACGCGCGCTTCGCAACTCCGACGCGGCAGACGCCGCGCTTCGCCGAGACAGGTCTGCCCGGCGACGAGCTCGACGTGGAGCTGCGGCTCAAGCTCGTGGTCGACGCGGCGCTCGCGGGGCTTCCGAACGCCGGGAAGTCGTCTCTCTTGCGCCGGATATCGAACGCGAAGCCGAAAGTCGCCGACTACCCGTTCACGACGCTGGAGCCAGTGCTCGGCGTCGTCGACGGGCCCGACGAGCGCCAGCTCACCGTGGCCGACGTCCCGGGCTTGATCGAAGGGGCGGCGGACGGCGCCGGGCTCGGGCATCAGTTCCTCGCTCACCTCGAGCGTGCGCGCCTGCTCGTCCATGTGATCGATGCCTCGGCGAGCGACGTCGAGGATCGGTTCCGGGCGATCAACTCCGAGCTCGAGGCGTACGGTGCCGGTCTTGCCGAGCGCCCGCAGGTCGTTGCACTGAACAAGGTCGATCTGCTCGAATCGCCACCGCCTTTCTCGATCGCCGACGACCGAGTCGTCGGAGTCGTCGCCATCTCGTGTGCGACGGGTGCCGGGATCGACGATCTGAAACGGCAGCTCTTCGAGCTCTGCCCGATCGAGCCTGTGGCTCCAATCGTGGACGAGATTCCCGAGTTTCTCGAGTACCGGCCACGCGCTCGTCGCGGCCCGCGATTCAGAATCCACCGCACCGATCGCGGCTATCGCGTCGTCGGCACACCACCACCCGCCGATGAGCTCGAGGAGGCACTCCGCCGCGTCGGGATCAAGGCCGGGACACCGGTCGAGGTCGCAGGCGAGGAGCTCGAGTGGCAGTGACCGGGATCCTCGGCGGGGTGTTCGATCCGCCGCACCTCGGGCACGTGGCGCTGGGCCGAGCTGCGATTTCCGAGCTCCGTCTCGACGAGCTTCTGGTCACCGTGGTCGCTGATCCGGGGCACAAGACGCCTGCCTCCCTGGTGGACGTGCGGCTCGAGCTCGCCGGCCTCGCGTTCGAGGGGCTCGTCGAGGCTCGGGTCGAAGTCGATGAGCATGCTCGCACCGTCGACTCGCTCGAGGCGCGCGCTCTCGACGATCCGTTCTTCGTCATCGGCGCAGACGAATTCGCCGCTTTCGAAAGCTGGAAGCGCCCTGAGCGCGTCCTGGAGCTCGCTCGGCTTGCCGTCGCGGTGAGGCCTGGCGTCTCGACAGACGACGTCGAAGCTGTTCGTGCGCGCCTCGGCGCGGACGAACGCATCGTCGAGTTCTCGCTGGAACCAGTCGCGATCTCCTCGAGCGAGATCCGAGCGCGTGTTGCTCGCGGTGCGAGCATCGACGGCTTCGTTCCCCCGGCGGTCGCTGCTGCCGTAGCCCGTCTCGGCCTCTACCGAGGCGACGAGTACACTCCGGCGAAGCGAGAAGGACGCGAATCCGACTGACCCCGCTCGAACAAGCACGCCGTACAGCCGCTCTCTGTCAGGAGAAGCTGGCGACCGACGTCACGATCCTCGACATGCGGGGCGTGTGCGACTTCACCGACTTCTTCGTCATCGCCACGGGCCGTAACGCGCGGCAGACGAAGGCGATCTACGACGAGGTCGCGGGGGTCCTGAAGCGGGATCACCGTCTCCTCCCGCGCTCGTCTGCGGGTGCCGGCGAGGCGACGTGGATCGTCGCCGACTATCTCGACGTCGTCCTGCACCTCTTCACACCGGACGTTCGCACGTACTACCGGCTCGAGGAGCTGTGGAGCGACGTCCCGTCCGTCGAGCTCGAAGCCGCGACTGCCTGAGCTGCTCATCGCCGGCCTAGCGCTACACTGAGCGCCGTTCCAGGGGCCGTAGCTCAGCTGGGAGAGCGTCTGGCTGGCAGCCAGAAGGTCAGGGGTTCGAGCCCCCTCGGCTCCATATTTCCGAGCTACGTCCGCGACGCCGGATCGGCCCTTTCAGCGCACGCGTGTTGCCTCGAGGTGACATCCGTGAGCGAGCGGCCCCGATCCAGGAGTACGTCGAAGCGCTTGCCGACGCAGAAGTCGTCGCTGGCAGC
>Ga0075343_1000080_pt1 | contig 18304 bp, 17 predicted proteins | sample RushOxbow_ThreeS_2_FD_120072 | JGI IMG/M metagenome (GOLD analysis project Ga0075343, IMG submission 120072) | Natural and restored wetland microbial communities from the San Francisco Bay, California, USA, that impact long-term carbon... | ecosystem: Environmental > Terrestrial > Soil >...
GCCGAGCGCGCGCGGGTGGTCGCGGAGGGCGCTGCCGGACTCGCCGTCGCCGCCGCTCTCGCCGGTCAGGCCGGATCGGGTCGTGTGGTGTGCATCCTCTGCGGAGGGAACATCGACCCCGCCCGCCTCGCCGCGATCCTCGACGGCCGCGTCCCGGACTAGGGGCGCCAGGGCCGAGTCCGAGGCAGCCAGCGCGGAACGTTCGCGCGGTATCTGTCGTACGGCTCTCCGAACCGGCGGCGGAGTCCGGGCTCCTCGACGAACGGGATGTAGACGGCGTTCACCGCGACGACGCCAAGGAGCCAGAGCGCGAGGCCCGGCGACCAGAAGAGCGCCGCCTCACCCGCAAGGATGACAGAGACACCGCTGATCATCGGGTTGCGCACGTGGCGATACGGTCCGTGGAGGACGAGTTGCGTCGTCGAATCCCAAGGGGCCAGCGTGCCGTGCCCGATCCGGACGAACAGGCGGATCGTCCACGAGACGAGCACCAGCCCAACCGCGACCAAGCCGAGTCCGGACGCGCTGACGAGCGCGCCGAGCCCTCCATCGGGCGTCCGTGCGATCTCCGAGCGTCTGCCCAACAGGAGGATCCCCGCTGGGACGACGAGGGTTACGACGACCGGGAGGAGGAGTATCGCTCGAAGGTGTCGCCAGAGGCTCAACGGTTCGGTTCGCGCGTCGCGCGCCCGCGCATGGTCGACGACGATCTCGGCCTCCGAGCAGCCACGGTGGGAACCTACTCCCGATCACGTACGTTGCACGGCCAATGCGCACCGTCTCGCTCACGGCTCTCCGCCGCATCGCTATCCATGCGCAGGGCTACGCCTCTCGCAGCCGCGCCGGCTCGCGCCGCGAGGTCGAGGACACGATCCGCCGACTCTCCTGCGTCCAGCTCGACTCGATCACCGCCGTCGAGCGAAGCCATCGCATCGCACTCGGCTCACGCGTGGGCGAGTACCCGCGCCAGACGGTGTCGCGACTGCTCGGCGAGGGACGGATCTTCGAGTACTGGGCGCACGAGGCGTGCCTCATTCCGATCGAGGAGTGGCCGCTCTTCCGCCTGCGCATGACTCGCAACCACCCGTGGCGCGGCGACGTCACCGCGGAGCATCCCGAGCTCGCGGCCGAGATCGTGGCGGCGATTCGCGAGCGCGGCGCGCTCACCTCCCGCGACTTCGAGGGGCAGGGCGGCGGCGGGATGTGGAACTGGAAGCCGGCGAAGCAGGTCCTCGAGTCACTGTGGAACGCCGGCGAGCTCGTCAGCGCAGGGCGGGTGAGCGGTTTCCAGCGCCTGTACGACCTCGCTGAGCGCGTTATCCCGCGCGACGTGCTCGACGCGCGTGTCCCGGACGCCGCAACGCGAGACCGGGAGCTGACGCTGCGAGCCGTCCGTGCACGCGGCGCGCTCACCGAGGCAGGCATCGTCGAGCACTGGCGCTTCCGCGGCGGCACGGCGCGGGTGCGCCCGCATGTCGACTCCCTCGTCGCCGACGGCCTCATCGAACGAGTGCGCGTGGAGGACGGAGGCGCCGACGTGCTCGTCCCGGCCGGAACCGATCTCGCTCCACCGCGTCCGACGGTGGCGGCGCTCCTCTCCCCCTTCGACAACCTTCTGTGGGACCGAGGGTTTGCGCGGAGAACGCTCGGATTCGAACACGTGATCGAGGTCTACAAGAGGGCGCACGAGCGCCAGTACGGCTACTACGTCCTGCCGTTCCTGTGGCGGGACCGGATCGTCGGCCGCGCCGACCTCAAGTCCGAACGAAGCGAGGGAGCGCTCGTCGTGAAGGCATTTCACCGCGAGCCCGGCGTACGGTCGTCTGCCGCGCTCGACGACGCGCTCGATCGCGCGCTCGACCGGCTGCGCCGCACGATCGGCGTCGAGCAGGTCCGCCGCTAGGAGCGGCGCGCGACGACGACGCCGGCCTGCCAGCCCGGCGCGCGACCGCCTATCGGCGGCTCGATCGACCCTGCGTCGATTCCTCCCGACTCCAGAAGCCAGGCGACGATCGAGTTCGAGTTCCACATCTCCCCGGCGTGGAGCTCGTCCCGCCCCCAGACCGCCGTAGGAGCGCGGCCGACGTTCTCGAGAACGCGCCGTGCGCTGCGCGCGTCGGTGGTGAGACGCTGCGGGCTGTCGACCGCCTCGGCGACGTCGGGGATGGTGCCGCCGGGCCAGCAGCGAACCTCGTAGCGGAAGAGCCGGAACCGCCGCGCCCGACGCGCGCCGACCGGGCCTTGCGACACGACGCCGTCGGACAGGCGCCCGCTCACCGGCCCGACCTCGATCACGAACCGCTCGCCGTCGAGCGTCACCTCGAGCGCCGAGTGGTACAGATCGCGCACGCGCCGGCCCGCGTGCCGCGCGACGATCCACTCGTAGACGCGGCCGTTGACGCGCACGGAGTGACCTCCCGCGCCGAGCGGCAGCCAGTACAGGTCGACGGAGCTCATCCGCACATTCTGCGCCGGACGCTGCGAAGCTCTGCACGTGCACTGGGAGCTCGTCACCATCGCGGTGGTCCTCCTCGGGTTTGCCGCGATCTCGCGACGCATCGAGGGGACGCCGCTCACGGCACCGTTGGTCTTCGCCGCCGCCGGCCTCGTCCTCGGCGTCGAGGCGCTCGATCTCGTCGGCCCCGAGGTGACGGGCGAGCAGGTGAAGCTCCTCGCGGAGGCGACGCTGACGGTCGTCCTCTTCTCGGACGCATCGCGGATCGACCTCGCTGCGCTGAGACGAACACTCGGCCTCCCGATTCGGCTCCTCGGCATCGGCTTGCCGCTCACGATTCTCGCGGGCTTCCTCGCCGCGCTCGTCGTCCTGGGCGACCTCGCGTGGCCGGAGGCGCTCGTCCTCGCGATCATCCTCGCGCCGACCGACGCCGCGCTCGGCCAGGCCGTCGTCACGTCGCCGCGCCTGCCGGTGCGGGTTCGCCAGAGCCTCAACGTGGAGAGCGGTCTCAACGACGGTATCTGCGTGCCGCTCTTCTTGGTCGCGCTTGCGATCGCGCTCGCCGAGGGTGGCGAGATCGGCGAAGGGCTGGCGGTCGAGCTCGTCGCGGAGAAGATCGGCCTCGGCGTGGTGGGAGGCGTCGTCGCGGGCACCGCCGCGGCCGTGGTCGTCGTCCATGCCGGCGGGAAGCGGTGGGTCGGCGAGACCTGGCTGCAAGTCGCGCCTCTCGCGGGAGCAGTGCTCGCGTTCGGGCTCGCCGAGGCGATCGGCGGCTCCGGCTTCATCGCGGCGTTCGTCGGCGGGCTCGTGTTCGGCGGGCTACGGCGGAGGCGCGGCGGCGACGTCCTCCACCTCATCGAGCAGTCGGGCGCCGTGCTCGGCGCGCTCACGTTCATCGTGTTCGGCGCGGTTCTGCTCGGGCCTGCACTCCGCGAGCTCACCTGGCAGATCGGGCTCTATGCGCTGCTCAGCCTGACGATCGTGCGAATGGCGCCGGTCGCGCTCGCGCTGCTCGGCTCCGGCGCCCGGCGCCCCACCGTCGCGTTCCTCGGCTGGTTCGGCCCACGCGGCGCCGCGTCGATCGTGTTCGCACTGCTCTTGCTCGAGGATGACGCGTTGCCAGGCCAGACGGTGATCCTCACCGCCGCGTTCGTCACGGTCGGGCTCTCGGTGCTGGCGCACGGCGTGACTGCGGCACCGCTCGCGGCACGCTACGCCGACTGGCACGACGGGCAAGCCGCCGAGACACCGGTCGAGTCGGGCGACGCCGAGGCACAGCGCTGGCGCCTCGAGCGAGACCACGCGTGAAGCTCGTCACGCAGAACGAGGCGCGGAGGATCGCGGTTCGCGCCCAGCTTCTCGACGGCTCGGCAACGTCCGTCCTCGACACCGTGCGTCGACTCGGGTTCCTCCAGCTCGACCCCATCTCGACGGTCGCGCCGCCGCAGCAGCTCGTCCTGTGGAGCCGCCTGGGGCCATACGACGTCGGCGAGCTCGATCGGCTGCTGTGGGACGAGAAGGCGCTCTTCGAGTGGAACGCGTACATCTGGCCGAGCGAGTCGCTGCCGCTCGTGCAGGCGCTGATGCGGCGGCGCCGGCGCAGCCGTCAGTACGCGCATGAACGACGCGGAGCCGAACTCCTCAAGGCGAACGCGAGGTTCAAGCGATTCGTGTTGCAGGAGCTGGAGCGAAACGGGCCGATGCTGTCACGCGAGATCGAGGGCGACGCAAAGCGCGACTGGCCTGCGCACGGCTGGTACGGGAACCGGAACGTCTCGCTGCTCCTCGAGATCCTCCATGCGTACGGAGTCGTGGCCGTCGCGGGTCGGCGGGGAAAGCAGCGACTTTGGGATCTGGCCGAGCGCTGGTACCCCGAGGCGGAGTCCGTTTCCCTGCGCGAGGCGGATCACATCCTGGCCGAGCAGCGCTTCCGCGCGGTCGGCGTCCGGCCCGGACCGAGCGGCTGGGAGGCACACCCGGACGTGGCGGATGGACCTGTTCCGAATCGCGTCACGTTCCTCTCCCCCTTCGACCGCCTCATCCACGACCGCGACCGCGCAGAGGCGCTCTTCGACTTTCGCTACCGCCTCGAGATGTACGTGCCGAAAGCGAAGCGCGAGTACGGGTACTACGTCCTGCCGATCCTCGTCGGCGAGCGGCTCGTGGGACGCATCGAGCCCCGCTTCGATCGCCGGGCCGGAACGCTCGAGGTCCTCGGCGCGTGGGGCGACACGTCCCTGGTCGACGATGCGCTCGCGAGCCTCGCCGCCTGGCTCGGTGCCACAGCGATCGAGCGCTGACAACGCAAGTTACAACTTGTCACGATCTCGAGCTGAGCTGCGAGTCCAGTCCCCAGCGGGCAAGTGACAACTTGTCACTTGCTGCGGGAAGCCGTCAGTAGCATCCGCCGCGATGCACCACTTCGAAACCCGCGCGATCCACGAAGGACAGGAGCCGGACACGGCGACCGGCGCGATCACGACGCCGATCTACCAGACGTCCACCTACGTGCAGGAGGCGGTCGGGGTCCACAAGGGCTACGACTACGCGCGGGTCGGCAACCCCACCAGAACGGCACTCGAGGAGTGCATCGCCTCGCTCGAGGGTGCGACCCACGGGCGGGCGTTCTCGTCAGGCCTCGGTGCGGCGACGACGCTCATGCACCTGCTCTCCCCCGGGGATCACGTCGTCGCGGTGAACGACGTGTACGGCGGGATCTACCGCATGTTCACGCGGGTGTACGAGCCGAAGGGCTACCGCTTCACGTTCCTGACACCGGATGAGATCTCCAGCGGCCTTGCCGACCACGTCGACGCGGAGACGAAGCTCGTCTGGCTCGAGACGCCGACCAATCCGGCGCTGAACATCGTCGACATCACAGCGGCAGCGGAGGCGGCGCATGCGGTCGACGCAACCGTCGTCGTCGACAACACATTCGCGACGCCCTATCTGCAGAACCCGCTCGCACTCGGCGCCGACGCGGTCCTCCACTCGACGACGAAGTACCTCGGGGGTCACTCGGACGTCGTGGGCGGATTCGTGGCCACGAACGACGATGCGATCGGAGAGCAGCTCGCGTTCCTGCAGAAGTCGCTCGGCGCCGTTCCCGGACCGTTCGACGCGTGGCTCGTGCTGCGCGGCGTGAAAACACTCGCCGTGCGGATGGACCGCCACTGCACGAACGCGATCGCCGTCGCCGCGTTCCTCGAGCGGCATCCGCGCGTCGAGCAGGTCCTGTATCCCGGGTTGCCCTCCCACCCCGGCCACGCGGTCGCCTCGCGCCAGATGCGGAACTTCGGCGGGATGGTGTCGTTCCTGCTCGCCGACGAGCAGGAAGCCGTCGACCTCGTCGCGCGCACGAAGATCTGGAAGCTCGCCGAAAGCCTGGGCGGCGTCGAGAGCCTCATCGAGCATCCCGCGCGGATGACCCACGCGTCGACGGCGGACGCGCCATTCGCGGTTCCGCCCACGCTCGTCCGGCTCTCCGTCGGGATCGAGTCGGCCGAGGACCTCGTCGAGGACCTCGACACCGCACTGGCCGGATGACGCACGTCATCGACCTCGGCCACTCCGGGCCGGGAGTCGTCGCCTCGTATCTGCTGGACACCGACGACGGGCCGGCGCTCTTCGACTGCGGGCCGACGACATGCATCCCCGCACTCGAGGCCGGTCTCGCCGCGCACGGGCTCTCACTCGGCGACATCCGGCATCTACTCCTCTCGCACATCCACCTCGACCACGCGGGCGCAGCCGGGGTGCTCGTACGCCTGCAGCCCGGCCTACGGGTGCACGTGTCCGAGATCGGTGCGCCACATCTCCTCGACCCGTCGCGGCTCGAAGCAAGTGCGCGCCGGCTCTACGGTGACGCCTTCGACCAGCTCTGGGGCGAGCTCGCGCCGATCCCCCAGGAGAACCTTCGGGTCGTCGGCGACCGCGTCGTCGGGCTCGAGTGCTTCCCGACCACGGGTCACGCGTCGCACCACGTCTCGTACTTCGCCGCCGACGGAACCGTGTACGCCGGGGACGCGGCCGGCGTCCGGCTCGTCGGCGCGGCCTTCGTGATGCCGCCCTGCCCGCCGCCGGAGTTCGACCTCGAAGCCTGGGAGCGCACCATCCAGGAGATCGCGCGGCGCGCGCCGTCCCGCCTCGCCCTCGTGCACTTCGGCGTTCACGACGACGTGCAGGAGCACCTCGCCGCGCTGCGCGAGACTCTCTCGCGCTGGAGCTCGCGCGTCGAGCACGGGATGGACGAGGCGACGTTCATCGCCGCCGCCCGCCTCGACCTCGAGCAGACCGACCCGACGCTCGTCGACGCTTACCAGCAGGCCGGCCCTTACTGGCACCACTTCCGCGGGATCGAGCGCTACTGGCGCAAGCGCCGCGAGGCCGCGGTCACGGGCTGAAGGCGTTCGCCTCGAGGTCGGCGAGCGAGACGAACTCGAGCGCCGATGCGTGGGTCGCGTCGAGCACAACGGGCGGAGCGACTCCCGCCTCGAGCGCCTCCTGCCAGCGCGCGGCCACCACGCACCAGCGATCGCCAGGCCGCAGTCCGGGAAACATCCACTGCGGTTGCGGCGTCGTCAGGTCGTTGCCCACCGACCGGGAGAACGCGAGGAACTCCTCGGTCATGACGGCGCACACGACGTGGAACCCGCGATCGGCGCCCGCTGTGTGGCAGTAGCCGTCGCGGAAGTAACCCGTCACCGGGTCGAGGGAGCACGGCTCGAGGTCGCCGCCGAGGACGTTCACGCCCACCCCGTAACGAGCCAGCGGCGGCGGCGAAACCGCGTGAGCATGAGACCGAGTCGAACCACGATGAGCACGAGCAGAGCACACCACACGCCGCGGATCCCCCAGTCAGCCTGCAGCGACGCCAGCAGGACGGCCGCACAGGCACCGAACGCCGCCACCATCGAGAGCGCGAGAAACGGACCGTCGCTCGCGCCGATGAGAATCCCGTCGAGCGCGAACACAGCGCCGTTGAGCGGCTGCATGAGCGCGAAGATCGGCCAGAGGAGCGCAGCTGCCGCGAGCACGGACGCGTCGCCGGTGAACGCGCGCGGGAGCACGCCGGCGAGGACGAACATCACCGTGGTGAACACACCGCCGAGCGCGACGGAGAGCCAGATCATCCGCTCGCTCGCGCCGTAGGCCTCCTCGCGCCTGCCGGCACCGAGCTCCCGCCCGACGATGATCTGCCCGGCGATCGCGACGGAGTCGAGCACGAGCGCGAGGAAGATCCAGAGCTGGAACGCGATCTGATGCGCGGCGATCGCAGCGTCGCCGAACCGCGTGGCGACGGCTCCCGCCAGCACGAACGACAGCATGAGCGCCGTCGTGCGGATGAAGATCCACTTCCCGAGAGTGAGCACCCGGCGGGCGAGTCCGAGCCTGAGGCCGGCGTCACCTGGCTCGAGCCGCCGCAAGACGACGACGACGAACGCGGCGCCCATCCCGAGCTGCGCGATCGCCGTGCCCCAGGCAGAGCCGGCGATCCCCCAGTCGAACCCGTATACGAAGAGGAGCTCCAGGAAGACGTTCGCGACATTGCCGCCGATGAGGATCACGAGCGGCGTCCGCAGGTCCGCGACGCCACGCAGATAGCCCTGGGCGCCGAGCGCGAGGAACGCCGCCGGAAAGCCGATTGCGGCGATCCGCAGATACGTCACCGCGAACTCCGCGGCCTGTCCCTCTCCGCCCATAATGGTCACGAGCGGCTCGGCAAGGATCGCGAGCAACGCGGACACGGCGATCCCGAACGCGAGCGACAGCCAGACCGCCTGCGCGCCGAGCCTGCGCGCCGTCTCGGCCTCCCCGGCGCCGCCGGCTCGCGCAACCTGCGCGGTCGTCCCGTACTGGAGGAAGTTGAAGATCGCGAACGTGCCGCCAAGAATCGCGAAGGCGATGCCGAGCGCCGCGAGCTGCGGTCTTCCGAGGTGGCCGACGATCGCGGTGTCGACGAGGAGGTAGAGCGGCTCCGCCGCAAGCGCGCCCAGCGCCGGGAGGGCGAGCGAGGCGATCTCGCGGTCATACGTCGACCGCAGCCTCACGCCGCATCCCCGCCGGGCCGGGCCGGCACGTGAGCGCAGGAGCGCTTGTAACAACTTGTCACTTGTGCACGAATCCCGCGCGCCCGTTCACCGGGCGAGCAAGTTACAAGTTGTCACTTGCACTCAATGGCGCCGAGGAGGAGCACCGCAGACTCGGGTGCGCGCCGCTACGGCGTCGCTTCGATCGTCGCCTCGTACGCAGCGACGTAGTTCGACACCATGACCTCCGGCGAGAATCGCGTCTCGACCTCTTGCCGGATTACGACCGGGTCGAGCGAGTCGGCGAGCTCGAGGACGGCGGCATCCTCCATGTCGCGGTAGTTCTCGACGATGACCCCGGTCCGCCCGTGCTCGACGATCTCGGGCGCCGCGCCGCGCCGCGTCGTGAGCACCGGTGTCCCGCACGCCATCGCCTCGATCATCATCAGCCCGAACGGCTCCTCCCAGTCGATCGGCGAGATGAGCGCCCGCGCGCCCATGAGGAGCTCGACCTTGTCGGCGTGCCCGACCTCGCCGACGTACTCGATCGAGCCTCCGAGGTGCGGCCGGATGAACTCGTCGAAGTACCTGATCTCCAGCGGCTCACGGCACTTCGCGGCGATCTTCAGCGGCAAGCCGGTCTCGAGCGCCACGGCCAGCGCTCGATGCGCCCCTTTGTCCGGGCTCATCCGGCCGAGGAACACGAGATAGTCGCCGCCCGGCTTACGCCGGAACGGATACATGGACAGGTCGAGCGCGTTCGGACAGTTCGCGATCCACGGAAGCTGCTCCTTCGGCTTTCGCTGGTTCATCGAGATCGAGATGAGCTTCGCCTTCGGAGCGAGGTCGAGAATCTGCTCGTACATCCGCCCGGGCTGCCCGTCGAGGGGCCCGTGCACCGTGTGGCAGAAAGGCTTGTCGATCGCGCCACTGAGCGCGAGCCCGAGCATGCCCGTGTGGTCGTGGACAATGTCGAACTCGGACGCCTTCCGGAAGGCATGCACGGCGTGCTGCATCTCCCAGTAGGTGTGCCCGATCCACTCACTCGGCGCCGTGTGGAAGACGGACTCCAGTCGTGCACGCGTCTGCGAGTCGCCCGAGGCGAAGAGGGTGACGTCGTGTCCGGCGTCGACGAGCCCGTCGGCGAGGAGCGCGACGATGCGCTCGGTCCCCCCGTACGCCGACGGCGGCACCGGGAACCAGACGGGACAGAGCAAGCCGACGTTCATCGCGCGAGACCGGAGTCTGCGGCCGCATAGCGCCGGTGTGCGGACAGCTGATTCATACGCCTTCCGAGATGGTTACACGGCTGCGCTCGACGGCGATGGTCCACGTCCTGCCGTAGGCACGCACACCTTCGAGCCGCAGCCCGTCGAGCCAGCTGGGCAGCTCGTCGGTAACGGTCGAGACGAGGCGGTGACGCTCGCGGTCGGGCTCGATGCCGAGGAGGACGCGCACGAGGAGAATCGGCGCACCCGCGGCCCAGGCCTGCGGTCTCGTCGCCGTCGGGTACGCGATCGGAAACGGCGTCTCGTCGCGGGCGTAGCCCGCGAACACCTCGGGCAACGACCAGTCGAAGTGACCCGCCGCCTCGATGAGCGCGCGGCCGATCCGCCTGGCCTCGCCGGTGTACCCGTGACGCGCGAGACCCCACGCCGCGAGCGCCGTATCGTGGGGCCAGACGGTGCCGTTGTGGTAGCTGATCGGGTTGAAGGCCGCCGCGTCGGACGCCATCGTGCGGATCCCCCAGCCCGTCCAGAGTCCTTCCGACAGGAGATGGTCGGCCACCGGGCCGACGCGCTCCGGCAGCACGATCCCGCTCCACAGCAGGTGACCCATGTTCGAGGAGCGAGCGTCCACCTTGCGCTTCCGGCCGTCCAGCGCGAGCGCGAAGAAGCCCCTGTCCTCGATCCAGAACGCTTCGTCGAAGCGCGTGCGGAGCTCGTCGGCCTCGCCCTCGAGACGCTCGGCCAGTGCTTTGTCGCGCCAGACCTCCCGGGCGATCTCGGCGAGTCCGCGCTTCGCGTCGTACACGTATCCCTGCACCTCGACAGCCGCGATGGGGGGCTCGGCGAATGCGCCGTCCTGGAAGCGCTGCGAGTCGCCCGAGTCCTTCCACGACTGGTTCGCGAGGCCCGAGTCGACCATCCGGCTGTACTCGACGAAGCCGTCTCCGTCGCGATCGCCGTAGCGGTCGATCCACTCGAGCGCCCGCAGCGCCGGCTCGCGCATGCGCTGCGCGAACGACGCGTCGTCCGTCCAGCGCCAGGTCTCGGCGAGAAGAACGAGGTAGAGCGGCGTCGAGTCGATCGATCCGTAGTAGCGCGGGAACCAGGTCTCGGCGCAGCGGCCCTCGCGCACCTCGTGAACGATCTTCCCCGGCTCCGCGTCGATCGTGGGGTCGTCCTCGAGCGCCTGCAGCTCCGTGAGCGCGTCGAGCGCGCCGACCGCGATCTCCGGGCCGAGCAGCAGGGTCTGGAGCGACGTGATCGCCGTGTCGCGGCCGAAGACCGTCATGAACCACGGCATGCCGGCGGCGAAGAGGGGTCGGCGATCCTCCCCCGTCCGCATGCGCAACGCGGCGAGGTCGTCGATCGAGCGGTCGAAGGAGCGGCGCAGACTCTCCCACCCCCCACGCACGCGCGGAACGCGCAGCGTCCACGCGGCAACCACATCGCTCGCGGAGTCGCGCTCGTCGTCGAGCGGCTCGAAGATCTCGAGCTCCTCGCCGACCCACGGTCGGACGTCGACCGTGAGCTCCCAGCGCTCGTGCGGCTCGAGCTGAAGCGCGAACGCCATCCCGTTCCCTTCGAGCTGGCCCGGTTGCGAGAACACGAGCTGCGTCCCGAGATCTCCACGCGGATCGACGATCGAGACTTGCCTGCGAGCTCCATCGTGGGTCGTCGGCGCAGACGGGGGCAGATGCTGTGCGAGCCCGGGGTCGCCGAGCGAGAAGTCGTGGTGCTTCACCGAGATGATGTCCGCGAAGTCCGATTCCGTCTCGAGAACGACGTCCAGCTCGAGAGGTTCCGGGCTCTCATTGCGGATCGCTATGCGCTCCTGCATGCCCGTGCCGACAAAGCGCTCACGAGCGATCGAGATCGAGTCCTTCGGCATCCCGTTCACAGGTCGGTTGCGGAGATAGAAGGCTGCCTGGAAGTGCTCGACGCGACCCGACGAGAGCAGGAGCGGCGCATCTCCCCCCACGCGCAGCACCAGGCGAGAGAGGAACCTCGTGTCGTGGGCGAAGAAGCCGCTCGTCTCCGCGGCGATGTCGCCGCGCTCGTCCGAGATGCAGAAGTTCGATCCTTCGAGGATCGTGAGCACGGATCAGGCCTCGTCGCGCACGATCCGGCCGCCGCTCGACTGCGCGCGCGCCTTGATCACCAGCTCGTCGATGTTCACGTGGTCGGGCCGGGTGAGCGCGAAGAGCACGCAGTCGGCAACGTCGTCCGCAGTCAACGGGGTGACGCCCTGGTATGGCTCCTTCGCCTTCTCGGCGTCTCCCTTGAAGCGCACGAGCGAGAACTCCGTCTCGGCGAGGCCCGGGTCGATGGTCGAGATGCGGATCGGGCGCCCCAGCAGGTCCTCCCGGAGGCCATAGACGAAGCCGCGCAGCGCGAACTTCGCCGCCACGTAGACCGCGGCGTTCTGGTACGCCTGGCGTCCCGCGATCGACCCGGTGAAGAGGATGTGGCCGTCGTCGCGGATGTGCGGGAGGGCGAGGCGCGTGATCCGGATGGCGCCGTCCACGTTCGTGTGCAGCACGGTCGCCTCGTCTTCGGGGTTGGACTCCGCGAAGGGATACCGCCCGAGCGCAAGTCCCGCGTTGTTGTAGAGGATGTCGATCCCACCGAGCTCTGCCGTCGCCCGACCGACGAAGGCAGCGCAGCTCTCCTCGTCGGTCACGTCGAGCGGCAGCGCGACATCTGCGTCGATCCGCTCGACCCGCCGCGCTCCGCCCACGACGCGAACTCCCGCCTTGCGCAGCTTTCTCACGGTGGCTGCGCCGAACCCACTCGACGCGCCGGTGACGACGGCCGTTTTCCCCTCGAGCTCCATCGCCCGGAGCCTAGTCCGGAGGGGACGTCCTGGCGTCGGATACCTGCCCTGGCGAGCCCGCGCGGACCTACGGGAGGGATGCGTCAGGTGTGTCGCCGCGCGCCGTCACGCGAGTGGGGCTCTCGCCATGACCGTCGTTCCTGCCCCCGCGGGACTGTCGACCTCCAACGTGCCTCCGAGAGCTTCCATGCGATCAGCGAGGCCCGCGAAGCCGCTGCCCGAGGAGGCGTCCGCGCCGCCGACGCCGTCGTCGAACACGCGCAGCACCGCGGCACCGTCAGCTGTCGCGATCGATAAGCCAGCCCTCGTCGCCCGGGCGTACTTCGCGATGTTCGCGAGCGACTCGGCTGCGACGTAGTAGAACGCGACCTCGATCGGCTCGGGCAGACGAGACCCGGGAACGTCGAGCTCGACAGCCACGGGACTGCGGCGAGCGAGGCCGCGAAGGGCAGAGGCCAAGCCGGACTCCGTGAGCGCCACTGGATGGATCCCCCTGACGAGCTCGCGCAGCTCCTCGATGGCCCGCCCGGTCTCGTCCGTGGCGACATCGAGCGCCTCCTGCGCCGACGGTGACAGTCGCTCGATCTGCGCCAGCCGGCGAAGGGTGAGCAGGATCGCGACCAGCCTCTGCTGAGCGCCGTCGTGGAGATTGCGCTCGATGCGCTTGCGCTCTCGATCCGCCGCCTCGACGATCCGAGCTCGCGACTCGAGCAGCTCCCGCTCGGCGCGCCGCCGGTCGGTGATGTCCCGAAGGTAGGCGGTGAAGATCGGCGGACCCTCGACGGGGACGCTGGTCACCGTGAGCTCGAGCGGAAACTCGCTGCCGTCGGAGCGCATTCCCGTGAGCTCCACGCGACGGTTGAGGATGGTGCGCTCGCCGGTCTCGAGAAGACGTGCCATCGCTCGGCGATGCCGGTCGCGGAGCGAGGGCGGAATGATGAGGTCTGCGACGTCCCGTCCGAGCGCGTCTTCCTCCCGATGCCCGAACGTCGTCTCGGCGGCATGGTTGAACAGCAGGATGCTTCCTCGAGCGTCAATCGTGACGACCGCGTCGAGCGACGACGCAAGCATCGCCTGCAGCAGGGCGGCCGACTCGTGGGCTCTGGACAAGCCGGACATGCGCGGAGAACGCTACGGGTTGGCGGCCATCGCTTCAATGCAGGCTGCGCCCGTCGAGCGCCTGGACGTTTCCGCGGGTTCCGGAACGACCTAGGAGACGACGATCGACTCGATGGTGACCGGCTCGACGGGCCGGTCGCGGCCATCACGGTCGACCATCGAGATCGCGTCGGCGACATCCTGGCCGGACGTGATGCGACCGAACACGGTGTGCTTCCCGTCCAGCCACGGCGCGGCGTCCGTCGTGACGATGAAGAACTGCGAGCCGTTCGTGTTCGGGCCGGAGTTCGCCATCGCGAGATACCCGCGCGCGACCGGATGCGCATTGAACTCGTCCTCGAACGAATAGCCCGGGCCGCCGGTGCCGTCCCCGCGCGGGCAGCCGCCCTGGATCATGAAGTCGGGGATGACGCGGTGGAAGCCGAGCCCGTCGAAGTACCCCTCACCGGCGAGCTTCGTGAAGTTCGCGACCGTCTTCGGGGCGTCGTCGTCGAAGAGCTCGAGCTCGATCGTCCCTTCGCTGGTGGTCATGACCGCCGTGGACATGGCCGCGACGCTACCAGCCGTTACAAACCTTCCGGGCGTCGATGCGTCGAAACATGTCACCAGTGGCGAGCGAAGCACAGCCCGTGGGGGGTTTCCAGCAGGCCGAGCTCTCGAGCGAGCTCGCAGGCCAATGGCGCCGACTGACGCGCGTCGCCACCGCAGTCGCGCTCGTCACGGCACCGGCCTTCGTCGTCTGGTTCAACCAGACGCAGGGCTGGTCGTGGTTCTGGTCGATCCTCGGCGCCCTCGCCCTCGTCGTCTGCTTCCGCGGGCTCGTCGACCTCCTCTTCCACAGGCTCATCCCGCGCCCGAGCCTGTTCGGCCTCGAGAGTCGCCAACTCCGCGAGGAAGACGTCATCGCGCGTCGCCGCGTCTGGTTCTGGCGCTTCTGGGTCAAGGCGGCCCTCGTCGTGGGCGTGATCGTCTTCCTCGCCACGCGCTTCCTGAACGCGGATCTGCTCGTCCAGGTCCTGCCGCTCCTCGTGATGCTCCCGATCTTCCTCGTCTTCAACTTCGTCATCCTCTTCGGACCGCTCCTCCTCATGAACCTCTCCCAGATCCAGGCCTTCGAGCCGGGTGACGCCGAGTGGGGAGTGAAACTCGCGGACGTCCGCGGCCAGGCCGAGGCGAAGGAGGAGGTGCGCCGGGTCGTCTCGATCTGGCAGTCCGGAGAGGCGTTCGAGCGCGCCGGGGGTAAGCGGGAGCGCGGCCTGCTCTTCCTCGGGGCGCCTGGCACCGGCAAGACGATGCTCGCCAAGGCGCTCGCGACGGGCTTCAACTCGCCGTTCGTCTCCATCCCGGGCTCCGGCTTTGCGGCGACCTTCATCGGCATCGACGCGATCGTCGTGCGCGTGCTCGCGCGCCGCGCCAAGAAGCTCGCGCGCAAGTGGGGCGGCCAGTGCATCGTCTTCATCGACGAGATCGACGCCGTCGGCATGCGCCGCCAGGCACTGAACCCCGCCGCCGGCGGCGCGGGCGCCTTCCAGCCGACAGATGTCCACGAGCTCCTCTGGTACGGACCTCACGGCGCGCTCAACCCGTCGGGAGACCTCATTCTCGAGAGCCGGCGCTGGCGAGAGCGGCTGTTCGCCGAGCGCGCGCCCGAGCCACGCCGTCCGTCAGGCGTCGTGGCAAAGGCGAACGGCGTTCTCACCTTCATGTTCCCCGGCGGAATGGGCGGCGGCTCGCTCGCGCTCAACCAGCTGCTCGTCGTGATGGACGGCATCGACAACCCGCCGTTCTTCAAGAAGTTCTTCACGAGCAAGACGAACACGCTCCTGGACGGCATCTACATCGTTCCCCGACGCCTCGGCCGCTTCTCGCTCCGCCTTCCCGCCGCGCGCCCACGCAAGGAGCAGATCTACTTCATCGGCGCCACGAACGTCCCCGTCGACCGGCTCGACCCCGCGCTCACCCGTCCGGGGCGCATGGGTCGCCACGTCTGGTTCCGCACGCCGACGAAGCAGGATCGTCTCGACATCCTCGACCTGTACCTGGGCAAGGTTGCGCACGCACAGGAGCTCGACCAGCCCCGCCGGCGCGAGGAGATCGCGCGCGTCACGAACGGCTACGCGCCCGCGATGCTCGAGCAGGTCACGTCCATGGCGCTGACCATCGCCCACCATTCCGATCGCGAGGCCCTGACCTGGGACGACCTGGTCGAGGCCATGACCACTCTCGAGGCCGGAACCGCAGTCGGCATCGAGTACATCCCGGAGGAGAGCCGCGCCGTTGCCATTCACGAGGCTGGCCATGCCGCCGCCGGCCACGTCTACATGAAGGGCGCGGAGTCAACGCGGCTCTCCATCCGGATGCGTGGAGGAGCGCTCGGACACCACCAGGCGCTCGAGAAGGAGGAGCGGTTCAGCCGGTTTCGCTCCGAGGAGTTCGCCCGGCTCGTCTGGGCGCTGGGCGCGATGGCGGCCGAGCGCGTCTTCTACGGAGAGAACTCGAACGGCGTCGGCGGCGACGTCATGAGCGTCACCGCTCAGGCCGCGTACATGGTCGGCGCGTCCGCGATGGGACCGGAGCCGTTCGCGGTCAAGCCCCGCGAGGGCGAGACCGAGGAGGAGGCGCGCGAGCGGATCCTCAAGCGCTTCGAGAAGATCGGCCTGCAGATCGTGAACCGCACCGGTGGCGGCGGACCGTTCTCGGAGAACCCGATCGGCTCCGTCCTCGGCGACCGCGACAAGCGCGCGCTCGTGGGTCAGATCGTCGGCCAGGCCTACGTCGCCGCGTACAACCTGATCGTGCACAACCGCGACGCGGTCGAGCACATCGCCGACGTCCTCACGGCGCGGCGCGAGCTCTTCGGTGACGAGCTCCTGAATCTGCTCGACGAGTCCAAGATCGTGATCCCGGAGGTCGACCTGGCGGAGGAGAGCTCGTGGCCGACGATGTGATGGGCAAGGCCGCCGCGGACGCCGAGCAGGTTTCGACCAACGGCGTCGGGACCGCCGTCGTGGCTCGCGCGCCGTCGCGCGCCGACCGGGCGCGCAGTGTCGCCTACCGCGGCCGCTTCACGGCCCTCTACGTCGCGCTGGCCGTCGTCGCCGGCGCGGGTGTCGGGACGCTCCTCGTCCTCGTCGGACGCGGGAGCACTGCCCCCGCTCCCGCCTGGTCGACCTGGGAGCCGACCGGAAGCGTCGAGCGCCGCTCAGCGCAGATCGGCGACCACGTCGGCGACGGCTACCGCCTGCCGAGCGGCCGCGCACTCGTCGCGGTGACGTACGCCGGCCCGCCGACCGTGGTCGGGCCTGAAGGCTCGAACTTCCAAGTGGGGGCGATCGCCGTCCGGCCGAACACCACGGCCGGCCGCGCCGAGGCCGACGACATCAACACGGTCCGGGCCGCGAACACCGTGATGTACACGTTGTGCGGGCTCGGCGACGCCTGCTCGATCCCCGAAGGGAAGCCGACGGTCGCCCGTGGCCAGCTCCTTCGGCGTGAGGCGCTCGAACTCGCCCTGTACTCGTTCAGATATCTCGACGGGATCGACTCCACGCTCGTCCTCCTCCCGCCCCGAGCGGATGGCCAAGCGGCGACAGCCGTCTTCCTCGAGCGCGGCGACGTGCGAGAGGCGCTCGAGCGTCCGCTCTCCGAGACGCTCACTGCGCCGCTCACCCCGGGCGTCGGCGAGATCGAGGCCGACGAGCAGCGTGCGATCGATCGCGCGACACGGTCGCGGCTGTACGAGTTCAGCTACCTGCAAGCACAGGACGGAAGCCCGATCATGGTTCTCTCGCCCGCTCCGGGTGGCTGACGCCCAGCTCGAAGCCGCACTCGAGCGAGCGAAGGCCCGACTCGACACGCTCGACTACTACCCGCAGCCTGTACGCAGCGAGCGCGTGCGGATCTACGTCGCGCCGTGGTTCTTCCGGATCCCCGGCCTCCGCAGCTACCGGGGATACGCGTTCTGGCGGACGATTCTCCTCCGAGACCATGGCGCATCCGACGACCTCGTCACCCACGAGCTCTGTCACGTCTGGCAAGGCCAGCACCGTGCGCTGCACATGAGCTGGAAGCACCTTTCCACGCGGTACCGATCGAACCCGTACGAGGCGGAGGCGCGGAGGGCCGTGGCCAAAACGGCCACTTCAGGGGTCAGACCCTGAGGGTCTGACCCCTGACTGTCCGAAGCGGACATGTCCAGTGACGCGAGAGGGCCCGCTCAGCGGGCCCTCTCGCTCCTTTCCTCCGTCGAGCTACTTCGGTGGCGGCGGCACGAGGCAGCTCACACTCGCGCTGTTTCCCGAGTCGTCCGTCGCCACGACGACGGCGTCGCCCTTGAGCGTGACGTGCCAGTCGATGTCGCCTGGAGCGGGCTTGACGTTCGGAGTCGCGCCCGGTGCCTGCGTCAGCTTGATCTTCGTGCCGCTGGCGTATGGCCCGGCGACGAAGCTGCTCCCCGTATCCGTGATCGTGATCTCGGCATTCGGATCGACGTCGTCGGTGGCGAGGAGCTCGTAGAAGCCATCCGGATTCTGCCCGCTGGACGGGTTGTCACCGGCCGGCGGGACGTTCTTGCCAGAGGGGTTCGTCGTCGGCCTGCACGAGACGACCGGCGGCGTCGTATCACGCCACTCCTTGCTCA
>Ga0075343_1000081_pt1 | contig 18236 bp, 18 predicted proteins | sample RushOxbow_ThreeS_2_FD_120072 | JGI IMG/M metagenome (GOLD analysis project Ga0075343, IMG submission 120072) | Natural and restored wetland microbial communities from the San Francisco Bay, California, USA, that impact long-term carbon... | ecosystem: Environmental > Terrestrial > Soil >...
CGACTGGTACATGTTGGACTTGGGCATCGCCACGTAGTCCTTGAAGCGGCCCGGGATGGGCTTCCAGAGCGCGTGCACGGCGCCGAGCGCGGCGTACGTGTCACGGAGGGAGTCGACGAGGATACGGACCCCGACCAGGTCGTAGATCTCGTTGAACTCCTTGCCGCGGATCACCATCTTCTCGTAGATCGAATACAGGTGCTTCGGGCGGCCCTCTACCTCTGCCTTCACACCCAGCTCCTTGAGCTTGGCTCGCGCCTCGCTCGTGACCTGCTCGATCAGGGCGGTGCGCTCGTCACGCCGTGCGTCGACGAGGCTCACGATCTCGCGGTAGGGGCCGGGGTGCAGGGTCTTGAACGACAGGTCCTCGAGCTCCCACTTGATCTCCTGCACACCGAGGCGATGTGCGAGCGGCGCATAGATCTCGAGGGTCTCGGTGGCGATGCGCCGCTGCTTCGCCTCGGGGAACACACCCAACGTGCGCATGTTGTGGAGGCGGTCGGCGAGCTTGATCAGCAGCACGCGGATGTCACCGGCCATCGCGACGATCATCTTGCGAACGTTCTCCGCCTGCTCCTGCTCTCGGGAGTGGAACTCGAGGCGATCGAGCTTCGTCAGTCCGTCGACGATGCGCGCCACCTCGGGGCTGAACTCCTGCTCGATGTCGGCGAGGCTGACCTCGGTGTCTTCGACGGTGTCGTGCAGCAGCGCCGCCTCGAGCGTCGTGGTGTCGAGCCGGAGGTCGGCGAGGATCTCGGTGACGGCGAGTGGATGGGTGATGAACTCCTCTCCCGACTTGCGCGTCTGGCCCTCGTGGGAGGATTCCGCGAACGCGTAGGCGCGGGCGATCTCTCGCACGTCGGCCTTCGGGTTGTAGCCACGGACCTTCTTCAGCACCGGGTCGATCGGCGAGGACTGCCCCGTGTCTCCCCGGCGCAGGCGCGGGCGTGGCAGACGGGCGCCCCGCCGTGCGGGGGGCTGGTCTGCCCTGAGGTCTTCCCTGCTGTCCACCGCGCCTCCTCCCCACAAGTGTAGGGGGTCCAGGCCGCGCGACCGCTCAGTAGTGGATCAGCGTGTACAGCTCATGCTCGGCGAGCCGCTCGCGCCCGTGCAGGAAGTCGAGCTCGATCACAGTGGCGATGCCGCAGACCTTGCCGCCGACCTGCTCCACGAGGGACGCGGCGGCCTGCGCCGTGCCGCCGGTCGCGAGCACGTCGTCGACGATCAGCACCCGCTCCCCGAGGTTGATGCCGTCGACGTGCAGCTCGAGCGTGGCCGTGCCGTACTCGAGCGCGTAGTCCTCGTCGACCGTGACCGAGGGCAGCTTCCCCTGCTTGCGGATCGGCACGAAGCCGGCCCCGAAGTGGTAGGCGACCGGCGAGGCGATGATGAAGCCACGAGCCTCGATGCCCACGACCTTGTCGACGTTGCCACGCCCGAACCGCACCACCATCAGGTCGGTGATCGTCGAGAAGGCGATCGGGTCGGCGAGCACAGGGGTGATGTCCTTGAAGACGATGCCCGGCTCCGGGAAGTCGGGTACGTCTCGGATCAGGCCCTTGATCTGTTCGATGTCCATGGTTCCCTCCGCGTCGGCCGGGTCGCTACCTCCGCTTGCGCTTGGCGGGCGGGCGGCGTTTGCTCTTCGGGCGTGGTCGCGAGCCCGTGCGCGCCGTCGCGGCTCGCGCGGCGGCATCGGAAGTCCGCGCGCCGCTCGCGGTCGCCGCGACCGCCCCCTCCGCCTGCGCCGCCGCATCGCCTCGCGAGCGCGCCATCCGGCGGGCCTCCACCTGCTGGTACCGCTTCTCCCGCATCTTCAGCACCGCGAGCAGCGGTGCGGCCAGGTAGATCGACGAGTAGGCACCGATCGCGACACCCACGAACATCGCGAAGGCGAAGTCCTTCAGCGTGTCGCCGCCGAAGAGCAGGAGGGACAGGATCGGCAGCAGCACGACCAGCGACGTGTTCACCGACCGCATCAGCACCTGGTTCAGCGAGAGGTCGACGACCCCCACGTACCCGAGGCGTGTGACGAGAGCGCTCGACTCCGTGTTCTCCTTGATCTTGTCGTAGATCACGACCGTGTCGTACAGCGAGAACCCGAGGATCGTGAGGATCGCGATCACGGTCTCCGGTGTGACCTCCCGCCCGACCAGTGCGTACAGGCCCGCCGTGATCACCACATCGTGGACTAGCGCGATCATGGCGCCGACCGCCATCTTCGGTTCGAATCGGATGGCGATGTAGAGCGAGATCGCGGCCAGCACGACGATCAGCCCCGTGATCGCCTGCCGCCGGACCTCGGCACCGAACGTGGGCCCGATGTCCTCGACGCTCACCTCGCTCACCTCGATGCCCGCCTGGTCGGCGAGGCTGCGGATCAGCGCATCGCTGTCGTCGGCCGCGGCCAGCGACTCGGTTCGGATCGCGACCTGATCGCCTCCCACGATCTGCACCTCGGCTCCATCGCGACCCGCGTCGGCGAGCGTCGCCTGGATGTCGGCCACGGTGGCGTCGGTCTCGAGCGGGAACTGGATCTTCGCGCCGCCGTCGAAGTCGATCGAGTAGTTCAGCCCGCCGACGCCGAGCCCGATCAGCGACAGCACGATCAGCACTCCCGAGATCGCGAAGTAGATGCGTCGACGCTCGACGAAGCGGAAGTGCGGGATCGTATGCCCGCGGTAGGTCTCGAGCACGTGGTGGAGGGTTGTCACGCTCCCGCCCCCTCAGCCGCGTCGTCGGCCTCGCCGGCGACCCCGGCCTCGAGCCCGAATCCCTTGAGGGAGACGAGCCGCTGGTTCCGTGCGAGGAGGAACACGGTCGGCCGCTTGAAGAACCAGACGACGAACAGGTCGAGGAGCGTCGCCACGCCGAGGGTCAGCGCGAACCCGCGCACCGAACTCACGGCGGTCAGGTACAGCACGACGGCCGCGATGCCGGCGACGACGTCGGCGGCGATGATCGTCTTGTAGGAGCGCGCGAACGCGGGCTGGACGGCCGCCCGGGCGGTCTTGCCGCCTCGCACCTCATCCTTCAGTCGCTCGAAGAACACGATGTAGGAGTCGGCGGTGACCCCGAGCGAGATCACGAGCCCTGCGACCCCGGCGAGGGTGAGCGCGTATCCGAACTGGATGCCCGCGAGCGAGATCAGCGCGACCGCGAGGATCGCCCAGATCGACATGCCGAACCACGCCACGATGCCGAGGAGCCGGTAGTAGAAGAGCAGGTAGAGGAAGAGCAGCGCGAGCCCGACGAGTCCGGCGACGATGCCCTGGCGCAGCGACTCGGACCCGAGCGTCGGGCTCACCGTCTGCACCTGCTGACGCGTCAGCTCGACCGGCAATGCACCGGCGTTCAGCACGGTGGCGAGGTCGCGCGCCTCGGGTTCGGTGAACCCACCGGTGATCTCCCCTGTACCACCCGTGATCGGACTCTGGACGGTCGGTGAGGAGATGACGACGCGGTCGACGACGATCGCGATCTGGTTCTGCGGCGGCGGCAGCGACACGGCCGTGGTCGTGGCATCGGCGAACCGACCCGCTGCATCGCTCGTGAGCTGGAAATTGACGGTCCACTCCGAGCCTGTCGCACCGCCCAGGATCGCGTTCGCCTCGGCGACGTCACCGCCGGCGATGATCGCGGGCGCCAGTCGATACCGGTTCCCCGCTTCGTCCTCGTAGACGACCTCCTGGTCCTCCAACGCGGCGAACGAGCACTCCTTCGTCTGTCGGTCCTCGTCGGTCGGACAGGTCACGGGTGTCGTGGCGTACGCCGGATCCCCGGGGGGAACGATCGCGAGCACGGGGCGTTCCTCGAGGCGCGCGGTCTGACCGATCACGTCCAACAGCCGCTGCTGTCCGGTGGAGCGGCGACGTTCCTCCGCCGAGGCCCGATCGATGAAGCAGCCGAGGCTCTCACCGGCCGAGCTGACCACGCAGGCGAGTGAATCGACCGTCTGCACCTGCGTGCCGCCGATCGCTGAGCGAGCGTCGTCCCTCGACGCCACGCCACACGGGAGATCGTTGGCAGCCAACGAGAGGCCCGCGAACGCCGTCGCCTCCGGCGTGGGTGACGGGGAGGGCGAGACGGACGCCGAGGGCGTCGCCGATGGCGACTCCTCAGCTTCCTCGGAGGTGCCCGCGCCGTCGGTGACGCAGTAGCTCTGCTCCGTGACCTCGACCTCCAGGGCCTCCTGGGCCGCCTGGGCCTCCTTCCTCGTCGGGAAGCAGTCGAGCTGCTCCCCCGCCGCGCTCACCAAGCAGAAGCCCTCCTCGTCTGACGCCGGAGAGGGGGATGATCCGGGCGTGGGCGATGGCGTGGCGGCGACCCGTGGAGCGACCGTGATCGCCGCCTTCGACGCCTCGGCCAGCTCCTCGGTGGCGAAGCACTCCAACTGCTCGCCGTCCGGGTCGACGAGGCAGGCCTCGGCGACCTGCGGCACGACGGTCAGTTCGGCCAACGCATCCTCGGCGGCCCGCAGCGATGGGGCACACCCGTAGTTCTCGCCGTCGGGCCCCACGAGGCAGTACCGCGTCTCGGCTCGCTGTTCGATCGTCGCCTGGGACAGACCCGGGATCTGCACCTCGATCGTGCTACCCGAGACGGCGATGTCGGGCTCACCGACCCCGAACGCATCGACCCGGTTCGAGATGTTCGTGCGGGCTCGCTCCATCACCTCGGCCGGCGTGCCGTCGGGCGCCGAGAGGGTTACGGAGACCCCCCCTTCGAGGTCGAGCCCGAGGATCGGTTCCAGCGCCCCGGTCGCGAAGCCGATCAACGACGCGAGGGTCAGCACCAGCACGAAGATGATCGAAGCCCACAGGCCGCGCGTTCGCCTCACGCCAGCTCCGCTCCGTTCACGACCAGACGGAACCGTGCGTCGAGGTGCTCGGCCGCGACGCGGCAGAGCTGCATGCGGCCGAGGAAGATCTCGAAGTACTCCATGACCTGGCTGATGCCCGTGTCGATCGTCAGCTCGAGGCTGACGGTGCGGGCAGCGGAGTCTACCCGAAGGAACGACTGCTCCACGGCGTAGTTAACCCGGTCGTGGATGTCGAGATCGATCTGTCCGCTCGTGCGCACGCGGCTGCGATGCACGTCGGACTTGTCGGCCAGGATCACAGCCGCCGAGATCGGCGAGATCGCGGTGCCCTCGGTCTCCTCATGGTTCGCGATCGCCGCGATGATCGGCATCAGGTCGGCCGGAGTCACCGTGTCGCGCAGGGCATGATGCACGATCACCGCGCCGGTCTGACCGTGTGCGTCACGGGCGAGGGCGTTGCCGACGTCGTGCAGGTAGCCGGCCACGCACGCGAGCATCGCGTCGCGCTCCCCGTAGTCCAGCCGAGAGAGCACCTGGTAGGAGATGCGTGCGACCAGGTTCGCGTGCCGGAAGCCGTGCTCGGTGAAGCCCATCGCATCCATCACGCGATCGGCGGAGGCGATGAATCGCGAGAGCTCTTCGTTGGCCTGGACGTCCTCGAGCGTCACCGAGGCGACGTCGACGCCGGTCGGCGGCGCCGGTTCGACGGGCAGCGGGGCGGGTTCAGGAGTCGTGTCGGACGCGATGACCGTCGAAGGGTCGCGCGGCTCGCCGGCGTCGCCGTCGTCCCGAGGGGGCACGTCGGTCACGTCTGCTGGATCGGCCCATCCTGGCCGTCCGGCGCATCCTCGGCGACCACGATCTTGCCGATGCCTGCTCGCACCATGCGCACGCGCGTTCCAGGGGCGATCTCGACCGTCACGATGTCGTCCTCGTCGTCGATCGCCGTGACCGTGCCGAAGACGCCCGCGGTGGTGACGATATCGTCTCCCACCTCCACGCTGCTCAGCAGCTCACGCTGAGCTCGGGCCCGCCGTTGCTGAGGGCGGATCAGCAGGAAGTAGAAGATGCCACCCATCAGGAGCAGGGGAAGGAACGCGACCAGACTGCTGCCGCCTCCCGATGAATCCTGGGCGAGGAGTTCGAACATGGGTCGACCTTTCGTTGGCGTCCGAAGGCGTCGGCGTCGCCGACCGGCCGAGTCTACCGCCCAGGGCCAGCGACGAGGCTAGAGCGGCAGGGTGCCCGGCGGTTGGGTGCCCAGATGTCGGTACGCGCGCTCGGTTGCGACGCGACCCCGCGGCGTCCGGTGCAGGAACCCGAGTTGGAGAAGGTACGGCTCGACGACGTCCTCGACGGTGTCGGGCTCCTCGCCCACCGACGCGGCGAGCGTCGAGAGACCGACAGGCCCCCCGCCGAACCGCTGCACGATCGCCTGCAGGATCGCGTGGTCGAGGCGGTCGAGCCCCTCCTCGTCGACCTCGAAGACCTCGAGCCCGGCACGGGCGACCTCTCCGGTGATGGCGCCGTCGTGCCGCACCTCGGTGAAGTCGCGCACGCGGCGCAGCAGCCGGTTCGCGATGCGCGGCGTGCCGCGTGACCGGCGCGCGATCTCGGCGCCGCCCTCCTCGTCGAGCCGGACCTCGAGGATGCCGGCCGACCGCCCCACGATGCGCGCGAGGTCCTCGACCGGGTAGTAGTCGAGCCGGGGCGAGAACCCGAACCGCTCCCGGAGCGGAAGCGTGATGCGCCCCGGCCGAGTCGTGGCGGCGACGAGCGTGAACTTCGGGAGCTCGAGCCGGATCGACCGCGCGGTCGGCCCCTTGCCGAGCACGACGTCGAGCACGAAGTCCTCGAGTGCTGGGTACAGCACCTCCTCGACCGGACGTGGCATGCGATGCACCTCGTCGACGAAGAGCACATCGCCGTCCTCCAGGTTCGTGAGGATCGCGGCGAGATCGCTGGGCCGATCGAGCGCGGGCCCGCTCGTCGGCTGGAACCCGGCGCCCATCGCGTTCGCCACGATCTGTGCGAGCGTGGTCTTCCCGAGGCCGGGAGGTCCGCTGAACAGCAGGTGATCGACGGGTTCCCCTCGGCGGCGCGCCCCGTCGATCAGGAGCTGGAGCTGCTCCTTCACGCGGTCCTGACCGACGAAGTCACCGAGCGACGTCGGCCGCAAGGCGACGTCGAACTCTCGATCCTCCGGGTCGACGACGGCGGCCTCGATCAGACGATCGTCGTCCACGCTATCGACCCACCTTCTGCAACGCCTCGCGAAGCATGTCGTCGACCTCGCGACCGTCGGCATCCACGTCGCGAGTGGCCTCCGCGGCCTCCTGCGGCGTCATGCCGAGCGAGACGAGCGCGTCGCGCACGTCGACGATGGGACCGCCCTCGCTCGGGAGCTCCGCCTCGCCGCCGAGTCGGTCGCGGAGATCGACCACGACCCGCTGCGCGACCTTCTTCCCGACCCCCGGCACGACGGTGAGCGCGTCGGCGTCACCGGCGATCACGGCCCGCCGGAGCGCGTCGGCGGAGAGCGCCGACAGGAACGACAGGCCGACCTTCGGCCCCACGCCGGTCACGCCCGTCAGCAGGTCGAACAGCTCTCGCTCATCGGTGCTCGAGAACCCGTAGAGGGTCATCGAGTCGTCGCGCACGACCATGCGGGTATGGATGCGAGCCGTCTTCCCGACACCGGGGAGCCGGCTCACCACCGAGGTCGGCACGGAGACGTCGTATCCCACGCCGCCCACCGCGAGCACCACGCTCGTCGCACCCTTGTGGACGACCTCTCCCTCGAGGAACGAGATCACCGAGCGCCCCCGGCACGCGCCGCAGCCTTCAGCCGCGCCCCGACCAGATGGGTCAGCGCGACGGCCGCTGCGTCCACGGCGTCGGGCTTCGCAGGCAGGTCGCGGAACCCGTGCACCCGCTCGAGCGCCAGCCGCACCTGCGCCTTGTCGGCGTTGCCCATGCCGGTCACGGCGCTCTTGACCTGCGTCGGGCTGTACTCGTCGACGTCGATGCCGGACTCGGCCGCGACCACCATCACGGCCCCGGTGGCACGCGCGACCGTGAGCGCGCTGACCTGGTTGCGGTTGAACGACACGCGTTCCACGGCGAGGCTCACCGGCGCGTGCGTCGCGATCGCCGTGCGCACGGCCTCGGCCACGGCCCGAAGCCGCTCCGCTTCGGGCACCTCGGCGCCGGTCGTCACGGTGTCGGCCCAGATGAGGACCGTCCGTCGGCCGTCGCGCGCGACCGCGGCGAGGCCGAGGTTCGCCACGCCGGGGTCCACCCCGAGCACACAGGAATCGAACATCCGTTCGTGCAGTCTAGTGCCGGGGACGGGCTGGGCAAGCAGCCCTGCTCGATTCCGGTGTTCTGGAGCGATCGAACCTCAGAGCGAGGCCATGACCTCTTCGGGGATGTCGAAGTTGGCGTAGACGTTCTGCACGTCGTCGAGATCCTCGAGCGCCTCGATCAGGTTCAGCACCTGCTTCGCCTCGCCGCCGTCGACCGGGATCGTCGACTGCGGCACCATCGAGATCTCCGCCGAGAACACCTCGACCCCTGCGACCTCCAGGGCGTCGCGCACCCGGCCGAAGGCGGCCGGGTCACTGATGATGTCCCACGAGCTCTCGGAGTCACGCAGGTCCTCGGCGCCTCCCTCCAGGACAAGCTCGAGGAGCCGCTCCTCGTCGGGCGCCCGATCCTTCTCGACCACCACGACGCCCTTGCGGGCGAACATCCACGCGGTCGACCCCGTCTCCCCCAGGTTCCCGCCGTTGCGGGTGAACGCGTGGCGGACCTCCTGCGCGGTGCGGTTGCGGTTGTCGGTGAGGGCCTCGACGTAGAGCGCGATCCCACCGGCCGCGTAGCCCTCGTAGCTGATCTCGTCATACCGCGCGCCGCTGCCTTCGGCGCCCGAGCCGCGCTTGATCGCGCGCTCGATGTTCTCGGTCGGGACGGAGAAGCTCTTGGCCTTCTCGACCGCCGAGGCGAGCGTCATGTTGGCCGCGACGTCGCCGCTGCCGCCCTCGCGCGCCGCGACCTCGACCGCGCGCAGCAGCTTCGCGTACTGGTTCGAGCGCTTCGCGTCGTTCGCGGCCTTCTTCCGCTTGATCGTGGCCCACTTGGAATGGCCTGACATGGGACTCCCCTCCCCGGGGTCGATGCCTCAGAGCTTGTCGAGCAGGTAGCGGTGCAATCCCGTCTCGCCGATCAGCTCCGGATGGAACGATGATACGAGCAGGTTGCCCTCTTCGAGCACGACCGGGACGCCCTCGTGCTCGGCGAGCACCCGCACGCCGGACCCCACGTCGGTGATGCGCGGTGCCCTGATGAACACGCCTCGCACGGAGTGCTGGATGCCCTCGACGTCGACGTCGGCCTCGAACGACTCCACCTGCCGTCCGTAGGCGTTGCGCTCGACCCCGATGTCCATCACGGCGAAGAGCGGATCACCGCCCAGCACCCGTTCGGCCAGCACGATCATGCCCGCGCACGTGCCGAAGACGGGCATCCCGGTAGCGACTCGCGCCCGGACGGGGTCGACGAGGTCGTAGGCACGCGCGAGCTTGCCGATCGTGGTCGACTCCCCGCCCGGGATCACCAGGCAGTCGACGCTCGCCAGATCCTCGGCAGTGCGGACCTCGACGGAGATCGCGCCGACATCGGTCAGGATGCGACCGTGCTCTCGGAAGTCTCCCTGTAGCGCGAGGACGCCGGCCTTCACGTCGGACCCCGCATCGGCGCGGCCTACCAGCCGCGCTCTTGCATGCGCGTCTCGAGGGAGCCGATCTCGAGCCCGGCCATCGGGTCGCCGAGCCCGTGGGAGAGCTTGGCGAGCACGTCGGCGTTCTCGAAGTTCGTCGTCGCCTCGACGATCGCGCGCGCCATCGTCGCCGGATCCTGGCTCTTGAAGATGCCCGAACCGACGAACACGCCGTCGACCCCCAGCTGCATCATCAGGGCCGCGTCGGCCGGGGTCGCGATGCCGCCCGCCGAGAAGTTCACGACCGGCAGCCGACCCTGCTCCGCCACCATGCGCACGAGCTCGACGGGGGCGCCCAGCTCCTTCGCCTTCGTCACGTACTGCTCGGGGCGCAGGGTCGTGCACTCAGCGACCTCGCGCAGGATCGCGCGCTCGTGCCGCACGGCCTCAACGACGTTGCCGGTACCCGCCTCGCCCTTCGTTCGGATCATCGCCGCGCCCTCAGCGATGCGGCGCAGGGCCTCTCCGAGGTTACGGGCGCCGCAGACGAACGGCACCGTGAAGGCCCACTTGTCGATATGGAACTCCTCGTCGGCCGGGGTGAGCACCTCGGACTCGTCGATGTAGTCGACGCCGAGCGACTGCAGGATCTGGGCCTCGACGAAGTGACCGATCCGCGCCTTCGCCATCACCGGGATCGTGACGACCTGCTGGATCTCCTCGACCTTGGTGGCGTCGGCCATGCGCGCGACACCGCCGTCGCGACGGATGTCGGCAGGCACGCGTTCGAGGGCCATCACGGCGCAGGCGCCGGCGTCCTCGGCGATCTTCGCCTGCTCGGCGGTCGTGACGTCCATGATCACGCCGCCCTTGAGCATCTCGGCCAGGCCGGACTTCACGGTGAAGGTGCCGGTCTCGCGCTGCACGGATATCGCCTCCTGATCGGGGCCCTGCGAAAACCAGGACCGACCACCCGAGTGTACCGGAGGTGACCGCGCAACCAGAAGCGTCGAGGCCCCCACGGATGGTGCCAGCGCCCCGCTGCTAGGGTCGCCCCGTGCTCCGCCACGTCACCGCCGACGCGCTGTACGACGCGAAGACATCATTGGCCCGGTTCCCCCCGATCGCCCTGCCGCTGCAACGGATCCGTGGACGTGGCGAGCTGATCGACGACGACACCCAGGTCGTGATCGAGGCGTTCCCGAGATCCGCGTCGTCGTTCGCCGTGGCCGCCTTCCGCCTGGCACAGGAGCCGGATCCGACGAGCATCGCCCACCATACGCACATGCCCGCTCAGGTGCTGGAAGGCGTCCGTCGGAGGCTGCCGACGATGGTGCTCGTGCGGCCGGCGGTCGACGCCGTGGTCTCTCACCTGATCCGCAGCCCCGATCTCGGCGCTCGGGCGGCGATGCGCGGATACCTGCGCTTCCACGGACCGCTCGTCGCTCGACGAGGAGGATTCGTGACCGCGACGTTCGACGAGGTCGTCTGTTCGTTCGGCACGGCGATCGAGCGACTCAACGCTCGGTTCGGCACCGCGTTCACCCCGTTCGAGCACACGCCCGAGAACGTGGCGCGGATCGAGGGCGAGATCGAGCGCGACTACCGGGCCCGCGAGGGCTCGGGAGAACGCCTGGAGGCCGTGATCCCTCGTCCCTCACATTCGCGGGAAGCCCTGAGGGCTGAAGTGGAGCAGCGGGTGCGGCGCGAGGTCGCGCCAGCGACCGTGGCCGACGCGCACGCGCTGTACCGTGCGCTCCTTCCCGACGCGTGAGTTGAGACCGGCGTCGATCAGCCGAACGAGATCTCGGCGTCGAACATGCCCACCGGGGCGAGCTCCACGAATGCAGAGCCGGGCTTCAGCGCGATCTCCTCGCCCGACCTCGTGAGGAACGTCGTGAACTCGCCCACGTCGGAGCGCTCCCATCTCCCGACGATCAGCTTGCCGTCGCGAAGGACCCACGCCTTGCCCCTGCCCACGGTGTGCACCTCGGGCGAGGCGTAGCCGGCGACGTCTTGGAACTCGCTCTCCGTCGTCTTCACGACCTGGATCACCAGGTTGTCTGCGGTGATCGGATCGCCGCTCTCGAGCGTCATCGGAGAACCGTCCAAGTAGCGCACCCACTGGCCCTTGGACCAGCGCCACTCGGCGGTCGCGAGACCGGAGAACACCACCGTCGCGCTACGTGCCTTCTTGCTCGGCGAGGGCACGTCGTCGCTGAACACGAACGGCGAGGAGGGCGCGGGCTCGCCTTTGGCGAGCGACTTGCCCTTGGCCCACAGCGGCTTCGTCGACGTGAACAGGTTGTGCGGCACCACACGCGCATCGTCCCGGACGAATGCCTTGGTGGCGCTGTCCTCGTCCATCGTCGTCATGCCGGCGTCCTCGACGACGGCGCGGACCCCCTTCGAACCGCCGCTGAACGCGAGCAACGGGTGCTCGCTGAACGGCGCCAGGATCTCGGGGTCGGTCGTGCGGATGCTCCGAACCGGGCCGATGCGATCCGCCTCATCGCAGTTGAACAGCGCCACGAAGCGCGTGATGCCGCCTTCGACGACCTCCTCGTAGACGATGTCGGCGCCCTGCAGGCCGGCGAGCGGTTGCGCGTCGGGCGTGTTCTCGACCTTGACCGCGAGGACCGGGCGGTTCGGAGGCTGCTTGTCGCCGGGGAGGATCTCGCCGGTCAGCGGGCAGGGCTCGATCGGCTCGGGGGCGACTCCGATGTCGCTCAACGCCCGCTGGATCGGTGCGGGTGCGTTTCCGGAGAGCGCCAACGCTGCCATGCCTCCGCCGAACACGGCGACGACCGCGCCGCCGGCGACGAGCGCCTTGCCGCGTGAGGTGAGAGCCACGGTGAGGGGACCTCCTGGGAACGATCGGGTTGAAGGTTGAACGAGTGGACTCGATCCGCAAGAGGGACCGGCGCAGCGATGCTAGACCCGCGACGAGGACGTTCCAAACACCTGCGCCGAGTTCGACACGAACGTCACATCTCCTCCAAGCGCTTGATGCGTTCGGCGATCGGCGGATGCGTCGCGAAGATCTTCTCCAATGGTCCGAGCTTCTCGCCCTCGATGCGTGAGGGCTGGGAGAGCCACAGATGGGCGGTGGCGTTGTTCGCGGAGTGCATCGCCGTCGGCGACGCGGCGATCTTGCGCAGGGCCGCGGCGAGGCCCGGCGGATACCGGGTGAGCATCGCGCCCTGCGCGTCGGCCAGGAACTCCCTGTTCCGCGACACCGCACGCTTGATGATCTCCCCCGCGATCGGCGCGATCACCATCAACGCGAACCCGATGCCGAAGAGGATCAGGGTGGCGGGGCCTCCGTTGCTGTCGTTGCCGCGTCTCCCGCCGATGCCGCCCCACAACCACGACCGCATCAGGAACTCAGACATCAGCACCACCGCACCGACGAGCGTGGCGACGATCGTGCCGAGCAGCATGTCGCGGTCGAGCACGTGCGCGAGCTCGTGGCCGATCACGCCTTCGAGCTCCACCCGGTTCATCGTCGCGAGCAGGCCCTGGGTGACCGCGATCGACGCGTGCTCGGGGTCCCGACCGGTCGCGAACGCGTTCGGCGCCTGCTCGGGCACCACGTAGATCCGGGGCTTCGGGATGCCCGCGGCGATCGCGAGTCCCTCGACGAGGTTGTGCAGGCGCGGCTCGTCCTGGGCCGTCACCTCACGCGCCCTCGACGACGCGAGGACCAGCCGGTCGCCGTAGAGGTAGGAGCTGACCGAGAGCACGGTCGCCACGACGAGCGCGACGACGAGGCCCGTCACGCCGGTGCCGAAGACGTAGCCCAGCGCCATGCCGACGAGGCCGAAGAAGACGAACGCGCCGACCACGAGCAGCACCGACGTCCGCTTGTTCGCCGCGATCTGCTCGTGCATCTACTGATCCCGCCCGAGATCCACGTGCACGGGCTCGCTCACGGGATCGTCGATGTCGAAGAACGCTCGCTCCTCGAACCCGAAGGCGTCCGCCACGAGGTTCGACGGGAACGTGTCGATCGCGGTGTTCAGCCGCCGGACCTGGTCGTTGTAGAACTGGCGGGCGTAGGCGATCTTGGACTCGGTGCCGACGAGCTCTTCCTGCAGGGCCAGGAAGTGCTGGTCGGCCTTCAGATCCGGGTACGCCTCGACGATCGCCATCAGCCTGCCCAGCCCCTCGGTCACGGCGTTCTCCGCGCCGACCTGATCCTGCACGTCGCCGGCAGCGATCGCTCGGGTTCTGGCCTCGGTGACACGCTCGAACAGCTCGCGCTCGTGACTCGCGTAGCCCTGCACGGTCTCGACCACGTTCGGGATCAGGTCGTATCGGCGTCGCAACTGCACGTCGATCGTGGCCCACCCATCCTCGGCGCGGGTCCGCAGGCGCACGAGTCGGTTGTAGAGCCAGACGAGCGAAAGCAGCGCGATGGCCACGAGCCCGAGCACGATCCAGATCACCGGTGACATGGAGCCCTATCGTAGCGACGGTGGGGCGAGGACCGACCGATAGACGTCCTCGATGCGCTCGACCACGACGTCCCAGTCGAAGGCCGCCGCCGTCTCACGGCCCGCCGCCGCGAGCCTGTGAGCCAGATCGTCGTCGTCGAGGACGCGACCGATCGCCGATGCGAGGGCGACCGCGTCGCCGGGCGGCACGAGCACGGCGTCGAGTTCGTCGGTCGCTACCTGTCGGTAGCCCTCGATGTCGGTGGCGACGACGGGCACCCCCGCGGCCATCGCCTCCACGACGGAGTAACCGAAGCTCTCCTGACCGGTGGCGGCGGCGACGGCCACATCGGCGCCGGCGAGGACCGACGGCACGTCGGCATGGTCCAGCCGGCCGAACATCGCGACCCGTGAACGTGCCGAGACCGGCAGGCCATCGACCGCTCGACGGTCGGCCCCGTCGCCGCCGACGGTCAACAGCAGGTCGGGTCGGTCCTCCGCGAGCATCCTGAAGGCCTCGACGAGCACCGGGAAGCCCTTCTGGCGGTCCAGGCGATGCGTCCAGGCGATGCGCGGGCCGGGCGGCCACGCTCGCGGGATCGCGCCTGCGAACCGCGTCACCGACACCCCGTTGGGGACGATGACGGGATCGAGATCGGGGATCGCTCGGCGGACGAAGGCGGCTGCCGCGGCGGAGACGGCGATCGAGGCGGCCACCCGACGTCGCAGGTACCGGAGCAGTGGCCCGGCCGACTCGTAGATGCGCGATCGATCGAGCCATGCGTGGAACGTCGCCACGACCGGCGCGGTCGCGGCGAGCGTGGCCCACATCGAGGCGCTCGGTGTGAACGGCTCGTGCACGTGCACCAGGTCGGGAGCGAACCGATCGAAGGCCTGCCGAGCCAGCCGGACGCCGGTGGGTGATGGGGCGATCGGGGCCACCGTGCCTCGGTACGGCACCCGGATCGGTCTCCCCAGCCCCCCCTTCCCGGGTCCGAGGACCTCAACCTCGTGTCCCCGCGCCCGAAGCTGCTCCGCGAGATCGGTGACGTGTACCTGCACGCCGCCGGGCGCTTCGAGGTCGTACGCGCAGACCAGGGCCACGCGCATCCGGTCAGTCCTTCCACGCCGGCTGGAACATGTGCCAGTCGGTCGGCGCTGACGCGATCGCACGCTCGAACGCGTCGGCCATGCGCTGCGTGAGCGCGGTGACGTCGGCGCGGCGATCGCCCGTCGTGTCGATCGTGAGCGGCGGGGTCATCACGCAGCGCCAACCGTCCTGGGTCTGGAAGACCGGGGTCACGATGAGCGGGGCTCCCGTGGTGATCGACAGGAGCGCGGGGCCGGCCGGTAACCGAGTTCTCCTGCTGAACATCGTCACCTCGACGCCACGACCGGTCAGGTCGCGGTCCGCAACGAGGGCCACGATGTAGCCGTCAGCGAGCTTGTCCGCGAGTGCGCGGGCGATGCCGGGGTCACCCAGACCGATCACCTCGACACCGAACGCGGTTCGGTTGGCGACGAAGAGGTCGTAGAGACGCGGTGGTCGCAGCTGCTCGGCCACCGCCACGAGCGGCCTGCCCAACGAGCACAGCCACGGGCCCGCGGCGTCCCAGTTGCCGATGTGAGGGAGCGCCACGATCGCGCCCTTCCCCCCGTCGAGGGCGCGCCACAGATGGTCGGCATCGACGGCCTCGAACCGTGAGGCGACCTCGTCGGGCGGCGTCACGGCGAACCGGAACGAGTCGAACCAGTACCGGGCATAGGCGTCGAACGCCCTACGTGTCGCGGTTCGCACGATCGGGTCGGCGGGGGCGCGACCCAGCACCTGCGCTTGGTTGCGCGCCACCACCGCCCGCGATGCCGGCGCGAGCTCGAACGCCAGCCGGCCCCCGAGCCGGAACAGCCGCCGACCGGTGCCTTCGGGCAGCACGCGGGCGAGCCATGCCACCGAGCGGTAGACATGGAACGCGATCGTCTCGCGCCGGGTCTCGTCGCTCATCCACGCTCCTCACGGGCGACCTGGGACGTGCGCACCACGACGGCGAGCGTCGAGACCGCCACGGCCACCCAGATCACCCACGTCAGGTCGAAGCCGAGACCCGCCACGATCAAGCCGTAGTGCAGGCCCCTCGTGAGATGGCTCTCTTCCACGCTGTAGTCGAGGGAGGCGCCGCGAGCGCGGACGTAGGCGGAGAGCGCGCTCACGCAGAGCGCCGCGAGGGCCGCGATCGCCAGGCTCGGATCCTGGGTCCTTGCCACCCACGCCATCGAGCCCAGGACCGCACCGTCCCACACCCGGTCGAGCAACTCGTCGAGCATACGGTCGGTGGGACCACCCGCTCCATGGTTCGCCCGGTGGCCACCGAGCAGGAACAGGATGCCCGATCCGAGCGCCGCGGCGGCGGCCTGTTCCGGTTCCCGGGCGACCACGAGCCACGCCGCCAGGGCGGCGAGCAGCGCACCCACCGACAGGGTCATGCGGGTGATCGCGGTGCCCGGCGGTTGTCGTTCGAATCGCACCATGGGCGAGGACCGGGCGAGCGTAGCAACTCGTCACTTGGGTAGGATGCCCAGACCTCGCACGCCGTTGACCCGCTGAAGCTGAAGGAGTGCGCGTTGAAGACCTACGACGCGAAGGACATCCGCAACGTCCTGCTGGTCGGTCACGGGGGGTCGGGCAAGACCACCCTGCTCGAGGCCATGCTGTACACGGCGGGCGCGATCACGCGCATGGGCTTGGTGGAAGACGGCAACACGGTCAGCGACCACGATCCCGACGAGCAGCGCAAGGGCATCTCGGTCTCCCTCTCGATGGCGCCGATCGAGTGGAACGGCGTCAAGATCAACGTGCTCGATGCCCCCGGATACGCCGACTTCATCGGCGACGTGCGCACCGCGATCCGCGCGGCCGACGCGGTGATCATGGTCGTCTCTGCGGTCGACGGCGTCGAGGTGCAGACCGAGGTGGCGTGGGAGCTCGCGGTCGAGGCGGGCCTGCCTCGGGCGATCTTCGTCAACAAGCTCGACCGGGAGCGTTCCGACTTCCAGGCGACGCTGGACCAGCTCGTCGCGTCGTTCGGGAACCAGGTCGCGCCGTTCGAGCTGCCGATCGGTGCCGAGCACGAGTTCGAGGGCGTCGCCGACCTGCTCCACGAGAAGGCCGACCTCTATCCGTCGGGTCCCAAGGCCGAGGAGTCGGAGTGGCCCGACGAGATCCACGAGATGGCAGACCCGGCTCGCGAGAAGCTGATCGAGGCGGTCGCCGAGTCCGACGACGCCTTGATCGAGGAGTACCTCGAGGAGGGCACGCTCCCCGAGGAGCACATCGTGTCGGGCGCCAAGCTCGGGTTCACGAACGCCCGGCTCGCCCCGGTGATCGTGGGATCCGCGGCCAAGGCGATCGGCATCGACCGACTGCTCGACTTCATCATCGAGGAGTTCCCGTCCCCGCTCGATCGGGCTCCGGTCACCGTGATCGCCAAGGAAGGCGCGGAGTCGGAACGCCCAACCGACGCGTCCGGACCCGTCGCGGCGTTCGTGTTCAAGACCCTGTCGGACCCGTTCGTCGGCCACATCACGATGTTCCGCGTCTTCAGCGGGGCCGTGAGGCCCGACTCCTCCTTGCACAACGCGACCCAGGGCATCGACGAGCGCGTCGGCCAACTCTTCACCCTCGTCGGGAAGGAGCACGATCCCGTGCCGGAGGTCACGGCCGGCGACATCGGGGCGGTCGCGAAGCTCCAGCAGGCGCACACCGGTGACACGTTCGCGCCGAAGGATGCGCCGGTCCAGGTCCCCGCACTCGCCCTGCCCGAACCACTGCTCGCCTACGCGATCGCCCCGAAGACCAAGGGCGACGAGAACAAGCTCGCGACCGGCCTCGCGCGCCTGCGCGAGGAGGATCCCACCTTGCGTGTCACCCGCAACGAGGAGACGCACGAGACCGTGATGCACGGCATGGGGGAAGCCCACCTCGAGGTGATGATCGAACGCCTGAAGCGCAAGTTCGGCGTCGAGGTGACGACCGCCCCGGCGAAGATCGCGTACCGCGAGACGATCCGTGGCAGCGCCAAGGGCCTCGGGCGCCACGTGAAGCAGACGGGCGGTCACGGACAATACGCCGTCTGCAACATCGAGATCGAACCGCTCGGACACGGCGAGGGGTTCGTGTACGAGGACAAGATCTTCGGCGGCGCGATCCCGCAGCAGTTCATCCCGTCGATCGAGAAGGGCATCGTGAAGACGATGGCCG
>Ga0075343_1000082_pt1 | contig 17900 bp, 17 predicted proteins | sample RushOxbow_ThreeS_2_FD_120072 | JGI IMG/M metagenome (GOLD analysis project Ga0075343, IMG submission 120072) | Natural and restored wetland microbial communities from the San Francisco Bay, California, USA, that impact long-term carbon... | ecosystem: Environmental > Terrestrial > Soil >...
CGATGGCCGCCGCCGCCGCGCTGGCCGGCCACTTCGTCGACGTCCGCGAAACCGCGGCGGCGCGCGCGTGAAGGCGTTTCGCTCCATCACCGCCCGAGCCACCGTGCTCGACCGACCCGACGTCGACACCGACCAGATCATCCCGAAGCAGTTTCTGAAGCGGATCGAGCGCACCGGCTACGGCGAGTTCCTCTTCTACGACTGGCGTCAGGATCCCGACTTCGAGCTCAACCGGCCGGGCTGCGACGGCGCGAGGATCCTCGTCACCGGGCCCAACTTCGGCTGCGGCTCGTCACGCGAGCATGCGGCGTGGGCCCTGCAGGACTACGGGTTCGACGTCGTCATTGCCCCCTCGTTCGGCGACATCTTCTTCACGAACGCGACCCAGATCGGGCTGCTGCCGATCCGACTGGCCCCGGACGAGGTGAAGGAGCTGATGGCCACGATCGGCGGGGGCGGCGAGGTCACGGTCGATCTCGAGGCGCAGGCGATCGTCGACCCCGTCGGTCGTGTGCTCGAGTTCGAGGTCGACCCGTTCATCCGGCACTGCCTGCTGGACGGGCTCGACACGATCGGGCTCACGCTCCGCCACGAAGACGCGATCGCTGCGTTCGAGGCGCGCTCGCCGTCGCCGGTCAGCACGGCGTCCCTCTAGTGGGTGACCTCGCGCTTCGCGAGGTCCAGGACGAACGTGAACAGCTCGCGCACTCCCTCGGGCGAGAGCGGCCCGTCGTTTGCGGCGTCGAGCGCCTCGATCAGCTGACGCTCGCGGTCGGGATCGACGAACGCGATGCCGTTGTCGCTCTTGTAGCTGCGGATGCGTGCCACGAGCTCGATGCGCGTGTTGATGCCGGCGAGGATCGCCCGGTCGATTGCGGCGATCTCATCGCGCAACTCCTTGATGGTCGGATCCGTGCTCATGGGCGTTCTTCCGCAGGGTACGAGCCGAACAGGCGGAGCTGCCGCGTCTTCGCCCGGATCTCCTGCAGCGTCTCGCGCACGATGGGGTCGAGTGGGTGCCCGGCGAGGACCGCATCGAAGCGGTAGCGCCAGGGCGTCTGCGGGATCGGCCGCGAGACGAGCTGGAGCAGATCGATGCCATGGCGGGCGAACGGCTCGATCGCACCGTGGAGCGCCCCGGGCTGGTGGTCGGTGACGAACGAGAACGCGGTTCGCCACTCCTTGCCGTTCACGTCGAGCCGAACGAAAGTGCCGACCGAGACGAAGCGGGTGTATGCCTCGGGGTGGTCCCCGACGTCCGTCTCGAGCACCGTGAGGCCGTTCAGCCCAGCGGCGCGTTCGCTCGCGATCGCCGCTTCGGTCGGGTCGGCGTGCTCGGCGACCTGTGCCGCGGCATCTCCAGTCGTGGGAGAGGCGATGGCCGTCGCCCACGGCAGCTCGGCGAGCAGCTTCCGGCACTGGTCGAGCGCTACCGGGTGCGAGCGGACGACCCGGATCTCCTCGCGCGGCACCTCGGCGATGCCGACGAGGCAATGCCGTATCGGCAGCACCGTCTCCGCCGTAATCGCGAGCGGCGAGCCGTAGAGCAGGTCGTGCGTCTCGGCGACCGGGCCGGAGAGCGAGCTCTCGATCGGCAGCACGCCGAAGGCGATCTCGCCGCCCGCCGTCGCATCGACCACGGCCTGGAAGCTCGGCAGCGGAACGAGCTCGGCCTCGGGGAAGAGGCGGTCGCACGCTGCGGCGCTGTGGGCGCCGTCGCGGCCGGGGTAGCCGACGCGGGAATGTGGATCGCTGGTCGGTGCGTGAGGAGGCATGGCTTCCGTTCCAGAAGAGGTGATTCCGCCTTGTGAGGGGCTAGCCGGCGGCGGCGGGGACGCGGATCGCCGACTAGCGAACGAAGCTGCGCGCGATAAAGCCGAAGAGGAGGATCGTTCGGGCCGCGCGCGTCATGAAGCCACAGGCTAGGCGGGGGGCGGCGCGCAGTCAAACCCAAGTGACACGTTGTTACGAGTGCGCCTCTCACGGCGATGCACGCGCACGACGAGCAAGTTGCAAGTTGTCACAAGCGTTTTCAGCGAGCGAGCGTACGCGCGACCGCATCGGCGAAGGCGGCCGTGGTCGCGTCGCCGCCGAGGTCTCGTGTGGGATGCGAAGCGAGCGCCGCATCCACCGCGGCCTCGAGAGCGCGCGCCTCGCCGGCGCGCCCGAATGCCAGCTCGAGCATGAGCGCCGTCGAGCGGAGCATCGCGGCCGGGTTCGCTATCCCTTGGCCGGCGATGTCCGGCGCAGAGCCGTGCACCGGCTCGAAGATCCCCGGCCCTCCGTCACCCAGGCTTGCCGACGGCGCGAGTCCGAGCCCTCCCGTCATCGCGGCGGCAAGGTCGGAGAGGATGTCTCCGAACATGTTCTCGGTGACGACCACGTCGAACTGCTGCGGGCTCGACGCGAGCTGCATCGCCGCGTTGTCGACGAGCATGTCCTCGACGGCGACGTCGCGGTAGTCGTCCGCGACCTCGTGCACGACGCGGCGCCACATGCGCGAGGTCTCGAGCACGTTCGCCTTGTCGACCGAGGTCACATGAGCTCGGCGCAGACCCGCGAGCTCGAATCCGCGCCGCACGAGGCGCTCGACCTGGCTCGGGTGGTACTCGCAGGTGTCGAAGACCGTTCCGTCCTCGCGCACGCCCTTCGCGCCGAAGTAGAGGCCGCCGACGAGCTCGCGGACGATGAGGAGGTCGACGTGGTCCCGGGTCGCCGGGCGGAGGTTCGCGTACACGTCGAGCTCGGCCCGAAGCTGGAGCATGCCCTGCTCGGGACGAACGTCCGCCGCGTCGAATTCGGGATCGCCGACGGGTGCCTTGAGGATCGCATCCGCCGACCTGCATGCCGAGAGCGTGTCGTCGGGGAGCGACGTCCCGGTCGCCCGGATGGCGGCAGCGCCGAACAGCTGCTCCTCGAGCTCGAGATCCGGGGCGAGCTCGGCGAGCATGCGCTGCGCGACGGCCAGCACCTCCGGCCCGATGCCGTCGCCGGGCAGGCAGACGACGCGCGTTCCTCGCTGAGCGCCCCCCATGGGAGTGCCGAGACTACAAGCAGTTAGGCTCGAACCAGTGGCCACGACCGCCAGACCCGGACTCGCTGCGAGCCTCGAGCGACTTGGCACCGAGACCGCGTTCAGCGTGCTTGCGCGCGCGCAGGAGCTCGAACGCCAGGGGCGCGACGTCATCCATCTCGAGATCGGCGCACCCGACTTCCCCACGCCGCGCCATATCTGCGACGCCGCCACAGCATCGCTCCGTGCGGGCGAAACGTCTTACTGCCCGTCGGCGGGGCTCCCGGAGCTCCGCGCAGCGGCAGCGGCATACCTCTCGGAGTCGCGAGGCGTCGTCGTTCGACCCGAGAACACCATCGTCGGCACCGGCGCGAAGCCGTTCCTGTTCTTCGGCATCCTCGCAACTTGCAACCCGGGCGACGAGGTCGTGTACCCCGATCCCGGGTTTCCGATCTACGAGTCCGCGATCCGGTGGGCGGGCGCGACCCCGGTTCCGCTGCCGCTCCTCGAGGAGCGCGACTTCACCTTCTCGCCCGACGACCTCGCCGAGCGCCTCGGCCCCCGGACCAAGCTCGTCATCCTCAACTCGCCCCAGAACCCGACAGGCGGCGTCCTCTCGGCCGAGGACGTCGCGACGGCGGCCGAGCTCGTCGCCGAGACCGACGCGTGGGTGCTTTCCGACGAGGTCTATTCGCAGATGCTCTACGAGGGCGAGTTCACGAGCGTCGCCTCGCGCCCCGGGATGCTCGAGCGAACGATCCTTCTCGACGGCTTCTCGAAGACGTACTCGATGACTGGCTGGCGCTGCGGGTTCGCCGCCGTCCCCCACGAGCTCGTCGACCCGCTCACGCGCTTCTTCGTGAACTCGACCTCGTGCGTGCCTCCGTTCGTGCAGCGCGCAGGGGTCGTCGCCCTCGAGGGACCGCAGGACGAGCCCCGCGCGATGATGGAGGAGTTCCGGCTCCGCCGCGACCTGGTCGTCGACGGGCTCAACCGGCTTCCCGGCGTGACCTGCCGCGTGCCGAAGGGCGCGTTCTACGTCTTCCCGAACGTCTCCGCGACACCGCTTCCCGCCGACGAGCTGGCCGAGCGGCTGCTCTCGGAAGCCGGCGTCGCCGTGCTCGCGGGAAGCGCGTTCGGTTCGGTCGGACGCGACAACCTGCGCCTGAGCTATGCGAACACCCGCGAGAACCTGACCGCTGCGCTCGACCGCATGGACGCGTTCCTTCGGGGGCTCCCGTGAGCCTCGAGCTCGTCACCGCAGGTGAGTCCCATGGCCCGGCGCTCGTCGCGGTCCTCGCTGGGCTCCCGGCCGGACTCCAGCTCGACCGGTCTGCGATCGACGGAGACCTCGCCCGCCGGCGCGAGGGCTACGGACGAAGCCCGCGGCAGAAGATGGAGCTCGACGAGGTCGAGGTGCTCGCGGGCCTCCGGCACGGGCTGACGCTCGGTACCCCGCTCGCGCTCGTCATCCGCAACCGCGATCACCAAAACTGGACGTGGGGCATGAGCCCGTGGCCACCGGAGGGCGAGCCGACCGGGAAGGGCACGGCCCCGGTGAAGCTCCCGCGCCCCGGGCACGCGGACCTCGCCGGCGTCCTCAAGTACGGGCACGACGACGTGCGCAACACACTGGAGCGGGCGAGCGCGCGGCAGACTGCCGCCCACGTCGCAGCAGGCTCGGTGGCGAAAGCGCTGCTGGCGACGATCGGGATCTCGGTGGACGGGTCGGTGCGCGAGATCGGCGGGGCGACCACGGACGACGCGATGCGCGAGGCCACCGATGCCGCGCGGGGGGATCGCGACACGCTGGGCGGCGTCGTCGAGGTGACGGCAGTCGGGGTCCCTCCCGGCCTCGGCTCGTATGCCGAGAAGCGCGATCGCCTCGACGCACGGCTCGCCAGCGCCCTCATGGGAATCCAGGCGGTGAAGGGCGTGGAGATCGGTGACGGTTTCGACCTCGCGCGCCGGCGCGGCTCGGAGGCGCACGACGAGATTCAGCTCGGTCTGGAGCGGAGCACGAACCGCGCCGGTGGGCTCGAAGGCGGGATGTCGAACGGCGAGCCGGTGGTAGTACGCGCCGCCATGAAACCCCTCCCTACGCTCATGCGACCGCTCGCCTCCGTCGATCTCGACACTGGAGAGGCCGGCCAGGCGCTCGTCGAGCGCAGCGACGTGCAGGCGGTCGAAGCGCTGGCGGTCGTCGCCGAGGCCGCGGTCGCCTGGGAGCTCGCCCGCGCAGCCCGGGAGAAGTTCGGCGGAGACGCGCTCGAGGACTTCGTCGGCGCTCATCGCGCGTACCTGGAGCGCATCCGCTGGCCGCGCTGAGCGCGCTCGACCGCCACCTCGCGCTCGTCGGCTTCATGGGGGCCGGCAAGTCGACGCTCGGCCCCGAGCTCGCCAGGCGCCTCGGCCGCGAGTTCGTGTCGCTCGACGCCGTCATCGAGACGCGGACGAGCGCGACCATCGCCGCGCTCTTCGCCGAGCTGGGCGAGCCCGCGTTTCGGGCACTCGAGGAGGGGACCGCCGCAGAGGTTCTCGCGCGACGTACGAACGCGGTCGTCGAGCTCGGCGGCGGCGCCGTGACGTCGGACGCGACGCGCCGGGCGCTCAGGTCGAGCGCCTTCACCCTCGAGCTGGAGACGACGGCGGCCGAGGCTTGGGGGCGCGTCGCCGGGACCGACCGTCCGCTGGCACGCGACGAGGCGGAGTTCGCCGCCCTCTTCGCCGCGCGCGCTCCGCTGTATCGAGAGGTTGCCGACGCGTCCGCACGCGATGCAGACGATGCGCTTCTGGCAGCAGCCGGAGTCTCAGTCGGCGAAGGACTCGTCGATCGCCTGGTCGAGCTGGTTCCCGGCGAAGGACCGCTCGAGCTCGTTCTCGATGCGACCGTCGCGGGGCTCCACGGCGCGAGGATCCGGTCGGCGCTCGAGGATCGTCTCCGCGGCTCACACGAGGTGCCTTCTGGAGAAGCAGCGAAGTCCGTGCACGAGGCAGCGGCCCTGTGGTCGGCGCTCCGGCTCGACCGCGAGGGGACGATCGTGGGGGTCGGAGGCGGAACCACGCTCGACCTCGCAGGCTTCGTCGCATCGACCTATCTCCGCGGGGTCGCGTGGGTGCCTGTTCCGACGACGCTCGTCGCTCAGGTCGATGCTGCGATCGGCGGCAAGACCGCGATCGATCTCGCCGTCGGGAAGAACCTCGTCGGCGCGTTTCAGTGGCCGGCAAAGGTCGTCGCCGACGCCGAGCTCCTCGCGACCCTCCCCGCCGAGGAGCGGCGCAACGGGCTCGCCGAGGTCGTCAAGACGGGGCTTCTCGCCGGCGAACCGCTGTGGGAGCTGCCGGAACCGGAGCAGGTTCGACGCTGCGCCGCCTTCAAGGCCGCCGTGTGTCTCCAGGATCCGCACGACCGCGGCCCACGCATCCAGCTCAACCTCGGGCACACGTTCGCGCATGCGCTCGAGGCGGCATCCGACTACGGGCTTCCACATGGCCGGGCGGTCGCGCTCGGACTGCTCGCGGCGTGTCGGCTCTCCGGATTGGACGAGCAGGCGCGCCTCGTCGAGGAGCTGCTCGCACCCGAGCCCGTCGCGGTCGACCGTGACGTCGCGTGGGCTGCGCTCGCGCGGGACAAGAAGTCGGTCGGGGGCGCGCCGCGCCTCGTCCTCCTGGACACACCAGGACAGCCGAGAATCGGAGTGGAGCTGGAAGCGTCAGACGTGCGGGCCGCACTCGACGGGCTCATCGCATGAGCACGCTCCGAGACCAGGTCGAGTCCGAGGCGGCCGCCGCGAACGACGCCCTCTCGACGCTCAGCGATGCGAGCGTGGCCGAGGCGCTCGCGATCGCGGCCCGCTTGGTCGTCGAGCGGAGCTCCGACGTCCTCGCGGCCAACGAGGCCGACTGCGCCGCCGCGGCGGCGCGGCTCGACGAAGGGACGCTCGACCGGCTGCGGCTCGACGCTGCTCGCGTCGACGCGCTCGCGCGGCAGGTCGCGGTCCTGGCCGAGCTCGAGCCGCTCGAGCGTGAGGTCGGAGCGTGGACGCTCGAAAACGGGTTACGGGTGAGCGAGCGCCGCATTCCGATCGGGACGGTCGGAGCGAACTTCGAGGCGCGTCCGAATGTCGCGCTCGACGTGGCCGGTCAACTGCTGAAGAGCCTCAACACTGCCGTCCTGCGCACCGGCGGCGCCGCGCTGCGGACGGTCACGGTGCTCGTGGACGACGTGCTCCGGCCGGCCCTGGAGTCGGCAGGGCTCCCGCCGGGCGCCGTCGGGCTCGTGCGCTCGGCCGACCGGGAGGGCGCACGCGTGCTCGTCTCGCTGCCTCGGCTCATCCCGCTCGTGATCCTGCGTGGGAGCGGCGAGACGACGGCGGCTCTCGCGCGGCTCGCTGCCGAGCAGGGTGTGCGGACGCTCGCCCACGCCGAGGGAGGTGGCGTCCTCTACGTCCACGGCTCGGCGGCGCCCGAGAAGACCCTTGCGCTCATGGACGCGAGCCTCGACCGACTTGGCGTCTGCAATCGCCTCAACCTCTTGCTCGTCGATCGGGCGGCGGAGGGGCAGCTGCCCGCGCTGCTCGCAGCGCTCGCGGCGCGCGGGCTCGAGGTGCGTGGCGACATCGACGGCGGGCTCCCTCTCGACAACCGGCTCGGCCACGAGTGGGCGAACGACCCCGAACGCGTGGCGACGGTGACGGTCGCGCTCGTGGACGGGCTCGACGAGGCTGTCCGGATCGCGAACCGGGAGACATCCGGTCTGGCCGCCGGGATCGTGGCGGACGACGAAGCGGCAGCCACCTCGTTCCTCGACGCGTACCGCGGCACCGCCGCCTACTGGCACGCAGCGACCCGCTACACCGACGGCTTCGAGTTGACCGGCGCGCCGGAGACCGGCATCAACGTCGACTGGGCCCCGGGGCCCCGAGGCCCCGTGACCTATCGCGACCTGTGGCTTCGCCAGTACCGCGTCGTCGGTGACGCGACCCAGCATCGGTGACCGTCGTCGTCAAGCTGGGAACGAGCCTCGTCGCCGGCCCGCGAGGGTCGGTGCGGCACGCCGTCCTGAAGCGGCGCGCGAGCGAGATCGCCGGGATCGTCCGCGGCGGCGAGTCGGTCGCCGTCGTCTCCTCCGGCGCCATCGCCCTCGGACTCCCCCAGCTCGGCCTCGACCGACGCCCTCGCTCGGTACCGAAGCTCCAGGCGGCATCGGCACTCGGCCAGGGGAAGCTCCACCGCGCCTGGGAGACCGCGCTCGCGCGGGAGGGCGTCGCCGCTGGCCAGGTGCTGCTGACGGCGGCCGACATCGCGGAGCGCGCCACGTACGTGAACGCGCGGCATGCGCTGCAGGCCATCTTCGACGTCGGCGCCGTTCCGGTCGTCAACGAGAACGACGCGACGGCGACAGACGAGATCACGTTCGGCGACAACGACACACTCGCGGCGCAGGTAGCGATCCTCGTGCGGGCACGGCTGCTCGTGCTGCTCACGGAGGTCGAAGGGGTGTACACGCGCAGTCCGGGAACGACCGGGGCGGAGCTCGTGTCCGACGGCGGCGGCGCGGAGGTCGTGTTCGGGTCGTCGTCGCGCCTCGGCCGCGGCGGTATGGAGAGCAAGGTGCTCGCTGCCCGCATGGCCGCCGCAGCCGGGATCCCGACGGTCATCGCCGGAGGCGAGGGGGACTCCGTGCTCGAGCCGATCCTCGCCGGAGAGCGTCGCGGCACCCACTTTCGCGGCTCAGACCGGGAGCTCTCGGCCTACAAGCTCTGGCTCCGCTTCGGAAAGAGCCCCAAAGGGCGGCTCCACCTGGACGCGGGCGCAAAGCGAGCCGTCGCCGTCGACGGGCGGAGTCTGCTCGCCGTGGGCGTGGTTCGGACGGAGGGTCGCTTCGAGGCAGGCGACGCGGTGGAGCTGGTCGGCCCGAACGGAGCGGCCTTCGCGAGCGGGATCGCGGCAGCCTCACCGGCGGCGATCGCTTCACGCGTACGGGGGCTCGAAGCCATGCACCGCGACCGTCTCGTCCTGTACTGACGATCCCTCTTGCGGCCGTCCGTCGGCTGCGCTAGTGTCGCGCACTTCACGCGGCCGCCGAAGGACGCGCGAAACGGCACTGCTGCCTCAGGTCTCCGGGAGACCTGGGGCTTTTTTTGTGGTCCAGCGAAGGGAGGCGCGATGGTCAAGGTCGAAGCAGTCGTGATCCGCGAGCGCGTCGAGACCGTCATCGACGCCGTCGAAGCCGGGACGGGTCACGTCGGCGTGACGGTCGTGGAGGCGATCGGGCACGGGCGTCAGCGGGGCATCACGCACGAGTACAGGGGGCGGATCTTCGAGTCGCGCTTCCTCCCGAAGGCGGTTCTCACGTTCGTCGTGAAGGACGACCTGGCCGACGAAGTCGTCGCGGCGATCGTGGACTCCGCACGGTCGGGTAAGGAGTCGGGCGACGGGATCGTCTGGACGACGTCCGTCGAGCACGTGACGCACAACCGGACGGGCAGAACGCTCGAGGAGGTGGAGGTCGGATGACGAGAGCCGAGCTGGCTATCGCAACGAGCACCGTGTGGGTGATCCTGGCCGCGATCCTCGTGATGTTCATGCAGGCGGGCTTCGCGTTCCTCGAGGCGGGCCTGACCCGGATGAAGAACGTCGGCCACATCGCGGCCAAGAACGTGCTCATCTTCGCGCTCGCCTCCGTCATCTACTTCGTCGTCGGGTACGGCCTCGCGTTCGGCGACGGCGGCAACGGCTTCGTCGGAGGCTCTGGCTTCCTGCCTTCGACCGACGAGCTCCTCACCGTCGGCGAAGCTCCGTTCTCGTGGTTCGGTGCCGTCCCGGCGGCGGCCGGATACCTCTTCGAGGTGGTGTTCTGCGCGGTCTCGCTCGCCATCGTCTGGGGCGCGATGGCGGAGCGCACGAAGCTCTGGGTGTACTTCGCGTTCGGGGGGATCTTCACCCTCGTCTACTCCGTCGTCTCGCACTGGATCTGGAGCCCTGACGGCTGGCTGTTCTCGCTCGGGATGCAGGACTTCGCCGGCTCGACGGTCGTCCACTTCCAGGGTGCACTGGCGGGGCTCGCCGGCGCGATCCTGCTCGGCCCGCGGATCGGGAAGTTCGGCGCGGACGGCAAGCCGAACGCGATCCCAGGTCACAACATGGCGTTCGTGACGCTCGGAGTGATCATCCTCTGGTTCGGGTGGTTCGGCTTCAACGCCGGCTCGACGCTGAGCGTTGACTTCGGCGGCGTCGGCTTCTTCGCGTACGTCGCGCTCAACACGAACATCGCGGCCGCTGCAGGCGTGCTCGGCGCAGTCCTGACGTCGTGGATCGTGATCAAGAAGCCCGACCTCTCGATGATGCTGAACGGCGCGGTGGCGGCGCTCGTGGCGATCACGGCCGCGTGCGCTTTCGTCGCTCCGTGGGCCGCGATCGTCATCGGCGCAGGTGCGGGCGCGGTCGTCGTCCTCGGAGTCCTCGCGGTCGAGCGGATCGGGATCGACGACCCGATCGGCGCCATCGCCGCGCACGGCATGGCCGGCGTGTGGGGCACCCTCGCGCTGGGCTTCCTCGCGCTGCCCTCGCAGGTGGAGAGCCTCGCCACGGGCTCCGCCGGCCTGTTCTACGGGGGCGGCTTCCGGCAGCTCGGCGTGCAGGCACTCGGGCTCGCCGCAGTCGGCGCGTTCACCTTCACCATCTCGTTCGGCGTCCTCTGGGTGATGAAGGTGACGGTCGGCATCCGGACCGATCCCGAGGCGGAGACGGCCGGGCTCGACATCTCGGAGCACGGCATGTGGGGCTACCCCGAGTTCTACATCCCCGTGCCGGGGGGCTACGGCACCGAATCACACGGGAACCTCGGGATCGCACCGAGCCGGCCGGCCACGGTGCACGCGGCCGTCGCCCTGCCCGACGCGCCGTAGGGGCGAGATTCCGCCCGCCCAGCGACCCGCCCGCCGCACAGCTCAGCGGCGGGCGGGCTCCCGTTCCTGGTCGCCGCTCAGAGACCCGCCCGGGTGATCGCGCCCTCGGACGCGGAGGAGACGAGTGCTGCGTACTTCGCGAAGACGCCGCTCGTGTGCCGCGGCGGTGGAGGCGTCCAGTCGCGCAGGCGTGCGGCGAGCTCGTCGTCGGACAGCTCCACGCGGAGCTCGCGCGCGTCGACGTCCACGACGACCTGGTCGCCCTCGCGGAGGGCCGCCAGAGGACCGCCGCGCGCCGCCTCGGGCGAGATGTGCCCGACCATGAACCCGTGGGTCGCACCCGAGAAACGCCCGTCGGTGACGAGTGCGACCTCCTCGGACAGGCCCTCGCCGACAATCGCACCCGTGACGTGGAGCATCTCGCGCATCCCCGGCCCGCCGGCAGGCCCCTCGTAGCGGATCACGACGACGTCGCCGGGCTCGATCGCCCCTGCCTTCACGGCCGCGAAGCACTCCTCCTCCGAGTCGAAGACGCGCGCCGGCCCGCGGTGCTCGGTCCGATCGTGGCCGGCGAGCTTGACGACGCACCCCTCGGGCGCGAGGTTGCCGCGGAGAACCGCGACTCCCCCACGCGACTTGAGCGGCGTCGCTACCGGGACGACCACGGTCTGGCCTTCCGTCTCCTCGACGGCGTCGGCGGCATCGGCGAGCGTGCGGCCGTCCACCGAAGCGACGTCGGCGTGCACCAGAGCGCCCTCACGTAGCTCGCGCGCCACGAGCCCGACACCTCCGGCACGGTAGACGTCCGTCGCGTGGTAGCGGCCCCACGGCTTCATATCGGCCACGATCGGCGTCGACGCCGAGATGCGGTCGAAGTCGTCGATCGTGAAGTCGATGCCGAACTCGCGAGCTATCGCTACGAGGTGAAGGACGCCGTTCGTCGAGCCTCCGGTACCGGCGATCGCGGCGGCGGCGTTCTCGACGGCCGCCTTCGTCACGATCTGCGACGGGCGGCGATCGGCCCGGACCACGTCGACGGCCAGCTTCCCGATCTCGTAGGCGGCATCCGCCTTCGCGCCGTTCACCGCCGGGATCCCGTTGGCCCCGAGCGGCGTCAAACCGAGGAAGTCGACCATCGTCGACATCGTGTTCGCGGTGAACTGCCCGCCGCACGCCCCGGCGGCGGGGCAGGCGACCGACTCGAGCTCGTGCAGCTCCTCGGCGGTCATCTTCCCGGCGGCGTACGCGCCGATCGCCTCGTACACGTCGCCGATCGACACCTCGCGACCGCGATAGAGGCCGGGCGCGATCGAGCCCGTGTAGAAGACGACCGCCGGGATGTCGAGGCGCGCGAGCGCCATGACGGCGCCGGGCGTCGTCTTGTCGCAGGCGACGAGGCAGACGAGGCCGTCGAACAGATGCCCTCGCGCGACGAGCTCGATCGAGTCGGCGATCACCTCCCGCGAGACGAGCGACGCGCGCATCCCGGATGTGCCCATCGAGACGCCGTCGGAGACGGCGATCGTGTTGAACTCCATCGGTGTCGCGCCCGCGTCCCGGATGCCGCGCTTCACGTCGACGGCGAGATCGCGCTGGTTCAGATTGCACGGCATCGTCTCGATCCAGGTCGTGGCGACGCCGATGATCGGCTTCGCCAGATCCTCGTCGGTGAAGCCGGTGCCCTTGAGCATCGCCCGCGCGCCTGCGCGGTCAGGCCCGTCGGTGAGGGCAGCGCTGATCCGCTTGGCGGGATCGGACGCGTTGTCGTACGGGTCGCTCGTCACAGTGCGTGTGCTCCTTTCGGCGAAGCGGTCAACGGGAGGACGTCGATCTCGGGATGCCGGTCTGCGAGCTCGGCGGCACAGGCGTCGACGGCATCCTCGGCGACCCACACGATCACGGTCGGGCCCGACCCGGAGATCGTCGCCCCCAGCGCACCCGGCGGAAGATCCGCGCGCACCGACGCGAGGAGCGGCGCGTACGCCGCGCGGTGCGGCTCGTGGAGGCGGTCGTCGAGCGCCGCGCCGAACAGCTCCACCGAGCCGGTCGCGAGTGCCGCGCCGAGAAGCGCCGCCCGGCTCGTGGTGAAGACCGCATCCTCGAGCGAGAGCTCCTCCGGCAGCGCAGCGCGGGCGGCCGCGGTCGGAACGACTCCGTCGGGAACGAGCGCGACAGGTATGGCTGGTGGCTCGTCCGCGATACGCGCGACGCGGCCGCCCCACGTCAGGCAGACGCCGCCCGTGAGCGCCGCTGCGAGGTTGTCCGGGTGACCCTCGAGCCCGACGCCCACGCGAAGGAGCTCTTCGGAGTCAACCGTACGCCCCGAGACAGCGCAGGCCGCGACGAGGCCGAGCGCGATCACGGACGCACTGGAGCCGAGCCCGCGCTCGCGCGGGATCCTGCTCGTGAAATCGAACTGCCAGCCGGCAGGCGACGCGAGCAACGAGAAGGCGCGCACACCTAGGTGGTCGCGATCGACGTCGCCGTCACCCTCCGTGAGCTCCAGCTCGTTCCAGAGGTCGAGTGCGAGCGCCGCGCAGTCGAATCCCGGGCCGAGGTTCGCCGTGCTCGCCGGAGCCCGCACGCGAACCGTCACGACGAGGCCTCGGCGATGGCGTCGGGATCCGGGTCGACGACGATCGGCTCGGCGCTTTCCCGTGCCGCAGTCTCACTGTCCTTGAGGCCGTGGCCCGTGAGAACGCAGACAACCCGGGCGCCGGGCGCGAGCTCGGCCCGACCGAGCGCGGCGAGACCGGCGGCCGAGGACGGCTCGCACAGCACGCCTTCCTCGCGGGCAAGGTCGCGCCACGCCTGGAGGATCTCCTCGTCGGGGAGCGAGGCAACCCTGCCACCCGACTCGCGCACCGCCCTGGTCGCCTCGTCCGCATGCGCAGGCTCCGCGATCCGAATCGCGCTCGCCAGCGTCGTCGCCCGCTCGGCCGCCTCGCCTGCCACGAGCAGCGGGCTTCCGGCGGCGGCTTCGGCGAACCCCCGCGCGTAGGCGCGAACGTTCCCACCGCCCCCGTACGGAAGCGCCAGCACGTCGGGGGCGCCACCGAGCTCCTCGACGATCTCGAACGCGGCAGTCTTCTGCCCCTCGATCCGGTGCGGGTTGAGCGAGTTGACGAGGACGTGGGTTCCCCGCTCGTCGAGCGTGCGCGCCGCGACGAGCGCCTGATCGAAGCTGCCGCGGACCTGCACGACGCGCGCGCCGAGCGCTCCGGCCTGCGCGACCTTCGCTCCGGTGACTGCCCCGTGCGGCTGCAGTACGAGAGCCTGCAGTCCGGCGCGGGCAGCGTAGGCCGCGGCGGAGGCGGCGGTGTTCCCGGTCGATGCGCAGATCACCGCCGCGACGCCCGCTTCGAGCGCCTTGGACATCGCAACGGTCATCCCGCGATCCTTGAAGCTCCCGGTCGGGTTCGCTCCCTCCCACTTCAGGTACAGCTCGACGCCGAGCCGGTCGGACAGGCGCGGAGCGGCGAGCAGTGGCGTCGACCCCTCACCGAGCGACACGACCGGCGTGGCGGCGGTGACCGGTAGACGGTCTCGATAACGGGCGATGACTCCGTGCACGACGCGAGAGATCGTGTCACGCCCAGCCGAGCTCGACGACGCCTCGGTCCGAGATCACCGGGAAGAGCGAGGGCTCGGCGAGGACGGACGGCAGGCTCGCGATCTCCGAAAGCGCCCCCTCGACCGCCCGCTGCGGTGCCTCGTGCAGGACGATGTGGAGAGAAGCCCCCGCGCCGCTGGGAACCTGCGTCAGGCGCGCGACGGAGACGCCGTGCGCCGAGAGGCGCTGCGCGACCTCCGCGAGGACACCCGGCCGATCGTCGACTTCGAGCTGGAGATAGAAGGGTGACGGCAGGTCGCCGGCGGGCATCCGCTCGAGCGAGCGCCAGCACGGATCGTTGTGCAGGAAACCTGTGCCGGTCGTCCCGATGATCGAGACGAGGTCGGCGACGACCGCTGACGCGGTCTCCATCCCGCCCGCGCCGGGTCCTTCGAGGGTGATCTCCCGGATGGCGTCACCCTGCAGCATCACGCCGTTGAACGCACCCTCGACCGCGGCAAGCGGATGACGGCGATCGACGAGCGCGGGGCGGACACGCACGTCGACGCGCTCGTCGATGAGCGTTGCCGTGCCGACGAGCCGCACGACCAGCTCGTGCCCGCGCGCAGCATCGGCCAACCCCGCGGGCAGATCGTCGATTCCGTGGAAGTCCACGTCGGCGAGCGTCACCCTCGACCCGAAGGCGATCGTCGCGAGGATCGCCATCTTCGCGGCGGCGTCCGCTCCGGACACGTCATCGGTCGGATCAGCCTCGGCGAACCCGAGCCGCTGTGCCTCGGCCAGAGCGTCCGCGTACGAGGCGCCTCCCTCCATCTCGGTGAGGATGAAGTTCGTCGTCCCGTTCACGATCCCGAGCACGCGGTGGACATTCGTCGCGACCAGTGACTCGCGAAGCGCCTTGATCACGGGGATCGCGCCGCACACGCTGGCCTCGAAGCGGAGCTGGACGCCGGCTTTCGCGGCGGCCGCGAAGAGCTCTGACCCGCGCTGCGCGACGAGCTGCTTGTTCGCCGTCACAACCGGCGTTCCCGCGCTCAGGAGCTCGAGGACGTGGGAGCCGGCGGGCTCGACACCGCCCATGACCTCCGCCACGACCTCGACCGCAGGATCGTCTCGAACGGCTGCGAAGTCCGTGGTGAGCACGCCGTCGGCGGGCGAGAAGGTCCGCTCGCGCGCAGGATCGCGCACGAGCGCGCGCACGACGCGCAGCCGGTGGCCGGTCGCGCGCTCGATGTCGTCCGCGTTCTCTGCCAGCAGCCGGTCGACCGCTGCGCCAACCGTCCCGTAGCCGAGAAGACCGACGCCGACGTCGCTAGGCAGTCTTCACCTCCGTCTCGCGGCGCATGAGCGCGCGGAGCTCCGGGCCGACCTGCTCGAGCACCTGCGCCCCGGCCTGCTCGCGGAGCGCGGCGAGGTGCTTCTCGCCGGAGTCCATCTCCGCGATCCACTCACGTGCGAAGACGCCCGAGCGCACGTCGTCGAGGAGCGTCCGCATGCTCTCGCGCACGTGGGCATCGACGATCCGGGGGCCGCGGGTGAGGTCCCCGTACTCGGCGGTGTCGGACACCGAGTAGCGCATCCCCGACAGGCCGCCCTCCCAGATGAGGTCGACGATGAGCTTGAGCTCGTGCAGGCACTCGTAGTAGGCGATCTCGGGTTGGTAGCCCGCGTCGACGAGCGTCTCGAAACCCGCACGGATGAGCTCGGTCACGCCTCCGCAGAGAACCGCCTGCTCGCCGAAGAGATCGGTCTCGGTCTCCTCGGCGAATGTCGTCTCGATCATCCCCGCGCGCGCGGCGCCGATCCCGACGCCGTAGGCGAGCGTCAGCTCGAATGCTCCGCCGGTCGCGTCCTGCGCGACGGCGACGATCGCAGGTGTCCCGAAGCCTTCGGTGAAGAGCCGGCGCACGATGTGCCCAGGCCCTTTCGGTGCGACCATGATGACGTCGTGCCCCGCCGGGGGCTCGATGCGCCCGTAGTGGACGTTGAAGCCGTGGGCGAAAAGCAGCGAGGCGCCGGACTCGAGGTTCGGAGCGACGTCGTCCTCGTACACGCGCGGCTGCACCTGGTCGGGCAGGAGCAACGAGACGACCTGTGCCCCCTCCACCGCCTCGGCGACGGTGCCGACGGCGAGACCCGCCTCTTCCGCCGCAGCGCGCGACGGACTTCCCTCTCGCAGGCCGACGTGCACATCGACGCCCGAGTCGTGCAGGTTCAACGCATGTGCATGTCCCTGGCTCCCGTAGCCGACGACGGCCACCTTGCCCGAGAGGAGGTCGAGGTTGCCTTCGCGGTGGATCGTGGCCATCTGGGTTCTCCTTCTGTGGTCGCTAGCGGAGGACGTGCTGGGGACGATGATTCTGCTTTGCCGTCGAGGCCCGGCCGAGGCCGATCCTCCCGGTTCGGACGAGCTCCTTCAGGCCGTGCGGTCGCACGAGCTCCTCGAACGAGTCGACCTCCTCGGGATGCCCGACGATCTCGAAGACGATCGCGTCCGGGCCGAGATCCGCGACGCGGGCGTTGAACGCCTGCGCGAGCGAAATGAGCTCGCCGCGCCTGGCGGCCGGCGCGGCGACCTTCAGGAGCGCGAGCTCGCGCTCCACGGCTTCGTCGGGCCCGAGCTCCGAGACCCGGAGCACGTTCACGAGCTTGTGCATCTGCTTCTCGATCTGCTCGAGCGGGTGCTGCTCGCAATCGACCCGCATGGTGATCCGGGAGACGTCGTGGCGCTCGGTCGGTCCCACCGCCAGGCTCTCGATGTTGAAGCCACGCCGCGCGAACATGCTCGCGATGCGCATGAGCGCGCCCGGCTTGTTCTCGAGGAGGACGCTGAGCGTGTGCCTCATGCCGCGGCCTCCGTGGGCTGCGGCTGGGTGTCCACGTACTCGACGAGGTCGAGCGCGGCGGCGCCGGCGGGGATCATCGGGAAACAGTGCTCGGCCGCATCGACCCGCGCATCGACGACCGCCGTGCGACCGCAGGCGAGCGCCTCCTCGAGCGCGTCGGAGAGCTGATCCTCGGACTCGACCGTGAGCCCGACCGCGCCGTATGCCTCGGCGAGCTTCGCGTAGTCCGGCACCTGATGCGTGAGGTGCACCTGTGAGAAGCGCTCGTCGAAGAACATGTCCTGCCACTGCCTCACCATTCCGAGGTAGCCGTTGTTCACGATGACGACGACGATCGGCAGGTTCTCGAGCACGGCTGTCGCGAGCTCCTGGCCGGTCATCTGGAAGCAGCCGTCGCCGTCGACGCAGACCACGGTCGCCTCGGGTCGCGCCGCCTTCGCGCCGATCGCCGCAGGGACGCCGTATCCCATCGTCCCCAGGCCACCGGAGGTGATGAACGAGCGGGGTCGGTCGCACAGGAGGTATTGCATCGCCCACATCTGGTGCTGCCCGACGCC
>Ga0075343_1000083_pt1 | contig 17871 bp, 20 predicted proteins | sample RushOxbow_ThreeS_2_FD_120072 | JGI IMG/M metagenome (GOLD analysis project Ga0075343, IMG submission 120072) | Natural and restored wetland microbial communities from the San Francisco Bay, California, USA, that impact long-term carbon... | ecosystem: Environmental > Terrestrial > Soil >...
CACCCATCTTCTGCATGAGGCCCTGCGCCAAGTGCTCGGCCAGCACGTGGCCCAGAAAGGCTCGCTGGTGGAGCCGGGACGCCTGCGCTTCGACTTCTCCCATCAAAAGCCCATGAGCCAGGATGAGATCGCCGCGGTGGAGGACCTGGTCAACGCCATGATCCTGCAGAACGCGCCGGTCGAAACGCACCTGATGACGCCGGACGCCGCCATCGAGCAGGGGGCGCTCGCTCTGTTCGGCGAGAAGTACGGCGACGAGGTCCGTGTCGTCTCCATGGGGGTCGCGCCGGACAGTCCCAAGGCGGGCCACGCTTATTCCATCGAGCTCTGCGGCGGCACCCATGTGACACGCACCGGCGAGATCGGCCTGCTCAAGATCGTGGGCGAGAGCGCGGTGGCCGCAGGCGTCCGCCGTGTCGAGGCGCTGACCGGAGGCGCGGCCCGCGGTTTCCTCGCCGGCCAAGACGCGCGCGTGCGCCAGGCGGCGGAGATCCTCAAAGTCTCTCCCGACGAGATGATCGAGCGGCTCGCGGCGGTCGTCGAGGAGCGCCGCAAGCTCGAGCGCCAACTTGCCGAAGCCAAGCGCGCGCTCGCCCTGCGGCCCGAAGGCGGGGGCGGAGAGGCGGCCGCGGCCGTGCGTGAACTCGGCCGGGTCAAGCTTCTCGCCCGGACCGTGCACGGCGTTCAGCCGAAAGATTTGCGCGGCCTGGTGGACGAAGCCAAGCAGCAGATCGGCTCGGGCATCGTTGCCGTGGTCGGCGTCAGTGAGGAAGGCAAAGCGGGGCTCGTGGTGGGCGTCACCGACGACCTCACCGGCGATTACAGCGCCGTCGATCTGGTCCGCGTGGGCGCCGAGGCGCTCGGCGGCAAGGGCGGCGGCGGACGCCCTGATCTCGCTCAGGCCGGCGGCCCCGACGGCGCGCGCGCCGATGCGGCGCTGGAGGCGATCGCCGCGGCGATCTCGAGCGCGGACGAGGGCGCCAAGGCCCGCGCCGGGCACGGCTAGGCCATGGCCGGGGAGACCGTCTGGCGTCACTGGCGCAGGAAGGTCCACGACATCTTGGAGGTGGGCGGCGACGCCCATCCGGCGGCGCATGTGGTGACGGCGTTCATCGTGGCGCTGATCGTCCTCAACGCCGTCGCCTTTGCCGCCGAGACCGTCGATTCCGTCGCCGCCGAATACGGCCCGTGGTTCGACGCCTTGAATCTTTTCTCGGTCGCTGTGTTCACCGTGGAGTATCTGCTGCGGCTGTGGAGCTGCGTGGAGATCCCGATGCTGTCGCGCATGCGGCCATGGCGGGCGCGGCTCAGATTCGCCACCCGGCCGATGATGATCATCGACCTGCTCGCCTTCGCGCCGTGGTACGTGCACTGGATCTACCCCATCGATCTGCGCATCCTGCGCGTGTTCCGCTTGTTCCGGCTGCTCAAGCTCGTGCGCTATTCGCCGGCGCTGCAGACCTTGGGGCGCGTGCTGGCGGACGAGTATCGCGCGCTGTTCGGCGCGCTGCTCATCATGCTGGTGCTGCTTCTATTCGCCTCGACCGGCATCTATTTCCTGGAGCGCGAGGCGCAGCCTGTCGCCTTCGGGTCGGTGCCCGCGGCGGCGTGGTGGGCGCTCTCCACCCTCACCACGGTCGGCTATGGCGACGTGGTCCCGGTCACCCCCTGGGGCAAGATGCTCGGCGGCGTCGTCATGCTGCTCGGCGTGGGCATGTTCGCGCTGCCCATCGCCATCATCGCCACCGGTTTCTCTCAAGAATCGAACCGGCACCAGTTCGTGGTCACCTGGTCCATGGTCGCCCGTGTGCCTCTCTTCGCCAGCATGGACGAGACGGAGATCGCCGAGATCACCAAGCTGCTCTACACGCGGAGCTATCTGCCCGGCGTTCCCATGGTGCGCGCGGGCGACGTGGGCGACGGCATGTTCCTGATCGCGAGCGGCGAAGCCGTCGTCGAGATGGGCCACGGCCGGAACGCGACGCTGAAGGAGGGGGATTTCTTCGGCGAGATGGCGCTGCTCGAGCATCGCCGCCACAAGCACGACGTCATCGCCAAGTCGCGCTGCCGCGTCTATGTGCTCGACAGCCAGGCGCTGGCGCGGCTGACGCGCCGCCATCCCGAGATCATGACCCGCATCCGCGAGGTGGCAAAGAGGCGAACCGAGATCGACGCGACTCCGCCCGTCCGGAAACCGGCGCGGAAGGCGTCCGCCGGCGAGAAGGCCTAGGCCGCCTGGCGCTTCTCCACGGCCGCGCGCAAATTCTCGCCGATTTTGTCGATGAAGCCTTCCGTCGTCAGCCAGGCCTGGTCGGCGCCGACCAGGAGCGCCAGGTCCTTCGTCATGAAGCCTGACTCGATGGTCGAGACCACGACCTTCTCCAAGGTCTCGGCGAAGCGGGCGAGCGCGTCATTGCCGTCGAGCTTGGCCCTGTGCTTCAGCGCCCCGCCCCAGGCGTAAATGGACGCCGTCGAATTGGTCGAGGTGGCGCGGCCCTCTTGATGCTGGCGGAAGTGCCGGGTCACGGTGCCGTGGGCCGCCTCCGCCAGCACGGTCTTGCCGTCGGGCGTCATGAGCACCGACGTCATCAGGCCGAGCGAGCCGAAGCCCTGCGCCACCGTGTCGGACTGCACGTCGCCGTCATAGTTCTTGCAGGCCCAGACATAGCCGCCCGACCATTTCAGCGCCGCGGCGACCATGTCGTCGATCAGCCGGTGCTCGTAGGTGAGGCCGCGTTCCTTGAACGTCTCCTTGAACTCGGTCTCGTAGATTTCGGCGAACAGATCCTTGAAGCGCCCGTCATAGGCCTTGAGGATGGTGTTCTTGGTGGAGAGGTAGACGGGCATGTTGCGCGCCAGACCATAGTTCATCGAGGCGCGCGCAAAATCGCGGATGGAATTGTCGAGATTGAACATGCCGAGCGCGATGCCCGAACCTTCGAAAGCATGCACCTCGTGCTCGATCTTGGTGCCGTCCTCGCCCTCGAAGCTGATCGTGAGCTTGCCTTTGCCCGGCACGCGGAAATCTACCGCCCGGTAGATGTCGCCATAGGCATGACGGCCGATGACGATGGGCTTGGTCCAGCCCGGCACGAGCCGCGGCACGTTTTTGCAGATGATCGGCTCGCGGAAGATCACCCCGCCCAGGATGTTGCGGATCGTGCCGTTTGGGGAGCGCCACATCTTCTTGAGGCCGAATTCTTCGACGCGCGCTTCGTCCGGCGTGATGGTGGCGCATTTGACGCCAACGCCATGCTTCTTGATGGCGTGCGCCGCGTCGATCGTGACCTGGTCGTCGGTCGCGTCACGGTGCTCGATGCCGAGATCGAATTCGAGCAACTCGATATCGAGATAAGGCTCGATCAGCTTCTCTTTGATCAGGTCCCAAATGACACGGGTCATCTCGTCGCCGTGGAGGTCGGCGATCGGGTTCTGCACCTTGATTTTATCCACGCAGCAAATCTCCGCTTAAGGCTCTTAGGTGAGGGGGCCCGCAGGCTAACCGGCCGCCCATTGCGGGCGGACGCCCCCTATAGCATCGTGCGGCCATGATGGAAGCAAATGCGGAAACCGGCAACCCGACCGAAGCGCGCGCCCGCCTCATAGCCCCGGCCATCGTTCTGGTGCGGCCGCAGCTCGGCGAGAATATCGGTTTCGCCGCGCGCGCCATGAGCAATTTCGGCTTGCGCGATCTGAGGCTGGTCAGTCCACGCGACGGCTGGCCCAACGAGAAGGCCCGGGCGGCCGCGGCCGTCGCGGACGTCATCGTCGATGAGGCCAAGGTCTACGACACGGTTGAGGCAGCGCTTCAGGACCTCAATTTCGTGCTCGCCACCACCGCACGCCCGCGGGGGATGGTGAAGGAGGTGCTGAGCCCGGAGACGGCCGCCCCGGCTTTGCGGGCGCGGGCGCTGGCGCAAGACCGCACCGGCGTCATGTTCGGCGCCGAGCGCAACGGCCTCGACAACGATTCGATCGCGCTGGCGGATGCCATTCTCACCGCACCCGTCGATCCGGAGTTTGCCTCGCTGAGTCTGCCCCAAGCGGTGCTACTGTTCGCCTATGAGTGGCGGAAGGCGGAGAAGCCCGAAGGCCTCGGCCGCGTCACCGCCTTCGACGGGCCGGCGCAAGAAGGCATCGCGGCGCCCGACACGCGGCCCGCCACCCGCGCGGAGTTGTTCGGGCTGTTCGCGCATCTGGAAGGGGCGCTGGACGAGGCCGGCTTTCTGAAGCCTCCGGAGAAGCGGCCTGCCATGGTGCGCTCCATCCGCAACATGTTCCATCGCATGGCGGCCACCGACCAGGACGTGCGGACCTGGCGCGGAATCGTGTCAGCGCTGACCAGGCGGTCAACGCCGCCAAGGGCCTAAGGTGTCATAGTTCCGCCCCGTTTCTCCTATTGCGATGACCCTCAACAATGATAGCTTCCGCGACGGGAAGGAGAGGGGCGTTCAATGAGAGTAGCGTGGATTAAGCTGGGCGGGGCCGCAAGCGCCGCAGTCTTGGCGCTACTCCTGAGCGCGCCGGTCAAAGCCACAGATCAATCGGGCCTGACGACGATCGCGGCCGAAGAGCTCGACAAGCGTAGCCGGCAGCCCGAGAGCAGCGAGAGCGGCGGTTTGAGCGAAAGCTCGGTGCGCGTGATGGTGACCTACGCCTTCTCGCTCATCCCGGAACAGATTCAAGGTCCCGACGGTCAGCCGGTCATGGTCGATAAGTCCGACCCCAATAAATATGTCATTCCGAGCGAGGACGCGCGCCGCGTGATTCGCGCCGCCACGCGCTCCGCCTATGCCGAGGTGTGCGGCCTGCCCGAGTTGGGCGAGGCGAACTACAAAACCATGCTGGCTCAAGAGCAAAGCAAGGATTGGAGCCGGGAGCAGATCCTGATGATCGAGGCGCTCCATCTTTTCGCCATGTCCTATTTCACAGGTAACGCCAAGATTACCGAGGGGCCTCCGGCCTCCGGCGGTACGGATGACGGCAGCACGACCGTCTCCAAGGGCGAAGAGGCCGGCGAGACGCAAGAGGTGGAGGCACCTCCGGCGCCCAAATGCCCGCCCGAGCAGAAGCAGAAGGTCCAAAACGCCATCCAGGCCTATGTGCAGGCCGCCCAGGCCAATTGACGATTCTGGCGGGTCAGGCGAACCGGAATTGACAGTTTCCAAGCATTCCGTGTAACAGAACGGGCAAAGCCCGTTCGATTTGGGCTTTGAGGATCGCCGGGCGGCTCCGGCGGCCCCTAATCAACCAGCATTCTTGGGTTTTTGCGGCAGACGCGGGATTTTAGACCGCCCGCGAAAAGCTTGATTTGGCTTTGGAGTTTTGACGAATGACGAAACGAATTCACGCCAAGCACAAGATCGACCGGCGGCTCGGCGAGAATATTTGGGGCCGGCCTAAGAGCCCCCAGAACAAGCGCGAATACGGACCTGGCGAGCATGGCCAGCGCCGCCGCGGCAAGCTGTCCGACTACGGCCAGCAGCTCCGCGCCAAACAGAAGCTCAAAGGCTATTACGGCAACATCACCGAGAAGCAGTTCAAGTCCATCTACCACGAGGCCTCTCGGCTGAAGGGCGACACCTCCGAGCGCCTGATCGGCTTGCTCGAGCGGCGCCTCGATGCGGTCGTCTACCGCGCCAAGTTCGTGCCGACCGTATTCGCCGCCCGCCAGTTCATCTCCCACGGGCACGTCAAGGTGAACGGCCGCCGGGTCACGATCCCGAGCTATCGGGTCAAGGAAGGCGACGTGGTCGAGGTGCGGGACAAGTCCAAGGACATGGGCATGGTGCTCGAGGCCGCACAGAGCGGCGAGCGCGACGTGCCCGATTATGTCGAGGTGGACCACGGCAAGATGGTGGCGAAATTCGCGCGCGTCCCGACCCTGTCAGACGTGCCGTATCCGGTGATGATGGAGCCGAACCTCGTCATCGAGTTCTACTCGCGCTAGCCGCGCACGAACCCTTTACAAGATCTGCATCATGGCCGGGCCTCGTCCCGGCCATTTGCTTTTCTGACGCCTGTAGAATCGAAAATGCCCGGCGCTTTCGGCCGGGCATTTTTTCTCAGTGCTCTGTGCTGGCGGAGATTAGGCCGTCTGCGTCTGCGCGTTGTTGGCGACGCCCTTGGTGTTGAGCATCTCCTGAAGCTCGCCCGCCTGGAACATCTCACGCACGATATCGCAGCCGCCCACAAACTCGCCCTTGATGTAGAGCTGGGGCACAGTCGGCCAGTTGGAATAGGTCTTCACGCCTTCGCGCACGCTCATGTCTTCGAGCACGTTGATGTCTTTGAAATCCACGCCGAGATGATTGAGGATCTGCGCGACCTGCATGGAGAAGCCGCATTGCGGCATGTCCTTGGTGCCTTTCATGAACAGCACCACGTCGTTTCCGGCGATCTGCTTGCCGATCCAGTCCTGAACGTCTTGCTCACTCATTTCGTCGATCCTTTCTGTCCCGGGCCTACGGCGCCGCGGTTTTCAGCGCGAGCGCGTGCAGCGCCCCGCCCATATTGCCCTGAAGGGCCTCATAGACCATTTGGTGCTGCTGAACCCGCGACTTGCCGCGAAATTCTTCCGACACGACGGTCGCCGCGTAGTGATCGCCGTCCCCGGCGAGATCCTCGATCTGCACCGTCGCATCCGGGAAGCGGTCCTTGATCAGCCGCTCGATATCGTCCGCCGCCATGGCCATGGGTCGTTGGTCCTGTGGTTGGTGCGATCTTAGCCGTGGGCCATGAAACGCGGCAACCAGTCTTCGTGGGCCGCTCTAAGCGTCGCGATCGGCAGGGGCCTCTCGCCGGGCAGGGCGATGACGTCGCCGCCCACGGTGCCGAGCACCCGCACGGGCACTTCGCCGACCGCCGCCGCCTTGTGAATGGCGTCGGCATTCTCCGGCGCGATCGCGACCACGTAGCGGGCCTGGTCCTCGCCGAACCAGCAGGCATGCGCCGGCATGTCCGGCGGCGGCGTTTCCAGCATCACCCCGCGATCGCCGGCCAGCGCCATCTCGGCCACGGCGACCAGCACGCCGCCATCGGAGACGTCGTGTACGGCGGACACGGCGCCCGCCTTGATCAGCCCGCGCACGAGATCGCCGGTGCTCTTCTCGGCCGCGAGATCGACGGGGGGTGGAGCGCCTGCCAAACGGTCTTCCATCACCTGCATATAGATCGATTGACCGAGATGACCAGGCCCTCCGCCCAGCAGCAGGAGCATATCGCCGTCGTTTTTCAGGGCGGGATCGGCCATGTCGGCAATGTCGGCGATGAGCCCCACGCCGCCGATGGCCGGCGTCGGGGGGATGGCCACGCCGTTGGTCTCGTTGTAGAGCGACACATTGCCGGACACGACCGGGAAATCGAGCACCGTGCAGGCCTCGACCATGCCTTCGATCGCTCCGACGAACTCACCCATGATCTCGGGGCGTTCCGGATTGCCGAAATTCATGCAGTCGGTGATGGCGAGCGGCTGGGCGCCGGTCGCGGTGATGTTGCGCCAGCATTCGGCCACCGCCTGCTTGGCGCCTTCATAAGGATCGGCCGCGCAATAGCGAGGCGTCACGTCGCAGGAGATCGCGAGGCCTTTTTGGGTGCCGTGCACGCGCACGACGCCCGCATCCCCGCCGGGCCGCTGCACGGTGTCGGCCATGACCATGTGGTCGTACTGCTCGAAGATCCAGCGGCGCGAGGCCAGATGCGCGGAGCCCATCAGGCGTTCGAGCGCCCCGAGAATGCTCTTCGGCGCCTTCACGTCTTCCGGTGCGATGACCGGCAGCGTCTCGCGCTTGACCCAAGGCCGCTCGTAGAGGGGCGCGGCGTGGGCCAGCGCGGGCAGCGGAATATCGGCCTCGACCACGCCCTTATGGCGCACGACGAAATGTCCCGTGTCGGTGGTTTCGCCGATCACCGCGAAATCCAGCTCCCACTTCTTGAAGATGCGCTCGGCGATCGGCTCGGCGCCGGGCTTGAGCACCATGAGCATGCGCTCCTGGCTCTCCGACAGCAGCATCTCGTAGGCGGTCATGGCCTCTTCGCGGCACGGCACACGGTCGAGATCGAGGTCGATGCCGACGCCGCCTTTATCGGCCATCTCCACGGACGACGAGGTGAGCCCCGCCGCGCCCATGTCCTGGATGCCGACAATGGCGTCCTCGGCCATCAGTTCGAGGCAGGCTTCCAACAAGAGTTTCTCGGTGAAGGGGTCGCCCACCTGCACCGTGGGGCGCTTCTCCTCGGAGGCGTCGTCGAACTCGGCCGACGCCATCGTTGCGCCGTGAATGCCGTCGCGGCCCGTTTTGGAGCCCACATAGACCACGGGCAGCCCGACACCCTTGGCGGCGGAAGTGAAGATGCGGTCCGCATCCACCAGCCCGACCGTCATGGCGTTGACGAGGATGTTGTCGTTATATCGGGGGTCGAAATTGGTCTCCCCGCCGATGGTCGGCACGCCCATGCAGTTGCCGTAATCGCCGATGCCCGAGACCACGCCCGCCACGAGGTGCCGCGTCTTGGGATGGTCCGGCGCGCCGAAGCGCAGCGCATTCATGTTGGCGACCGGGCGCGCGCCCATGGTGAACACGTCGCGCATGATGCCGCCGACGCCCGTGGCGGCTCCCTGATACGGCTCGATATACGAGGGGTGGTTGTGGCTCTCCATTTTGAAGACCGCCGCCTGACCGTCGCCGAGATCGACCACGCCGGCGTTCTCGCCCGGGCCCTGGATCACTTGCGGACCGCTCGTCGGCAGCTTCTTCAGCCACACCCGCGAAGACTTATAGGAGCAATGTTCCGACCACATCACCGAGAACACGCCAAGCTCGGTCAGGGTCGGCTCGCGGCCGAGCTCCTTCAGGAGCTGCGCATATTCATCCGGGCTGATGCCGTGCTCGGCGACCAGCTCCTCGGAAAGGCCTTCCGCCGCGCGGACTGCTTTCGCCGCGCCGCTCAATGGAGTGTCTCCACGAGGGATGCGAACATCTTCTTTCCGTCCGTGCCGGAGAGCGCGGGATCGATGAGCCGCTCGGGATGCGGCATCATCCCGAGCACGGTGCCGGTCTCGTTGTAGATGCCGGCGATGTTGCGGCGAGAGCCGTTCGGGTTCGCCGCTTCGCTCACCGCGCCGGAGGCCTCGCAATAGCGGAATGCCACCCGGTTCTCGCCCTCGAGCCGGTCGAGCGTGTCCTCGTCGGCGAAATAGCTGCCGTCCTTATGCGCAACGGGAAAGCGCACGACCTCGCCCAACTCGTAGGCACTGGTGAAGCGCGTGTCGTTGCGCTCCACCTTGAGCAGCACGTCCTTGCAGATGAAGCGCAAGGTCGCGTTGCGCATCAGCACGCCGGGCAACAGTCCCGCCTCGGTGAGCACCTGGAAGCCGTTGCAAATGCCGAGCACCGGCGTGCCCGCCTTGGCGCGGCGGACCACCTCGCGCATCACCGGCGAATGGGCCGCCATGGCGCCGGAGCGCAGATAGTCTCCATAGGAAAAGCCGCCCGGCAGCAGGATCAGATCGCTCTTCGGCAACTCGGAATCGCCGTGCCACACCATTGTCGGGGCTTGGCCCATTGCGGCCTCGAGCGCCACCGCCGCGTCGCGGTCGCAGTTCGATCCCGGAAAGACGATGACAGATGCTTTCATGTCTCTCGGCTTACCAACTCTCCGCGTGTCATGCCCGGACTTGTGCCGGGCATCCACGTGTTTTTTCGTTCAAATCGTGGATGGCCGGGAGAAGCCCGGCCATGACGGGACCGGGAAGGCGTGGAAAAGAGCCTACGCCGCCTCGAGTTCATAGGCGTAGTTCTCGATGATGGTGTTGGCGAGGAGCTGCTCGCACATGCGCTCGATCTCTGCGCGGGCCTTGTCGGGATCGCTCTCGGCCACTTCGACCTCGATATATTTGCCCTGACGGACGCCGTCGACCGCGCCGAAGCCGAGTGCGTGCAGCGCGCCTTCGATGGCCTTGCCTTGCGGGTCGAGCACGCCGGGCTTGAGCGTGATGGTGATGCGCGCCTTCATGCCTCTCGTCGCTCTCCAGCCAGCCTATTTCGACTGGACCAGGATCGGGCCGCTCCGCATCCGGGTGGGATTGTCCACGTGCAGGCCGAGCCGGCGCGCCACCTCCTGGTAGGCTTCGACCAGGCCGCCCATGTCCCGGCGGAAGCGATCCTTGTCCAGCTTGTTCTGAGTCTCGATATCCCACAACCGGCAGCAGTCCGGCGAGATCTCGTCGGCGAGCACGATGCGCATTTGATCGCCTTCCCACAGCCGCCCGAACTCGACCTTGAAGTCGACCAGACGAATGCCGACGCCGAGAAACAGCCCGGACAGGAAGTCGTTGATGCGCAGCGCCAGCGACATGATGTCGTCGAGCTCGTGCGGCGCGGCCCAAGCGAACGCGGTGATGTGCTCTTCGGTCACCATCGGGTCGCCGAGCTCGTCGGACTTGTAATAGAACTCGACGATCGAACGGGGCAGGGTGGTGCCTTCCTCGAGCCCAAGACGGTTGGAAAGCGAGCCCGCCGCCACGTTGCGGATCACCACCTCGAGCGGGATGATTTCGACTTCGCGGATGAGCTGCTCGCGCATGTTCAGCCGCTTCATGAAGTGCGTCGGCACGCCGATCTCGTTCAGCCGCTCGAAGATGAACTCCGAGATGCGGTTGTTGAGGACGCCCTTGCCCTCGATCTTGTCGTGCTTCTTGTTGTTGAAGGCGGTGGCGTCGTCCTTGAAGTGCTGGACGAGCGTGCCGGGTTCCGGCCCTTCGTAGAGAATTTTGGCCTTGCCCTCGTAGACGCGCCGGCGACGGTTCATATTTGGTTCCTCACTGGACTGGCTCTAACGACTGACAAACGCCAAACGCGCGGGGAGTGGGAGAGCCCAGGCCGCGCGCCACAACACGAATCGCCATCGCAGGAATCGATCAAGAATTAAAGCCGACATTAGCCCAACGAATGGGGCCGTACAACGGCCCGCACGCGCGGCGGATAGCGCCCCGGGAATTGTTGATTTTCCGGCATTTCGGGGCTATCACCCGCGTTCCGGAAGCGGGATTTTCCCCAATAATTCCACGGGCCGCGCCCCCGCGCTTTGGCGGGGGCTTTGGAGGTGCGCCGATGCCGAGTTTTGACGATCGCGAAAAGAGCTTCGAGAGGAAATTCGCCCTCGACGAGGAGCTGAAATTCAAATCGACCGCCAGGCGCAACAAGCTGCTTGGCCTCTGGGCAGCCGAGAAAATGGGGCTTTCCGGCGACGACGCCCAAGCCTATGCCCGCGAGGTGGTCAAGGCCGACTTCGAGGAGCCGGGCGAGGAGGACGTCTACCGCAAGATCAGGGCCGACTTCGATGCCAAGGGCATCGAGCAGTCCGAGCACCAGATCCGCCGCGCCATGGTCGATCTCCTGGCCGAGGCGGTGCGTCAAATCGAAGCTGAGGCCAGAGGCTAGCGGCGCCATGCCCGAGGACCTGTTCCGCAGGGCCGCGCGCGAGCGGCGGACGCTGCTCAACGCTTGGCTGATGCTGAACAATCCGTTCGCCATCGAGCTGATCGGGGAGGCGGGCTGGGATTGCGTCACCATCGACCAGCAGCATGGGATGGGCGGAAACGAGACCCTTCTCGCCTGTCTGACCGCGGCCAGGGCCGCCGGCCTGCCGGCCATCGTCCGGGTCGCCAACAACGACCCGGGGCTTGTGGGCCGGGCGCTCGACGCCGGGGCCCAAGGCATCATGTGCCCGCTGATCAACGACGTGGACGAAGCGGAAGCCTTCGTCCGGGCGGTGAAGTACCCGCCGCGGGGCCTGCGCAGCTGGGGCCCGTATCGGGCCAAGATCGGCCACGCGGAAGATTACTTCACTTCGGCGAACAACTTCACCATCGCCTGCCCGCAAATCGAGACCAAGGGCGCGCTCGACCAGCTCGACGGCATCCTGGGCCTCGACGGCGTGGACATGGTCTGCTTCGGGCCCAACGACCTCTCCGTTGCGCTGACCGGCCGCCTCGATATTCGGGCGAAGGAAGTCCAGGAGGCCATGAGCCTGGTTCTCAGGAAAGCCCGCGAGAAGTCGGTGATGACTCTCATTTTCGCCAACGATGTCGACTTCGCCAGGCCCCGCATCGCAGAGGGCTGGGACATCGTGGCCGTGGGCACCGACGCGGGCTGGTTCTCGGCCGCCGCCGCGGCTACCAAGGCCGCGGTCGAATCATCCTCTTAAGGACCGCGGTCCAACCCTTCAAATGATTCGCCTCTGCCTGCCGTTGCATCCTTGCACCAGGCCGGCGCCATAGCACCCGCCCCACCCATTCAAAGGCTGACGCTGCGAGGGCCGTATGCGACACTGCGCAACGGACTCACTCGGGGACGCGGCATGGGACAATCGATTCGGATCGTCATGGGGTTCCTTCTGGGGCTCGTGGCCGCGGCTGGCACGGCGTCGGCGCGCGACGCCACGACGGCCACGGCGCTGTCCTTACGCGAAGGACCGGGTACCAACTATTACCTCATCGCCGCGATGCCCGCGGGCGCGCGGGTCGACATCAAGGGCTGCCGGGACGGTTGGTGCGGCGTCATCTGGAACGGCTATCGCGGCTATGCCAGCCAGCGCTATCTGATCGCGGGGACCGTCGAGGTTCTGGAGCCGGAGATCTGGCCGATCTTCCCGCCTTATCCCTATCGCGCGGGGCATTATCCCAAGGCCGACTGGTACTACGACATGCCGCCTTATACGGCGATTTCGCCGAGCTTTTACCGCAAGCGCCACTTCATGATGGCGCAGGAGCGGAACCGCTACCGCTATATGCCCCACATCTTTCACGGCAGCGGCGCCTATGGCGACGGGGGCGGACCGATCGCGAACGTCGACCTCCAGGGGATCAGCGCAGACCTCCGGAGTTCCTACGAGGACACCACCTCCTACCGCGACTAGCCGCCTTGGCCCTAGCCGCCTTTCGTCCTAAATAGGCGGCCAAAAAGCAGGCGATGATGACTTCCCTGAAGATCGCGATCCTGCTTGCCGCGGTACTGGTCTTGCCTGGCACGGCGCACGCCGCCACGGCCGTGGCCACGCGGCCCGCGAGCATTCATGCCTCTCCGAACGCACAGGCGAAGGTGCTTGGCCTGATCGGCGTGTCGCAAACAGTCGAAGCCAAGGAGTGCAAGAAGGGCTGGTGCCAGGTCGCCGGCGGCTACGTGCAGGCGAGCTATCTCCGCTTCATCCGCGTTCGCAAAGGCGAGGAGAACGCCTACGACTACAACGTGCCGCTCGCTCTCCCGCCTTACGGCTACACGCCCGGCTTCTGGGGCTATGGCGGCAGGCGCTACTACGACCAGTTCGGCAATTATGCCAAGTACGGGCAGCGAGGCTATGCCGGCCCCCCGAGCGAGTTCGACACGAGGCCGGTCGAGACCCAGCGGCGCGGTCTGTTCGGCCCGCGCTAGTCTCTAGCCGAAGACGCGCTTGAAGATCGCGTCCACATGCTTGGTGTGATAGCCGAGATCGAACTGATCGCGGAGCACGTCTTCCGACAGCGCGCGTGTCACGTCCTTATCGGCCAGCAGCTCGGTGAGGAAATCCTTGTTCTCCTGCCACACCTTCATCGCGTTGCGCTGGACGAGGCGATAGGCGTCCTCGCGGCTCACGCCGGCGGCGGTCAGCGCCAGCAGTACGCGCTGAGAATGGATGAGCCCGCCGAGGCGGTGCATGTTGGCGCGCATGCGCTCGGGATAGACCACGAGGCCCTTGATGATGCCGGTGAGCCGATGAAGCGCGAAATCGAGCGTCACCGTCGCGTCGGGCCCGATCATCCGCTCGACCGAGGAGTGTGAAATGTCTCTCTCGTGCCAGAGCGCGACGTTCTCGAGCGCAGGCAGCGCATAACCGCGCACGACGCGGGCGAGCCCGGTCAGGTTCTCCGACAGCACGGGGTTGCGCTTATGGGGCATGGCGGAGGAGCCCTTTTGCCCCTCGGAGAAGAACTCCTCCGCCTCCAGCACCTCGGTGCGTTGGAGGTGGCGGATCTCCGTGGCGATCCGCTCCACGGAACTGGCGATCACCGCGAGCGTCGTGAAATAGGCTGCGTGGCGGTCCCGCGGAATCACTTGTGTGGAGATCGGCTCAGGTTCGAGCCCGAGCTTGCCGGCGACATAGGCTTCCACGCGCGGATCCACATGGGCGAACGTGCCGACCGCGCCTGAGATGGCGCAGGTGGCGACCTCCTCGCGGGCGCGCACCATGCGCTCCCGGTTGCGGGCGAACTCCGCGTAGGCTTGGGCCAGCTTCAGCCCGAACGTGGTCGGCTCCGCATGGATGCCGTGACTGCGCCCGACCGTGACCGTGTCCTTGTGCTCGAAGGCGCGGGTCTTGAGCGCTTCAAGCAGGGCGTCGAGATCGGCGATGAGGATATCGGCGGCTTCGGTGAGCTGCACGTTGAAGCACGTGTCGAGCACGTCCGAGGAGGTGAGGCCGGCATGGAGGTAACGCGCCTCGGGGCCGACATGCTCGGCGACCGAGGTGAGGAAGGCGATGACGTCGTGCTTCACCTCCCGCTCGATCTCGTCGATGCGGTCGATGTCGAAGCCGCCGCGCGTCTTCGCGGCTTCCGCCGCCTCTTTGGGGATCAGGCCGAGCTCGACCATGGCCTCGGCCGCGTAGACCTCGATCTTCAGCCAGATGTTGAATTTGTTTTCGGGCTCCCAGATGGCGGTCATCTCGGAGCGGCTGTAGCGCGGAATCATGCTGGTCGTTCAAGCCTTTCCCGGAGGAACCTCCGGCGAGAGGACAGGTCTAGCAGAACGCGAAGGCCACTCAAACGCGAGCTTGCCGAAAGACTTAAATTTCAACAGTTCTCGGCTCGCGGGCTCCGAACAGGGCGACATAGATGGCCGCGGCCACGGCGAGCCCCAGATAGCCCGGGCGGGGCGGGATCATCATGTCGAGCAGGAAGGTATAGAAGTCGTTGAGCGAGGCCAGATACATGCCCGACAGCGACCAGTCCTGCTGACTCGGATAGATGGCGTGGATGTAGATGAAGCGGAGCAGGCCGCCGAAGCTGCAAAACGCCACGATGAAGATGAAGAGGGCGAACAGCATGCGCACGAGGAAACCGCGGCGCGCCGTGAAGCGGGCGCACCACCAGGTGACGAGCGCCGCGAGCAGGCCGGCAAATCCGACGATGCGGACCGTGTGCTGCGTCTGGGCGTTCATGACGGTATTCATAAAGTCGCCGACCATCAGCGCCCACATGCAGACCCCGATGACGATGGCGAACGCCGCCGCCAGCACGAAGCCGACCACCTTGCTGAACGTCAGTTGTTCCATTGCCCGCTTTCCCTCCAGGCCCCTCGGCAGGAGAGGACTATGCAAGGGAAATGTCCGGACTGCAATGCGCGGAGGACAAGGCTTGCCGCCTCGCACCGTTTATGGTCCGATCCGGCGCCGGTCAAAAGGAGGCACCCCGTCATGGCATTCGAGGATCTCAAGGCCGAACTCGCGCTGCTCATCAGCCAGATGGAGAACCAGCCTGAGGACCGCCACGAGCTTTACTTGCAGATTCGCGAGAGGCTGAACGAGATGCGCGCGTTCGGCATGCCGTTGCCGGAAGACCTGGTGAAGTTCGAGGAGCAGCTCGAAGCCCAGTTCAAGGCCGAGGAGGCCGCCGCCAAGAAGAGCTAGATCAGCCGGCGGGCGAGGGGGCCTCGTCCTCGATCTGCTCGTAGCTGCCATCGGCCCAGCGATAGACCGCATAGGGCGGCAGGCTCGGATCGCCGTGCTCGTCGAAGCGGAATTTCCCGATCACGGTGTCGAACTCGCCTTCGTTGAGCGCCTTGACCACGGCCGCGGTGTCGGTGGTGCCGGCTTTCTCGGCGGCCTCCTTCCAGGCCTGGATCGCGGCGTAGGTGTAGAGCACGTAGCCCTCGGGCTCGATGCCCTTCTCCTTCAGCCGCGCGACCACGTCGGCGGCGGCGGGGTTCTTGCGCGGGTCCGGCGAGAAGGTCATCAGCGTGCCTTCACCCGCCGGGCCTGTGATCGACCAATATTCCTGCGTGACGAGCGCGTCGCCGCCCATCAGGACGGTGTCCATGCCCTGGTCGCGCATCTGGCGGAGGATCAGGCCCGATTCGGTGTGATAGCCCCCGACGAACAGCGCATCGACATCCGCCTGCTTGAGTTTCGACACCAGCGCCGAATAGTCCTTCTCCCCGGCGGTGTAGGACTCGTTCAGCACTTCCTGCACGCCGGCCGCGTTCAGCGTTTTTTTCACCTCGTCGGCCAGACCTTTGCCGTAGGCGGTCTTGTCGTCGATGATGGCGATGTTCTTGTCGCCGAAATGCTTTGCGAGATAGGCGCCGGCGACGCTGCCTTGCTTATCGTCGCGGCCGCACACGCGGTAGATGTTGGGGCCGGGTCGGCTGTCGGTGAACGCCGGGTTGGTCGACGCCGGCGAGATCATCACCGCATTGCTCTCGGCATAGACGTTCGAGGCGGGGATGGAGGAGCCCGAGCAGAAATGCCCGGCGACCAGCGCCACGCCCTGGCCGGCTAGATGATTGGCCACCGCCACGGCCTGTTTCGGGTCGCACGCGTCATCGCCGACCTCGAGGTCGAGTGTCTTGCCGAGCACGCCGCCGGCCGCGTTGATATCGGCGACGGCTTGCTCGGCACCACTGGTCATCTGCGTGCCAAACGAGGCGTATTGCCCGGTCACGGGGCCGGCTACGGCGATCTTGGTGACGTCGGGATTGTCGTCCGCGCCGTCGCAGGCGCCGAGCACGAGACTTGCCGCGAGGGCGGCGATCAGCCCTGCCAAACGCATCATTCCCATCTCCTTCAAAACTCCGGCGCGTCAGACTAGCTCAGGCGTCCCGTGCACGCCAAGTCAGCGGGCTGGTGCGCGCGTAGAGCCAGCGGTATTGCGTCACCATCTGCGTCGTCCTCATCATGCGGAAGCCGAGTAAGGCGGCGGCGACCAACACCGCGTAGACGACGAGATAATAGTAAGGCGACAGCAGCGCGCCGTCGAACAGAGCGTAGTGGAAGAAGCGCACCGCGGCGCTGAGCAGTGCCATATAGAAGAACACCCGCCAGAGCGGCTTCCAGCCGCGCGCCAGGCCGCGCCCCGCAAGGAACGCCGCCCCGCCGCCGATGATGACGGTGAGCACGAGGAACACGCGCAAGCCGTCATCGGTGAGCCAAGGAGTCAGCGATGGGATGAGCGTGCTCATGCTCCGTTCGTCTCCTTCAGCACGGCGGTGTCGCCTTCGAGATAGGCAGCGCGGACTTCTTTCCGTTCGAGGAGCTCCGCGCCCGTCCCCGACATGGTGATGCGGCCATTGACCATGACATAGCCGCGATCGGCGAGCTTCAGGGTGTGATAGGCATTCTGCTCCACCAGAAAGACCGTGAGCCCGTCTTTGTTCAGCTCTTCGATCGCCGCGAAGATTTGCTTGACGATCAAAGGCGCAAGCCCGAGCGACGGCTCGTCGAGCATCAGCAGCTTGGGCTGGCCCATCAGCGCCCGCGCGATGGCGAGCATCTGCTGTTCGCCACCCGACAGGGTCCCGCCGCGCTGATCGGCGCGCTCTTTCAACACCGGAAACAGCGTCTGCACCTGCTCCAGGTCGCGATCGAAGCCGTCCGGGTCCCCGGCGATGATGGCGCCCATTTGTAGATTTTCCATCACGGTCATGCGCGGGAAGATGCGCCGGCCCTCCGGCGACTGCGCGATACCCAGCCGCGCGATGTCGTGCGTCGGCAACTGGGTAATATCCTCGCCGTCGAAGACGATGCGGCCATGGCTGGCACGGGGCCGGCCGAAGACCGTCATCATCGTCGTCGTCTTGCCGGCGCCGTTGGCCCCGATCAGCGCCACGATCTCACCGG
>Ga0075343_1000085_pt1 | contig 17490 bp, 15 predicted proteins | sample RushOxbow_ThreeS_2_FD_120072 | JGI IMG/M metagenome (GOLD analysis project Ga0075343, IMG submission 120072) | Natural and restored wetland microbial communities from the San Francisco Bay, California, USA, that impact long-term carbon... | ecosystem: Environmental > Terrestrial > Soil >...
GCTCGCCTGCAGGCAGATACCTGAACGTCATGTGCCCGCCGACGCGCTCGCCTCCCCAGTCGAAGGGCGGCAGCTCGTCGGCGAGCTTCCGCAGTACGACCGTGCGGTAGCCGACTGCGCCCTCGATCTCCCAGGCGCGCGACCGCCGCGCGTGGTCGACGACGGCGATCACCGGCGGCATGTATGCGTCGTCGAGCAGGATGCGGCCACCGACCGAGAGGCGCGAAGCGGCGTGCCACCAGTCGAGGATGGGATAGGGGAAGCCATGCGCGCCGTCGAGGAGCGCGAGATCGAGGGGCGCCTGCGAGAGTCGCGGGAGGACATCGTGCGAGTAGCCGATCTCGAACGTGACGCCGTCGCTCTCGATCCCGAGTCGGCGACAAGCATCTCGGATTCGCCCTTCCTCGTCCGCGTTCGGCGTGACGGCGACGTGGTTCGTCCCCGCCGCTGCGAACACGATCGTGCTTGCTCCCGAGCCGGTCTCGAGCGTCGTCAGGCCGGCTCGGAGCTCTGTCTCGAGCCACTCGAGTGCGGGCCAGGCGAGTCCCCAGTACTCGTCACCGGCTCCGTGGATGCCGGGCGGAGTCGCCCGTAGACGATCAGTCAGCGTTGCCATCAGCCACGGCAGCGTAGGCGGCATCGTGGGCGTGCGCAGTCAGCTCCCACGAGAACGCGGAGGCTCGCGCCATGCCTCGGGCCGCCCAGACATCCGGCTCGGAGAGAATCTCCTCGACCGCGACGACGATCTCGTCGACCGACGTCGGGTCGAAGAGGCGAGCGGCGTCGCCGCAGACCTCGGGCAAGGAGGCGGCGTTCGAGCTCGCGACCGGGCACCCACACGCCATCGCCTCGAGCGGCGGCTGGCCGAACCCCTCGTAGAGGCTGGGAAACACGAGGCCCGCGGCGCTGCGGTAGAGGCGGACGAGCTCGTCGCGAGAGACGTGCCCCACTGTGGTCACGCCGGGGGGAGTCGGGCCTTCGTACGCGGTGAGGACGAGCTTCAGCTCCGGGTGACGCTGCCGGAGTCGTCCGAAGGCGGTGAAAAGCCGCTCGTGGTTCTTGTGCGGCCAGGCTCGTGCCGGATACACGAGGAACGGCTCGCGCGTCGCGGTGCCCGGCGTGAAGGTCTCGTGGTCGAGTCCCAGATGGATTGCACGAACGCGATCCTCCGGCAGCTCGTACCGTTCGATCACCGCTCGCGCGGCGTGCTCCGAGATCGTGATGACGAGTCGGCTCTCGCGGATCGATCGACCGTAGACCCCTCGCCGGTAGGCGAGCTCCGCCCGCGAGAAGAACTCCGGGAGGAACTCGTGCTGCAGGTCGAGGACTGTCGTGACGGCGGGGAGATCCGTCACCCGCGGGATCATCACGGTGAGGGGGAAGTGGACGACGTCGAGCGCCGAGAGCCGCCCGCGAAGCTTCCGGCCGTGCACGAGGCCCGCCGCCATCGCCGCGACCCGCCCCGTGGTGGAAGTCGAGGCGCGGTACTCGGTGACGACCTCGCTCGGAAGCCCGTCCACGTCGCTCGCGATGGTCGGCAGGAAGGTGCGATACGAGTGCGCACCGACTCGTCCGAGTGCCCGGACGAGCTCACGCGCGTAGGTCTCGCTTCCACCCGAGATGCGCGGGACGAGCGTCAGCAGGCTGATGCCGACCTGCACGCCGCTCTACGCGTCTCTCGCCACGGCTCCGCGGTAGACGTCCTCGTGGCGGCGCGCGGTCTCGTCCCAGGTGTACTTCGCCGCCTGCGTGAGGCCGAGGGAGCGGAGCTCGTCTCGGCGACGGTCGGCTTCGAGCATCGCTTCGGCCATCGCGTCGACGTCGGTCGGGTCGAACAGAACCGCCGCGTCGCCTGCGACTTCGGGGATCGCCCCGGCGTTCGAGGCCGCGACGGGGCAGCCGCAGGCCATCGCCTCGAGCACGGGCAGACCGAATCCTTCGTAGAGGCTCGGAAAGACGAGGCACGCGGCGCGGCGGTACAGCGAGGCAAGGTGCTCGGGCTCCACGGATCCGAGGCTCTCGACTCCCTCGGGGAGCGGCGCGAGCCGGTCGAGCCCGCCGCCCGTGAGCACCAGGCGCAGCTGCGGGCGGGTTTCGCGGAGCCTGGCGAACGCCTCGAAGAGGCGCGTGTGGTTCTTGTGCGGCCACGGCCGCGCCGGATAGAGGATCATCGGCTCCGGCTCCTCGTCGGCAAGCGTGAACACCGCGTGGTCGATCGCATGCGGCACGACGTGGACCCGCGCGGGATCGAGCTCGAGGAGCTCGACGGCGCGCTCTCGCACGAACTCGCTGGTCACGAGCACGGCCGACGCGGAGCGCGCCGCTCTGTCGTAGGCGATGCGCCGGAACGAACGGCGCGCCGGACCGAAGAACTCCGGCATGTCGCGGTGCTGGGTGTCGTGGAGCGTGACGACGGTGGGGCGCTGAGTCCCCGGCGACGGCACGGTGAGCGGGTAGTGCAGGACGTCGAACTCGGCCACCTGAGAGGAGACCGCTTTCGTCCGGCGAGCGGCGAGGGCCGTCGTGACGATCCGCAGCGGGCCGCGCTTCCCGACGGCCGGGTCGCGAACCTCGACGGAGGGGAGCCCGTCGGCGGCGTCCTTCGCGCGAGCAGGGACGATGACGACGTAGTCGTGCGTCTTCACGCGCGCGAGTGCTCGGATCAGCTGTCGCGCGTACGTCTCCGATCCGCCTGCGTCGCCGGGGGAGAGCGTCAAGAGGGAGATGCCGACGCGCACCCTCTCAGCGTACTGACCGGCTCAGCTGACCAGTCCTCCCTCGGGGGTAGAATCTCCCGATGCCCTCTGACGACGCCAAAAACGGCGATTCTGCAGGGATTTCTTCCACAGAGCCTGTCGATGTCGAAGAGCTCTTCCGCGCGCTGCGCGAAGAAGTGCGCCGGTCCGGTGGAGATCCGGGCGCGGACGGCGGGAACGAGGACGATCGGCTTGCTGCCCGCGCCGAGGCGGAGCGCCTCTGGCCGGTCTCCGCGGAGCGCTCGCTCCGTCTGCGGCCCGGCGTCCGCGGCGGGATCGGGACGCCGATCAAGGCCGTCCTGCGCAAGCTCATGCGCTGGTACGTCGAGCCGCTCGCGTACGACCAGCGCTCGTTCAATGCCGCTGCGCTCCGCTTGATCGACGACCTCCAGGAGCAGGTCGACCGTCTCGAGGCCGAGCTCGAGGCTTCCCGCGCACGCCGGACATGAGGATCGCCGTGCTCCGGCCGCAGGTGCCGTTCGCTCGCGGCGGTGCCGAGATCTTCACGGACCGCCTCGTGGACGAGCTGCGCGCGCGCGACCACGACGCCGACCTCGTCTCGGTTCCGTTCAAGTGGTATCCCGGTGCGCGTGTGCTGACCCAGGCGTTCCTGTGGCGGATGCTGGATCTCGACGAGGCCGACGGGCGCCGGATCGACCTCGTCGTAGCGACGAAGTTCCCGTCCTACCTCGTTCGCCACGCGGACAAGCGCGTATGGCTCGTGCACCAGTTTCGGCAGGCGTACGAGCTGGACGGGACGCCGCTCGCACAGTTCGGCCCGTCGCCCGAGGATCGCGCGCTGCGGCGCAAGGTGCAGGAGCTCGACCGGGTGGCACTCGGCGAGGCGATGTCTCTCTTCACGACGTCGCGGAACGTCGCGTCGAGACTCGAGGCCTCGACCGGCTTCGCAGCCGAAGTGCTCCCGCATCCGCCGCAGGAGCTCGACTACCGCTGCGACGGGTACGAGAACTTCGTCCTCTCTGTCAACCGTCTCGACCGGGCGAAGCGCATCGACCTTCTCCTCGAGGCCGCCGCGCGCGATGCCGACCTCGATGTCGTGATCGCAGGCGACGGCCCCGATCGCGAGCGCCTCGAACAGCTCGCCGCCGATCGCGGGTTGAACGGCCGCGTCCGCTTCACGGGCCGCGTGTCGGAGACCGAGTTGGCCGATCTCTACGCCCGGTGTCTCGCCGTCTACTACGCGCCCCTCGACGAGGACTACGGGATGGTGCCCCTCGAGGCCTTCCTCGCCGAGAAGCCCGTCCTCACGACGACGGACGCGGGCGGACCGCTCGAGGTCGTCTCGGACGGAGCAACCGGGCTCGTCGTGACGGCCGACCCGGAGGACATCGCGCGCGCCCTCGGCTGGCTCCACGGGCACCGTGACGAGGCGGCTGCATACGGGAGGGCCGGCAAGGCAATCGCGCGCGAGGTGACATGGGATCGCGCGATCGGGAGGCTCCTCGCGTGAAAGTCGCCTACTTCAGCCCGCTGCCGCCCGAGCAGACCGGGATCGCGGACTACAGCGCCCTCCTCCTCCCTTCGCTGCGCGAGCGGCTGGACGTCCAGGTCGTGCGGCGTGGCGCGCGGAGGCCCCCGCGCGGGACGGACGTCGCCCTCTACCACGTCGGCAACAACCCGGACTCCCACGCCTGGATCGTCGACGCCTTGCGCCGTGTCCCGGGGGTCGTCGTCCTGCACGACTTCGTGCTCCATCACCTCGTCGCGGGGATGACGGTCGGGCGGCGGGACGGGCACGGCTACCTCGACCTCATGGAGCGCGAGCACGGTGTCGTCGGGCGGCTGCTCGGACACGGAGTCCTCGACAAGCGGATCCCGCCGCTCTGGGAGTCGCGCCCCGAGGACTTCCCGCTCGCGACCTTCGTGTTGGAACACGCCACAGGCCTCGTCGTGCACTCGCGCCACGTGCGCGACCGGGCGCGAGCGGCGGGCTTCAACGGGCCGATCGACGTCGTGCCGCATCCCGCGTGGCCGTCGCCCGACATCCGGCCCGAGCGCGTGAGCGAGGGCGTGGTGGTCGGCTGCTTCGGCGTCGTGAACGCGAGCAAGCGAGTTCCGGAGCTCCTGCGCGCGACCGCTGACGTGCGGCGGTCGCATCCCGAGTTGACGCTCCTTCTCGTCGGCTCGACCTCTCCGGGTTTCGACCTCGACCGGCGCCTCCAGCGACTCGGGCTCGACGGGGCCGGCCTCGTGCGCGAGGGGTGGGTGGACGAGGCGCGGTTGTGGCGGCTCATGGACGGCTCGGACGTCCTCGTCAATCTCAGGCATCCGACGATGGGCGAGACGTCGGGGAGCGTCATTCGTGGTCTCTCGCTCGGCAAGCCCCTCGTCGTCAGCGACGTCGGATGGTTCTCGGAGCTCCCGGCCGAGGCGGCCCTCAAGGTCGCGCCGGACGAGCACGAGGTCGAGACGCTCACCGCGGCGCTCGAGCTCGTCGTAACGCGTGCAGATGTGCGCGAGTCGATGGGAGCCGCCGCCGCGGAGCTGGCCCGGCGCGAGCACGGGGTCGAGCGCGTTGCGGATCTGTACGCTGCCGCGCTCGAGAAGGCGGCGGGGGGTGGAGCGGTGGACGACGCCGTCCTCCGGGAGGTGAGCGAGGCCGCGGCCGACGTCGGCATCTCGGCGAACACGGCCGAGGCGAGAGAGATCGCCCGGCGCCTCGCCGAGGTCGAGCTTGGGTAACGCACTTCGCCGCGTCCCCGTCTGGGCGTGGCTCGCCGCGATCGTCACGTTCTCGACCGTCGCCCGCGCGTGGCTCGCATCTGGCCTGGTCGCGCCGTTCGTCATGGTCGACGAGATCATCTGGTCGGAGCTCGGCCGCGGCATCGCCGACGCGGGCGAGCCTTTGCTGCGGGACGAGCCGGATCCCGGCTACAGCATCGTCTACCCGCTACTGCTCAGCCCCGTTTACGCGCTGACGGACGGGCTCGTCGACGCGTACACCGGCGTGAAGACGCTCAACGCGCTGCTCATGTCGCTCGCCGCCGTACCGGGGTTCTTCCTCGCCAGACGTGTCGTGCGGGACGAGTTGGCCCTGCTCGCGGCGCTCATGGCGGTCGCGCTGCCGTCGCTGGCGTACACGGGCACGGTCATGACGGAGAACGCCTTCTACCCGATGTTCCTGCTGGTGGCGCTCGTGCTGGTCATGACGCTCGAGCGGCCGACCGCGCCCCTGGTGGTCGGCCTCTACGTGGTCGTGGGGCTTGCGTTCGCAACGCGGGTGCAGGCGGTTGCGCTCGTCCCGGCGATCCTGCTCGCTCCCGCCGTCCTCGCACTCTTCGAGGCGCGAAGCGCGCGGGAGACGCTCGGCCGGTTCCGCTGGCTGTACGGGGTCGCTGCCGGCGGCCTGGCGGTTGCGGTCGCCGCACAGCTCGCGGCCGGGAGCCTGCTCGGGGCCTACTCGCCCGTGCAGGATCGCTCGTACGACGTCGTCGAGGCGCTTCGATACCTCTCGTGGCACGTCGCCGAGCTCTCGCTGTACGTGCTCGTCCTGCCGCTCGCCGCGACGATCGTTCTCGTCGCTCGTGCTCGGTCATGCGACCAGCGCCTCCAGCAGCATCTCGCCGCGACCGTCGCTCTCGTTGCGTGCATCGTCCCCGTGGTCGCCGTCTTCGCGTCGCAGTTCGCGCTCAGGATCCAGGAGCGGAACATGTTCTACGTTGCACCGCTTCTGTGCATCGCGCTTCTCGCCTGGGTCGAGCGCGGAGCGCCGCGGCCACGCGTGCTCGCGGCGGTCGCGGCCGTGGTCTCGGGGCTGCTCGTCGTCGCGATCCCGTACGACCGTTTTCTCAACACCTCGGCGATCTCTGACACGCTCATGCTGCTGCCGATGTGGTCGGTGCAGGATCGGATCGGCGCCGATTGGATCGTCGTTGCGGCGCTCGTACTGGCCACGTCCCTGGCGGCGGCGTTCCTCTTCGTCCCTCGGCGCTACACGCTCGCGTTGCCGCTCGTGGTCCTCGGCCTCTGGGTGCTCGCGATCAGGCCGATCTGGTTCGGCACACACGGATTCGAGCTCGCCTCGCGGGGAGCGCTCTTCCAGGGGATTCGCGAAGCGGAGCGCGACTGGGTCGACACCGCGTTGGCGTCGGGCGAGCGGGCGGCCTTCCTCTGGACTGGACGCACGGACCGGCTCACCGTCAACCAGAGCGAGTTCTTCAATCGTGCCGTGGGGCCGATCTACTACGCCACGAGTCCGACCCCGGGCGGCCTGCCCGAGACGCCCGTGACGATCGATCCCGACACCGGCGCCGTTACCCTGCCGGACGGCGACTCGGTGACCGACCGCTTCCTGCTCGCCGACTCGTCGTTCGAGCCCGACGGCGAGCCCATCGCGCGGGACAAGGGCTGGGGTGTGACGCTCTGGCGTGTCCGCCAGCCGCTCGTCTCGGCCGTCAAGGTCGACGGTCTGTATCCGAACGACTCCTGGTCGGGTGAGGAGGTCACCTACCTCCGGCGGCGCTGTGCTCCAGGGCGGCTGTCGGTCGAGCTCTCGAGCGACCCGAGTCTGTTCCTCGAGCCGCAGACGATCACCGCTCGTTCCAACGGAAGCATCGTCGGACGCGTGCGGCTTCGGCCGGAAGGGCGTGCGATTCTGAACGTCCCGGTCTCGCCTGCCGCGGGGCTGGACGAGTGCCGCGTCGTGTTCACGGTCGCTCCGACCGCCGTGCCGTCCGACGTCACCGGAGGGGAGAACCCCGACGACCGCGAGCTCGGCGCCCACTTCAACCGCTTCGCGTACCGCCCGGCCCGATGAGGATCGCGTTCGACGTCTCGCCACTCTCGCATCCGCTCCTCGGGATCGGGAACTACATCCAGGGCTCGCTGGGTGGACTCGTCGAGGTGGCGGCCGAGCGGGGGCACGAGGTCGTCGCCTTCGCGCCGACGAGCCTGCGCGGGCCGGGCCGGATTCGCGAAGCCCTTGCCGACGTGGGCGTCGAGCTGCGCACGTGGCGGCTGCCCTTCTCGCATGCTGTTCGTACGGCGTGGAGTGCCGCCGGCCATCCCACCGCCGAGCGCCTGCTCGGTGGATTCGACGCCTTGCACTACTCCGACTGGATGTACCCGCCGCAGCGTTCGGGCGTCCGCGCAACCACGATCCACGACCTCGTGCCCCTCCACCATCCCGAATGGACGACGGCGCGCACGCGCTCGATGCACAGCCGCAAATACGTGAACGCCGCGGAGAGCTGCGACGCGATCTTCGTCAACTCGGCGTTCACCGGGCGCGACGTCGAACGGACGCTCGGCGTGGGAGCCGAGCGGATCCATGTCGCCCACCCTGCTCCGAAGGCGGTCTTCCACCCCGACGGGCCGGCTGCCGAGCTCGGGGCGCCGTACGTCCTGACGGTGGCAACACTCGAGCCGCGGAAGAACCTGCAGGTGCTCGTCGAAGCGCAGCGTCTGCTCCCCGACCTGCAGCTTGCGGCCGTCGGCGCCGAAGGGTGGGGCGAGCAGCCGCTCCTCGATGGCCCGGGAGTACGTCGCCTGGGCTTCGTCTCCGACGAGGAGCTTGCTCGTCTCTATCGCGGCGCAGCCGTCGTTGCGTACCCGTCGCGCTTCGAGGGCTTCGGGATCCCCGTGGTCGAGGCCATGGCATGCGGGGTGCCGGTCGTCGTCTCGGCGCACGAGTCGCTCGACGAGGCGAGCGGGAACGCGGCGCTGCGTGCCGACCCCGACGACGCGACCGCGTTCGCCGCCGCGCTCGTACAGGCGACCTCGGAGCGAGCTCGGCTCGTTCCGCTGGGGCTCGGGCATGCGCGATCGTTCTCGTGGCGCGCCGTGGGAGAGATCTTCCTGCGGGGATACGAAGAGGCACTGGCGTGAGGGCGAACGAGGTCATGGTCGTCGTGCGCAGAGCGGCCGACGTTCTCGTCCTCGAGCGCTCGCCTGCTCGCGGTGGGTACTGGAACCTGGTCGCGGGGGGTGTCGAGACGGGCGAGACGCCGGCAGACGCCGCTACGCGTGAATTGATGGAGGAGACCGGACTTCGAGCTCGTGTCCACGCACTCGAGCTCGAGCTCTCCTACGACGGGTCGGTCGGCACGGTACGGCTGGACGCCTTCGTCGCCGACGCGCCGCACGGCTGGGAGCCGACTCTCGACGACGAGCACGTGTCGTACCGCTGGTGCTCCATCTCGGACGCAGTCGCGCTGCTTGCCTACGACGAGCCGCGCGTCGCTGTCCGACATGCGGGGCGGGCCGCGTGAAGGTCGGCGTCGACACCGCACCCCTCGTCCAGACCCGTGCGGGCACGGCGCGCCATGTTCGAGGCCTCCTCGGCGCGCTCCGCGACCGGTCGGACCTCGACCTCGAGCTTCTCTCCTTCGGCGGTCCCGGCCGCGCGTCCAGCGTCGTCCGCGACGCCCTCTGGTATCCGGTGAGCCTGGGCCGACGCGCGCGCTCGCTCGACCTCCTGCATTGCACGACCTTCCGCGGGCCGGCTCGCTCCTCGATCCCGACCGTGCTGACGGTGCATGACCTCGCAATCCTGCGGGCACCCGAGGCGTTCCCCCGCTGGCACCGGCTGTACGGTCGCACCGGGTTGCGACGGGTCCTGCAGCGAGCGGACGCCATCGTTGCCGTCTCCGAGTTCACGCGTGACGAGACCGTCGAGCTGGCGGGCGTTCCCGCCGAGCGCATTCGCGTCGTGCCACACGGGGTTGACGCGGTCTTTGCGCCGGACGGGCCCGTGGCCGACGGCGACTACGTCCTCGCCGTTGCGACGCTCGAGCCTCGCAAGAATCTCGCGAGAGTGGTCGAAGCTGCTCGCGAGGCGAGCGTCGAGCTGCGGGTCGTCGGGGCGCGGGGCTGGGGCGGGGTCGAGGTCGAGGGCTGGGTCGGCGAGCTCCCCGACACCGAGCTCGCTGCGCTGTACCGCGGAGCACGCTGTCTGCTCTATCCGTCCGTGTACGAGGGGTTCGGCCTACCGGTGCTCGAGGCGATGGCCTGCGGGACGCCCGTCGTGACCTCCGCCGTCACAGCGATGGAGGAAGTCGCCGGCGACGCGGCTGTCCTCGTCGATCCACTCGACGTCTCGTCGATCGTGCAGGGGATCCACGAGGCATCGACGCGCCGTGCCGAGCTCGTCGAGGCCGGTCGAACCCGAGCGAGTGCGTACACCTGGGCACGCACGGCTGATCTCGTGGTATCCCTCTGGGAGGAGCTGACGTGAAGACCGTCGTCGTCGACGCCGACGTCCTCGGACGCCGGCGCACGGGCGACGAGACCTACGTGCTGAACCTGCTGCGTGAGCTCGGATCACTCGCGCCCGCCGATGTGCGGATCGCCGCGGTGACTCGGCATCCGGCCCTCGTTCCCGATGGCGTCGACGCGTACGTGCTCGAAACGCGGGTCCAGGAGGCCCGCATGGTTTGGTCGCTGCCCCGGGCGCTTCGCGCGCTGCGCGCCGATCTCTGTCACACGCAGTACGCGTTGCCCGTGCGGTCGCCCTGTCCGTGCGTCGTGACCGTCCACGACGTCTCGTTCGCGCGCGGCGACGATCTCATGAGCCGGAAGGATCGCGCGGTCTTCCGCCTCGTCGTGCCGCGGGCCGTCAAGGCCGCGCAGCGCGTCTTCACGGTCTCCGAGCGGACGAAGCGCGATCTCGTCGACCTGTACTCGCTCTCGCCGGGGAAGATCGTCGTGACGCCCAACGGTGTCGATCGCGCCTTCACACCGGCGACCCCAAGTGACAACTTGTCACAAGGCCCAAGCGCGCTCGCTGCAGGCGCACCCTCGGCCGATGCGAGCGCAAGTTACAAGTTGTTACAAGGTTCGTATGCGCTTGCGGTGGGGGCGATTCAGCCGCGCAAGAACCAGCTCGCGGCGCTCGACGCTGCGAAGGCCGCAGGTCTCCCGCTTGTCGTCGCGGGGCCGGAGAAGGACTCGTCGCTCGCGGCGGAGCTCCGCCTCCGAGGCGCGCGCATCGAGGGTTACGTTACGACCGAGCGGCTCGTCGAGCTCTACCGCGGCGCCGCATGCCTCGTGCAGGCGAGCAGGTACGAGGGCTTCGGCCTACCGGTTGTCGAGGCGATGGCGTGTGGCACACCGGTGGTCGCGGTGGCGGATCCGGCACTGGCCGAGGTTGCGGGCGACGCGGCCGTGATCGTCGAGACATCCGAGCTGGCCGACGGCATACGCCGCGCGCTGGTCGAGCGCGAGCGTCTGGTCCAGGCGGGCCTCGAACGTGCTCGCGCGTTCACGTGGCGCGCTTCCGCCAAGAGGACGCTCGCTGTGTACCGGGAGATACTCGGAACGTGAAGGTCTCCGCGGTCGTCGTCTCCCATGGGCACGCGGGCGAACTCGCCCGCTCGCTGCCGGCGCTCGTCCCGCAAGTGGACGAGACGCTGGTGATTGCGAATCTTCTCGGCTCCGCGGACCGAGTGGCGCGCGAGGTACGCGTGCTCGAGAATCCGCAGCCGCTTACGTTTGCGGCGAACGTAAACGTTGGGATCGCCGCGAGCTCGGGTGAGTACGTCCTCGTTTCGAATCCGGACGCGATCGCGGAGCCCGCCGCCGTCGCGACGCTCTTAGCGTTCGCCGACGCGCACCCGGCTTGCGGAATCGCTGGTCCACAGATGCGTTGGCCCGACGGGGCGTGGCAGCCATCGCGACGGCGCTTCCCGACGGTGAGAGGCACCATCGTCCGCCGCACGCCGCTCCGGCGGCTCCGGGCGCCGTACGAGACCCAGCGCGAGCACTACTCGCTCGACGAGCGTCCGACCGAGCCGGTCGAAGCCGACTGGATGCTCGGAGCGTTCCTGCTCATGCGCCGAACCATGCTCGAGGAGATCGGCGGCTGGGACGCCGGCTTTCGCCACTACTGCGAGGACATCGATCTCTGCTATCGCGCCGCCCAGGCCGGCTGGGAGCGCTGGTACGTGCCGGGCGCGGTCGTCACCCATGCGTATGCCGCCGTGATCGACCAGCGCTTCCTCTCGCGCCACACGCTCTGGCACGCTCGCGGGATGGCGCGCTTCGTGCGCAAACATCCTGAGCGGCTGCTGGCCCTGTGAGCGAGCTGCGCGACCAGTACGCGCCTCAGGCCGAGGAGTGGACGGAGCGCGCCTACGCGGACGTCGCGGCCTATCTCGAGCACCGCGCCGAGCTGATCGTGAACCTCGGTCCGCGGCTCGGTGCAGGCGATCTGGTGCTCGACCTCGCCTGCGGCGACGCGGGTCTCGCGGACGCGCTGTTCGCTCGCGGCCTTCGCTACCGCGGTGTCGACTCGACCCCCGAGATGGTCGAGGCCGCGCGGCGGCGGCTCTGGGATCGCGCCGACGTCGACTCCGGAGACCTCAATGACTACGTGCCGCCGCACGCCGTCGCCGCGACGACGGTGTTCCGCGCGATCTACTACGCGCGGAACCGGCGGGAGTTCTTCGAGCACGTCCGTGCGTTCACCGAGCGGAAGATCGTGTTCGACCTGAATCCGCGGCAGCATGGGGTCGAGGACGTCGTCGCCGACCTGCGAGCCGCTGGTTTCTCATCCGTGGCACTGCGGCCGTTCTTCGTTCCCCAGACCGTCGGGCTCCCGGCGCCGGCGCTCGCGGTCGCGAAGCGCCTCGAGCGGTCGGGTCCGCTGGCGCGCCTGGCGCTCCGCGCGCGCTTCACGTACCTCGTCGCCGCGTCGTAGTCAGTCGCCGAACAGCGGTTGGAAGTCGGCCCTGATGATGCGTGCGCCAAGGCGACGGTTGTCGCTCTTGGACGGGTCGACGTCCTTCGGGACGAACGTCGGCTCGACCGTGATCTCCATGCGCCACGGCACGCTCGGTGGCTGCAGTGAGGTGCCGTTGCCGGTGCAGTCAGGGAGGTCGAACATCTTCGTCTGCGTGACCTGCTCGATGCGCGGCTGGTTGTCTGGGCCGATGCCGACCGGTCCGATGCGGACTGTCGCCTTCCCGACCTGGCGGAGCGCCTTGCTCGGACACCAGCTGTTGCGTGAGAGCTCGACGACGGCGAGGCCTGGCTCGTCCTCGGACACGTCGTAGCGCGTGTACGAGGCCCGGGCCACTCCCGGCTCGCCGCTTGTGCCCACCATCCATCCATCAGTCTCGCGACCGATCAGCGCGTCCTCGAGTTGCAGTGGGCCGCCGTCTATGCGGTAGAGAACGGCGTTCTCGCGCTGGGCGACCACGGGCGCCTGGAGCCGCACGCCGTTGACCGCGAGTGCGTATGCGGTTCCTGGTACCGGCTCGAGCGTCCCGTCGATCGCGTCCAGATCGGGCGTGAGGATCGGACTCCCAACCTTGATCGCGGTCCCGTCGAGCGACCAGATCTTCCGCACCGAGGGGTTGAAGAACTCGGTCAGCCAGATTCCGGTCGGGTCCGAGATCTGCTGGCCGAGGACCACGACGGAGGCGCCGCGCGTAGCCTCGTCCACCCAGTCGTACGGCTTCGGCAGGTTCTGGTCGATCCGCTCGGAGAAGAGTCGCTCACCTTCTGCGGCATAGACCTGCCCGGTCATGCCCCAGGCGACGACGGCGACCGCGGCGGTTCCGGCGATCCACGCGAAGCCCACCGATCGCGGCTTCAGCAGCTTCAGCGCAACGGCGACTACGAGCGCGGCGACACAGACGGCGACGAGTGCTCCCTCGATCGTCCCTTCCGACCAGCCGAGCTCACGATTGGCAAAGGCCGCAATCGAAAGACCGTGCGCTTCGTAGTACGGGTACTGGTCGAGTCGAAGTGGAGTCGCAGTGACGACGTACAGCGTGAAGAGTGCCGCTCCCGCGATCGCCCAGCCACGTCCGACCCCACGCGAGATCGCGAGCGCGGTCGCGATGAAGAGGATTGGAGTGAGGTAGATGAGATTGCGCTCGACGATGAGCGTCGAGAAGACCGTGGAGTTGTACGCCCCCTTGATTCCCGCGTAGGCGACGAAGACGGTCAGTCCCGCCACGCTCGTGGTGACGAAGGCGCGCGTCCGCGGATCTCGCGGCTCTCCTCGTGGCCGCGCGAGTGCGGCAAGCCCGAGCAGGACGGGGAGCACACCGACCCCGATTGCGAGCGCGCCGAACGCCCAGCTCGCGTGTTCGAAGATGCGGTCCTTGTAGGCGACCATCGTGTTCCGCCAGGCGGTGGAGGCGTTCCCCATCGCCGCGGCGAGGGCGAATGCGACGCCGATGGTGAGCGTCACCGCTCCGATCCAGTCCCAGCGCGTCCATGTCATGCGCCATCGGCGGGCGGGCTCGGACTGCCACGCGAGCCACAGCGCACCGAGAACGAGCACGGCGAGCAGCACCGCGAGCTGGGTGCGGACGAGCGCGCCGAGGATCGAGACCGCCGCCGCGACGGCGAAGCGCCCCCACGTAGGTCGCTCGAGGGCGCGCGCGATCATCCACAGCGCAAGCGTCGAGATCGGGTACGCGAGCGGTTCCTCGACGAGGATCGGCGAATACGCGAGCGCCGGTACCGCGACCGACGCCCCGGCGGCGGCCAGTGCGGGCCATTTCGGAACCACCATCCGCGCGAGGCCGTACGCCGGGAAGATCGTCGCCGTCATCGCGAGGACGAGAACCAGTTTGGCCGCGGCCCACGAGGCGGTCGCCGACCCGAGCCACCAGACCGGCGCGAGGGCGTAGGCCACCAGGGTCGCGAGGCCGTACGGCTCGCCGCGCCGGGCCGGCTCACCTGTCTCGGCGATCGAGCGCGCGAGTTGGGTGAGCTCGAGCTCGTCCGTGAAGATCGTCGGAACGGGGCGTCGTGACGCCTGCCATGCGTAGAGAGCCGCCAGGCCGAAGTAGATCGCGAGGAGCGGTACCGCCGAGAGGAAGCGCGCGAGGAAGTCGGGGCGTGGCTGCCCTTTCGGCGAACGCGCAGACGTCACGAGGGCGCGGCCTCGACCGGCTCGGGCGTCGTCAGCACGACCTCGCGCCGCACCATCCGGCACGGGATGCCCGCAGCGTCGGCGGCGTGGATGACTTCGTCGAGCCGATCCGCCGGGGCCGAGGGGATGGAGACGAGGATCTCGTCCGCGCGCGCGGAGGCGATCGCGCGGCCGGCTTCGTCGAGGCTTCCGAGCACGCTGATTCCGGAGATCCGCCGGCGCCGCACGCGAGGGTTGTCGTCGAGGAACCCGACGACGCGCAGCTCGTTGCCGTCGCGCAACTCGCGGGCGAGACCGCGTCCCGCACGGCCGGCGCCGACCACGAGCACACGCTTGCGCTCCGAGCGTCCCCCCAGGGCTTCCGGGGCGAGCCGGAGCGCCAGTCGGGAAGCGCCGACGAGCACGGTGCAGAGGATCGCGTCGATGACGAAGATCTGCGTCGCCGGAAACGAGCCGATCGGCCGGAGCGCGACGAGGATCGCGAACGCCGCAAGCGCGGATCCGAAGCAGCCCACCGCGATCGGCACGACATCGCGGGCCGTCGCATAGCGCCAGACGCGGCGGTACACGCCGAGCGCGACGAAGAGCACGTAGCGCGTTCCGAGCAGGATGGGCAGCGCCGACAGGTAGACCGAGCGCTCGTACACGGTGCCCATGCCCCCAACCGCCAGCACATAGGCAGCGAGGAACGAGGCGCAGATGATCACGAAGTCCGCGAACACCTCCACGAGTCGTCGCGGCTCGAAGATCAGCGCCCTCCAGAGCGACGGCTCCGAACCGTGAAGCCCTCGCCGCGATCGCTCCTCGAGGTCGCTGAGGAAGCTTCCGAACTGGACGAGGAGGACGAACGTGACCAGAATTCCGATCGCGGTCAGGCGCCCGTTGTCGAGGACGTTGTAGGCGAGAGCCGTCGCGCCGATGGCCGATGCGACGATCGCGAGCAGCAGCACGGCCTTCGTCTCGGAGAGCCCGTAGTAGACGAGCCGGTGCGAGGTGTGGTCGCGTCCCCCCTGCGTGACGGGCCGCTTTTCGACGAGCCGCGCGATCGTCACGAGTGTCGTGTCGAGGATGGGGATCGCGAGGACGAGCAGGGGGAGGAGGATCGTGGCGACCGTCGTCCCGGCGACCGTCCAGCTCGCGGCGAGCGCGAGCGAGGCGAGCGTGAAGCCGATGACGAGACTGCCCGAGTCGCCCATGAACACTGCGGCGCCGCGCCGTGGGCGCAGGTTGAACGGGAGGAACCCGCCGCAGGCCAGGCCGAGCGCGAGAGCGAGTGCGAGCACGGTCTCGTTCTCGTGCTCCGTCACCGCGTCGATCGCGAAGTACGCGCACGAGACGATCGCGAGTGTCGCGGCAAGCCCGTCCATGTTGTCGAGGAGGTTGAACGCGTTCGTGATCCCGACGAGCCAGACGAGACCGATCGCCCAGGCGAGCACGTCGTTGCCGACGATCTCGACGTTGAGGCCGCTCGCGAGGACGACCACCGCGGCAGCGATCTGCGTGCCGAGCTTGGCGACAGGGCTCAGGTGTCGCACGTCGTCGATCAGACCGGCGACGAAGACGATCGTCACGCCGGCGAGGATCCCGCCCAGCTCGCCCGACCAGTCGACGGCCCCGGTGGCCAGGGCGACGAGCACACCCGCGGCGAACCCGGCGAAGATCCCGACGCCGCCGAACACCGGCGTCGGTTGCTCGTGCCACCTCTCGTCCGAGGGAATGGCGACGAGGCGCGCGCCGGCGGGCGAGCGGAGGAGGAGCCAGAGAACCGCGATGGAGACGGAGAACGCGGCGATCGCGACGATCGCATTCACAACCGCGAAAGGGTAATCGACCACCCAGCCGACCTAGACTGACCGCGTGTCCGTTTACGCCGACGTAATTCGGTACCGCGAGCTCTTCGGAAGCCTGTTCCGCCGCGACATCCGCGCGAAGTACCGGGGCTCCGTCCTCGGTCTCGGATGGTCGCTCCTCCACCCGCTCGTGCTCATGCTCGTGTACCTGCTCGTCTTCTCCGTTCTCTGGCGCGTCGCCGCCGTGGGAAGCGACGACTACTGGCTGTTCCTCCTGTGCGGCCTTCCCGCATGGGTGTTCTTCGCCACTGCTGCGCAGGCCGCGTCGCGGAGCCTGCTCGAGAACGCGAACCTCATCCGCAAGGTGCGCTTCCCGCGCCAGCTCGTGCCGCTGTCCATCGTGGGTACGAATCTCGTCTCGTTCGCCGTGATGCTGGGCGTGGTGATGGCGCTCAGCCTGTGGCAGATCCCGGATGCGCGCGACACAGTTTGGCTGTCCGTGCCTCTCGGCGCTCTCTTCGCATGCATCGTCGCGGGGTTCGCGCTCGCCGTCGCATCGCTCAACGCGCTGTATCGCGACGTCGAGCACCTCCTGCAGGCTCTCCTGCTGCCATGGTTCTTCCTCACGCCGATCCTCTACAGCCTCGGCGAGCTACCCGGCGTAGACGACTACCCCGTCGCCGACTTCTTCCTGCACTGGGTGAACTTCCTCACGCCGCCCATCGAAGCGCTGCGCGCTGTTCTGTTCTACGGCGAGGCGCCGCGCGCGGCGGACACGATCTACACGGTCGTTGCCGCGGTCGTGGCGCTGGCGGTCGGAGCGCTCGTCTTCAGCCGGTCGGACGACCGGATCGCGACCGAAGTCTGACGACGGCGCGGCCCTCGAAGAGTCGGTCCGGCCCAGCGTAGGCGGGAAGTCCCTCGTGCTCCACGGGCTCGAGTCCCTCGAGCAGCGAAGGCAGAAGCACGGGCGCTGGAAAGTGTGGGTTGCGACCGCCGCCGGAGGCCCATGCAGCGAGTCGTTTCCGGTCGCCGCGCCCGGCGGCCTCCAGAGCCGGGCCCACTGCGGCGTAACCCTCTTCGTGCGCGTCGA
>Ga0075343_1000087_pt1 | contig 17125 bp, 16 predicted proteins | sample RushOxbow_ThreeS_2_FD_120072 | JGI IMG/M metagenome (GOLD analysis project Ga0075343, IMG submission 120072) | Natural and restored wetland microbial communities from the San Francisco Bay, California, USA, that impact long-term carbon... | ecosystem: Environmental > Terrestrial > Soil >...
CACCTACCGCGACCCCGACGTCGACCGCTCGCACCCGCGCGCCGCCATGCTCGCCGACCTCCGCCGCATGGAGGGCGTGAGCCGCGTCGCCGTCGACGGCCTCGGGGCCGACGGCGTGCGCGAAGACGAGACCCACCGGCTTCTCCGGGGAGCCGCCGCCCGGTCCTGCGACACCCGTCACTGCGACCGCCACGTCGACGCCGAGCCGCTCGCGCGCGCCGGTGGCCATCGCAGCAGCGACCTCCGGCGAGACGGCCCCGTGGGTCTGGATCAGGTCGGCGGGTACTCCGAGGCTCTTCTGCTTCACCGCGTCGGCGTAGGCGACGACCGAGCCCACGTAGACCTCGCTCGATCCGGGAATCGCCGTCAGCCGCGACGCCACCAGCCCCCCGGTGCAGGACTCGGCGGTCGCGAGAGAGAGGCCGCGCTGACGGCAGAGGTCGAGGACGATCTCGCCGATCGGCCGCTCGTCCTCGCTGAAGAGGTAGCGCCCGAGTGACGCCCGCAGGCTCGTCGCCAGCGCTTGCCCTCGATCGGTCGCCGATGCCTCCGCATACAGGTCGACGTGGATCTCGAACTCGCGGGCGCAGATAGTGACGTCGACCCCCCCGCCCTCGCCCCCCGCTCGAGCCAGCGCCTCGGCAACGGCGGACTCCGGCGTCCCGAAGAAGCGCAGTATTCGGTGCTCGCGATCCGGCGCGCGCGCGAGCACGCGTCGGACGGCCTCGGTCTCGAGTGCGCGCGGCCAGAGTCGCTGCAGTTCCCGCGGCGGGCCTGGCAGGACGACGACCACGGTGTCGGCCAGGTCGAGGACGAGCCCAGGGGCAGTTCCGGCGAGCCCGAGCGAGATCGAGCCGTCAGGACGGGTCGCCTGCTTTCTGACACCGCCCGTGAACTCGGAGTACGGACGGCCGAGACGGTCGGCGATCCTCCGGGAGACACCGCCGATCTTCTCTTCGAGCGCTTCGTCCACCACGAGCTCGCGTCCCGCGACCCGGGCGACGAGCTCCACCGTCCGGTCGTCGTGGGTCGGGCCGAGGCCGCCGGAAACGAGAACGAGGTCCGACTCGAACGCTCTGCGGAACGCGCCCTCGAGATCATCCACACCGTCCCCCACGATCTCGATCCGCGCCGGGTCGAGCCCGTGGCGTACAAGCTCACCCGCCAGATAGGGGCCGTTCCGATCCGCGCGCTCTCCGCGGACGAGCTCCGAGCCTGTCGCAACGATCGCCGCGCGAGGGCGGCTCAAGACGTGGCCCGGGTGATCCTCTGCGCGGTGACGACGAAGGTCGTGCCCGCGGGCAGCTCGGTACGCCTGCCGTTCACGCGGACCACGACATTGTCCGGTTCGGCGAGAGCGAGCTGCAGTGCGCGTCCCTGGAACGACTTCCGCTGGCCCTGCTCGAGCGTCCCGCTGTAGAGCAGCTTCCCGACGGGGATCGCTGCCCGAACCTCCATCCACGAGCCGCCGGCGGTCGCTCGGACGACGAGCTTCGCCGTACCGCGCGCCTCCGACGCGCCAACGGATACAGCCGACGTCCCGGCGAGTCCGGGCACGGGCTCATCCGCCGGGCCTCCAAACTTCCAGGCCGCGATGACGAGCGCCGTGGCGACGGCGATCGCTGCGAGCGCCAGCACGGCCATACGTGATTCGCGCGGTCCGCGATTGCGACGCTGGGCGGGCACGCGACGGGCGCGGAGCGGGGCATCCTCCTCGCCGACCGTGAAGCGCGAGCTGTACTCGTCGACGAACGGCTGGCCGTCGAGGCCCAGGGCCTCGGCGTAGGAGCGGAGGAATCCACGAACGTACGTGGGCGCCGGGAGTAGGTCGAAGCGCTCGTCCTCGAGGGCGCGGAGGTACTTCGGACGGATCTTCGTGCGCTCCTCGAGTTCAGGGAAGTCGAGGTCCTGGCGGAGACGCGCCTCTCGCAGGCTGGAGCCGATGTCGAACATGAACGCCAGATAGTAGTCGGTCGGGTCAGACCCTATGAGACCAGACGCAAACCTCGACGAGGCAGGATCACTCGCGGGATCCCACGTACTCGAGGAGCCCGTAGACGCCGAGCGCGACGATCCCGGCCGCGGCCATGCACAGACCCGTGATGCCGAGCACACGGCCAAGGACGGCCATCCGCGGTGCCGGCACGCTCTGAACGAGGACAACGCCCCGGCGAGATGCCCGCCGGGCGAGGGCGAGCGCAAGGACGCCGAGTCCCACGCCAACCGGAATGGTGAACCCTGCGTGGAGCAGTTCGTAGGAGTCGCTGAAGCGCGTGAGGAAGATCGCGACCGGGAGGATGGCAACCGAGCCGACACCGGCAGCGACCGACCCCCACGCGGCGATGCTCGTCCCGCGATCCACGCTACTGCTTGATGTACGGGCGCCCGACGGCAGCGGGCGGAATCGACCGGCCGATGAGGCCGGCGACGGCGATGAGCGTCAGAACGTAGGGGACGGTCGAGATGAGGTTCTCCGAGATGCCCGCCTCGCGCTGCAGCGGGATCGCCAGTGCGAACCCGAATCCGAACAGGAGCGTCGCCGCGAACGCCCACCCCGGTCGCCACTTCCCGAAGATCACGGCGGCGAGCGCGATGAAGCCGCGGCCGCTGGTCATGTTCTCCGCGAAGTTCCCGACGAAGCCGAGCGAGAGGAACGCTCCGCCGAGCGCCGCCAGAACGCCGGACGTGATCACCGCCGCGTACCGGACCCCGTATACCGAGATGCCTACCGTGTCGGCTGCACGGGGATGCTCGCCGCAGGCGCGGATGCGGAGCCCGATCGGTGTGCGGAACAGAACGACGTAGGTGAGGACGACCGTCGCCAACATTGCCCACACGAGCAGGTTGAGACTGCCGAAGACGCCGTACAGGAAGTCCCCGACGAGCGGGATGTCTTCCAGGAACGCAAGCTCGACGTTCGGCACGCGCGAGACTCCGCGCGGGATGCCCGAAGGGTAGAGCTGCCTGAAGAGGAACCCGGTCACGCCGAGCGCGAGGAGGTTGACGGCGAACCCGCTCACGATCTGGTCCGCGCGCAGATGGATGCAGAAGAACCCGTGGATGAGCGCCAACAGCCCGCCGAACAGCATGCCCATCCCCAGCCCGACCACCCAGGATCCGCTCCAGAGTGCACCCCAGATTGCGAAGAAGGCACCGACGAGCATCATCCCCTCGAGCCCGATGTTCACAACCCCCGAGCGCTCGGAGAAGATGCCGCCCATCGCGGCGAACGCGAGCGGCGTCGCGAAGCGGAGCGTCGCAGCGATGAGCCCGGCCGTGAAGATGCCTTCGAGCGTGGCCTGCTCGACGCCCTGGATCCAAAGCCCTGCGGCCGCCCCGAGGGCCCCGGCGACGACGGCCCACCACCCGAGCTTGCGCTCGCCCCGCGCAAGAGCGGCGATCGCGAGCGCGAGTGCGATGAACCCGAGCACCAGTGGTACGCCGATGCTCCGGGCAGTGATCGGTGGAAGCGTCACGACGAATGCGAGCAGGCCGAGACCGATGCCGGCGACGGCGGCTCCCTGCCCCGGGTCGAGCCGCCTGGCCGCGTCGCGCGCCGATGCAGCGTAGGCGCTCATCGTGCCGGCTCCTGCGCGCGCGAGCGGAACGGGATGAGCTTCCCGCGCGCTCCCCAGATGGTCAGGATGAGCAGTTCCGCGCCGACGAAGAAGATGACGAGGGCCTGGATCATGGTCGCGAGGTTCTCGGCGAGATCGGGGTCGAAGACATCCGGATCCAGCTGGCGCGACGACGTGCCGACCTGCAAGGAGGCGAAGAGCAGCGCGGCGAGGAGGATTCCGATCGGCTTGTTGCGGCCAAGGAGGGCGACGGCGATCCCCGTGAATCCGACCGTGCTCGCCGGGAGGTTGCTGATGTCGACCGCGTACTTCACGCCGAGGACGTCCACGGCGCCCGCAGCGCCGGCGAACCCGCCCGAGATGGCGAGCGCGAGGAAGTAGCTCCGCCGCACCGGGATCCCGCTGTAGCGGGCGGCCTCCGGGTTGAACCCGACGGCGCGCACCTCGAATCCGACGGTCGTGCGGTTGAGGAGCACCCAGTAGACGAGGAGGCCGAGGAACGCAACGAAGACTCCGGCGTGGAGAGCCTGGATGTTGCCCCAGATCGTCCAGATGCGTGCCCATTCGGGTACCACCTCGGAGCGCGGAAGCGTCGGAACCGAGCCCTGCAAGGGGCCGCCGAGCTCGAACAGATAGCGCCCGCCGAAGATGGCGATCCAGTTGAGCATGATCGTCGTGATCACTTCGTGCGCGCCGACGGTCGCGCGCAAGAGTCCCGCGATACCGCCCCAGAGCGCACCTCCCACGACGCCGGCAAGGATCCCGAGTGGCACGAAGAGAACGGTCGGGATCTCTCCGAGAGTCGTCGCGAGCCAGATCGCGAAGATGAAGCCCACCCAGTACTGACCCTGTCCGCCGATGTTGAAGAGACCACAGCGAAACGCGAACGCGACGGCGAGCCCGGTGAGCACGAGCGGCGTCGCGAGCACGAGGGTCTGCTGGAGGTTCCGTGCGGCGCGGGCGCGGTCGACGTCGTCGAGCCAGGGGAAGACGTAGTTGAACCCCGTGCCTTCGAAGATCGCGCGGTAGGCGGTGAGCGGGTTCCCGCCGGTGACGGTGACCACGAGCCCGCCGATCAGGAACGCGAGGAGCGTGGCGGCGACTGGCACGGCCGCGCCACCCAGCCGCTCGGTGATACCCGCGAAGGTCGAACCCGTCTCTCCGTGTGAAGACGAGGGCCGCTCCGGATCAGAGGCGGGCGGCTGCTGGTTCGGCGGGGGCTCGGCCATCAGGCGACCTTCTCCGTCGGCGCGCCCAGCATTGCGAGGCCGAGCTCCTCGTGGCCGGCGTCGGGACCGAACTCGGCGACGACCTCGCCCTCGTAGAGGACGAGGATCCGGTCCGAGAGCGACATGATCTCCTCGAGCTCGAGCGAGACGAGGAGAATCGCGCGTCCTGCGTCGCGCTCTTCCACGAGGCGGCGATGGACGAACTCGATCGCGCCGATGTCGAGCCCCCGTGTGGGCTGTGCCGCGACGAGGACGCGCGGGTCGCGATCGATCTCGCGCGCGAGGATCACCTTCTGCTGGTTCCCGCCGGAGAGGGCAGCTGCGGCCGTCTCGGCCGTTCCTCCCCGGACGTCGAACTCCGTGATCAGCCGCCGGGCGTGGGCGATGAGCGCAGATGGCCGAAGCCATCCGAAGCGCGAGCTCGGCTCGTTGCGAAAGTCGTGCAGCCCGATGTTCTCGGCGATCGAGAAGTCGAGGACGAGCCCGCGATGCTGGCGATCCTGAGGGATGTGGCCGACGCCAACTTCGAAGTGCTCGCGTGCCCCTTCCCCGGTGACGTCGCGGCCGTCGACTCGCACGGCGCCGCTCTCAGCGCGGAGGAGCCCGGTGACAGCGTCGATCAGCTCGGTCTGCCCGTTGCCGTCGACGCCCGCGATTCCGACTATCTCGCCCGCCCGCACCTCGAACGAGATGCCGCGAACCTTCTCGATGTCCCGCTCGTCGCGCACGTGCAGGTCCTGGACCTCGAGGAGGGCGTCGCCTGGCTTGGCGAGCGTCTTCTCGACGCGAAGGAGGACCTCCCGGCCAACCATGAGCCGCGCAAGCTGCGCTTCCGTTGCTCCGGCCGCCGAAAGAGTCTCGACGGTCTTACCGCGCCGCAGCACCGTGATCCGATCGGCGATCTCGAGCACCTCGTTCAGCTTGTGCGTGATGAAGATGATCGACATTCCTTCCCGCTTGAGCGTGTTCAGGATCCCGAACAGCTCATTCGCTTCCTGCGGCGTCAGGACGGCCGTCGGCTCGTCGAGGATGAGGATGTCCGCCTTGCGATAGAGCGCCTTGACGATCTCCACGCGCTGCTGCTGGCCGACCGTGATGTCCTGGATGCGAGCGTGCGGATCGAGCGCAAAACCGAAACTCCCCGCGAGTTCGCTCGAGCGCCGCTCGGCCGACTCGGAGTCGAACAGCACCCCGGCTCGCGTCGGCTCGACGGCGAGCACGATGTTCTCCGCCACGGTCATGACCGGGACGAGCATGAAGTGCTGGTGCACCATGCCGATCCCGTGGTCGATCGCGTCGCGCGGGGAGTGGAAGGTCACGGGCTCGCCGCGGACGGTGATCTCTCCCTCGTCGGCGCGATAGAGGCCGTAAAGAACGTTCATGAGCGTCGCCTTGCCCGCGCCGTTCTCGCCGAGAAGGGCGTGCACCTCGCCCTTGCGGAGCTCGAAGTCGACCCGGTCGTTCGCCACGACGCCGCCCGGGAAGCGCTTCGTGATGCCCCTCAACTCGAGAATTGGCGTCTCTGGCATATCGAGAGGACGGACGGGGCGGTCGAAACCGCCCCGTCCGTTAGCTCAGTGTTTCTTGCTCCTATTCGACGGTAGACGGTGGGTCGATGTCACCGCTCGTGAGTCCCTCGAGCGCCTCGTCGACCGCATCCTGCGCGCCTTCTCCGACGTCGTCCGAGAGTGGCGCGAGCAAGTCGGCGTCCGGCAGATCCTGGATGCCGAAGAAGAGGTTCGTGCCTCCCTCGAAGGTGCCGTCGACCACCGACTCGATGACGCTGAAGACGGAGGCCTCGAGCGGCTTCAGGGCGCTGGTGATAACGCAGTCGCCCTGCCCGGACTGGTCGGCGTCGACGCCGATCGCCCACTTGCCCTCCTCGCAGGCGCCGTCAATCGCACCGAGGCCACAGTCACCGGCGACCTGGAACACGATGTCCGAGCCCTGCGAGATCTGGTCGAGCGCGATCTCCTTGCACTTCGCCTGGTCGACGAAGTCCTGCGAGTAGGCGTTGAGCGTCTTCACGCTCGGATCCGTAGCCGCCACACCCGCCTGGAACCCGGCGATCCAGTTGTCGACCGGCGGGATCTTGATGCCGCCGACCGTCGAAACGGTCTTCGACTCTGTCGTCAACGCAGCGACGATTCCGGCGAGGTATCCGGCCTCCTCGCTCGGATACTGCATGCCGAGCAGGTTGGGCTGCTCACACGTGCCGGCGTCCTCGCACCCGTCGCCACCGTAGAAGTGGTCGACTCCGGCGAACTTCGTGTCGGGGAACTCCTGCGCGACCTGGTCCGTCTGCGCCACGAGCAGGAAACCGACGGCGATCACTAGGTCGTGCCCGTCCTCCGCGGCGGCAGTCAGATTCGGGATGTAGTCGTCCTCGACCGCCGAGACGTAGACCCGCGTGTCGACGCCGAGCTCGTCGCCCGCCTTCTCGAGGCCGGCGATCGAGAACTCGTTGAAGCCGCGGTCGTTCGGCCCGGCCGTGTCGGTCACGAGCCCGATGCTGAACTCGCTTCCACCGGCGTCGTCGTCTCCGCCACCGCAGCCGACGGCGCCGACGACCAGTACGGCGACGGCGGCAAACGCCGTCATCCGCACAAACCATGTCTTTCGATTCACGCTGCCTCCTCTACCCGGTTGACGTATGCCTCGTTTCGTCAGGACGACTGATACTAACCCGCTCGGCGCGCGGAGGAGCGAGCGTCGGCGAGGCGGTTGTCAGGCGATCGGGACGCGGTCGAGCTCGGCCTCGGACACCAGGACACGCCGCGGCTTCGAGCCCTCGTAACCGGAAATGATCCCGCGGCGCTCGAGCATGTCGATCAGACGACCGGCGCGGGTGTAGCCGACTCGCAGGCGCCGTTGCAGGAGCGACACGGAGGCGGTCTGCGTCTGGACGACGATCTCGATCGCCTTGTCGAGGAGCGGATCCTCGTCGGGATCGAACTCGCCGTCCTCGTCGGACTCCTCGAACACCACCTCGGGTGCCTCGAGGAGTGACTCGTCGAGATCCTGTCCGCGCTGCGCACGGCACTGGTCGACGACAAGGGCAACCTCCTCCTCGCTGACGTACGCCCCCTGCAGGCGCTGCAAGCGCGACGTGCCGAGCGGCTTGAAGAGCATGTCTCCCTGCCCGAGCAGGCTCTCGGCGCCTGCGCCGTCGAGGATGACGCGCGAGTCGGTCTGGCTCGAGACGGCGAAGGCGATCCGCGACGGGACGTTCGCCTTGATCATCCCCGTGATCACGTCGACAGAAGGACGCTGGGTTGCGAGGACGAGGTGGATACCGACCGCGCGCGACTTCTGCGCGAGGCGGATGACGCAGTCCTCCACGGCCTGCGGCGAGACCATCATCAGGTCGGCGAGCTCGTCGATGACGACCAGCAGGTAGGGGAGCGGATCCTCCCCACGCGCCCTGAACGCGCGGTTGGCCTCGGGCAGGCTGCGAGCGCGCACGAACGAGAGCCGCTCGTAGCGGCGCTCCATCTCCTGCACGACGTTGAAGAGCACGGTCGCGGCCTCCTTCGGGCTCGAGACGACCGGGGTGAGCAGGTGCGGGATCGACTCGTAGAAGCCGAGCTCGATGCGCTTCGGGTCGATCAGGATCATCCGCACCTCGTCCGGGGTCGAGCGCAGAAGCGTCGAGGTGAGGATCGTGTTGATGCAGCCGGACTTGCCCGAGCCCGTGGTACCCGCGATGAGCAGATGCGGCATGCGCGCAAGATCGGTCCACACGGCGTTCCCGGAGATGTCCTTCCCGAGCCACACGGAGAGCGGGCTCGCGCTGGCCGGGAGATCACCGAAGATGTCGCCGAGCGTGACGAGCTTCGGCGAGAGGTTCGGGACCTCGACGCCGACCGCCTGCTTCCCTGGGATCGGTGCGAGGATGCGGATCTCCGTGGTGGCGAGCGCGTAGCTCAGGTCGTCCTTGAGCCCCGCGACCTTCGACACCTTCGTACCCGGTGCCAGCTGGAGCTCGTACCGGGTGACCCGTGGGCCTGAGATCTGCCCCATCACGGTCGCCTCGACGCCGAACTCGGAGAGCGTGCGGACGAGCAGCTCGGCCGTCTTCGCACTCGTGTCGTCCTTCGTCTCGCTGCCTACAGGCGAAGCGCGCAGAAGCGAACGGTCGGGGAGCCGGTACTCGGAGTGCTCCGCCGACGTCTCGAAGACCGACTCGACGCTGTCGAGCTCCGGCTCCTCGGGCACGAGCGGCGCGGGAACCGTGTGCTCGGAGCTGGCGGATGCGCCGACGACGTCGGGGTAGGCCTCCGCCCCGTCGAGCAGCCTGTGCTGGGTCGGTTGCGCCGGTGCGGCCACGTCGACCCCCTCTGCAGTCTGCGACTCGCTCGACGGCCACTCGAACACGCGGCGCGCGTCCGTTCCCGCCCGGCGGATGACATGTCCGGTGCGGCGAAGGATTGCGCCGGTCGAGGCACCGCTCACGAGAAGGAATCCGGCAAGCAGGAGCGCGCCTCCGACGATCGCGGCACCCGTGTCGCCGATGAGCGCAGCCAGGCTGCCGCCGATCGCGAGTCCGATGAAACCACCTGAATCCTTGCCGAGGAGCGTCATCAACCCGAGGAAGCCGACCCCCACACCGAGCCTGAACGGCCGCACGTCGAGGAGGTCACTGCGCGCGAGGAGCAGGCCGCCGAGTGCGACCAACGACACGGGCAGGACGTAGGCGGCCGTGCCGACGACGTCCGTCAGGACTCCCGCGAGCCACGACCCCACCGCTCCCCCGTCCAGGCCGAAGTAGAGGATCACGGCGAGCACGAGTCCGAGCGCGAGGAGCGCCAAGCCGAGCAGCTCGTTCTCGTGCTGAGAGCGCTGTGCCTTCGTCCGCTTCTTCACGCGTGCGGGGACGCGTGGCCGAAGCGGCCGTTTCTTCCTCTTCGCCGCCATGACGAGGCGATTCGACGCGCCGGGGGTCGCTCCTTCGCGTCAGCTGGCAGCGCGGGCCTGCGCCTCGGCGACGATCCGCTCGGCATCGGCCCGGTTGCCGAAGCCGTGCGTCTCGACCTTCGCTTCCTCGAGATCCTTGTACACCTGGAAGAAGTGCTCGATCTCGTTGCGTAGCTCGGCGGGAATGTCGTGCAGATCGGAGATTCGCATCCACGCGGGGTCCTTGAGAGGGACGCAGATGATCTTCTCGTCGGGCCCCTTCTCGTCTGCCATGTGGAAGACGCCAACGATGCGGCCGCGAATCCGGCAGCCCGGGAAGGTCGGCTCGCCCACGAGCACGAGTGCGTCGAGCGGGTCGCCGTCTCCTCCCATCGTCCCTTCGATGAAGCCGTAGTCCGCCGGATAGGCCATCGACGTGAACAGCCGTCGGTCGAGAACGATCGCGCCGAGCTGCTCGTCGAGCTCGTACTTGTTCCGCGACCCGGACGGCACCTCGACGAAGACGACGATTGGCTCGCTCACAGGCCGAGGCTAACCGAGCGTGGCTATCCGCTCCGCGAGCAGGTCGAAGAAGGCTGCAGCATCGAGCGAGACGCCGACGTGGGCGTTCGGTGTGCGATCGGTGCGGTTCCAGAGATCGACGACGGTTCTGCCACGGCAGAGCTCGGACTCGAGCTCGATCTCCACGTTCCGATGGCGCAGCTCGACGAGGTCGGGCCGGATCACCGTCGCCACGGCCACCGCATCGTGGACCGGAGCCCCCTCCCAGCCGTAGGTCTCGCGGTGGTAGCGGGTGAAGAAGACGTTGAGGTCGGCGACGAACGAGCCGACCCGCCCCGTATCGCGAAGTCGCGCCTCGATCTCTTGGTCGAGCAGCGCCCGATGCGTGACGTCGAGACCGATCATCGTGACGTCGAGCCCGCTTCCGAACACGATTGCCGCGGCCTCCGGGTCGCACCAGATGTTGAACTCCGCGGCCGGCGTGAAGTTCCCCTCCGCGATGGCGCCGCCCATGACCACCACGCGACCGAGGCCTTCTCCGCCATGGGCGGCCAGGTACCGCGCGAGGTTCGTCAGGGGACCGGTCGCGACGATCGTCACGGGCTCCTGCGCGCTCGCGACTCGCTCGGCGATGAAGGCGACGGCGTCTCCGTCCGCCGTCGACGTCGCTGCGTCCGGGAGCACGGTGCCGTCGAGGCCGCTCTCGCCATGGACATGGGCCGCGACGACGAGGTCGCGCTGCAGCGGACGGTCGGCCCCGGCCGCGACCGGGACGTCCGTGCGACCGACCAGCTCGAGGACGCGGAGTGCATTGGTGGTCGTCTTCTCGAGCGTCTGGTTGCCGTACGTCGTCGTCACGCCGAGGAGGTCGAGCTCCGCGCTGGCGAGCCCGAGCAGCAGCGCGATCGCGTCGTCTTGACCGGGGTCGCAATCGAGGATGACCGGAACCGCGGTGTCCATGTGGCCGCGCAGTATCGTCTTCCGGCGTGGCCGGCGTCCGGGAGAAGGTGCTCGCGTTCGCCTTGACGTTCCCCGAGACGTTCGAGGACACGCCGTGGGAGGACGACGTCGTCGTCAAGGTGCGCGGGAAGATCTTCCTGTTTTCAGGGCCGGAGGGCTCGACGAGCATCGCGATCAAGCTCGCCGAATCGCACGCGCACGCGCTAGCCATCGCCGGGGCGAAGCCGACCGGGTATGGCCTGGGCCGCGCCGGCTGGGTCACCGTCCCGCTCCGCGCGCCGGGCGTCTCGATTGCCGTGCTTCGCGACTGGGTCGAGGAGAGCTACCGCATCGTCGCGCCGAAGCGGCTCGTGGCGCAGCTCGACGGTGATTCGTAGCGCGAGGAGTCTCGCCGCTTAGAGGATGGTGTCGATCTCTGCCGCGGTTGGCAGCGAGGGCTGCGCCCCGGGACGAGACGCCGCAAGAGCCCCAGCCGCGCACGCACGAGTGAGCGCTTCGCCTTCCGCGTGTCCTTCGAGGAGCGAGACGAGCAGGCAGGCCGTGAACGCATCACCGGCCGCCGTACCGTCCACGGCGACGATAGTTGGTGGCGCGGCGCGGGCGACCTCGTCACCGTCCTCCAGGAGCACCGCGCCCTCGGCACCGAGCGTCAGCGCAACCAGGCCGTCCCGCCGCGTCAGCGCTTCGAGCTCGTGGCGATTCACGACGGTGATGTCCGGATCGACCGAGACGGGACGGGCAGGTGCGGCGTTGAGGCAGAACACGCCGTCACACTCCTCCCACGCTCGCTCGACCGCTGCGTTCGGGGTCTCGAGTTGACAGAGCACCGCGTCGTGCGGCGGGAGGTCGAACCCATCGAGAGCGGCGTTTGCGCCGGGCGCGACGACGATCTGCGTCTCGCCGGCAGCATCGACGAGGATCGACGCGATCCCGGTCGGCTCGTCCGACTCGATCAGCTCGAGCCGTACGCCTGCGTCGCGCAGCCCGGCGAGCGCCTCGTCCGCGAATGCGTCACGGCCCACCGCGCCGATGAGCGTGACGTCGGCTCCGAGCCGCGCGCAGGCGACCGCCTGATTCGCCCCCTTGCCGCCGGGATACCGTGCGAACGTCGCCCCGGTGACAGTCTCGCCGGGAAGCGGCAGCCGCTCGCAGCGGGTGACGAGGTCGAGGTTGATCGAGCCGACCACCGTGATCCGCGGACGCCCCGTCGTCATCGCGCCATCATCGTCGCTGTCCGGCTCGGTCGCGACGCGGGCGCTCCGGGCGATCGGCGTGCAACAGACTGTTGCAAGCCGTTGTCGGGGTTCGAAGCCTACGCCGCGAGAGCGCGCAGGTCGTCGACGGTCGACCCGAGGAGCGTGTCGTGAAGGTCGAAGAGACCCGCCCAGAGCGACGAGCGATCCGGAGCAGCATCAAGACTCGCCGCGGTCGTCAGCCCTTCCAACGCACGCACGAGCACCGCGAGCTCGAGGTAGACCGCGGCCACTCGGTTCGGGCACACGCGCACCCCGGCGCGATCGAGAATCGGCCGCCACTCGACGAGCTCGCCCGCGCCGGGCCCGGCATACCACGAACGGCCCTCGGCGCGCTCCGGCTCCAGTTCGAGGAGGTATTGGGAGAGCGGTCGTTCGAGACCGGCGAGCGCCGTCTCGACGCGGTCTGCCGCGTGGCGGAGCGCCGCCTGGCGTGCGCCTGCCGTCGCGGGCATGGCGTCGCCTCGGCCCCAACGCTCGAGGAGCCGGCAGAAGGCCAGGGACGCCGCTTCGCAGGCTCGGAGCTGCGAGACGAGTCGACGTGCGCTGAGCTCGCTCGCCGCGTTGTCCTCGATCACGCTCACCCAGCCGGTGCTCATACCTCTATGACTACTGGAAGAACCATCGGGCGTCGACGGGTGCGGTCGTAGACGATCTGCCCGACGGCGTCGTGGATGTGCTCCTGGAGGAGCTTGATCTCCGTGACCTGGCCCTTTGCGAGCTCGCGGACGACGCGGTCGGCCTCGGCGCGGAGCTCGTCGAGAAGCTCGTCCGACTCGGCGAAGCCACGCGCGATCAGCTCGGGCGGCGCGATCTCGCCGCCGTCGGAGGAGGCAAGCGTCGTGACGACGATGAGCACCCCGTCGTCGGCGAGCTTGCGTCGGTCGCGAAGCGCGACGTCCTGCACGTCGCCGACCCGCAGCCCGTCGACGAAGGTCACGCCCGACTCGACCTTGTCGGCGAGCCTGGCCCCGCCGCGCGCGAGCTCGACGACCGAGCCGTTCTCGGCGATGAGGATCCTGTCCTCCGGCACACCGGCCTCACGCGCAAGCTTCGCGTGCGCCGCGAGCATCCGGTACTCCCCGTGGATCGGCATCACGTGACGCGGGCGCAGAAGCGAGAGCATCGTCCGCAGCTCCTCCTGGTTCGCATGGCCGGAGACGTGGACGTTCGCGATCTCCTCGTGCAGCACCTCCGCGCCCGCCCGGGCGAGCTTGTTGATCGAGTCGTGGACGCGAAGCTCGTTCCCGGGCACCGGCTTGGCGGAGATGACGACCGTGTCGCCGGGTTCGACGGAGACCGACTTGTGGTCCCCGAACGCGATCCTGGTCAGAGCCGACATCGGCTCACCCTGGCTCCCCGTGCAGAGCACGAGCACGCGGTTCGGGGGCAACTGTCTCGCCTCGTCCGGGTTGACGATGGCGTCCTCGGGGAAAGAGACGTAGCCAAGGTTGCGTGCGATGTTGAGGTTCTTGCGCATCGAACGCCCGATGACGACCACCTTGCGACCTGACTCGACTGCAGCGTCTGCCGCCTGCTGCATGCGGTGGATGTTCGACGCGAACGAAGCGACGAGGATCTTCCCGGTACGCAACGGGAAGATCGTCCTGAACGCCTCGCCGACGAGGCGCTCCGATCCGGTGCTGCCCTGTCGCTCGGCGTTCGTCGAGTCGCCGAGCAGAAGGTCGACCCCGCGGTTGCCGATCTCGGCGAGCTTCCCGACATCGGTCTTGAGTCCGTCGACCGGCGTGTGGTCGAGCTTCCAGTCGCCGGTGTGCACGACGCGCCCGGCAGGCGACTCGATCACGAGCGCGGTCGCGTCCGGGATGGAGTGCGCGACGCGGACGAGCTCCACACTGAACGGGCCGAGCTCGAGGGGGGCGTCGCCTGGTGACGCAGCCACGAGCTCCGACTTGGAGCCAAGGCCATGCTCGTCGAGCTTCGACTTGACGAGCGCCAGTGTCAACGGCGTCGCGATGACGCTGTCGACCTCGACCTCGCGCAGGAGATAGGGCAGACCGCCGACGTGATCCTCGTGGCCGTGCGTGAGGATCACGCCTCGCACACGCCGCCCCTGGAGGTAGCCGATGTCCGGCAGCAGCAGGTCCACCCCGAGATGCTCGTCGCGCGGGAACGCGAGTCCCGCGTCGACGACGAGGATCTCCTCCCCGATCTCGTAGACGGTCATGTTCTTGCCGACCTCGCCGAGGCCGCCGAGAGGGATGATGCGAAGCGTTTCGCTCACGCGCCGGAGTCTACGGACGTCTAGAGCGGGAACACGTCGACCGCGAAGAGATCGCCGTCGACACGTTCCGCGTGGATCGCGACATCGCCTTGCCCTTCGGCGAGCTCGTCGAGACCCGGGAGCGTGCTCGAGCTCACCGCGTCGCCGAGTGTCAGGGTGCGCTCGCCGCCGACGATCGTCAGCTCCACCTGGTCAGCCTCGAGTCCCGCGAGCGTCGCGATCTGGACGGACTCCGCAACGGCCGTCCACATGTCTCCCTCGTTGCGCGCGGTCGCGGCTCGGTACGGCGGCGCGACCATTTCCTCGATCTGGTCGGCAACCGGCGTGAGGGAGCCGTCGGGAACGTCCTCGTTCACCACGAGCGTGCCGTCCTCGAGCGCCGTGAAGGTCACGCTGTCGCCAGTGAGCAATGGCGCGTGAGCCGCCACCATTGCATCCCAGGTCCGACCCGGGCCGACGCCCATCACTCCGGGGATCGCCGCTCCGGCGCCGAGGGCGGCGAGCATGTCGTCGTAGCGGGCCACTACGCGGCGACCGCTGTGCGGAGACCCAGGCGCTCGAGGCAGCCACGAACTGCTTCGCGCTCGTCCGGTGTCGCCTCGACGAGAGGGAGCCGCACACCGCCGACCTCGTGGCCGAGGAGATTCAGCGCGCACTTGATCGCGATCGGGTTGACGACCACCCGAAGCAGTTCGATCGACGGGACGAGCTCCTCGTCGAGCGCTCGCGCACCCTCGATGTCGCCCTGCCGGTAGCGCCGCACCATCTCCTTCACCTGCGGCCCGACGACGTGCGTGTGCACGCAGATACCGCCGAGCCCGCCGAGCTCGAGGAAGGGCAGGATCAGGTCGTCGTCCCCCGCGTACAGATCGAGCCCGAGCGCGACGATCGCCCGCGCCTGCTCGATATCGGGATTCGCCTGCTTCACCGCGCGAACGGTGGGGATCTCGGCGAGCTGCTCGATCGCGTCGGTCTCAAGGTTGAGGACGACTCGACCGGGGATGTTGTACGCGATGATCGGCCGATCGCTGACGGCGGCGATCTCCTCGAAGTGGCGCACGATGCCGCGCACCGGAGGCTTGTTGTAGTACGGAGTCACGACGAGGAAGCCGTGGACGCCGATCTCGTGCGCCCGGCGCGTGAGCTCGACCGAGTGGTGGGTCGAGTACGTCCCGGTGCCGGCGACAACGCTCGCGCGGGCACCGACCTCGTCGAGCGCAGCCTCGTACAGCGTGAACCGCTCCGCGTCCGAGAGCGTCGGCGACTCGCCCGTCGTCCCGGTGACGACGAGCCCGTCGGAGCCGTTCGCGACGAGATGCGAAGCCAGCGCGCGGAATGCCTGGATGTCCACGGATCCGTCCGCCTTGAAGGGCGTGCAGATCGCGGTCAGGATCTCTCCGAGCACGCCTCCAGTCTACGAGACCGAAAGGCAGGCACCTTCATGCTCTCCGAGTTCAGAGACTTCCTCATGCGCGGCAACCTGCTCGAGCTCGCGGTCGCCTTCGTCATGGGCCTCGCGTTCGCCGCCCTCATCGGCTCGTTCGTCGACGACCTGATCATGCCGATCGTCGCGATGTTGATTGGGAAGCCCGACTTCAGTGGGCTCACGTTCACGATCAACGACGCCGTGTTCCGCTACGGCGCCTTCATCACGGCAGCGATCACCTTCGTGACCACGGCCGCCGCGATCTTCTTCTTCGTCGTCAAGCCGATCTCCGCCATCACCGCGCGCACGCGCGGGGCCGAGGACGAGGTCGTGGACGACGAGGAGCGCCGTCACCAGGAGCTGCTCGCGGCGATCCGCGAGAGCCGGGTCTAGAGAAGAGCGTCCAGGCCGACGGTCAGACCGGCCGGGAGATCGCGCACCCGCTCGAGCGCAAGCAGAACGCCGGGCACGAACGCCTCGCGGGAGGTGGTGTCGTGCCGAATCGTGAGCGTCTCCCCCACGCCTCCGAAGATGACGAGCTGGTGCGCGACCAGGCCAGGGAGCCGCACGGAGTGGATCGCCGGCTCCGAGCGCATCCGCTCGGCCGTTGCCTTCGCCGTCCCCGATGGCGCATCACGCTTGGCGTCGGAGTGGAGCTCGACGATCTCCGCGTGCGGGAAGACCTTCGCGGCCTCCTCGGCGAACCGCATCATGAGAACCGCCCCCTGCGCGAAGTTCGGCGCGTAGAAGCACGGGACGCCGGCCTTGCGCGCGGCTGCGTCGGTTGCGGAGAGGTCGAAGCCGGTCGTCCCGATCACGACCGGGACTCCCGCGTCGAGACACGACGCGACGTTCGCACTGACCGCATCGGGCCGTGTGAAGTCGATCGCGACGTCACAGCCCGCCGGGCTGGCGGCACGCGCGTCGACGACATCGTGGCCAGCTTCTCTCAGAGCGGCGTCGAGCAAGGCCCCGACCTTCCCGCCTACGCCGAACAGCGCGACCTGCATCAGGCC
>Ga0075343_1000088_pt1 | contig 16995 bp, 11 predicted proteins | sample RushOxbow_ThreeS_2_FD_120072 | JGI IMG/M metagenome (GOLD analysis project Ga0075343, IMG submission 120072) | Natural and restored wetland microbial communities from the San Francisco Bay, California, USA, that impact long-term carbon... | ecosystem: Environmental > Terrestrial > Soil >...
CCAGCCCCGCCGACTTCAGCTCGTCGAGCGTGAACCCACGCTCCTTCGCCTTTTCCGCCAGCCCCTTGCCCGGCGAGAGGCCGAGCCGGAACTCTTTGGCGATCGCCTCTCCAAGCCCGCGCTCGGCGAGGTACTCACGCACCGGCGCGCCACTGTCGCCGTCCCACAGCAACCGCTCGTAGTAGCCCGCGGTCTGGTCGAGCACCGCGTGGAGGCGCTCACGCCGGCGCCGCTCCTGTTCGACTCGCGGCGAGGCGTCCTCGACCTCGATCGGGACGCGGAACCGCTCGGCGAGCCACTCGATGGCACCGACGAAGTCGAGATTCTCCGTCTCGCGGACGAACGAGATGACATCACCGCCCTTGCCGCAGCCGAAGCAGTAGTACAGCTTCTCGACCGGGTTGACCGAGAAGGACGGCGTCTTCTCCTCGTGGAACGGACAGCGGCCGGTGAAACGCGACCCGGATGCCCTCCGAAGCTGCGTCCGCCCCGAGACGACCTCTACCATGTCGGCCGCGGCGACGACGTCGCGCACCGACGAGTCCTTTATTCGCGCCATCGGTTGAGACTACTCAGCAGCGACGCCGTAGGCTCTTACCGTGCAGATCTGCCCCAGCTGCAGCCAGGAGAACCCCGCCGGCTTTCGCCTCTGCGGAATGTGTGGCGCCTCCCTCACGGTCACGCCCGAGGCGACGCGGGAGGAGCGGAAGGTCGTCACCGTGCTCTTCTGCGACCTCGTGGGCTTCACGGCGAAAGCCGAGAAGCTCGATCCCGAGGAGGTGCGCGCAGTACTCCGTCCCTACCACGATCGCGTCCGTGCCGAGCTCGAGCGCCACGGAGGTACGGTCGAGAAGTTCATCGGAGATGCCGTGATGGCGCTCTTCGGTGCTCCCACGACGCACGAGGACGACCCGGAACGCGCGGTGCGAGCAGCGTTGGCGATCCGCGACTTCGCCGTCGAGGAGGAGCTCGAACTCCGCGTCGGGGTGACCACAGGTGAGGCGCTCGTCTCTCTCGGCGCAAGCGCGTCCGAGGGAGAGGGAATGGCGTCGGGCGACGTCGTGAACACGGCGGCGCGTCTTCAGAGCGCCGCGCCCGTCAACGGCATCCTGACCGACGAGACGACGTACCGAGCCACCCGGACTGCGATCGAGTTCGTCGAGGCGCCGGCGGTCGACGCGAAGGGCAAGGCCGAGCCGATCGCGGTCTGGGAGGCGACGGCGGCTCACTCGCGCTTCGGCGTCGACGTGACGCACCATGCCCGCGCGGAGCTGGTCGGGCGCGAGCAGGAGCTCGGCTTCCTACGCGACGCGTTCCTCCGCTCCCGCGCGACGCGGACGCCGCAGCTCGTCACGCTCGTCGCAGTCCCCGGTATGGGCAAGAGCCGGCTCGTCCACGAGCTCATGCGAATCGTGGACGCCGACGAGCAGCTCGTGACCTGGCGCCAGGGCAGATGCCTCGCCTACGGGGACGGCGTGGCGTTCTGGGCGCTCGCCGAGGCCGTGAAGGCGCAGGCCGGGATCGCGGACCGCGACACGGAAGCGGAAGCCGCCGAGAAGGTTCACTCCGCGGTTGCGGACGCGATCGACGAGGCCGCCGATGCCCGCTGGGTCGAGTCGCACCTTCGCCCGCTCGTCGGGCTCGAAGCCGACACCGGCCTCGGCGGCGACCGCCGCGGCGAGGCATTCGCGGCCTGGAGGCGCTTCCTCGAGGCGCTCGCCGAGCTGCGGCCGCTCGTGCTGGTCTTCGAGGATCTGCACTGGGCCGACGACGGCTTTCTCGACTTCGTCGACGAGCTCGTCGACTGGCTGAGCGGCGTCCCGCTCCTCGTTGTCTGTAGCGCCAGGCCCGAGCTCCTCGAGCGCCGGCCCGGCTGGGGCGGCGGCAAGCTGAACGCTTCGACCATCGGGCTCTCGCCGCTCACGTCCGAGCAGACTGCCCTGCTCATATCACATGTTCTCGAGCGGTCGGTGCTCCCTGCCGAGACCCAGCGGGCTCTGCTCGAGCGGGCCGAGGGCAACCCGCTCTACGCCGAGCAGTTCGCCGAGCTCTACGCCGAGCGCGGCGCGACCGACGAGCTGGCGCTGCCGGAGACCTTGCAAGGGATCGTCGCCGCCCGGCTCGATGGCCTTTCGCGGGAGGAGAAAGGGGCGCTTCAGGACGCCTCCGTCATGGGCAAGGTGTTCTGGGCGGCTTCGCTCCAGGGAGCTCCAGACGAGATCGAACCGCGCCTACGGTCCCTCGAGCGCAAGGGCTTTCTCATCCGCCAGCGGCGCTCCTCGCTCGAGGGAGAGAGCGAATGGTCCTTCTCGCACATGCTCCTGCGCGACGTCGCCTACTCGCAAATCCCCCGCGCCGAGCGAGGTGAAAAGCACCGCCGCGCTGCCGAGTGGATCGAGGGTCTCGGGCGTCCCGAGGACCACTCCGAGCTCCTCGCCCACCACTGGCGCTCCGCGCTGGAGCTGGGCGAAGCGGCCGGAGGTGACACCGCGGAGATCGTCGGTCCGGCTAGGCAGGCCTTTCGCGAGGCGGGCGACCGCGCGTACTCCGTCAACGCGTATCTCGCCGCGGCCCGCTACTACGACGAAGCGCTCGCGCTCTGGCCGGAAGACGACCGGGAGCGCCCTCGGCTCCTCTACCAGAACGCCGACGCGCTCTACCTGGCGGACGACGAACGCGCGCTGGGTGCGCTCGAGGAAGCGCGAGACGCGCTGCTCGGAGTGGGCGACGAGGAGAGAGCAGCGGAGGCAGAGCTCTCGCTTTCCCGGATCTGGTGGCACCGCGGGCAAGGCGAGGAAACCCGGAGCCACGAGACGCGCGCGGAGGAGCTCGTGGGAGGACTGGCCACCGCGGCCGCAGCCCGCGTGCTCGCTTTCATCGCCAGGACGCGAACGATCGGAGGCGATCCGGAGCAGGGGCTCCGTCTCGCATCGGCCGCACTCGAGAAGGCCGAGGCGCTCGGAATCGACGAACTCTACGCGCACGCGCTGGCCACGATCGGCATCGCGAAGAGATTCCTCGGCGATCCCACCGGCGCACGAGACGAGGAGCGGGCGCTCGAGCTGGCCGTTGCGGCCAACTCCCCGATCGCCGGAGCGATCGCCAACAACGTCGGAGTGGTCGCGTGGCTCGACTTCGACCTCGCGAAGACCGGTGAGCTCTGGGAGGACGGTTTGCGGATCGCGGAGCGCTTCGGTGACGCGTCCGGCGTGCGCTGGCTCCGTGGTCAGCTTGCCGCGTGGACCATGTGGATCGGTAGCTGGGACGACGCACTCACCCGACTCGACGAGTTCATCGCCGAGTGCGAGGCGGCGCCTCACTATCTGGAGGCGACGACTCGGGTGGCGCGCGCGCGAATCAGAGAAGGGCGCGGCGACCCCGGCGGCGCCCTCTCCGAGTATCGCCGCGCCCTCGCACTGGCACGAAGCACCGGCGACCCACAGGAGCTCCTCCCGGCCCTCGGGGCCGCTGTCCTCGCATTCGAGACGCATGGAGCGCAGGACGAAGTCGGCCGACTCGCCGAGGAGGTGGTCGAGATCGCGCGCAACCATCGGCACGAGGCCGCGTGGATCCTGCCCTTGGACTTTCTCCTGTCCGACGCCGCATTCCAGTTCGAGCGCGAGCTGCGCGAGGTTCTCCACGACGCTCCTCTTCCCCCGTGGAGAGAGCTCTCACTCGCCTGTCTCGACCGCGAGTTCGTACGCGTCGCCGACCGGTGGGCGGAGGGCGGCATGACGACGTGGGCCGCGCTGTGTCGGCTGCGGGCCGCCGAGGAACTCTTCGAGACCGGCCGGCGCGCGGAGGGCGAGGTGCAGGCGCGGCAGGCGCTGGCGTTCTACCGAACGGTCGGCGCGACGTACTACGTCACGCGCTGCGACGCTCTTCTGAGCCGGGCGGAGTCGGCGTGATGGTCACAGCTCGCCGCGAGCGCAAGGTCGTCACGGTCGTCTTCTGCGACCTCGTCGGCTTCACCGCGCAGGCCGAGACGATGGATCCCGAGGACGTGGAGGCACTTCTCGGCCCATATCACGAGCGGCTGCGCACTGAGCTCGAGCGACGTGGCGGTACGGTCGAGAAGTTCATCGGTGACGCCGTCATGGCTCTCTTCGGCGCACCCACAGCGCACGAGGACGATCCCGAGCGGGCGGTTCGCGCCTGCCTCGCGATTCGCGACTGGGCGATTGCCGAAGACGGTGTCCAGGTTCGCATCGCGGCGACGACGGGTGAAGCGCTCATCAGGCTCGACGCACGACCCGAGTCGGGCGAGGGGATGGCGTCCGGCGACGTGGTCAATACCGCCGCTCGACTTCAGTCGGCGGCTCCCGCCAACGGCATCCTCGTCGACGAGACGACCTACCGCGCGACCCGACGCGCAGTCGACTATCGCGAAGCCGGGCCTGTCGACGCGAAGGGGAAGGTCACAGCAATCCCGGTCTGGGAGGCAATCGACGCCCAGTCACGTTTCGGAGTCGATCTCGACCACACTGCGCGGGTCGACCTGGTCGGTCGCGAGCGCGAGCTCACGCTGCTCCGGGAGACGTTCGACCGTGCTCGACACGAGCGCGTCGCCCAGCTCGTCACGCTGGTCGGGGTGCCCGGCCTGGGGAAGAGCCGACTCGTGTACGAGCTCCGGCGCATCGCGGAGGACGACGAAGCGCTGATCACCTGGCGTCAGGGGCACTGCCTCGCCTACGGCGACGGCGTCACGATGTGGGCGCTCGGCGAGATCGTGAAGGCGCAAGCGGGGATCCTCGAAGGCGACGCTCCCGACGATGTCGCGGCCAAGGTCCACCGCGCCGTCGAGGCCGCGTTGCCGGGGTCAGCCGACGCTAGCTGGATCGAGGCCCAGCTTCTCGCGCTCGTCGGCCAGGGCGCCCAGAGCGAGCTCGGCGACGACCGTCGGGGTCAGGCGTTCGCAGCCTGGCGGCGGTTCCTCGAAGCTCTTGCGGAGCAGCGTCCGCTCGTCCTCGTCGTCGAAGACCTGCACTGGGCCGACGACAGCATGCTCGACTTCGTCGACGAGCTCGTCGAATGGGTTACCGAAGTGGCCCTGCTCGTCGTCTGCACCGCCCGCCCCGAATTACTCTCACGGCGCCCCGGTTGGGGAGGCGGAAAGCTGAATGCAACGACGGTCGCGCTCTCGCCGCTCTCGGACGAGCAGACGGCGGTGCTCATCGGCAGCCTGCTGGCGCACCCGGTACTCGCGGACGAGCAACAGAAGCTGCTCGAGCAGGCCGGCGGCAACCCGTTGTACGCAGAGCAGTTCGCGGAGCTCTACCTCGAGCGCGGCTCCGCGGATGACCTACCGCTCCCCGAAACCCTCCAGGGAATCATCGCCGCACGGCTCGACAGCCTCGAAGCGAACGAGAAGGCACTGCTGCAGGATGCCGCGGTCGTCGGGAAGGTGTTCTGGGGCGGCGCACTACGAGGCGATGCTGCGGACCGCAATGCCACGCTGCACGCACTGGATCGCAAGGGTTTCATCCGGCGTCAGCGGCAGTCGTCGGTCGCGGACGAAGTCGAGTACGCGTTCGGTCACGCACTCGTCCGGGACGTCGCCTACGGACAGATTCCGCGGGCGGAGCGTGCCGCCAAGCACCAGGCCGCCGCGGCATGGATCGACTCGCTGGGACGTCCCGAGGATCACGCCGAGATGCTCGTGTACCACTGCGAGGCCGCGCTGGAGCTCCTCCAGGCAACGGGCAGGTCGGACGCGGAGCTCGTGTCGCTTGCGCGCAGGTCGAACGCGACGGCAGGCGACAGAGCGGCAGCACTCAACGCGTTCGCGACCGCGGCAGCGCTCTACGCGCGCGCGATCGAACTCTCGGCGGCAGGCGCCGCGGACGTGCCTGCGCTGCGAATGAGCCGAGCACAGAGCCTCTTCGCTGCCGACAGCGACGATGCCGCGGAGGTGCTCGAAGAGGCGCGAGATGCGCTTCTCGAAGTCGGCGACCGGCCCCGCGCAGCCGAGGCGGAGGCGCTCCTCAGTCGCTTGCACTGGCTGCGGGGCGCCACGGACGAGGTCTTTTCGCACCTGGAGGTGGCAGAGCGCCTCGTCCAAGGCGCGGCGCCTTCAGTCGAGGTTGCGCGCGTTCTCTCGTGGTCCGCACGGCAGCACATGCTCGCCGGTGACCGCGAGCGAGGCATCGCCCAGGCGCAGGAGGCGCTCGACCTGGCCGAGCAGCTCGGACTCGACGAGATTCGCATCCAGTCCCTCACGACGATCGGCTCCGCGAAGGAGTTCCTCTCGGACACGTCGGGTCGAGATGACCTGAGACAAGCCGTCGAGCTTGCCCGCGCGACCGACTCGCCGCTGATCGCCACGGCGCTCAACAACCTCTCTGTCACGCTCGACGGCTACGACATGAAGGGGAGTCACGCAGTCACCCTCGAGGCGCTCGAGTACGCGGAACGCTACGGCGACCGCGAACTGAGCTTTCTTCGGAGCAACCTCGCCGTTGGAGGATGGCTCGTCGGGCGCTGGGACGAAGCCGTACGACTGGCCGACGAGTTCATTGCCGAGTGTGAAGCAGGCTCGCCACACCGCCTTGAGAGCGCTACCCGGCTGGTGCGTGGGTGCATCTCGATTGCGCGGGGTGAGCGCGGGCTGGGGCTTGCCGACGTCGACGGTGCGTTGACCCTTGCTCGGAGGAGCCCAGACGACCCGCAGGAGATGGTTCCCGCGCTCGTCCGAACCGCCTGGGTGCGCACGCGAACCGGCGACGAGGCGAACGCACATGCGCTCTTCGCAGAGGCCGTTCCGCTCCTGCTCCAAGACCCGCACGCGCGCCCCTGGATGCTGTCAGAGCTCGCGGCCGAGCTCGGCGAGTCCGCAGCGATCCGTCCCATCTTGTCGCGCCTTCCGCAGACCCCCGGGCGTGACGCCATGCTGGCGGTGCTCGACGGAGACGACGAGCAGGCAGCCCGTCTGTACGCGCAGGCCGGGCACGTCCTCTTCGAGGCCGAAGCGCGACTCCGCTGGGGCGAACGGCTGATCGCAATCGGCCGCCGCCCAGAGGGAGATGAGGAGATCGCGAGAGCACTCGACTTCTACCGCCCCATCGGCGCGACGCTCTTCGTAGAGCGCGGCGAGCGGCTCCTGGCGCGCGAGGCCACGGCATGAACGCTGCCCGCCGCGAGCGCAAGGTCGTCACGGTCGTCTTCTGCGACCTCGTCGGGTTCACCGCGCAGGCGGAGTCCATGGATCCCGAGGACGTCGAGGCGATCCTGCGGCCCTACCACGAGCGCGTGCGTGCCGAGCTCGAGCGCCACGGCGGCACGGTGGAGAAGTTCATCGGGGATGCCGTGATGGCGCTCTTCGGCGCGCCGACCGCCCACGAGGACGATCCCGAGCGGGCGGTCAGAGCTGCCCTCGCGATCCGCGAGTTCGCGCTCGAGGAGGGCCTCGAGCTGCGAGTCGGGATCACCACCGGCGAGGCGCTCGTCTCGCTCGACGCCGATCCCGGTGCCGGACAAGGCATGGCGTCGGGCGACGTCGTCAACACAGCCGCACGCCTCCAGAGCGGTGCACCGATCAACGGCATCCTCGTCGACGACACGACCTACCGCGCGACGCGCCACGTCGTCGAGTTCGACGAGCCGCAGACGATCGAGGCGAAGGGCAAGTCGACGCCGATTGCCGTCCGTCGCGTGTTGGAAGCACGTGCCCGCTTCGGCGTCGACGTCGCGCACGAGGCACGAGCGACGCTTGTGGGACGCGAGCGCGAGCTCGGACTCCTGCGGGATGCCTTCGATCGCGCCCGCCACGAGCGGGTCCCTCAACTCGTCACCATGGTGGGAGTCCCGGGCATGGGAAAGAGCCGCCTCGTCTACGAGTTGCGCCAGATCGCAGATGCGGACCCGGAGATCATCACCTGGCGGCAGGGCCGCTGTCTCGCCTACGGAGACGGAGTCACGCTGTGGGCACTCGGCGAGATCGTCAAGGCGCAGGCGGGCATCGTCGAGCAGGACGGTCCCGAGGAGTCGTCGGCGAAGCTCGTGCGGATGACGGACGACCTTCTCGCCGGAAGCGGTGACGAGGACCGCGTCCGCACGCATCTCTTCGCTCTCGTGGGCCTTGGAGAGGAGAGCGACCTCGGCGGCGACCGACGTGGCGTCGCGTTCGCTGCGTGGCGACGTGCGCTGGAAGCGATGGCAGAGCAGCGCCCGCTCGTCCTCGTGTTCGAGGATCTCCACTGGGCCGACGAGACACTCCTCGACTTCGTGGACGAACTCGTCGACTGGCTGACCGACGTGCCGCTGCTGGTGGTCGGCACCGCACGCCCCGAGCTCCTCGAACGCCGGCCCGGTTGGGGGGGCGGCATGCTGAACGCGACCACCCTCGCGCTCTCGCCGCTCTCCGAGGAGCAGACGGCCGCGCTTCTCGCGCAGCTCCTCGACAGGCCCGTTCTCGAGGCCGGTTCCCAGCACGCGCTGCTCGAGCGAGCCGGCGGAAACCCCCTCTATGCCGAGCAGTTCGCAGACCTCTTCGTCGAGCGCGGGTCGACGCAGGACCTGCCGCTGCCCGAGACACTCCAGGGAATCATCGCGGCTCGCCTGGACGGGCTCGCGCCGCACGAGAAGGCCCTGCTCCAGGAGGCGTCGGTCCTCGGCAAGGTCTTCTGGGCGAGCGCCTTGGAACCGGACGGCGGGGACATCCTCGCCACACTTCACGGCCTCGAGCGCAAGGGGTTCGTCCGCAGGCAGCGGCGCTCGTCACTCGAGCGTGAGAGCGAGTTCGCCTTCGCGCATGCGCTCGTCCGCGACGTCGCGTACGGGCAAATCGCCCGGGCGGAACGTGCGCGCAAGCACCGGAATACCGCCGTGTGGATCGAGACGCTCGGTCGGCCCGACGACCACGCCGAGATGCTCGCGCACCACTGGAGGACTGCACTCGAGTTGACCCGCGCGGCGGGAGCGGACGACCCGGAGATCACGGATCGAACCCTGACCGCGCTCCGCAATGCCGGCGAGCGGGCATACGCCCTCAACGCCTTCGCGGCTGCCGGGCGCTACTTCGAGGATGCGCTGGCACTCGCAGGAGTGGGCGACGTGCGTGCCCGCTTGCTGTTCGCGTGGGCACAGGCGCTTCACCTCGCCGCAGACGACAGACGGGAGGCCGCGCTCGGGGAGGCCCGAGAAGCGCTCCTCGAGGCCGGACTCGAGGAGGAGGCGGTCGAAGCCGACGCGTTTCTTGCCCAGGCGCTCTGGTACCGAGGGCGGCGGGAGGAATCGCAGGCGGCTCTCGTGCGCGCAACGGAGCGAGCAGCGGGGCTCGCGGACTCGCCCGCGAAGGCACGCGTCATCGCGTTCTCGGCCCGCTTCACATCGCTCGCCGGCGACGAAGAAGGCGGGCTTCTCATGGCCGAGAAGGCGCTCGCTCTTGCCGAGCGCCTGAGCCTCCGCGAGCTGCAGGCACATGCGCTCACGACCATCGGCACCGCGCGTGGAAGCGACGACGGCGACGCAGCGGTGCGCGATCTCGAGGCGGCGCTCGCGATCGCGCTCGATGAGAACTCTCCGATCGCGTCGACGATCGTCAACAACCTCGGCGTCCTCGCGTTCGTCCGCGGAGACGTCAAGCGTGCAGCGGAGCTCTATGGGGAGGCAAGAGTGGTTGCGGAGAAGGTCGGCGACCGCGACGGGCAACGCTGGGCTCGCGGCAACCTCATCGGCACGCGACTCATCCAGGGGGAATGGGCGCTTGCCGCACGGCTCGCCGACGAGTTCATCGCGGAGTGCGAGCGATCGCCCCACTACCTGGAGCACGGCGCCCGCGAGACTCGCGCGTTGACCCGGCTCGGAATAGGCGATGAGGCAGGAGCGATTGACGACTACCGGCGGGCGATCGAGCTCGCGCGCGAGATTCAGGATCCGCAGACGCTACTGCCCTCGCTGCTGCACGCGGTTCGCGGCTACTACGCCCTCGGCCGTACCGACGAGGCGCGCGCCCTCGCACACGAAGCCGTCGCGATCGTCCGAAGATTCCCGGGACCCAGGATCGCTCTGGGCATCGCCGCCGCCTACTTCCGTGAGCTCGGCATCGCGGACGCCGTGCAGGAGCTGATAGGCGAGCCGGCGACACGCTGGCAGGCCGCCATCCTGGCGGCCGCCGAAGGTCGTCGCCTCGACGCGGCAGACGGTTATGCGGCGATGGGAGCCGCGACACCCGCGAACGAACTGCGAAACGCGCATGCCCAGCAACTGGTTGTCGAGGGTCGACAGGCAGAAGCCGAACCCATCATCCGAGACGTCATCGCCTTCTACGAGCGCGTCGGAGCGACATCCTTCGCCGATGCGGCGCGCAAGCTCCTGAGCCCCGCGACCGAGGCCTACAGCGACTCGGCGTAGCTGAGCGCGAAGCGGTCGGTCATTCCGGCGATGTAGTCGACGATCTCGTCCGCCCCGTCACCGCGTTCGACGAGGTGTCCGAAGATCGCGGCGATCACCTCGTGCGCCTTCTCGTGTTCCGGCGCCGCCTGCGGCCCGAGGTACACGTGGTCGAACATGAACGCGCGCAGCGCGAGCATCGCCTCCCCCACTTCCGCCGACTGGCGGATGTCGCCGAGACCCTCCGACGAGGAGACGATGTCGTGGACGAGCGTGTGATGCGCTTCGAGCCCGACTCTCCGAGAACCGAGAGTTCTTCGCGGGGAAGGTCGGCTTCGGACAAGAGCCCGTACCGCAGCGCATCGTCGATGTCGTGATTGATGTACGCGACGCGATCCACGAGCCGGACGATCTTCCCCTCGAGCGTCGCGGGCTCGCGCTCGCCGGTGTGGGTGAGGATCCCGTCGCAGACCTCGTGCGTGAGGTTCAGCGACCGCGCGATGCGCAGCGACTGCTCGTTGTGGCGAAAGCGCCGCCCGAAGCGTTCGGAAGCCGCGCCGTCGAGCGCGTCCTCGCCTGCGTGGCCGAATGGCGTGTGACCCATGTCGTGCCCGAGCCCGATCGCCTCGACGAGGTCCTCGTTCAGCCGGAGTGCCCGCGCGACCACCCGCGAGATCGCGGTTGTCTCCAGCGTGTGCGTCATCCGCGTGCGGTAGTGATCTCCATCGGGGTCGATGAAGACCTGCGTCTTCCCTTTCAGCCGCCGGAACGGCTTCGAATGGACGATCCGGTCGCGGTCACGCTGGAACTCCGTGCGCACCTCGCACGCCTCCTCGGAAAGCTCGCGTCCTCGCGTCTCGAGCGAGCGCACGGCGAACGCCGACAGCTGGGCTTCACGTGCCCGGACGATGTCCTCGAACACCACGGGATCAGCGTAGAGGGATGAGGTGCGGCAGCGCTGCACCGGCGAACAGAGCCGCGAAGGCAACCCCGAGCGTGCCGTAGCTGCCGAGCGCAAGCGCCACGCCTCCGACGGCCGCGCCGACGAAGTAGCCGGTCTGGATCGCAGCCGAACGAACGCCGGTGACGCCGAGCCGCAGCTCGGGAGCGAGCCCGAGAGCGCGCGCGCTCCCGGCGAGTGTTCGCCCGCCCGAGATGAAGCAGAGCACGGAGAAGGCGGCGACACTGAACCACACCGACGGCCGGATCGCGCCGAGCACGAGCACAGCTCCCGCTGCGGCCAGCGCGAGCGTGACGAGCAAGAGGCGACCGTGCGCGTCTACCCAGCGTCGGAACAGCATGTTTCCGGGGACGTAGACCAGAGCACCGAATCCGAGCGCGAGGCCCGTCGCCCCGACCGACAGGTCGTACGACTCGACGAGCAGCGCCCCGACGTAAACGAGCGCCCCCGCCCAACCGGAGAAGGCGAGGAGCTCACCGGTCACCCAGCGAGCGACCCCGGGAGACCCGAGGACGGCTCTCAGCCCGGCTCGTCCGGAAGCCGGTGGGCTTACTGGAGCCCGAGCGAGTAGCGCGGTCGCGGCGACGGCCATGGAGACCGGGACGATCGCCCACGCGAGACGCCAGTCGACCTCACCGAGCAGGCCGACGAGCGGCATCCCCACGATCCACGACACAGGTGGTCCGAGCAATGTGAGCGCGAGAACACGCGAGCGCGTCTCGGCTGTCGACCACTCGGCGGTGGCGGCGATCGCAGCAGAGTAGGCAACGCCGATACCGACGCCCACGAGCGCCTGCGCGACGGCGAGCACGACGAAGCTCGGAGCGAGCGCGCTCAGGAGCGATGCGCCTGCGAGCAACCCGACGGCGCCGAGCAGGAGGCCGCGCAAGCCGACGCGCGCCGCGAGCAAGCCTGTACCGAGCGCCGCGACTCCCGCAGCGAGCCCCGACACGGTTCGCAGCTGTCCGGCCGTCGCGATCGAGACGTCGAGGTCACGCGCGACGTCGGCCAGCAGCGGGTTCAGGACGACCAGCGCGGCCTGCGACGCCGCCAGCGACGCGAGCAGCGTCAGGCCGACCTCGCGCGGCCCGCGCGACATCAGATGATGATCGGGACGGTGCCGCCGTCCGCGCTCCACGCGGCACCCGTGACGTACGACGCCCGCTCGGAGCAGAGAAAGACGATCACCGCCGCGATCTCGTCCGGTTCCGCGAGCCGCCCGAGCGGCCTTCCGGCGCCGACCTTCGCGAGAACCTCCTCCCGGTCGCCCTGCTGATCCGCAAGGCCACCGTCGCCGAGCCACGCAGCCGTCGCCGTCGGCCCCGGGGTGACTGCATTGCAGCGCACGCCGTCCCTCGCGTACAGGTCCGCGATGAGGCGCGAGAGCGACAAGACCGCCGCCTTCGTCACCGAGTAGTGGGGCATCCCCGTCGATGGACGCTTTCCTGCGGTGGACGACACGTTCACGATCGCGCCGCTCCCCTCGCGAAGGTGCGGAAGCGCCGCCCGGATGGAGCGCACATAGCTCATCACGTTCAGCTGCCAGTAGGCGTCCCACTCCTCGTCGGCGACGTCCTCGAAGCGCGCCTGCCGGGCGACCCCCACATTGTTGACGAGAACGTCGATGCCGCCGAGCGCCGCTGCGGCCTCGGAGACCGCACGTTCCGGCTCGCCGGGCCGCCCAAGATCCGCGACGACGTGCGCAGTCTCGCCCACCCCCGGCGCTCCACGGCGCCCGCAGGTGACGACATGAGCCTCCTCGTCCGCGAGCAGCCGCGCGACCTCGAGGCCTATTCCCCCGGTAGACCCCGTGACGAGGCAGCGTTTCCCGACGAGTCCCAGCTCCATGCGCACTACCGTATCCACCATGGCGACGACGCTCGTCCTGGTCAGGCACGGCGAGACGGACTGGAACCGCGAGAACCGCTTCCAGGGTCACGCCGACACGCCGCTGAACGACACGGGTCGCGCGCAGGCCCGAGCGCTCGCCGACGATCTCGGCGAGGACTCGTTCGCAGCTGTGTACACGAGTCCCCTGGCGCGTGCGGCCGAGACCGCGGCGATCCTCGCCGGGGCGCTTGGGCTCGAACCACTTCCCGATCCAGCCCTGAAGGAAGTTGACGTGGGATCGTGGTCCGGCCTGACCCGCACGGAGATCGAGGCTCGCTATCCCGAGGGCTTCGCGCGCTGGCGCGAGTACGGGCACGGCTGGGACGATGGCGAGACCTACGACGAGCTCGGCGAACGCGTCCTAACTCGACTACTGGACCTCGGTGCCCGCCATCCCGGCGCGGCAGTTCTCGCCGTAACGCATGGAGGCCCGATCCGCTCGGCGCTGGCCGCCGCCGAGCGTGTTTCGTTCGGCGAGGCGCGACGCACGATCCACGTCGTCGACAACTGCGCGGTCGTCAGACTGACGGTACGAGACGGAGTCCTCGAGCAAGCGCGCCGACCGTCGCGCGCATGACCGAGCTAGCGTCCGCGCTGCTCTGACCGCTCGCGACGCGATTCGGCGCGCCGACCGCCGAGCAGCTGCCGCAACGTTTCCCACCACGTCGTCCGGGCGATGTGGGCAGCGTGGTCTTCCTCCGACGTGTGGACACGGTAGAGCCGCGGCGGCATCGCCATGCACGGGTGGCTCGTCGTATCCGCTTCCCTCCGTCGCGTCATCAGACCGGAGTATGCAGTCGCGGTCGCATCCGTGCGCCTGCGCGCCTCGAGTCTGGTGGTCGGCGAGGTAATTCAGTGCGAACGGCCGAACCGTTACGCTGCTCTCCGTGGAGGACTACACGAACAAGTACAAGGGCGAGCAGGTCGAAGTCGCGATCTTCGGCGGCGAGTATCAGGAAGGTGTGCTCACCGCGTACTGCGCGTTCGACGACGTCCCGCACATCGAGCTGAACGGGCACATCCTGATCCCGCTGCAGAACGTCGCATCCGTGCACTGCTCGAGTCGCTGTGACGCCCCCGAGCCCGACTGGCCACCACGCGGGTTCATCGAGGACGACGCCGGAGAGTCGTAAGTCGTGGCGCGAGCCGTCGCGCTGAATCTGCTCAAGGCGCTGCTCCTCGTTGTCATCCTCGCCGGAGTATCCGGGGGGCTCGGCTGGCTCATCGGCGGGACGACCACGGCGCTCCTCTTCGCGCTCTGCGCCGTTCTCGCCGCGGCAGGCGTGTATCGCTACGGCGATCGCGCGCTGCTCGGGATGCTCGGCGCCCGCCCGTTCGCGCTCGCCGAAGACCCGGTGCTGCGCTCAGGCACCGACAAGGTGGCAGCGCAACTTGGAGTCCGCCAACCGGCGCTGTACCTCGTCGAGGACGGTTTCCCGCGGCTCTTTGCCGTGGGTCGCGGACCGACGAGCTCGTCGATTGCGATCTCTGTAGGCGCACTCCGCTCGCTCCGGCGAGAGGAGTTGGAGGCGGCCATCGCCCACGAGCTGGCGCACGTGCGCCGCCGCGACGTGCTGATCCAGACGTTCGTCGTCCTCTTCGCGACGACGCTCGTCGAGCTCAGCCGGGTCGGGGGCTGGTTCTCACGGTTCCTCCTCTACGGCTTCGCGCCGATCTCGGCGGCGTTCGTGCACCTCCTGCTCTCCCCCAAGCGGGAACTGGAAGCCGACGCGCTGGCCGCGCAGGCGACAGGCGGGGCACACGATCTCGCCGACGCGCTGATGCGGCTCGACCGTGCCGCCGAGCTCGTGGACTTCTCCGCGTCGCCGGCGACGGAGCCGCTCTACCCGATCGACCCCTTCGAGAGCGAGGGGATCGCGCGCATGTTCAAGACACACCCCCCACTCGAGGACAGGGTTCGCCGCTTGCGCGAACTGGGCGCGACCACGAACGGTCGCGTGCCGGAGTCACTCTCGAAGCTCGCCGGGTAGCAGCGAGAACATCACGGAGTCGCGAATCCGGCCGTCCGGGTGTCGAAGGTGCGCGCGGAGAACCCCCTCACGCTGGAACCCGACCTTCTCGGCCACGCGCTGGGATGCGTGATTGTCCGGATCCGTGATCAGATCGACCCGCTGAAGCCCGCGGTCGTCGAGCGCATGGCGACAGAGCAGACGGAGGGCCTGCGTGCACGTGCCCCGTCCACGCGCCTCGGCTGCCATCCAATAGCCGAGCCGGGCCCGGTACTCGTGTGCATTGACCCCCATCCCGATTCCGCCGACGACACGTCCGCCGAGTTCGATGGCCATCCCGTGGTGATCGTCACGCACCTCGCCTCGAATGAACGCCCGCGCGTCGTCGGCGGTATACGGGTGCGGGATCGTCGGGACCCAGTGCGCAACCTCTGGGTCGTTGCAACCAGCGACCATCGCGTCGACGTCGTCCTCCCTCCATGGCCGCAGAACGATATCCCCATCGCGCAATTCCACATCCCGAGTCTAGGAAGAGTCCGCGCTCGCTCGTCGGTCGATACGCCCGCGGCGGCGCAAGCCGCCGCGCTTCAGGGATTGTCGCGATCGGGAACCCGCGTTAGCGGGTTCCCGAGCTGCGGAAAAAGTGGGCGGCGTCCTACTCTCCCGGGGGCTTGCGCCCCGAGTACCATCGGCGCTGGCGGGCTTAACTTCTCTGTTCGGAATGGGAAGAGGTGTATCTCCGCCGCTATGACCGCCCAAATTGTCGAGGCGCCGGCAGCGGCTCAATCACCGCGCACGCGCGACCCTCAAAACTCCATAGCAGCAGTCGTCAGTGTTCAAAATCAAGAGCTCGGGCAATTAGTACGGGTCCGCTGAGCGCATTGCTACGCGTACACGTGCCGCCTATCAACGTGGTGGTCTTCCACGGCCCTTACTCTCTCTAGGAGATGGGAGGTCTCATCTCGAGGTGGGCTTCCCGCTTAGATGCTTTCAGCGGTTATCCCATCCAGGCGTGGCTAAGCAGCGGTGCCCTTGGCAGGACAACTGCTACACCAGAGGCCTGTTCATCTCGGTCCTCTCGTACTAGAGACGACTCCTCTCAAACCTCCAACGCCCATGGCGGATAGGGACCGAACTGTCTCACGACGTTCTGAACCCAGCTCGCGTGCCGCTTTAATGGGCGGACAGCCCAACCCTTGGGACCTGCTTCAGCCCCAGGATGCGACGAGCCGACATCGAGGTGCCAAACCCTTCCGTCGATGTGGACTCTTGGGAAGGATAAGCCTGTTATCCCCGGAGTACCTTTTATCCGTTGAGCGACGGCGATTCCACTCTCCACCGCCGGATCACTAAGGCCGACTTTCGTCCCTGCTCGACTTGTCAGTCTCGCAGTCAAGCTCCCTTATGCCTTTACGCTCTACGCACGATTTCCAACCGTGCTGAGGGAACCTTTGCGCGCCTCCGTTACATTTTAGGAGGCGACCGCCCCAGTCAAACTGCCCACCTCACGCTGTCCCCGACCCGGATAACGGAATCGGGTTAGAAGCCCAGAACACGAAGGGTGGTATCCCAAGGGTGACTCCGCGAGAGCTGACGCCCCCGGTTCACAGTCTCCCACCTATCCTGGACAACGTATACCGAACTTCAACGCAAAGCTGCAGTAAAGGTTCACGGGGTCTTTCCGTCCAGCCACGGGTACTCGGCATCTTCACCGAGACTACAATTTCACCGGATCCCTCGTTGAGACAGCGCCCAAGTCGTTACGCCATTCGTGCAGGTCGGAACTTACCCGACAAGGAATTTCGCTACCTTAGGACCGTTATAGTTACGGCCGCCGTTTACCGG
>Ga0075343_1000089_pt1 | contig 16914 bp, 21 predicted proteins | sample RushOxbow_ThreeS_2_FD_120072 | JGI IMG/M metagenome (GOLD analysis project Ga0075343, IMG submission 120072) | Natural and restored wetland microbial communities from the San Francisco Bay, California, USA, that impact long-term carbon... | ecosystem: Environmental > Terrestrial > Soil >...
CTCGACATCGAGGACGACCTCGCGTATCGCCGAACGATCGCGCTCTTTGCGAGGCTTCAACCGGGCAGGGCGGACGCGGTGCCCACTCCCGAGCAGGAGGCACGCTGGGCGAAGCTTCAGCTCGACCTCACCACGCAGAGCCGCGAGCATCCAGATCCTGAGCGCAGGTCCGAGCTACAGAACCTCCTGGGCGTGATGCTCCTCGCCCGGTATCTGTACGCGTCACCCGATCAGCGGACCATGCTCCTGTCGAACGCCGTGGGAGCGTTCCGAACCGCGGTCGAGATCGATGGCACGAACGACGATGCGAAGCTGAATCTCGAGCTCTCGCTGCGCGCGTACAGCCCGGTGCTCTTCCCGTCGAACGCCCCCGACGCAGGCGGTGCGCAGGGTCAGGAGTCGGGCCAGGGTCGGTCGGGCAGCGGATACTGAGCTGTGGGAGTGAGCTTCCTCACACCCCTCGCGCTGCTCTTCGCGCTCCTCGCAGCGGTGCCGCTCGCGGTATTCGCCGGACGGCGCCGGCGGGCCGAGCGGATTCGGACCTCACTGGGCCTCGCAGCGACTCCTGGGCGCTCCTGGCTCCTGCTGGCGATCTGCCTCGCCGCCGTCCCGGCGCTCATGGGCGTTGCCGCCGCGCAACCGGTCGTCACGAGTGTCCGAACGATCCCGCAGAGGAGCGACGCAGAGGTGCTCGTCGTCGTCGACACGTCCCGCTCGATGCTTGCGGCGGCAGCGGCGGGCGACCCTACCCGGTTCGCGCGCGCACAGGAGCAGGCCATCGACCTCCAGGACGGGCTGCAGGATGTACCCACCGGAATCGCGTCGTTCACCGATCGCGTCCTACCGCATCTCTTCCCGACGGTCGACCGGCGCGTGTTCCAGGAGACGACCCGGGAGGCGCTCGGAATCGAACGACCGCCGCCGTCGACCTCCTTCGGGACGAACGTCACAACCCTCGATGCGCTCGGAGCCGTACCCACCCTCGCCTTCTTCACGCCGAAGACGGAGCGCCGTGCCCTCGTCGTCTTCACGGACGGCGAGAGCGAGCCCGTCTCGACACTCGGCGCCGACTTCGCGCGAGAGCCGAACATCGACGTGACGTTCGTGCGCATGGGCGACGCAGCCGAGCGGATCTACGAGGGCGGCGTCGCGGAAGCCGGCTATCGGCCGGACACGGCCGCCGGACAGACTCTTGCAACCGCCGCCGCCGCGGTGCAAGGGCGCGTGGTCCAGGAGGGACAGGTCGCCGAAGTCGTCACGGCCGTGCGTGCGGCACTCGGGACTGGGCCGACGGCTCCGCGCCGCATCGAGGGCAACCGCCAGGCGTTGATGCCGTGGGTCGCCCTTCTCGCGGTGATCCCGCTGGGCTTCGTCCTGTACAGGCGCAATCTCTGAGAGCGGCTAAGGTTTCGGCTCGCCACGGGGCGTAGCGCAGCCTGGTTAGCGCGTCCGGCTGGGGGCCGGGAGGTCGCAGGTTCGAATCCTGCCGCCCCGACTCACGAGACCCTTGCGGGTGCGGGCCTGGTCACTCGGACCGGCGCCGCCTACGCTGCGGCGGCGACTGCAGGGGCGGGGGCGGATTCGTGCGCCACGAAGCGCACGTCCGGAACCTGCACCGCGGTGAACCGCGCACCACGCCAGGCAACGACGTCGACGCCCACGCGCATGATCTCCGAGTCGGCAGTCCCGAAGGAGCGGACGTAGTCCACTGCCGCCTGAAGCGGAGATACCGAGTATTGGTGAGAGACGACCCGACGCCCGGACCGAATCTCGTATCTGTACGTCATGCGTTCCTCCGATCAGGCGCTGTCGATCTCGACGCTCGGCTCGTCACGCAGACGCAGAACGCGTCCTTCGACACGGGCCTGGAGGGCGGAGCCGTACAGGACCACGAAGCCGAGCAGGAAGACCGCCAGTGCCGCAGCTGGCCAGATCATTGAACGGGTATCGGCGGCCGGCGACGCACCGGCCATCCCTCGATCGATGCGGTGCGGCCCGATCAGTCGAGGAGGGCGCGAAGTGCGTGGGGATCGAGCTCCCCGCCGGCGCGGATCAGCTCGCGTGCGTGGTCGACCTTGCCCCACACGTCCCAGAGCAGGAAGCCTCGCGGCGCGGCGCCCTCGTCGACATAGGCGATGACGCCCTTGCGATTCGGCTCGGCCCATTCCGCGATCGTCGCGAGGCCGGAGTCGACGTCCCCGACCGCCTCGTAGCCGAGCTCGAAGAGGTCGGAGTAGAAGAACGGCAAGTGGTCGTACGGCTTGCCCGCGCCCGCCATGTTCGCGCCGACGACTCGCCCGTGCGTGTTTGCGTGATCCTCGTGCTCGACTCTCCGCGAGCCCCCGAGCGCGGCGACCGGGAAGCGCGCGACGTCACCTCCGGCGAACACGTCGTCGCGCCCACCTGCGCGGCCGAATTCGTCGACGACGACTCCGTCGTCGACCTCGAGTCCGGCGTCCGCGGCAAGGTCGGTGTCCGGAACGATGCCGAGCCCGGCGACGATCGCGTCGGCTTCGATCGTCCGTCCGCTCTTCGTCGTGAGCGATCCCGGCGCGACCGCTGAGACGAGCTCGCCTGCGAGGACGTCGACGCCTTTCTCGCGGTAGTACTCGTTCACGAACGCGGCGAGCTCCGCCGGGAACAGGCGCGCGCCGATTCCCGCCTCGGGGAAGACGATCGTCACGTCGCAGCCGGTCGTCGACAGCGCGGCGGCGAGCTCGGAGCCGATGAAGCCACCACCGATCACGGCCACGCGAACACCGTTACCGGCGAGCCCGCGCAAGTGCCTGTAGTCGTCGAGGGTGCGGAAGTAGAGGACGCCTCCGCCTTCTCCGGGCAGCTGCCTCGGCGTGCCTCCCGTTGCGAGCAGAAGCTTCTCGTAGCCGTGCGCCTCGCCGGTGTCGTCCGTGGCGGTGTGGGCGTCGAGATCGAGCGCGACGATGCGGCGCCCTTCGCGTACGTCGGCGCCGAGTCCGGCCGTCCCACGGTAGATCGACGCCTCGTCCTTACCGCTCCAGAGTCCCTTCGACAGGGGAGGGCGCGCGTACGGCTCGTGTTCCTCGGCGCCGAAGAGGCCGATCGATCCGTCGGCGTCGTGGTCGCGGATCCCGCGGCAGGCCGCGTCGCCCGTCATACCGCCGCCGACGATCACGTACCGATACTCGGCCACCAGGCGATCGTAGCCGCCTCGGTCAGATGCCCGCGGTAGAGTCCCGCGCGGCGTTGACCGGATTGCGAATCCCGGCTCTCCTGGCTGCGGTGCTCGTGGCCGGGTTGGCGGTGCTCCCGGTGAGTGCAACCCGGTCGGCCACGACCGACCGGGCAGCGATCTTCTACTACCCGTGGTACTCCAACCCGGCGAAGGACGGCCGGTGGGCTCACTGGTACGTGGAGCACGATGGCGCACCCGTCCTCTCGACACCGTACTACCCGACCCGTGGCCTGTATTCGTCGTCGAACGCGAGGCTCGTCGATGCGCACATGCGCGAGATCGCGAGCGCCGGCGTGGGAACGATCGTCTTCTCGTGGTGGGGGTTCGACTCGCCCGAGCACGAGCGGCTCGCCATGGTCGAGCAAGCTGCGACGCGCCTCGGGCTGAAGATCGCGATCCACGTCGAGCCGTACGGAGGTCGTACTCCCGCGCGAGCCGCCGAGGACATCCAGCGCCTGCAGCGCGAGCGGGGCTTCACCGACTTCTATCTCTACGACGCCGCGCGCGACGCTGCCGCCCTGTGGAACGAGGCGCTCTCGTCGCTTTCCGGCGTGCGGACCTTCGGGCACACGACCCTCGTCGGACGAGCGAAGGCGTCCGGCTTCGACGGCCTCTACACGTACGACGTCGTCACCTGGAGCGGCGCGCTCTTCAAGCGCCTCTGTACGCAGGCGCACGCCGCCGGGCTGCTCTGCGCTCCGTCGGTCGGGCCGGGCTACGACGCCCGACTCACGACCCGACAGCACGCGGTTCGCCCCCGCAACGACGGTAAGACGTACGACCGGATGTGGAGGACGGCCCTCCGGGCCGGTGCCGACATCGTGACGATCACGAGCTACAACGAGTGGCAGGAGGGGACGCAGATCGAGCCTGCCCGCGTGGCGGCCGGCCGACCCGACTACGACGGCGCGTGGGGAAAGTCAGGGGTCGCAGGCCAGCGGTCATACCTCACGGCGACGGCTGCCTGGACCGAGCGCTTGCGGGCGCAGCCGCGCTAGTACAGCGCGGCCGCGAGCTTTCGCCGATACGCGATCGTCACCGGATCGTCGTGACCGAGGTCGTGGAATACGGCGAGCGCGAGCTCGCGAAGCCTGTCCCGGCCCTCCGCTGACGCGACCGCGATCTCGTCCAGGACGAGGTCGAGCGCTCGCTCTACGTCCCCTTCCTCGAGCGCTTCGCGCACCGCCGGATGCTCTCCGGTCGCCCGTAGCTCTTCCACGGCGGCCGCCACACGCGGTGGGGCGAGGAGCTCGTCGAGGAACGACGACACCGCCGTGGGCGAGCGCGCGCCGACGAACTCGGACACCACACGCCCGTCCTTGAACGCCTTGACGGCCGGGATTCCCTGCACGGCGAAGGCCGCCGAGAGCCCGGGATTCGCGTCCACGTCGACCTTCGCGAGCACGACCGAGCCCTCGCGTGCGTGAACCTGCTCTTCGAGCACCGGCGTCAGCGCGCGGCACGGGCCGCACCAGGCGGCCCAGAAGTCGACGACCACGGGCGTTTGCCGCGAACGCTCGATGACGTCGCTCTCGAACGTCTCCTCGGTCACGTCCATGGAGCTCATGGTGCCGGAACGACGACGTCGGCCGCACATCCAGCGAGGAGGGCTGCGCGGAGGTGCTCGGGCCGGACGTCTCTGAGCGAGTCGTGTGCGAGATCGACCTCGATCTGCGGTGTCTCCGCCAGGCCCAGCGAGCGCGCCCCCGCTTCGCTTCCGACGACGTACAGCTCGTCGGTCGAGAAGACACCTCGGCGCCCGGTCTGGCGGCGAGCGATGCCCTCGAGCTCGCGGAGCTCCTCGAAGGGATCGATGCGCACATTCGAGTCAGAACCGATGCAGAGCGCGATGCCGCGCACTTGGACGCGCTCGGCGGGGAGGAAGCCGTCGCCAAGATCGGACTCGGTCGTCGGGCACACGCAGATCGTCGACCCGTATGAGCTCAGCAGGTCGAGCTCGGCACCGTTCGCGTGCGTCGCATGGACGACCGTCGTGCGCTCGCCGAGGCAGCCCGTGCGGGCCAGCAGCTCGATCGGGCGGCACCCGTGCTCGGCCAAGCACTCCTCGATCTCCTTGGGCTGCTCGTCCGCGTGGACGTGCAGCGCAAGGCCGTGCTCCGTCGCGTAACGGCCGATCTCCTCCAGCCAGTCGGCAGGGCACGCGCGGACGGAGTGGGGGGCCAGCCCGACCGTCAGACCGGCTTCCTGGAGCCGCTCGACCTGCGCCAAGTACCCGGCCACCGACTCCTGTCGCATCCTCGGGAGACCGCCACGCGCGTACGCGACATGGAGCAGCACGAGCGAGACGCCGGCGGCCTCGGCGGCGGATGCGGCGGCGATGGCCTCGTCGAACCCGATGTAGTGGAACTCACCGACCGCGGTGTATCCCGCCGCCCGCATCTCCCTGTAGGTCGCCTCGTAGGCCGAGTGCACCGACTCCGGTGTCTGGCTCTTCACCTCATCGAGCATTACCTCGCGCCAAGCCCAGAAGTCGCCTCCGGCCGCTCTCCCGCGCATGGCGCGCTGGAAGGTGTGGCTGTGGGCGTTGACGAAGCCGGGGAGACTCGTCGTGCCCGCCACTCGGGCGACGCTACCACGGTTCCAGGGGTGCACGGCACCGGCCGCTCGAGGCGTGCGCTTGCTGGAGAGCGCCCCGTCGGCGGAATCACACCTGGTGCGCACATAGTGTTTCCTCGTGGCCTGGACGGAGGTTCGACGCTCCATCCCGAATGCGCTCACCATCGCGCGCTTCGCCGCGATCCCGATCTTCGTGTGGCTCTACCTCGACGCGGGTGATGGGCCGGCGTGGGGGGCAGGGGTGTTCTTCGCGGCGGCTGCCGTGACCGACCAGCTGGACGGCTACCTCGCTCGTCGCTGGCACGTGGAGTCCCGTTTCGGGAAGATCGCCGATCCGCTTGCCGACCGGCTGATGATCGGGACAGCGGCCGTTCTCATGCTTGCAACCGGCCGCATGCCAGTCTTCGCCGCCCTGGTCATCCTCGGACGCGACGTGATTCTGGTCCTGGGCTACCGCCTCCTCGCCCCGGGTGGGTACGACCTCGAGGTCACGTTCCTCGGCAAGCTCGCCACCTGGGTTCTCTATGCCGCGATCGGGTTCGTCCTCGTGACCGAGGAGGGCACGGGCTGGCCGCTCGTCATCCTCTGGATCGGGATCGCTCTGTCGCTCGGCGCCGGCGTGCAGTACGCGCTGGGCGCCTGGCAGAGCGTCCGTGGGAGGGACTCTCGACCCGAACGCGAACCTTCTTAGATGTTCGAAGTCTCAACCTGAGGTTGACCCCTGTCGACCAGTGTTGCTTTACTCACGTCCACTCTCGAGGAAAGGCGGCCGGTGGAACCACTCCCTGATCTCTCGACCCTGACCGATGACGACCTGCGTGGGATGATCCGCGAACTCGAGAAGGAAGAAGACGAGGTCTCGTTCAGGCGCCGTGTCCTGCACGGGCGCATCGACATCCTGCGCGCAGAGCTCGTCGCCCGGCTGCGCGAGCAGGTGAGCGCGGGAGAGGCCAAGCTCGCCGACGTCGGTCGGCTGAGCGAAATTCTCACCGCGAAAGCCGCACCGACGGAAGACGAGTGAGTCACGTCTACTGCCCGGAGTGCGGCTTCCAGAACCCGGAGGCATCGAATTACTGCTCCCGCTGCGGTGCAGCGCTCCTGCCTCCCGAGGCGGGCGCAGAGACGACCATGAGCTTCGACATGCCCGACGACGGGGACGAGGTCGATCTTCTCGAGTCCTTGGGCATCCAGGGCCCGGCACTCGTCGTACGCGCAGGGGGCGGGATGGCAGGGCAGTCGTTCCAGCCCGACGAGGGCAGAACGCTCATCGGGCGCTCGCCCGAATGCGAGGTCTTCCTGGACGACGTCACGGTGTCACGGCGCCACGCAGAGCTCGTGCGCGACGGAGAGACCTTTTCCATCCGCGACCTCGGCAGTCTCAATGGGACGTATGTGAACCGCCGGCGCATCGAATCCACCGTCCTCGAGAACGACGACGAAGTGCAGATCGGCAAGTACCGACTGACCTTCCTCCAGCGATGAGAACCGCCCTATGAGCACCCTGACGACACCGAGAGGGCGGGGAGGCTCCGAGCCGCGACTTCGCACGATCGGGTCGGTCTGCGAGGAGCTCCGCGAGCAGTTCCCGGACGTCTCGGTATCGAAGATCCGCTACCTCGAGGACCAGGGCCTGATCTCCCCGCGCCGCACGCGCGGCGGCTATCGGCTGTTCGCCCCGGACGACATCGAGCGGCTCACGACGATCCTCAAGCTGCAGCGCGACGAGTTCTTGCCGCTGCGTGTCATCCGCGAGGAGCTCGACGGTCCTGGCACGTCCGGCGACCGCGCGCGCCGTCGCAGTGTCGGCGTCCTCGGCCACGAGGGAGAGATCGACGAAGCCGAGCTGTGCGACCGCGCCTCCGTCGCTCCGGACCTCGTCCGCCAGCTCGAGGAGTACGGCCTGCTCCTCTCGCGAACGGAGGGCGGGGAGCGGCTCTACGGCGAGACCGAGGCGGATATCGCAGCGGCCTGTGCGCGCCTTGCGCGCTACGGCATCGATGCTCGCCACCTCCGCACGTTCCTCACGGGAGCCGGCCGCCAGGCGGCGCTGGTCGAGCAGCTCGTGGCGCCAGGTCTTCGCGCCCGCAATCCTCAGCGTCGCAAGGACGCGCTCGACGACCTGGAGATGCTCTCGCGGGTCGCACAGGAGCTCTCGCACCTCCTGCTCGTTCGCGAGCTGCGCAGCACGGTGGAGCGCACTACATGACGGAGACCCTCGACCTGCGCGACCGGATACGCGATGTCCCCGATTTCCCGACCGAGGGCGTGATCTTCAAGGACCTCATGCCCCTCATCGCCGATCCCGTGTACTTCGCGGAGACGATCCGCCGGCTCGCGGATTGGGCGCGACCACGAGAGCCGGCGCTGGTGTTCGGAGCCGAGGCTCGCGGCTTCATCTTCGGCTCGGCGCTTGCCTACGCACTCGGAGCCGGCTTCATCGCTGCGCGCAAGCCCGGCAAGCTCCCACGCGAAACCGTCGAGGCGACCTATGCGCTCGAGTATGGGACGGACACGCTGCACGTCCACCGAGACGCAGTTTCCGTGGGCACGCGTGTGGTCGTGGTCGACGACGTCCTCGCAACGGGGGGGACCGCTCGCGCAAAGGTGCAGCTCGTCGAGGAACTGGGCGGCGTAGTCGCCGGAGTGCTGTTCGTCATCGAGCTCGACTTCCTGCACGGACGGGAGAAGCTCGCAGGGTACGACGTGCACTCGCTCATCCGGTACTGAGCGCCGTCCGATCGCGCGCGTACAACGCGAGCATGGGTCGCAACCAGGGTTCCCTCCCGCCAGGGATCGCCGACTGCGCAGCGGGAGTCGATGCCCGTTCCATGAGTGCCGCCGTACTCACCAAGGTCGCCCCTGCCGCTTCCTCGAAGCGAATCCTCGCGGACGTCAGCGCGCTCTCCGGGAAAGAGGGGCCCAGACAACCAGCGCTCGATCGCCTCGAAGCTGCGATCGGTCGCGACTTCGCCGATCGGCTCGTCGCCGCGCTGAGCGACAAGTCGGGCGAAGCTCGGCGCTGAGCGCAACGCTCGGCTGATCACCCGGGGCCGACTCGAGCCGCCTCCGCGGCGAATACTGGCCGGCCCGCGAACGGCGAGCTAGCGCGCCGCGTCCCCGCCGCGCGTGCGCACGAAGACGAAGATCGCGCAGGCCGCGACGAGGGAGAGCACAAGGGCGATACCACCCGAGATGTCGATCGCGAGCGCTCCGAGCCACATGAAGAGGAAGAAGACCACGGCCCACGTGAACGCCTGGACACCCTGGTCGATGCTCGGAACACGGAGGTGCATTCGCGGCCGATCCTACACCGGACCAAAAAATTCACCGAGCCGGTGGCGCTTTCGTCCACTCGACCCGCTGACCGTCCGCTTCCGCGTAGAGCCTGCGAGCTGAGCTTCGACCTAATCGCGCTCCGTGCTCGGTGCATCGGGGAAGCTATGGGACACGTCCGCAGAGGTCAAGCAGGCCCTTCACCGGATTGCCGCAATTTGCGTTCGATTTCTCTCGGGCCGCGCCGGCGGCGGCGTACGTAGGATCCTGCCGTGCGCCGGTCGGTCGTCTTCGTCGTCGCGGCAGCGGCGCTCGGTCTCGCCGTCGTCCTGACGATCGCGGAAGTGGGGGACGACCCCGATGCCCTCACCAACGGCCAGGCGCTCGTGCTGGGCGTCGTGCAAGGGCTCACCGAGCTCCTTCCCATCTCATCCTCTGGCCACCTCATCCTCGTGCCCTGGGCCGCCGAGTGGACGTACCTCGAGCAGAACGACCGCTTCAACCAGACGTTCGACGTGGCGCTCCACTTGGGAACGCTGGTCGCCGTCGTCGCGTACTTCTGGGGCGACATCATCCGTCTGATCCGAGCGTTCTTCGGTTCCCTCAGGCGGCGAAAGATCGACTCTGCCGACGAGCGCATCGCGTGGTTCGTCCTCGTCGCGACTATTCCAGCGGGTGTCGTCGGCTTGCTCGGAGCGGACGTGATCGCCGACAACCTCGGCGAGCCATGGCAGATCCTCATCCTGCTGGCTGCCGGCGCGGTTCTTCTCTACTGGGCCGACCGCTCACCGCAGACGAAGTCGATGGGCGACCTCGGCCTCCGTGCGGCGATCGTCATGGGCGTCGCCCAGTCACTCGCGCTCGCGCCGGGCGTCTCGCGATCAGGGATCACGATCACCGCGGGGCGCTTCCTCAAGCTCGATCGCGACAGCGCCGCGCGCTTCTCGTTCCTGCTGCTGATCCCGACGGTGCTCGGAGCGGTGTTGCTCAAGGGCGTGCAGGACGTCCTTCTCGGTGAGCTTCCGAACGGCTGGGAGGGACCGTTCCTGGTCGGCACGCTCGCAGCCCTGGGCAGCGGGCTCCTTGCGATTCAGTGGCTCCTCGACTACGTCCGTGAGCGCACGTATGGCATCTTCGTCATCTACCGACTCGTCGCAGCAGCACTCATCTTGCTCGCGATCGTCGGCGGCGTGCGCGACGCGACCTTCTGACGCCGGAGATCGGCTTGGCGGCGGCTCGCCCTCCGGCCGGACGAGTACCTTCACGTAATGAGTCAGGGACGGTTCTCGCCGCCCCTCGCGCCAGAGGACGATTGGTTCGACGAACCCGAGTGGTTCGCCGAGCCGGACACGCCGTCGTCCGCCGGCGGCGAGGTGCCGCACGAGCCTCGAGCGAGTCACACGGACACCGTGGGTTCGCCCAAGCGACCTGCGGACAAACGACTCATCGCCGTCGCCGTCCTCCTCGTGCTAGCCCTTCTCGTTGGGGGCGTGCTGGCCGCGCGTGCACTCACAGGGCCGGACAGCGCGGGCGAGACCACCAGCACGACAACGCCGACCGCCACGACGGCGCCGACCGCCACGACGCCCACAACGCCTGAACCCGCCGCCCCGACGACCACCACCGACACGACCTCGCAACCCGAGAGCGCGTCCTTGCGCCCCGGAGATGAGGGCGAGCGGGTACGGCAGCTCCAGGAGGAACTCGTCGCGCTCGGATACTCGACAGGAGGCGTCGACGGCAAGTTCGGCCCTGCGACCGAGCAGGCCGTCCGGGACTTCCAGACTTCATCCGGCCTCGTCGTCGACGGCGTCGCGGGCGTCGCGACGCTCGCCGCGCTCTCGTCAGCCACCACGCCGTAGCGCTGGAACCAACCGTCGCGGCGCACGAGAATCGGCGTTATGTCAAGTTGGTACGAGGACGGGCCTTTCAAGCAGCTCCCCGCCCCGCCGCGCTACTCTCCTGTCGAACGCTCGATTCGACCTGAGGGGGTGGGCCATGTTGGCCATGAGCGTGAGGGTCTTCCTGATCCTGATTGCCTGTCTCGCCGTCGCGACCGTCGCGTTTCTGATCGGGACGGCCTGACTCTGTCGGGGGAAATCTCGCCTGACCCCTAGACACGGGGCTCGAGACGCGAGAGATTGTCACCTACCGCACTCGCTCGTCCCCTGCCGCGTGACCCAACTCGACATCGACCACATCCTCCTCATCGAGGAGATCCGCCAGCTTCTCGAAGCCTCCGAGCAGCTCGGGAGCGTCAGCGTGTCCGATCTCGCCGAGATGGCGGAGACCTATGACCTGACCGAGCTCGAGCAGGATGCGCTCTTGCGCGAGCTCGACCGGCGGTCGATCGAGATCGTGGACGCCGCCCCCCACTCCGAGGCTGTCGTCGCGCTCACCGCTCCGGTCGAGACGACGACCGACGCCCTGCAGCTCTTCCTGCGCGAAGCCGGGCGCCACCAACTCTTGACCGCAGCCCAGGAGGTCGAGCTGGCGAAACGGATCGAGCGCGGCGACCTGGATGCCAAAGAGAGGATGATCCAGTCGAACCTGCGACTGGTGGTCTCCATCGCCAAGAACTACCGCAACCAGGGCCTCCCGTTCCTGGATCTCATTCAGGAGGGCACGCTCGGGCTGATTCGCGCCGTCGAGAAATTCGACTGGCGTCGCGGGTTCAAGTTCTCGACGTACGCGACGTGGTGGATCCGTCAGGCGGTCGCTCGCGCGCTCGCGGACAAGGCACGCACGATTCGCATGCCGGTGCACATCGTCGAGCGCCTCCAGAAGATCAACCGGGCCGACCGGCAGCTGTGGACGCAGCTCGGACGCGAGCCGTCCCTCGAAGAGATCGCCGACGAAGCCTCACTCACCGTCCAGCAGGTTCTCGAGGTACGTGCGGCTGCACGTGCGTCCACGAGCCTCGACGCACCGGTGGGCGACGGTGACGACGCGGTCTTCGGCGACTTCGTCGCGGGGGACGAGCCGCTGCCGGAGGAGACCGTCGAGCTCCACCTGCGCAGCGAGGCGCTCCGACATGCGCTCGGGGCCCTACCCCAGCGCGAGCGCGAGGTGGTGGTCATGCGGTACGGCCTCACCGGCGCCGAACCACAGACACTCGAAGAGATCGGCAGACGACTCGGTCTTACCCGAGAGCGGGTGCGTCAGATCGAGCTCGAATCACTCCGCCGGCTTGCGTCGCTTCGCGAGATGCAAGCGGTCGACGTGACCTAGCCCGGCGCGAGCGAGACCCGGCGCCGTGCGCTACGTGCGCAGATAGAGCTCCAAGCCCGGAGCGATGGCGCGTAACTCGCGGAGAGCACGTGCCTCCAGCTGCCTGACCCGCTCTCGCGTGATGCCGAGGTTGACCCCTACCTCTTCCAAGGTACGGGGGCGGACGCCGTCGAGGCCAAAGCGCTCGACCACGACGCGGCGCTGGCGCGGCTGAAGCTGTGCGAGGGCGTCGAGCAACTCGGAGGAGCGTGAGCGCTCCGCTGTCTCCACCTCAGGCTGCTGGGCGTTGATGTCCGGGATCAGATCGGCGACGCTCGAGTCCCCGTCGCCGATCGGCGTCTCGAGGCTGACCGGATCGACCACCAACTCCAGCAGCTCCTGGACGCGCTCGGGCGTGATCTCGATCTCGGCAGCGATCTCCTCCAGCGATGGATCGCGATTCAGCTTCTGGCCGAGGAGCCGCCGAGTCTTCGTGACCTTACGCACCTGATCGGCGACATGCACCGGCAGCCTGATCGTCCGTCCTTGCTCCGCGAGCGCCCGTGAGATCGCCTGCTTGATCCACCACGTGGCGTATGTCGAAAGCTTGAAGCCCATGCGGTAGTCGAACTTCTCGACCGCGCGGATGAGGCCCAGGTTGCCCTCCTGGATCAGGTCGAGCAGCGGCACCTCGGCGCGCGTGTAGTTGCGGGTGATCGACATGACGAGCCGCAGGTTCGACTCGATGAGCTTGCGCTTGGCCTCCTCGTCCCCCTCGTCCTTGCGACGCGCAAGCTCTCGCTCCTGGCCCGGCGTCAGAAGCCGCCCGTCGCCGATCTGGCGCACGTAGAGCTTGAGCGGGTCGTCGGCGGTAGGGCCTGCAAGGCCGGGAAGCTCGCGCGGAGTCGCGACCTCGTCGGCAGCGACAGCGGGCTCCTCGTCCGCAGGGTCGAAGAGATGTTCGGCAGCGTAGCCCTCCACGACGCATGTATCGGCCGCACAGTTGCCCCGCTTGAGGGATGACAGCTCCCGCGAGGGATCGGCGGGCCGGGATCGAAGCCGATGTGCGAACGGTTTCCTCACAAACTGGCCGATATCCGTTGCGTCTATGGAAGAGGCGTCGTCCGAGCACCGAAGGGAGAACGAGTCGTCGTCAGGTCACTCCTGACGCAGACGACAACACATGTGCGGCATCGCTGGTTTCAGCCTCGACCCTGACGCGAGCGTCGATCGGACGCTCGCCACGCAAGCGCTGCTCGCGGGAATCGCCGAGCGTGGTGCAGACGCGGTCGGCTACGCGCACCGTTGCGCCGCGAACACGATCGACGTCAGGAAGCTTCGCGGCGGAGCGAGTGGGCTTCTCGGCGAGTTGTCGGTCCCGCAAGACACACGGCAGGTCCTCATCCACGTTCGCGACTTCACGAAGGGCCACCCCGATATCGAGGTGAACAACCACCCGATCCGGCATGGCTCGGTGGTCGGCATCCACAACGGCATCGTCGTGAACGACGACGCGCTCTTCGCGCGCTACGGCCTCGTACGCGCTGCGCCGCAGATGACGGTCGACTCCGAGGCGATCTTCGCACTCGTGGAGCATCGGGGCCACGAACCTCGAGCCCTGTCGGAGCTTCGCGGCGCGCTGGCGGCGGCCTGGCTGGATGAGCGCGACGCCGGGACGATGTTCCTCGCCCGCGGCCGCCTGCGCCCACTCTGGCTCGGTCGCGGCGCGGGCACCTTGTTCTTCGCGTCGACTCGCCGCGCACTCGCCATCGCCTCCGCCGCGGTGGGTGTGCGGCTCGACCTCGCGCAGGTTCAAGAGGGTCGATTCGTCGAGGTCGTCAACGGACGGGTGGTACGCGAACGCCGCTTCCGCTGTGATCGTTCCTACCGCGAGGACGCGTATCTGCCGCCGGTCCGCGCGCCGCACGAAGCAGTGTCCTGTCTCGAGCGGTTCGCAGCGATCGCGTCAGTCGCCGCTGCGTAAGGAGCCGTCGGGGAGAACGTCCACACCGTCCTCACGCAACCGCTCGCGAACGAGGTACTGGAACGCGGTCCATGCGCCGCGCGGGACGTCGAGCATGCGGTACACCTGCCACTCCGAGAGAAGTGTCGTGTCCGCTTTTCTCGCGTCGGCCCAGTCCGCCATCTTTGGCAGCCGCCCGAGTCCGACCGCCAGTGCGGCGCCCTGCTCGACCGCCCGCTCCAGGCGCTCCTCGCCCCGCAGGACCTCGAACCCCGCCTCGCGGAGGGCATTGCCGAGCGAGCCGAACGTGTGCGCGTAGAGCGACGCCGACGGAAGCGACTTTCGCCGTGCCGCCAGATCGCGCGCAGTCGGCGTACGGCCCAGCTCTGCACCGAGGAGCCGGAGCTGCTCCAGCAGCTCCGCACGGGTGAGAAACCGGCGCGGGAAGAGGCCCGCCGCGCGCTTCGCTGCGTTCCAGGTTCCGAAGTGCTCGATCACGGTCTGGGGATGGACGCGTGCCTGCGGATCCTTCGCGAACTCGCGCATCGTGGGCGATCGCCCCAGCCGCTCGGCGGCGGCGCGCAGCTCCTCGAGGATCTCGTCGTCCGAGTAGCGCCGGCGTAGCCCGGCCCGAAACGCAGCGAGCTCCGCCTCGTCGATGCGCACGGACGTGCGCTTCGGTGAGCGTGATCGCGCCATCTCTGCAAAGAGCTTAGAGCGTTCTAGCGATTCTGCAAGTACTTCAGAGCAGAGTTCGACCTCTCCCCCGCTCGGTACGCTCGCGGCGTGAGCATGCGCCTCGAGCTCGAGACGTCCGCCGCGCGCATGCTCGGCGCGCTCTCGCGCGCGGCCGGGCGCGGTGGCGGTACGACGATCCCCGGGAAGCTGCTCTGGAAGCTCGATCCGGATGCGATCGACGCCCTCGCCGCACGACTGAGCGACGGTGCAGTCATGGTGTCGGCGACCAACGGCAAGACGACGACGACAGGCATGCTGGCCGAGATTCTCGGCGACCGCTCCTTGGCCTGGAACCGCGCCGGAGCGAACCTCATGTCCGGAGTCGCCTCCGCACTCGTCGCGGCCCGTGGCGCGAAGCTCGGCGTCTTCGAGGTGGACGAGGGCGCGCTCCCGGAGGCTCTCGACAGACTTCGTCCCCGCGCGATGCTGCTCGGCAACCTCTTTCGCGATCAGCTCGACCGCTACGGCGAGCTTGAGATCATCGCGGAGCGTTGGCGGTCGGCCGTCGCTGCACTGCCCCCCGCCACCACACTCGTCGTGAACGCCGACGACCCGATCGTCGCCGACCTCGCCGCCGAGCGCGAACTCGTCGTGCGCTTCGGTCTCGACGACCCTCGGCAGGCTCGGGCCGGCCTTCAGCATGCAGCCGACTCGAAGTACTGCGTGCGATGCGGCGCGCCGTACACATTCGCTTCCGCATACGTCGGACACCTGGGCGACTACCACTGCGACGCGTGTGGGCATCGTCGACCCGTGCTCGACGTCGCCGCGCGCCGGATCGAGCTCCGCGGACTGCTTGCGTCACGCTTCCACCTCGTCACCGCGGTAGGCAAAGCCGACATCGAGCTGGCCATGCCAGGCCTGTACAACGTCTACAACGCGACCGCCGCCGCGTCGCTCGCGCTCGCGATCGGCGCCTCGATCGAAGACGTCCGCACAGGCCTCGCCAGGTTCGGCGCCTCGTTCGGACGCTTCGAGCGCGTACCTGTGGGCGGCAGGTCGGTCGTCTTGCTCCTCGTCAAGAACCCCGCTGGCGCGAACGAGGTGGTACGGACACTCGAGACGGGCATACCCCCCGTCCTCGTCGTGGCGCTGAACGACGCGATTGCGGACGGCCAGGACGTCTCGTGGATCTGGGATGTCGACTTCGAGCCGCTGCTCGAGCAGGTCGGGCTCGTCATCGCGTCGGGCGAGCGCGCGGCGGAACTCGGCCTCCGCATGCTCTACGGGGGTCTGTCCGAGGAGCGTCTCGAAGTCGTCCCCTCGCTCGAGCAGGCCCTCGACCGCGGTCTGTCCAAGGTGGAGGCAGGCACCGACCTCATCGTCCTGCCGACCTACACGGCAATGCTGGCTCTGCGCGCGATCCTCGCCAAGCGGGGTGCCGTCCGGCCGTACTGGGAGCCACAGCGGCGATGAGGATCCGAGTGGGACACCTCTACCCGGAGTACCTCAACATCTACGCCGATCGGGGCAACATCGCAGTCCTCACGCGGAGGGCGGCGCTTCGCGGCCACGAGCTCGTAGTGTCGCCGGTCGGCGTCGACGATCGACTCGAGCCTGGCGCACACGACCTCTTGTACATCGGCGGAGGCCAGGATCGTGAGCAAGCGCTCATCGCTCCGGACCTTGCAGAGAAGGGCGACGATCTACGAACCGCGCAGGCACGCGGTGTCGCGCTGCTCGCCGTGTGCGGTGGGTACCAGCTCCTGGGCCGCGGCTATCGCGGCCGCGACGGCTCGTTCATGCCGGGTGCCGGCCTCTTCGCGCACGAGACCGCAGCCGGCGACGTGCGGATGATCGGCGACGTCCTGCTCGAAACCGAACTCGAACCCGGCTGGCGTCGCACCATCGCCGGCTTCGAGAACCACGCCGGACGTACGCTGCTCGACCCGAGCGCGGAGCCGCTCGGGCGCGTCGTGCACGGGTTCGGCAACGACGGCAC
>Ga0075343_1000091_pt1 | contig 16851 bp, 15 predicted proteins | sample RushOxbow_ThreeS_2_FD_120072 | JGI IMG/M metagenome (GOLD analysis project Ga0075343, IMG submission 120072) | Natural and restored wetland microbial communities from the San Francisco Bay, California, USA, that impact long-term carbon... | ecosystem: Environmental > Terrestrial > Soil >...
GTCGTACGTGGTCGTGGAAGACGTGGCAGCGAGCTGGGAGCAGTACGCCCGCATCGCCGATGCCCTCTCGGGCACTGTGCCGCCGGGTCTGATCCTGCACGCGGCCGGGCCGACCGACGAGGGCTTTCGCATCGTCGGCGTGTGGGAGAGCGAGGAGGCGTGGCTCGAGTTCGCCGCGCGCCTCGACTCCCGCGCGGGCTCGGGGGAGCTCGTCCACGTGTTCCGTGCGCTGCGACCTGAGCACGTCATCTACATGCAAGGGGAGGAGGAACGATGAGTTCGAGAAACGGACGCCTGCGGACGAGGATCGTGACCCTGGGGGTCGCTGCGGTCGGCGTCGTCGCGATCGCCGGGACGGCGCTCGCCGGGCACCAGACGAGCGGGGTGAAGAGCTACACCGGCTGTCTCGTCTCGGGAGACGGCGTGTTGATCAAGATCAAGGAAGGAAACGCGCCGAGGTCGGCGTGCACCGGCGGACAGGTGGAGGCGCACTTCTCCGGCGGAGACATCACGGAGATCACCGCGCAGACGGGAGGCGGTCTCGTTGGTGGCGGGGAGAACGGGGCGGTCAGCCTCTCGCTGCGGCGCGACTGCGCAACCGGGGAGGTAGTGAAGTGGAACGGGAGCGCCTGGGCGTGTGCTGCCGACAGCAACTCAACGTACACCGCTGGCACCGGACTCGACCTGAGCGGGAGCGAGTTCAGCGTCGAGGAGAGCTACCGGCTGCCGCAGACGTGCGCGAGCGGCGAGGCGGCAACGCGCAATCCGGCGACTGGGGGAAGCGCCCCCACGTGGGTTTGCGATCAATTCGCTCAATCCGAGCAAGCGTGCTCGAGTGGTCAGTTCGCGACCGGTGTCACTGCGCTCGGCACGCTGAGCTGCGCTGCGCCTGCGAGTTCAGGAGGCATGCAGGCGTTCTCTGCGAGCACCAACGGCGTCGTGCTCGCCGGACGTACGAGCGTTCTATCCAAGACGCTGACTCCTGGGAAGTACGTGATTTTCGCATCGGTGGAGCTCGTGAACAAGGATCTCGACTCGACCTCGTGGGGTTCGTGCGATCTGAGCCACCCGGGCGGGAGCATCTACTCGACGGGAACGCATAGCGTCGACGAGATCGCGGACTACGACTCGCTGTCGCTCACGGGCGCGTTCGAGCACAGCACGGGAGCGGTGCTCCTCGCCTGCACTGAAACGCAGGCGAACGTCGACGTCGAGACGGCGACGCTGGTTGCGATCAAGGTCGACTCGATCGGCTAGATGCGACAGGGTTCGTGCAACAGGGGTCAGGTCCGATCTGTTGCACAGAAGGAGAGCCGCGGTCAGGTCTTGATCGGTGCAGCCAAGCGCGTCATCGAGCAAGACCTGACAGGCGGTGCAACAGGGGGCAGCTCCGATCCGTTGCACGCGAGGAAACGTCAACCCGGCGCTCTCCAGCTGAGGCGAGCGCGACGTTGGAACCGTTCATCAAGCAAGAGGAGGCTCGGCAATGACAAGGATCTTTGCTTCGACGATGGCACTCGCGGCGGCGATCGCGGTTCTGCTCGTCTTCGGCGTGGCGAGTGCGGTCGGCGCTCCTCAGGGGTGCCCACACAACTACGCGGGTACACCCATCGAGACCGACCCGAGCTATGGAGCGATCGACGTGAACGCGGACGGGTTCGTCTGTGTCTACTTCGGAAAGAATCCGCTCCCGAAGCAGAAGGACGAGGTCGTGGACAACAGACTCCCCCGGGAGAAGTAGACCGAGGCCATGCATAGGCGCCACGTCTGAGTGCTGCGCGAGACGGCCGCCCATCGGGTGGTCGTCTCGTTCAGCGGCCGAGCAGGCCGAATGTCAGACGGCGGCGACGAGCGCGGCGGCGACGCTCATCTGCCTCCAGCGCGCGCAGTCGCTCGGCGACCTTCTCGAATACCGCACGCAACTCCCCGACATCGGCGCGCATCCCAGAGAAGACCTGGGAGAGACGCTCTCGCTCCTCACTGGTCAGCTTCCTCTTCCTCATCGTCGTCCTCCTTCAAGAGCGCCAGGACGTCTTCGAGCTTGGCCTCTATGCGCATCAGGATACGGATCAGATCGTTCAGCGTCTCGGCGTCGAGCACAGGATCCGGTCGTCGCCACCACACGAAGCAACCGTGCGGACGTGCACCGCCAGCCGCAAGATGGCCGTCTCGGACTACGCCGTCGCAGACGCGGCCACTTCGGCTCTCTCGAACACGAGCCCGCCGTCTTGTGTATCCACCCGAACGGTGTCACCTGCTTCGAACCGCCCCTCGAGGAGCTCGAGCGCGAGCGGGTTCTCGACGAGCCGCTGGATCGCGCGCTTCAGCGGCCGTGCGCCGTAGGCCGGATCCCAGCCCTCCTCGGCGAGCAGCTCCTTCGCCTCGTCCGTCACCTCGAGCGAGAGCTGCCGCTCCGCCAACCGCTCGCGCAGCCGCGCCAGCTGCAGCTCCACGATCTCCGCGAGCTGCTCTCGCGTGAGTGCCTCGAACGAGACGACCTCGTCCACACGATTGAGGAACTCCGGCCTGAAGCGGTCGCGCAGCTCGTTCGTCGAGCGGATGTTCGAGGTCATGATGATCACGGTGTTGCGGAAGTCGACCGTGCGGCCCTGGCCGTCCGTCAGGCGCCCGTCGTCGAGCAGCTGCAAGAGGACGTCGAAGACCTCGGCGTGCGCCTTCTCGATCTCGTCGAGAAGCACGACGGTGTACGGCCGACGGCGCACGGCTTCGGTGAGCTGCCCGCCCTCCTCGTAGCCGACGTAGCCCGGCGGCGCACCGACGAGCCGCGCGACCGTGTGGCGTTCCTGATACTCGGACATGTCGAGCCGCACCATCGCGCGCTCGTCGTCGAACATGAACTCGGCAAGGGCGCGGGCGAGCTCGGTCTTCCCCACGCCGGTCGGGCCGAGGAAGATGAACGAGCCGATCGGCCGGTCCGGGTCCTGAAGGCCCGATCGCGCTCGTCGCAGCGCATTCGCGACCGCCTCGACGGCTTGATCCTGGCCGACGACGCGCTGGTGCAGCCGCTCCTCCATGTGGATGAGCTTCTCGACCTCGCCCTCCAGAAGGCGCGAGACCGGAATTCCCGTCCAGGTCGAGACGACGGCGGCGATGTCGTCTTCGTCGACCTCCTCTTTCACCATCGGCTCCTCGGAGCGTTCCTCGCGCTCGCTCAGCTCCTTCTCGAGCTCCGGGAGGACTCCGTACTGAATCTCGGCGACCCGCGCGAGGTTCCCGGCGCGCTCCTCGCGCTCGGCCTCCATGCGCAGCTCGTCGATCTGGCGCTTGATATCGGCGACGCGCTGGAGCGACTCCTTCTCACGTGACCAGCGCGCGGCGAGCTCGTCGCGCACCGACTGCGCCTCGGCGAGCTCGCGCTCGACCGGCTCGCGCACGCTCTCCGCCTCGTTGGCCATCGCCGCGAGCTCGATCTCGAGCTGGCGCACTCGCCGGTCGGCCTCGTCGAGCTCGACAGGCGAGGAGTCGATCTCCATTCGCAGTCGGGAAGCGGCCTCGTCTACCAGGTCGATCGCCTTGTCCGGAAGGAAGCGATCGGTGATGTAGCGGTCGGAGAGCACGGCAGCGCCGACAAGTGCCGAGTCGCGGATCTCGACGCCGTGGTGCGCCTCGTAGCGCTCCTTCAGGCCGCGGAGGATCGCGATGGTGTCCGCGACCGACGGCTGCCCGACGAAGATCGGCTGGAACCGCCGCTCGAGGGCGGCGTCCTTCTCGATGTGCTTGCGGTACTCGTCGAGCGTCGTCGCGCCGACCGCGCGCAGCTCGCCGCGCGCGAGCATCGGCTTGAGGAGGTTTGCCGCGTCGACGGCACCCTCCGCGGCGCCCGCGCCGACGATCGTGTGCAGCTCGTCGATGAAAAGGACGATCTCGCCGGCGGCGTTCTCGATCTCGGCGAGCACGGCCTTCAGCCGCTCCTCGAACTCTCCGCGGTACTTCGCCCCGGCGAGGAGCGCGCCGACGTCGAGGGCCCACACCCGCTTGCCCTTGAGGCCCTCGGGGACGTCGCCCGCGACTATGCGCTGGGCGAGGCCTTCGGCGATCGCCGTCTTCCCAACACCAGGTTCGCCGATGAGAACCGGATTGTTCTTCGTCCGCCGCGAGAGCACCTGCATGACGCGGCGGATCTCCTCGTCGCGGCCGATGACCGGATCGAGCTTCCCCGACTCGGCGAGCGAGGTCAGGTCGCGGCCGTACTTCTCGAGCGCCTGGTACGAGCCCTCGGGATCCTGCGAGGTGACCTTCTGGCCGCCACGCACGCCTTCGAGCGCCTGCAGCAGGTTGTCACGCGGCACGACGTCGAGCGCGAGCAGCAGGTGCTCGACGGAGACGAACTCGTCGCCAAGCTCGCGCATCCGGTCGAACGCAGTGTCTAGGACACTGCTCAGCCGCGCCGACGCCTGCGGCTGGCCACCGCCGGTCACGGTCGGCAGCTGCCCGAGCCGCGCCTCCGCCTCCGCGCGCAGCTGCCCGGCGCCGTACCCGGCGCGGTCGACGAGCGTTCGCGGCAGCTCCTGGTCGAGGAGCGCAAGTGTCAGGTGGTCGGGCGTGAGCTCGGGATTGCCGGCGCGGCGGGCGAGCTCCTGTGCTCCCGCGACGGCCTCCTGGCTCTTCAGCGTCAGCTTCTGAAAGTCCATGTTCAGCTCCTCGGGGCCGGGTGCTTCGCCGGCCGGTAAAGAACGACCTCGCGCTTGTACGCGCGGTGCACACTCGCGATCTCCTCGCGAAGCTCGCGCTCCATTCGCTCCATGCGCGCGCGCACGCGATTCAACTCGTCCTGCATCCTGAGCACCTGCTCGACACCGGCGAGGTTGAGACCGAGCTCCGTCGTGAGCCGCTGGATGAGCCGCAACCGCTCGATGTCGACATCCGAGTACAGGCGGGTGCCGCCGGGTGTGCGGCCCGGGCGCACGAGTCCCTTCGCCTCGTACATACGGAGCGTCTGCGGATGCATGCCGACGAGGTCGGCGGCGACGGAGATCATGTAGCGCGGGCGGTCGGGCATGTCAGCTCGCCTCCGCGAAGCGGGCGCGCGGCTCCTCGCGGGACACCTTCTGGTACCCCTCGAGCGCCTCGCGTTCGGCCTTCGTGAGCTTCTTCGGGACGGTGACGTTCACCCGCGCGAGGAGATCGCCGCGCCCGGAGCCCTTCAGGTGCGGCACGCCGCGGCCCTTGACGCGCAGGAGCTTTCCGCTCTCGGTGCCGCCCGGCACCTTCAGCGAGACCGGTCCCTCGGGCGTCGGGATCTCGACCGACGCACCGAGCGCCGCCTCCGCATACGTCACGGGAACCTCGAGCACGAGGTCCGAGCCGCGTCGCTCGTAGATGGGAGACGCCGCGACGTCCACGACGACGAAGAGGTCGCCCGCGGGGCCGGCGTTGTGTCCCGCCTCGCCCTTGCCCTTGAGCCGAACCCGCGTGCCGCCCTTCGCGCCGGCGGGGATCTTCACCGCGTACCGCTTCGTCACCCGCTCGCGCCCGGCACCGCGGCAGTGCTTGCACGGCTTCTCGACGATCGTGCCGTTCCCTCGGCAGCGCGGGCACGGCTGCGAGAAGGCGAAGAGCCCCTGCGAGTCGGAGACCACCCCGCGCCCGGCGCACTGCGGACACGTCACCGGCGCCGTCCCGGGTTCGGCTCCGGTTCCGTGACAGACCGTGCACGCCGTCTCGACCTCGACAGGCACCCGAACCTGAACGCCCTTCAGCGAATCCTCGAACGAGATGCGCACGTGCGTCTCGAGGTCGTTCCCCCGGATCGGCTGGCGGCTCTGGGCGCGACGGCCGCCGCCGCCGAACATCCCGCCCAGCAGATCGCCGAGGTTGGAGAGGTCGAACTCCTCGAAGCGCATGCCGCCCGCGTCGGCGCCGCCGCCTGGGAACCCGCCCGCACCCGCCGCGCCGAACGTGTCGTAGGCCTTGCGCTTCTCGGCGTCCGAGAGCAGGTCGTACGCGGCCTGAACTTCCTTGAAGCGCTCCTCCGCGGCGGCGTCGCCCGGATTGCGGTCCGGGTGGCTGTCCCGCGCGAGGCGGCGGTACGCCTTCTTGATGTCGTCGTCCGACGCGTTCTTCGCGACTTCGAGCACCTCGTAGGGATTCCGCGTCATTCCGCGACGATCACCCTGGCGGGCCGGACGACCTTGTCGCCGACCCGGTAGCCGCGCTGGACGACTCCGAGCACCGACCCAGCCTCGACGTCTCCGCCGGGCTGCGTGAGCAGCGCCTCGTGGACGTGCGGGTCGAAGACGCCATCGGTCTCGATCTCGACGAGACCTTCCTTCTGCAATGCGTTGCGCAGCGATTGCTCGACGAGCTTCACGCCCTCGACGAGCTTCGCCTCCTCGTGCTGCTCGGCCGCCTCGAGCGCACGCTCGAGGTCGTCGAGCACGGGCAAGAGCTCGCGCACCAGTCGTTCGTGCGCGTGCACGACGAGCCGCTCCTGGTCGCGGATCGCTCGCTTGCGGTAGTTGTCGAAGTCCGCCTGCACGCGTTGCGCGAGCGCGAGGTACTCGTCACGCTCGGCTGCCAGCGTGGCCAGAGGATCGGGAGCCGGGCGCTCTTCGGCCTCCGGCTCCCCGATCTGCTCCTCGATGAGCTCCTCGCTCACGACTTCGCCGCTTCCTCTTCGTCGATGACCTCGAAGTCGGCGTCCTCGACGACCTCGTCGTCGGGCGCGGAGCCACCGTTGCCGGACGGCTGCGCGCTTGCAGCGGACTGCGCCTGCGCGTAGATCGCATCGGCGAGACCCCGCGTCGCCTCCTCGAGGGCGCTCGTCTTCGCCTGGATGTCGGCGAGATCTGCACCTTCCACGGCCTGCCGAAGCTCCATTATCCGACCGTCGATCGTCGAAGCGTCCCCTTCGGGGAGCTTGTCGCGATGCTCCGCGAGCGTGCGCTCGGTCTGATACGCGAGCTGCTCGGCCGCATTTCTTGCGTCCGCGAGCTCGCGCAGCTTGTGCGCCTCGCCCGCGTGGGCCTCTGCGTCGGAGATCATCCGGTCGACCTCGTCCTCGGAGAGCCCCGAGCCGCCTTCGATGCGGATCTGCTGCTCGTTCCCCGTGCCGAGATCCTTCGCCGAGACGTTGATGATCCCGTTCGCGTCGATGTCGAAGGAGACCTCGACCTGCGGCATCCCGCGCATCGCCGGCGGGATCCCGACGAGCTGGAACTTACCGAGCGTCTTGTTGAACGAGACCATCTCCGACTCGCCCTGTGCGACGTGGATCTCGACCGACGGCTGGTTGTCCTCAGCCGTCGTGAACGTCTCCGACTTGCGGGTCGGGATCGTCGTGTTGCGCTCGATGAGCTTCGTGAACACCCCGCCCTTCGTCTCGATGCCGAGCGACAGCGGCGTGACGTCGAGCAGGAGGACGTCCTTCACGTCGCCCTGGAGGACGCCAGCCTGAATGGCGGCGCCGACGGCGACGACCTCGTCCGGGTTCACGCCCTTGTGCGGATCCTTGCCGATGAGCTCCTTGACCTTTGCCTGCACAGCCGGCATGCGCGTCATGCCGCCGACGAGGACGACGTGGTCGATCGCCGAAGCGTCGAGCCCAGCGTCCGCCAGCGCCTGCCTCGTGGGTGCGACCGTGCGCTCGAGGAGTGCGTGCGTCAGCTCGTCGAGCTTCGCGCGCGTGAGCTGCAGGTCGAGGTGCTTCGGGCCCTCAGGCGTCGCCGTGATGAAGGGCAGGTTGATCTGCGTCGTCATCGTCGAGGAGAGCTCGACCTTCGCCTTCTCGCCCGCCTCGTAGAGGCGCTGCAGCGCCATCGGGTCGGCACCGAGGTCGATGCCCTGGTCGCGCTTGAACTCCGCGATCATCCAGTCGACGATCGCCTTGTCGAAGTTGTCGCCACCGAGGTGGTTGTCACCGTTCGTCGACTTCACCTCGAAGACGCGGCCACCCGAGCCGTCGTCGCCGAGCTCGAGCACCGAGACGTCGAACGTCCCGCCGCCGAGGTCGAAGACGAGGATGGACTGGTCGGGGCCGCCGTCCTTGTCGAGGCCGTAGGCGAGCGCGGCCGCGGTCGGCTCGTTGATGATGCGCACGACGTTGAGCCCGGCGATCTTGCCGGCGTCCTTCGTCGCCTCGCGCTGCGCGTTGTTGAAGTACGCGGGGACGGTGACGACCGCATCCGTGACCGACTCTCCGAGGTACGCCTCGGCGTCGGCCTTCAGCTTCTGGAGGATCATCGCCGAGATCTCGGGCGGCGCGAACTCGGTGCCTTCCGCCGTCACCCGCGCGTCGTCGTTCTGGCCCTTGACGACCGCGTACGGGACGATCGTCATCTCCTCGGTCACCTCGTCGTGCTTGCGGCCCATGAACCGCTTGATCGAGAAGATCGTGTTCTGGGGGTTCGTCACCTGCTGGCGCTTCGCGGGCGCGCCGACGAGCCGCTGGCCGTCCCGCCCGAACGCGACGACCGACGGGGTCGTCCGTCCACCTTCCGCATTCGGGATGACGGTGGGCTCAGAACCCTCGAGGACGGCCATGCACGAGTTCGTCGTCCCGAGGTCGATGCCGATGGTCTTCGCCATGTGGTGTCTCCTATTCAGTCGTCGTAGTGCGAAAACTTGAGTCGCACCGTAGCAGATCGCTCGTGGGAGGAGTCCGCGACTGACGCGAAGAAAGGTGCAGTTGCGTGCTGTTCCTCTCGGACAAGAGCCTGGTGCGGATCAACCGCGCGGTCCAGTCCGGCCGCATCATCCCCTACTTCGCCCTCTTCATCTTGGTGGTCACGGTGGCCGCCGCGCTCATTGTGTGGATCTTCGCCAAGGGTGAGTTCGACTCGTTCGGGACGTCGCTCTGGTGGGCAGCGCAGACCGTCACCACGGTCGGCTACGGCGACGTGATCCCGCAGACCGCCTTCTCGAAGGTCGTCGCGGTCGTCGTGATGCTGTTCGGCGTCGCGATCGTCTCGCTCATGACGGCGCTCGTGACGTCGTCCGTCGTGACGTGGTCACAGAGCCGCTTGGCGGAAGAGGGCGTTGACGAGCATGACGTGCACCTCGCGACGCTCCGAAGGATCGAGAAGCGCCTGGAAGCTCTCGAGCAGCACCTCGCTCAGCGATAGACCCCGATCAGGATCCCTCCCGCAACGACGAGCGCCGCGCCGACGAAGAGACGTGCGCCGACGAGCTCGGACTTGCGCAGCAGAAGCCAGGACAGCGTGACGCCCCACAGCGACTCGGTCGCGACGATCGGGGAGACGACCGAGACGCGCCCCCGGTAGAAGGCCTCGAAGAGGAGCACGTACGACAGGCCGTAGAAGAGACCGGCGGGGAGAAACGCCCGAGCGTCGGCGAGCCGGATCCGGTCGCGGCGGACGAGTGTGAAGGCGAGAGTCACGGCCGACGCGGTCCCCATCGTCACGAACGCAGCGACCGCGGGCTCGGCGGCGCTTGCCTCGGTGCCCAGCCACCGGATGAGGCTGTCGCGCGTCGCGAACCCGATCGTGCAGCCGAGCGCGTAGACGATGCCGATGCGCTTGAAGTGCTCCGGCCGCGAGCGCTCGCTCGCGAGGAGGATGCCGCCCGCGACGATGCAACCCGCGCCGGCGACGAGACCTGCGACGAGCGGCTCGTCGAGAAACACGAGCGCGATCGCCACCGCGAAGAGCGGCGCCGTCCCGACCGTGACCGACGAGCGGGAAGCGCCGGCATCGCGCACCGCGAAGGTGAAGAGGATCTGCGCGATACCCGGTGCGATCAGTCCTGCGAGCACGAACGGCCACGCGCTCGCGAGATCGAGATCCTGCCGGGCGATCGCAACCGCCCCGGTGACGAGGCAGGCGGGGACGATCGTGTAGAACGAGCCGGCCACCGGAGAGACGCCGCCGGCAAGCGCAATCCGTACGAACACCGTCATTGCGCCGAAGCAGAACGCCGAGAGCGCCGCGAGCAGAATCGCCGTCACGGGGCCGCTCCGCGGAGGGAGAGCCGGCGAAGCGTTGCCGAAGCCGCGGGCTCGGCGACGAGGAGGCCGGCCATCATCACGGCGCACCCCACCCAGCCGATCCACCCGAGGACCTCGCCCGCGAGGAAAACGCCTGCCAGCGCCGCGAACGGCGCCTCGAGCGTGAAGACGAGCGCCGCGCGCGCCGCCGTCGTCCGGGCCTGCACCCAGGTCGCGATGAGGTAGCCGAGTGCGCCCGCGAAGATCCCGGTGACCAGCAGCGCACCCCAGACGGTCGCGCCCCGCGGCACCTCGAGCTGGCCGAGGGCCAGCGCGATGATCGTGAAGCCGACGAACGACGTGGCCATCTGCAGGAAGGTGAGCGCGCGCGGGTCGTAGCGCGGCGCGAATCGCTCCATCGCGGTGATCTGGAACGCCTGGAAGACGGCGTTGCCGAGGACGAGCAGGTTCCCCAGCGTCGATCCGCCCGGCACGCCGTTCAGGAGCAGCAGCCCGGCGACGGCCAGCCCGACGCCGATCCAGAGGGCGCGCGGCACCGGTGTCCCGAAGAGGACGAGCGCGAGGATCGGCGTGAAGACGACGTAGAGCCCCGTGATGAAGCCCGTGCTGGCGACGGTCGTGAGCTCGAGTCCGGCGGTCTGCAGCCCATACGCAGTCGCGAGCAGCACACCGACGCCGATCCCTGCCGCGTAGCCCGAGCGTGGGAGCGTCCGCAGCGACCGAAAGGCGAACGGCCCGAGCACGACCGTCGAGATGGCGAACCGAACGGCGAGGAACGCGAAGAGCGGGTACAGCGCGATCGCGTCCTGCACCTGGACGAACGTGACGCCCCAGATCGCGGTGACGCCGACGAGCGCGAGAATCGGGCCATGCCGGCTCACCGGCGGGATTCTCTACCCTGACTCCCGATGACCGTGACCGACACCACTCTGGACACCCTGGGCCGGCCGGTGCGCGACCTGCGGATCTCGGTGACCGATCGCTGCAACTTCCGCTGTGTGTACTGCATGCCGAAGGAGGTCTTCGGCCACGACTACCGGTTCCTGCCGCGACGCCAGCTCCTCACCTTCGAGGAGATCGAGCGAGTCGCACGCGTGTTCGTCGGACTCGGCGTACAGAAGCTGCGGATCACGGGCGGCGAGCCGCTCCTCCGACGCGACCTCGACCAGCTGATAGCGCGTCTCGCGGGTATCAGCGAGGGACTCGACGTCACGCTCACGACGAACGCCGCCCTACTGGCTCAGAAGGCCCAGGCACTCGCCGACGCCGGGCTGTCGCGCATCACAGTGAGCCTCGACTCGCTCGACGACGAGGTGTTCCGGACGATGAACGACGTCGACTTCCCGGTCGCGCGCGTGTTGGGCGGGATCGACGCTGCCGCCGACGCCGGGCTCGCCGTGAAGGTCAACGTCGTCGTCAAGCGTGGACTCAACGAAGGCTCGATCCTCGACATCGCCCGCCGGTTCCGGGGCACCGGGCACACGGTGCGCTTCATCGAGTTCATGGACGTCGGCGCGACGAACGGCTGGCGGACGGACGATGTCGTGCCGGCTGCCGAGATCGTCTCGACGATCGGCGCAGAGTTCCCGCTCGAGCCCGTCGACGCCGCCTACCGGGGCGAGGTGGCCGAGCGCTATCGGTACCTCGACGGCGCCGGTGAGATCGGCGTCATCGCCTCGGTTACCCAGCCGTTCTGCGGCGACTGCACGCGTGCGCGGATCTCGGCCGACGGCAAGCTCTACACGTGCCTCTTCGCAGTGCGCGGTCACGATCTGCGGGCTCTCCTCCGCTCTGACGCGGAAGCAGATCTCGAGGAGACGATCCGAGCCGTGTGGGCGCGTCGCGCCGACCGCTACTCAGAGATCCGCACCGCCGACACCTCGGCCCTGCGCAAGGTCGAGATGTCGTACATCGGCGGCTGATCTACGCCGTCGGTTCCGTCGCTGCGGCGACGGCGATCGGCCGCTGCCTCGCGAAGAGCCCGCGCCCGGGCTCGAGGCTCGCTCCTCCCGAGCGGAGAATCACGGCGACCGACACGAGCACCGCAGCGCCCGCCACGAGCATCTGTCCTGTGACGTCCTCGCCGAGGATGAGCCACCCGAGCGCGACCGCGACGATCGGATTCACGTACGCGTAGGTCGAGACGAGCGAGATCGGCGCCGCCCTCAGGAGCCACACGTACGCCGTGAACCCGATGAAGCTCCCCGCCACGATGAGGTACGCGAGGCCGAGAACCGCGCTCGTCGTCCACACCGCCTCGCCGATCTCACCCGATACGAGCGAGTAGCAGGCGAGCAGGATCCCGCCACACAGCGACGCGAGGCCGGCCGAGACGAGCGGTCGCTGGGGGAGCGGCGCGCCACGCGAATACAGTGAGCCGACGGCCCAGCACATCGCGCTGAGGACGATCACGAGCGCACCGAGCCGATCAACCGACCCGTCGCCGAACGGGTCGAAGAGGAACGCGAGTCCGGCGAAGCCGAAAGCGATCCCGATGTACGCACCGGTCGCGAGGCGCTTGCCGAAAGCGACGCGATCGAAGAGCGCCATCCAGATGGGGATCGTCCCGACGAGTAGGGCGGCGACCCCTGCCGGGACCGTCTGCTGCGACCACGCGAGCGCGCCGTGGCCGGTGACGAACAGCAGGCCTCCGAAGACGAACGCGGCACCGATCTGCCTGCGCCCGATCCGGTCACCCGCCCGGTCGCCGCGCGGAAGCGCAAAAAGGAGCAGCGCCGTCCCGGCGACGAGATGCCGGACGGACATCGAGAGGAAGGGCGGCAGGTCGCGGATGACGATCGCAAGCGCGATGAACGTCGATCCCCAGACGAGGTACACCGTCACCAGGGCGAGCCAGACCTTGACGCCGTACCGCGAAGCCATCACGCCATCGTGCCTCCCGAAGACGATCAGCTCAAGCAGACAGAAGCCGTGGATCGATCAGCTCGACTGATCCGGCGACCGGTGCGGGAAGGCCGCACGCCGGTCAGCGCGCGCCCGGATGGCCGCGGCTGCCCGCCGCGCAAGGCTTGAGACCGTGGAGCGAAGAGTCATGATCGACGGCAACGAGGCGGCCGCCTGGGTCGCCTACCGCGCAAGCGAAGTCATCGCCATCTATCCGATCACGCCCGCGACATCCATGGGCGAACTCGCCGACGTGTGGTCCTCACGTGGTATGCCGAACGCCTGGGGAGTGACGCCACAGGTCGTCGAGATGCAGAGCGAAGGGGGCGCAGCCGGTGCAGTGCACGGCGCACTTCAGGCCGGAGCGCTCGCGACGACGTTCACCTCGTCGCAGGGTCTGCTCCTCATGCTCCCGAACATGTTCAAGATCGCCGGCGAGCTCACGCCGGCCGTGTTCCACGTCGCTGCCCGCACGGTCGCGACGCACGCGCTCTCGATCTTCGGCGACCACTCCGACGTCATGACCGCGCGCCCCACAGGCTTCGCCCTCCTCTGCTCGTCCTCCGTGCAGGAGGCGCAGGACATGGCGCTGGTCGCGCACGCCGCGACCCTTCGAGCGCGCGTTCCGTTCCTCCACTTTTTCGACGGCTTCCGAACCTCGCACGAGATGAACACGATTGACCGGTTGAGCGAGAACGACGTGCGGGCGCTCCTCGATGACGAGCTGATCGCCGCCCACCGCGCGCGATCCTTGTCTCCCGATCGACCGGTGCTGCGCGGGAGCGCGCAGAACCCGGACGTCTTCTTCCAGGCGCGCGAGGCTGCCAACCGCTTCTACGCGGCCGTGCCCGAGATCGTCCAGCAGGAGATGACGAGGCTCGGCGAGCGCACGGGGCGTCGCTATCGACTCTTCGATTACATCGGGGATCCCGAGGCGGAGCGCGTCCTCGTGCTGATGGGATCCGGCGCCGGCGCAGCGGAGGAGGCGGTCGAGCGCCTCTGCACGAACGGCCAGCGGGTCGGGCTCGTAAAGGTGCGGCTGTACCGACCGTTCGACGCCGCCGCCTTCGTCGCCGTGTTGCCGGACACGGTGCGCGCAATCGCGGTTCTCGACCGAACCAAGGACCCCGCCGCGCCCGCCGAACCGCTCTTCCAGGATGTCGTGACCGCTCTCGTCGAGCACTCCGACGACCTGCCGCGCGTGATCGGCGGTCGCTACGGCCTCTCATCGAAGGAGTTCACGCCCGCAATGGCCGCGGCTGCACTCGCCGAGCTCGAACAGCCGAGCCCGAGGCGCCGGTTCACCGTCGGGATCACGGACGACGTGACGGATCTCTCGCTCGACGTCGACCCAGAGTTCCGCACGGAGCCCGGCGACGTCGTCCGCGCACTCTTCTACGGCCTCGGCGCCGACGGCACGGTCGGAGCCAACCGCAACTCGATCAAGATCATCGGAGAGAGGACGGAGCTCCACGCGCAGGGCTACTTCGTGCTCGACTCGAAGAAGGCCGGGTCGATGACGGTCTCGCACCTGCGCTTCGGTCCGCGGCCTATCCGATCGACGTACCTCGTGCAACAGGCGGACTTCGTCGCGTGCCACCAGTTCGGGTTCCTCGACCGCATCGACGTGCTCGGTATCGCGCGCCACGGTGCGACGTTCCTTCTCAATGCGCCGTTCGCTGCCGACGAGGTCTGGGAGCACCTTCCGCCACGCGTCCAGGGCGAGATCCTCGCGAAGGAACTCCGCCTGTGGGTCGTCGACGCGACGCGCGTCGCGTCCGAAGCTGGCCTCGGCAAGCGCGTGAACACCGTGCTCCAGACATGCTTCTTCGCTCTCGTGGACGTGCTGCCGGCCGAACAGGCAACCGCGGCGATCAAGGACGCGATCCGCGCGACATATGCGAAGCGCGGTGAGGCCGTTCTCGAGCGCAACTTCGCGGCCGTCGACCGCGCGCTCGAGGGTCTGGCCGAGGTCGAGATCCCCGCGCTCGTCACAACCCTGTCGGAGCGCCCCGCGCGCGTCGCCGTCGGCGATTTCGTCCGCGACGTCACTCTGCCGCTGATCGCAGGTCGCGGCGGCGAGCTCCCCGTCAGCATGCTTCCCCCGGACGGCACGTTCCCGACGGGAACCGCCCGCTTCGAGAAGCGCTCGATCGCACAGGAGATCCCCATCTGGGATCCCTCCATCTGCATCGACTGCGCCAAGTGTGCGCTCGTGTGCCCGCACGCCGCGATCCGTATGAAGGTCTTCGCGCCGGAAGCCCTCGCCACCGCGCCCGACGGGTTCCTCTCGAAGGAATGGAAGGCGCGCGACCTACCCGGGATGCTCATGACGATCCAGGTCGCCCCCGAGGACTGCACCGGTTGCGGAATCTGCGTGGAGACCTGTCCGGCGCACGCGAAGGAGGAAGTGAGGCACAAGTCGATCAACCTCGAGCCGAAGGAAGAACACCTTGAGGTCGAGCGCCAACGCTACGAGTTCTTCCTCACCATCCCCGAGATCGACCGAACTCTGGTCGCGCCCGCGACGATCAAGGGGTCGCAGATGCTGGAGCCGCTGTTCGAGTACTCGGGGGCCTGCGAGGGCTGCGGCGAGACGCCGTACCTCAAGCTGCTCACCCAGCTCTTCGGCGATCGCATGCTCGTCGCGAACGCGACCGGTTGCTCGTCGATCTACGGCGGCAACCTGCCGACGACTCCGTGGTCGCAGAACCTCGACGGTCGCGGTCCGGCCTGGTCGAACTCGCTCTTCGAGGACAACGCCGAGTTCGGACTCGGAATGCGGCTTGCGCTCGACCAGCAGGAGCGGGCCGCGCGCGCACTCGTCCCCGAGGTCGCGCCCGATCTCGCAGACGCGATCCTGGGGGCCGAGCAGTCGAGTGAGGCGGAGGTCGAGTCTCAGCGCGGTCGCGTGGCCGAGCTCCAGACGCGCTGTCGCGCGCTCGGCACGCCCGAGGCCCGGAGCCTGCTGGCGCTCTCCGGGGCGCTTGTTCGCAAGACCGTCTGGATCGTCGGCGGCGACGGCTGGGCCTATGACATCGGCTTCGGCGGCCTCGACCACGTGCTCGCCTCGGGCCGCGACGTCAACCTGCTCGTCCTCGACACCGAGGTCTACTCGAATACCGGCGGGCAGGCTTCCAAAGCCACACCGCGATCGGCCGTCGCCAAGTTCGCCGCGGGTGGCAAGCGCACACGCAAGAAGGACCTCGGGATGATCGCGTCCGCGTACGGCGACGTCTACGTGGCACAGATCGCGATGGGCGCCGACAACGCGCAGACGGTGAAGGCGCTCGCCGAGGCAGACGCGTATCCGGGCCCGTCCCTGGTCATCGCCTATAGCCACTGCATCGCGCACGGCATCGAGATGAAGACGGGGATGGAGCAGCACAAGCGGGCGGTCGACACCGGCTACTGGCCGCTCTACCGGTACGACCCGCGACACGCACAGGCCGGCGAGCATCCGTTCCGGCTCGACTCACGGAAGCCGAAGCTCCCGCTGTCGGAGTTCACGTCGCGCGAGGCGCGGTTCGCGATGCTCGAGCGGGCGCGGCCCTCCGAGGCTGCGGAGCTCGCGGCGCTTGCGCAGCACGATGTCGACGAGCGGTGGCACGTCTACGAGCAGCTCGCGGAGATCGAGCACGAGTCGGCGGAGGAGGAGTCGTGAGGGTCGACCTGTCGACCACGTATCTCGGCCTCCGCCTGCGCAGCCCCATCGTCGCGTCCGCATCTCCGTTGACCGGCGCCCTCGGCTCCCTTCGGGAGCTCGAGGCGGCGGGAGTCGGTGCTGTCGTCCTCCCCTCGCTGTTCGAGGAGCAGATCGAGCACGAGTCGATCGACCTCCACGAGCTACTCGAACATGGGACCCACAGCTTCGGCGAAGCGGAGACCTGGTTCCCCGAGCTCGACGCGTACAACACCGGGCCTGATGCGTATCTCGACCACATCCGCGACGCCAAGCGAGCGCTCTCGGTACCCGTGATCGCGAGCCTCAACGGCGTCTCCGAGGGCGGCTGGCTGCGCTA
>Ga0075343_1000092_pt1 | contig 16832 bp, 18 predicted proteins | sample RushOxbow_ThreeS_2_FD_120072 | JGI IMG/M metagenome (GOLD analysis project Ga0075343, IMG submission 120072) | Natural and restored wetland microbial communities from the San Francisco Bay, California, USA, that impact long-term carbon... | ecosystem: Environmental > Terrestrial > Soil >...
ATCGTCCCCGAAGGGAGGTCGAGCTCGTCGCCGATCGTCTTGTAGCTCTGGTCGCGAGTGAAGAACCGGTCGAGGATGTCTTGGCAGTTGTCGGAGAGGGTCGTGAGCGCCTCGCGGACCTCGAACGCCTCCTCGACTTCGGCCAGGTCGGTGCTCTCATCCTCGCCGAGCACGTCTTCGGCCGGGATCTCGCGTCGTGCCGCGATCGCATCGAGGCAGCGCCGCCGGGTGAGCTGAGCGATCCACGGGCGAAGCGCGGAGTCGTCGCGGAGCGCATCGAGCCGCGTGTAGATCCGTGTGAAGACGTCCTGGAAGACGTCTTCTGCGTCCTCGTCGCTCAGACGGAAGCCGCGCGTCGCGATGGCATAGACGTAGCGCGAGTAGCGCTCGACGAGCTCGTTCCACGCATCGGGCTCACCGGCGCGGCACGCGCGTACGAGCTCTGCGTCCGTGAAGCTCGAGTGTGCGGTCACCGGCGCTCGAGGAGCCGAGCGGCGACGTCTTGCGCGGCTTGCTCGCTCGCGAGAGCGCGGGCGAGGCGCGGGTCGGTGGAACGCACGCCGAGGTTCACACGGACGAGGTGCGCTGCGGCCGCCGCTCCGCCGGCTGCGAGTGCGGCTGCTGCTGCTGCGTCTGCTCGGTAGGTCGCCTCGCCGTGCTCACCTGCGACCGCGGCGAGCGAGGCTGCGTCCGCGCCGAGGGACGCGATCTCGAGCGGGATCGCAGCGGCTGCCTCGAGCTTGCGCTCGAGCGCGAAGCTTCGCTTCGGGTCGATGTCGTCGCCGGCCTCGGCGTCGCGAAGGGCCGCGAGTGCCGACTCCCAGACGTGACCGTCGGTGTGAGCGAGCTCGACTGCGCGCTCGCCGATCGCGTTCGCCTGTGCCGCGATGCCCGCCGCCTCACTCCACGTCACCGAACAGCGGGCGACCATGGAGACGAGGCGAGCTGCGAACGCCACCGTGAGGGCCGCTGCCGACCCGCCGCCGGGCGCAAGCCCGTCCGCCGACAGGCCGTCGAGGAAGTCGCCGAGCCGCAGATCGAGGTACTCGTCAGTTCCCAACGGCGCGAGTCTACGACGGAGGCCCCGCCGTTCCTAGACTCTCTCCGTGCCCCTCTACCTCACCGAGGCCGACGTCGACGGGTTGATAACGCCGGCCGCCGCAGTCGACGCGATCGAAGCCTGCTTCCGGCGCATGGCGGCAGGCGAGGTCGAGATCGCGCCCCGCCGTCGCCTGCGTCTTCGAGAAGGCGCCCTGGCGGACATGGCCGCCGCGGACGGCGGGCTCGGATTGGCCGGTGGCAAGCTGTACGCCGCGACCCCGAATGGGGCGACGTTCGTCGTCTGTCTCTTCGACTCCGAGTCATCCGAGCTCGTCGCGGTGATCGAAGCCGACCGGCTCGGGCAACTGCGCACGGGGGCGGCGAGCGGCGTTGCCGCCCGGCACCTCGCGCGCCGCGACGCGACGACCCTTGGCGTCATCGGCTGCGGGCACCAGGCGGAGACGCAGGTCGCGTGCATCCGCGCCGCTGTGCCTGGCATCGAGCGAGTGGTGGCGTACTGCCGTACGCCCGAGAAGCTCGCCGCGTTCTGCGGGCTCACCGGTGCCGAGCCGGGCGAGAGCCATCGTGACGCGGGGACGCAGCAGATCGTCGCGACCATCACGAACTCGCGGGATCCCGTTCTGCGGGGCGAATGGCTGGTGCCTGGCGCGTTCGTCGCGGCGGCAGGTGCGAACGTCGTCTCGCGGCGCGAGCTCGACAACACGGTCCTGGAGCGCGCGAGCTTCGTCTGCTGCGACCTGCTCGCACAGGCAACGCTCGAGTCGGGCGATCTCGTCGAACCGGTCGAGGCCGGAGTCCTCGACTGGCTCGAGGTGCACGAGCTCCACGAGGTCGTCGGCGGCGAGCTGCCTGGTCGGCAGTCCGACGAGGACATCGTCGTCTTCAAGTCGAACGGGCTCGCGGCGTGGGATGTCGCGCTGGGCGCCGAGGCCGTACGGCTCGCACGCGAGCAGGTTGTCGGCGTGACGCTCTAGCGGCGAGGCAGGCCTCGCCGCCTACGACGAGACCGTGTCCTTCGCTGCCTCGACGACGTCGCCCGAGAACGATTCGATGATCTCGGGGCGGTCGAGCAGCCGGCGCTGCTGTTCGGGGGTCAGCCGGTTCTGGACGTACTTGTCCTCGAGGATCTCGTTCAACGACCGACCGCGGTCGTGCTCGCGGATCACGTAGCGGGCGACATGCTCCTCCGCCGAGCCCCGCGAGAAGAGGAACGAGAACATGTTCTTGAACCCGGACACGAGAAGCGATTGTATCCCTGTTGGATGAGAAGGGCCTCGGGAGAAGGACGTTATGCGGAGCGGACGCTCTTCGGCGTCGACGATGTGGGAGACGAGGAGCGCATCGTGATCTGGATCGAGCGGCGTCCCGGTGCGGTCTGGGCGGTGGGGCGTGCGGTCAATCCTCAGCTCCGCGAGTCCGACGAGCCGCGACCGGAAGACGTCGTCTTCGAGGGGTTCGAGCTCGGCGATGCGCTCGAGCGGGCGAACGAGGCCCTCGAGGACGACGTCCGCGTGCTCGAGGAGGACGGGCGCCCGGCCGAGGCGCGGCCGTTCACGCGCAAGGAGGTGCTCCCGCTGCTGGAGCGCTGGTTCTTCAACCGCTGAGCGGTTCTCGCCCCTGCGCGAGGAGGGCCGGTGCTAGCGTCCCGCCGCCTTGCAGATCCGCGTCGGACACAGCCCGGATCCCGACGATGCGTTCATGTACTGGGCGCTCACCACCGACCTCGTCGACACCCGCGGCCACTCCTTCGAGCAGGTGCTCGGAGACATCCAGACCCTCAACCAGTGGGCGCGTTGCGGGCGACTGGAGGTGACCGCGATCTCGCTGGCCGCGTACCCGTTCGTGCAGCAGGACTACGCGCTTCTCCCGCACGGTGCGAGCATCGGCTCGGGCTACGGCCCGATCGTCGTTGCCCGTGAGCCACTCTCGACGGCCGACCTTCGCGAACGTGAGATCGTCGTACCGGGTGCGATGACGACGGCCTTCCTCGCGCTTCGGCTCGTGGTCGGCGACTTCGACTATCGCGAGGTGCCGTTCGACGAGATCCCCGACGAGGTCGCGTCAGGGCGCGCCGACGTCGGACTTCTCATCCACGAGGGCCAGCTCACCTTCGAGGACTTCGGCCTCACGAAGGCGCTCGACCTCGGCGAGTGGTGGCTCCTGGAGACCGGGCTTCCGCTACCGCTCGGAGTCAATGTCGTGCGGCGGGACCTCGGCGGCGACGTGCTCGGCGATGTCTCGGCGGTGCTCCGCGACGCGATCCAGTGTGGGCTCGATCATCGCGCCGAAGCGCTCGAGTACGCGCTCGAGTTCGGCCGGGGGATCGACGCCGCAGTAGCGGATCGGTTCGTCGCGATGTACGTGAACGAGCTGACGCAGGACTACGGTGACGAGGGGCGCAAGGCCGTGACCGAGCTTCTCCGCCGCGGTGAGGCACTCGGCGCATTCCCCGAGCCGGTCCAGATCGACTTCGTGGCATAGGACGGGAGCGAGGCAGGCCTCGCCCTTACACTGCGGCGATGGCTCGAGCCGTCGTCCTCTCCGGTGTGCGTACGCCGATCGGCCGCTACGGCGGCGCGCTTGCCGGTGTGCGTCCCGACGATCTCGCGGGCATCGCGATCGCTGCTGCGGTCGAGCGCTCCGGCGTCGACGCCGCCACGATCGACGACGTCTTCTTCGGCTGTGCCAACGGGGCGGGCGAGGACAATCGCAACGTCGCGAGGATGGGGGCGTTGCTCGCCGGCCTGCCCGACTCGGTCGCGGGTGTCACTCTCAACCGGCTCTGCGCCTCCGGTCTGTCCGCAGTCGTCTCGGCGTGCCACGCGGTGATCGCCGGCGACGCCGAGGTCGTCGTCGCGGGTGGCGTCGAGTCGATGAGCCGCGCGCCGCTCGTCACGGCGAAGCCTGACGTTGCGTTCCCGCGCGGGGATCGGACGCTCTGGGACACGACGCTCGGCTGGCGCTTCCCGAACCCGCGTCTCGAGGAGCGCTTTCCGCTCGAGTCGATGGGCGAGACGGGCGAGAACGTCGCCGAGCGCTGGAACGTGTCGCGCGAGGATCAGGACGCGTTCGCGCTGCAGTCGCAGGAGCGCTGGCGCGCGGCTCATACAGCGAGCCGATTTGCAGACGAGATCGTCCCGGTCGGCGAGCTGGGCATCGACGAGCATCCGCGCCCCGAGACGAACGCGGCTGCTCTCGAGAAGCTCAAGCCGGCGTTCCGCCAAGGCGGCACCGTCACTGCGGGGAACGCAAGCGGGATCAACGATGGTGCTGCGGCGCTCGTCATCGCCAGCGAAGAGCGGGCGCGAGAGCTGGGAGCCGACCCGCTCGGTGCGTTCGCAGGCTCGGCTGTGGCAGGTGTCGATCCGCGCGTCATGGGCATCGGGCCGGTCCCGGCAGTGCGCAAGCTCCTCGACCGTGCTGGCGTCGCCGCCGACGAGCTCGATCTCGTCGAGCTGAACGAGGCGTTCGCGTCACAGAGCCTCGCCGTCGTCCGTGAGCTCGGCCTCGACATGGAGAAGGTCAACGTCAACGGCGGAGCGATCGCCCTCGGCCATCCCCTCGGGATGAGCGGCGCACGCCTCGTCGTCTCGCTCCTCCACGAGCTGCGCCGCCGCGACGGGCGCTACGGCCTCGCGACGTTGTGCGTCGGCGTCGGCCAGGGCGTCGCGGCGCTGTTCGAGCGAGATCACCGATGACCACCAGGAGCCCGGACTGGCGAGCTCTCTACGGCGCGACGAACCCGGCCCGTTCGAGGGCATTGCGCCCCTCGCCGGACAGGAGTCGCCGGACGAACGCCGCGGCTGCGTCGCGGTTGTCGCTCTCGGCGACGATCGCCGCCTGATACTCGATCGTCGGCTGCGCTGGGTCGGGAAGCTCGAGGACGAGCACATCGTCGCCGAGCGGCACGGCGTCCGTCGTGTAGACGATTCCCGCGTCGGCCTCACCGAGGGCGACCTTCCCGGAGACGCCCTTCACGTCGTCCTCGTTCGATACGACGTTCTCGAGCGCGGCCGATAGCCCGAGTGTTCCCAGCGCATCGCGGGAGTAGTCGCCGACCGGAACGCCCTCGGCGGCGAGCACGAGGCGCGTGCCGCTCCGGATCAGGTCGTCCGGGCTCTCGATCGCGGCGGGGTTGGAGCGGGGAACGATGATCACGAGGCGGTTCGAGGCGAACGTCACGGGCTCCTCGACGAGCTTCTCCTCGAAGAGCTGCTGCGGGTACCTGGAGCTGGCCGCGGCGTAGACGTCGGCGGGTGCCCCCTCCCGGATCTGTGCGGCGAGCTCGTCCGAGCCGGCGAACGAGTACCGGGCCTCGGAGGAGATCCCGGGAAGCACTTCGGCGAGCGACGCGGCGGCGTAGACGTCGACTTGCTCCGCGCGGTCGCTTCCGCCGCAACCCGAGAGTCCGAGGAGTATCAGGGCTATGCCTATGCAATACTTATGCACGATGACTACGACCGTATACCATCTGTGACCGGCCGTGCGACGTACACGGCGAGCGAGGCGGCACGTGCGCTCGGCATCAGCCTCGACACGCTCAGGCGCTGGGACAAGGCGGGGCGGATCCGGACGAGACGCGATGCGGCCAACCGGCGTGTCGTGCCCGCAGCGGAGATCGATCGGCTCCGCCGTCGCACCGACGACGAGCTGAGCGCACGAAACCGGTTCTCGGGCGTCGTCCGACAGGTCGAGGTCGAGGGCTTCCTCGCGCGCGTGGAGATCGACGTGACTGAGCCCGCCCGAGTGGTCGCGATCATCACGCGCGAGGCAGTCGAGGAACTCGGGCTCGAGCCGGGAGTGGCGGCGACCGCGATCGTCAAGTCGACGTCGGTGATGGTCGAGCGGTGAAGCGACGGGCCTTCGACGGCGTTCTCGTCGTCGCGACCATTCTCGGGCTGACGTTCCTCCTCCTGCCGCTCGTGGCCATCTTTCTGCGCGTCCCGGTCGGTGAGTTCCTCGCGCAGCTGCACAGCGACGTCGCGATCGACGCCTTGCTCGTGACGCTCGAGACGAATGCGATCGCGCAGGGGCTGATAGTCCTCGTCGGCACCCCGTGCGCCTATCTCCTCGCGACGCGGCGCTTCCGAGGTCGTGCGCTGGCCATCACGCTCGTCGAGCTCCCCCTGGTGCTTCCGCCCGCCGTCGCCGGGCTCGCACTCCTCGCCGCCTTCGGGCGGCTCGGCCTGCTCGGCGGAACCTTCGACACGTTGGGCGTGACCGTGAGTTTCACGAAGACCGCCGTGATCCTCGCCGTCGCGTATGTCGCGAGCCCGTTCTATGTCCGAGGCGCGATCGCTGCGTTCGAGGCGCTCGACCAGCCTCTCCTCGATGCCTCGCGCACGCTCGGGGCGGGTCCTGGGCGGACGTTCTTCCGCGTCGCACTGCCGCTGGCGTCGCAGGGGCTCGTCGCTGCCGCTGCGCTCTCGGTTGCTCGCGGGCTGGGCGAGTTCGGTGCGACGATCATGTTCGCCGGCTCGTTCCAGGGCGTGACCCAGACCCTGTCCCTCGCCATCTACGCGCAGTTCGACCTCGACTTCGACGTGGCGATCTCGCTCGGAGCCGTGCTCGTCGTCGTGTGCGCGGCGATCCTCCTCACCGTGAAGCTCGTCCCTGCATGGACTCGCTCGAGCTCGACATCCGTCTTCCCCTTCGCTCCTTCGCGCTCGAGCTGACGCTGGCGGTCGGGCGCGAGACGTTCGCGCTCGTCGGTCCGTCGGGGGCGGGGAAGACGTCGGCTCTGCGTGCGGTTGCGGGGCTGGCGCGGCCCGCCTCGGGCAGGATCGTGCTCGGCGGGCGGGTGCTTTTCGACGCTGATCGCGGCGTCGACGTGCCGCCCGAGGAACGCGGCGTGGGCTTCGTCTTCCAGGACTACGCGCTTTTCCCGCACATGACCGTGGAGCAGAACGTCGCCTACGGCGGACGCGCGCGCGCCGGTGAGCTCCTCGAGCGCTTCGGGATTGCGGCGCTGGCCAAGGCGCGACCGGGGCAGCTGTCGGGCGGCGAGCGGCAGCGCGTGGGCCTCGCGCGAGCCCTGGCGCGCGAACCGGGAGTCCTCCTCCTCGACGAGCCGCTGTCCGCGCTCGATCCGCACACACGGGCGGGCCTGCGGATCGAGCTGGGCGAGATCCTCGACGACCTCGACCTGCCCGTGCTTCTCGTCACCCATGACTTTCACGACGCGACCGTGCTCGCCGACCGGGTCGCCGCCCTCGTCGACGGCCTGGTACTCCAGACCGGAACGGCGTCGGAGCTCATCGCCGCGCCGGCGGACGCTTTCGTGGCGAGCTTCACCGGCGCGAACGTGCTCGCCGGACACGCGCGGCGGGCACCGGACGGCCTCACCGAGATCGCACTGGCGGGCGGCGGATTCGTCTACTCCGTCGACGATGCAGAAGGCGAGGTCGAGGTCGCTGTCTACCCGTGGGACGTTTCGATCGCCCGCGAGGCGCCGGACGACTCCGCCCTGAACCACGTCCGCGGCCCCATCACCTCTCTGGTCACCGTGGGCAACCGAGCCCGGGTGCAGGTGGGAGGTCTCGTCGGCGAGGTGACGACGGCGTCCGCCGAGCGCCTCGGTCTTCGCGAGGGCGACGTGGTGACGGTGTCCTTCAAGGCCGCAGCGACGCGTCTGGTCGAGCGGACGACGCCGGCTCGGTAGATTCCGGCCCGTGGCTTCCGCGACCGATCGCGAGTACGGGCTCTTCATCGGTGGGGAGTCGGCGGAGCCGGGGAGCGGGGACGTTCGCGATCTGACGGAGCCGGCCACCGGCGATCCGCTCGGTCGCGCCGCTATGGCGGGCGAGGCCGATGTCGACCGCGCCGTCGACGCGGCAAGAGGGGCGATCGAGGGCGACTGGGGACGCACACCCGGAACGGAGCGTTCACGTCTTCTGCACGCGCTTGCGGACGCCATGCAAGCGAACCGCGCGGAGCTCGCCGAGCTCGAGTCGCGCAACGTCGGCAAGGCGATCTCCTCGGTCAAGGCCGAGCTCTTCCAAGCCGTCGAGAACTTCCGCTACTACGGCTCGGCGATCGCGGCGGTCTCCGGTCGCGCCAACCCGATCGGCGGTTCGCTTCTCTTCTACTCGCTGAAGGAGCCGGTCGGCGTCGCCGCGCAGATCGTCCCCTGGAACTACCCGTTGATGATGGCGACGTGGAAGCTCGCGCCAGCCTTGGCGGCCGGCTGCTCGGTCGTCCTGAAACCCGATCCGCAGACCCCGCTGACGGCGATCCGCCTTGCGGAGCTCGCAACCGAGGTCGGGTTTCCGGCCGGCGCGATCAACGTCGTGCCAGGCGACGGGCCCACCACCGGTGCCTACCTTGTCCGCCATCCCGGCGTCGACAAGGTGGCCTTCACGGGCTCGACGAAGACGGGCGGCGAGATCATGCGGCTGGCTGCCGATCCCGTGAAGCGCGTCACGCTCGAGCTCGGCGGCAAGAGCCCGAACCTCGTCTTCGCCGATGCCGAGCTGACGAGTGCCCTTCCGAGCTCCGCCTGGTCGATCTTCTACGCCGCGGGGCAGAGCTGCGAGGCCCGTTCGCGGATGCTCGTCGAGAAACCGCTGTACGACGAGGCGGTGTCGCAGATGGCCGCCTTCGCCGGCGGGATCAAGGTTGGCGACCCGCTCGATCCGGAGACGCAGATGGGCTCGCTCATCTCGACCGCGCATCGCGACCGCGTGCACGGCTTCGTCGAGCGCGCGACCGACGCGACCGTCGTCGCGGGCGGCGCGGTCCCGGACGGCCCCGGTGCGTTCTATCCGCCGACCGTCGTCGCGACCACCAACGACCAGGAGATCGCGCAAGAGGAGGTCTTCGGCCCGGTCGTGACGATGATCCCATTCGAGGACGAAGCGGAGGCGATCCGGCTCGCCAATGACGTCCGCTACGGGCTCATGGCCACGGTCTGGACGGGCGATCCGGCACGCGGACACCGCATCGCGGCGCGGCTCAAGTCCGGCACCGTGGGGATCAACATGCCGTACACGGCGTTTCCGGGGATCCCGTTCGGCGGCTACAAGCAGTCGGGCTTCGGCCGCGAGCTTGCACTCGACACGCTCGAGCTGTACCTCGAGACGAAGAGCGTGGTCGTCGCGACGGGCGCCCGGCCGATCAACCCGTTCGGGCTGTAGCGCGCTCGCGCTACCGGTGGGCGGTCCTCGCGGCGGGGACGGCCGCGCAGGCGAGCTTCTCGACGATCACGTTCGCCCTGGCGGTGCTCGCGCCGGCACTCCGCGATCAGTACGACCTGAGCCTCACCCAAGTGGGCGTCGTGCTGGCCGCCGAGTGGGTCGGCCTGATGCTCTTCATGCTGCCGTGGGGGTTCGCCGCTGATCGCTACGGGGAGCGGTGGACGCTCGCGGCAGGGCTGACCGGATGTGCCGCCTGTCTCGCTACCGCCGCATTCGCGCCGTCATTCGAGACCCTGGTGGTCTCGCTTCTCCTCGCAGGCGCGTTCGGCGGTGCCGTGCAGTCCGGCAGCGGCCGCGCTGTCACGGGCTGGTTCGCGCGGGACGAACGTGGACTCGCTCTCGGCGTACGCCAGACCGCGGTGCCGGTCGGTGGACTTCTCGCGGCGGTCGCCATCCCGTTGCTGGGTGGGCCGCGCGCGGGTCTTCTCTTCCTCTCACTGCTCGCGCTCACGGGCGCTCTCGTGGGGGCACTCGTCCTCCGCTCGGGTGCGCAGCACGAGCTCGAGACTGCGGATGTCGGGTCGACGCTGCGTGATCGGCGGCTCTGGCGTGTGTGTGCGGCGAGCGGTCTCTACGTCGTTCCCCAGGTCGCGCTCATGGGGTTCGTGGTGCTGTTTCTGCACGACGAGCGCGGCTTCACGACGGCGGAGGCGGCCGCGGTGCTCGCGGTCTCGCAGCTGTTCGCAGCCGCCCTGCGGATCGCCGTCGGCCGCTGGTCCGACGTCCTGGGCTCGCGGGTCTGGCCGCTCCGGCTCATCGGCCTCGCGGTCGCGGCGACGGTGACCGCGGTCGCTGCGGCAGCAACGGCGGATGCGTGGATCCTCGTGCCGACGATCGCTATCGCCACGGCCCTCTCGATGGCCTGGAACGGATTGTCGTTCACGATCGCGGCCGAGATCGGGGGGCGGCGGAGTGGCGCGGCGATCGGGATCCAGCAAACGGCCCTGGCGGCGACAGGCGTCGTCGTGCCGGTCGCGTTCGCGGCCGCGGTCTCGTCGGCGTCTTGGCGGGCTGCGTTCCTCCTCGTCGCCGCGTTCCCGCTCGCCGGCTGGTGGGCGCTGCGACCGCTCGCCGATCACTAGGGTCCGTTTCATGCGCTTCCTCGAGCGGCTCGACGAGCTCTACGCCATCGGCAGCGGACCTGGGGCGAATCGTCCCCATGGCTCGCCCGCCGAGGATGCTGCCCACGAGCTCGCGTCGGACTGGCTCGAACAGGCGGGGCTCGCGGTTGACGTTGACGCGCACGGGAATCTGTTCGGCCGGAGCGGGCGCGACCCGCACGTGTGGGTCGGATCGCATCTCGACACCGTTCCGCACGGCGGTCGCTTCGATGGTGCCCTTGGCGTCGTCGCCGCGATCGAAGCCGTCGAGCGTGCCGGGCTCGGCTCCGTCGTCGCGTTCCGGGGCGAGGAGGTCGGCTGCGTCGGGAGCCGCGCGGTCGTAGCGGCCGGCGGGCCGCTTCCGCGAACGTTCCTCGAGCTGCACGTCGAGCAGGGCCCGGTACTCGCCGAGAAGGACGTTCCGGTCGGCGTCGTAACCGGGATCGTCGGTTACGTACACGGCGAGCTCGTCGTCGGCGGGCGAGCCGGCCACGCAGGGACCACGCCGATGGACGGTCGCTCCGACGCCCTCGTGGCCGCGTCGTTCGAGATCCAGCGCGTGCGCCAGGCGGCTCTCGAGATCCCGGACTCGGTTGCGACCATCGGTCGGCTCGAGGTTGTGCCCGGTGCGGCCAACGTCATCCCGTCCTGCGTCCGGATGGGCCTCGACGTCCGCGCGCCCGACCGCGAGCGGCTCGATGCCCTCGTCGAGGCGATCGGGTTCGAGCCGGCGTATCGCAACGAGCCGGTGGAGTTCGCCGGCGCTGCGCGGGAAGCGCTGCGTGCGGCGGTCGAGGCACGCCGTCTTCCGGTCATCGAGCTGCCGTCGGGCGCCGGGCATGACGCGGGGATCCTCGCGTCGGCCGGTGTCGACGCGGCGATGCTCTTCGTGCGGAGCCTCAACGAGGGGATCAGCCACTCCCCGGACGAGCTCTCCGCGGACGAGGACGTCGCGCTCGCGATCGACGTCCTCGCGGACGCGCTCGTCGCTACGACTCGCTGAACGAGATGTCCTGGGCGCCGTCCCAGAGCATCCGCCGGCCGAGCTCGCGCAGGTTCTCGTTCCCGGACACGATCGTCGCGAAGTGGTTCCCCGCAAGCGGCCCCGCCTTGCTCGCGAACGCCACGTACCCGTAGGCGAGGAGGAGCTCCGTCTCGCTCACGCCACCCGGGTAGAAGATCAGCTCGCCGGGGCTCGGGTAGCTCGTCGCGTTCTCGGGGCCGAGGCCGACGTCGAGGTCGCCCATCGGGATCCAGCCGCCCTCGCCCGACCAGCGGACGTGGATGACCTTCGAGTCGAGCGGGAGCAGCCCGCGGAAAGCGGCGACGGTCTCGGGCGCCGCGTCCTCCTCGAAACGGGCCGAGAAGGAGAAGCCGCCGGCCGTGATCTCGAGCATGGCGGGAGCCTAGAGCCTCGGCGGCACGCGCACGGACGCTTCAGTCGAGCTCACTGGGGTGCGAGCTACTCCGAGCGCGACGTCGCGATCCACGCGGCGAGCAGTTCGCGTTCTTCCTCGGTCATGCCGGTCGAGTTCCCCGGCGGCATCGCACGAGTGAGAACGGCCTGGCGCTCGATGTCGTCGATCCGTGCCTCGATCTCCTCCGGCGTCTCGAGGCGCACGCCCAGCGGCGCGGAGACACCCGAATGGCAGGTCGCGCAGCGTTCGGCGACGATCGGCTGGATCTGCGCGAACGCGACCGGCCCGCGCACGTCGGATTCGGCCTGCTCGGGCTTCAGCCAGAAGGCGAGCGCGACGACGCCGACCGCCGCGACCGCAGGGATCCACCACTCCCGTCGCCCTGTGTGCCAGCGATTGAAGAAGACGCGGATCAGCGCGGTCAAGACCGCGATCGCGACGAACACGACCCACGCCTCGTCCGCGCCGAACACGAACGCGAAGTGCCCGGCGAGCATCGTGAAGAGCACCGGCAGCGTGAGGTAGTTGTTGTGCACCGACCGGTTCTTCGCTTCGAGCAACGGAGCCGCGTCCGGGTCGCGCCCGGCCTCCATCGCGGCGACGAGCCTGCGGTGCGCGGGGATGATCACGAAGAAGACGTTCGCGGCCATGATCGTCCCGAGCATCACGCCGACCTGGAGGTACGCCGCGCGCGGGGAGAACAGCTCGCCCGCGCCCCACGCAGCGAGCGCGACCAGCGCGACGCCGATCACGGCGAGCGCGAGCTGGCTCCGCACCAGGCGGCAGAGAACGTCGTAGACGATCCAGGCGAGCACGATCCCGCCGACGCTGAGTGCGATCGCCTGCCACTCCTCGAGGTCGGCGGCGTCGGCGTCGACGAGGCGTAGGCCGGCGTCGAAGTAGTAGAGGACGACCATCAGCGCGAAGCCCGACAGCCAAGTCGTGTACGCCTCCCACTTGAACCAGTGGAGCGGCTCCGGCATCTCCGCCGGCGCGAGACGGTACTTCTGGGAGTGGTAGAGCCCCCCGCCGTGGACGCCCCAGAACTCGCCCGCGACGCCGGCCTGGGCGTCCTCGTCCCGTTTCGGGGCGCGGAGCGCCAGGTCCAGGCGAACGAAGTAGAACGACGCTCCGATCCACGCGATGCCTGCCACCACGTGGAGCATCCGCAGGAGGACGTCGAGGACGTCTCTCAGGTATGGATCCATCGATCCCTCGCGATCGCGACGAGCTCTCGGCAGCCGGTGTCGAGCTCGTCCTCGGGCGTGTTCTCGATCCGCTCCCGGAGAACATCGAGGATCTCGACCTTGGATCGGCGGTTCACGTAGACGACGAAGCGGAAGCCGAACCTGTCCTCGTAGGCCGCGTTGAGGCGCGCGAGCTCGGTCAACACCTCAGGCTCCGCGTCCGCTCCCTGCTCGACGGCGGAGCGGGCCGAGAGTCGAGAGCGCTGACCGATCGCCGGATGCGCGGCGAGGGCGGCAACCTTGTCCTCGTGACTCAGCGTCGCGAGCACTCCTTCGGCCTGGTCGAGTGGGTGCTCCGTCTCGGCGAGTCGCTCGACGAGACGCGTACGGCCCTCGAAGAGCTCGGCGAGCTCGTCGATGGTCAGCTTCCGCGGTAACTCGCGCACCCGTACGGGGAGACGAGGAGCGGGATGTGGTGATGGCCGTCCTCGAGCTCGACCTCGAGCTCGACTCGGCGGAAGAAGGGCGAGGGCGGCCAGAACATCAGCTCGTACCGGCCGGGCTCGAGGTCGCGCGCGAGCTCGGAGATCCGTCCGTCGCGGTCGGTCTCGCCGGACGCGACGAGGGCGCGCCGCTGGGCGAGCTCCACCCGGACGCCCGCTGCGGGCTTGCCCGTCCCCGTGTCGAGCACGTGCGTCGAGATCGAGGCGCTCATGCGGCGAATCTTCGCGCCTGCGCTCGCTGGTCGCGCGCGATCTCGTCCTCGTCCGCGTTCACGAGCGACCCGTCGCGGACGACGTCATGCCCTTCCACCACGAGCCGGTCGACGCGATGTGGTGCCGAGAACACGAGACCCGCGACGGCATCCTCGGCGCCGGACAGCTCGAGTGCGTCGGTGCGCCAGGCCGCGAAGTCGGCTCGCTTGTCCGGTTCCAGCGACCCGATGTCGTCGCGACCGAGCACCGCAGCGCCGCCACGCGTCCCGATCCGTAGCGCCTCGCGAGCGGTCATCGCAGCCGGCCCGCCGCGACCCCGCGCGACGAGAAGCGCCTGCTTGACCTCGTAGAGGAGGTCGCCTCGTTCGTTCGACGCCGACCCGTCGACGCCGAGACCGACGCGGATGCCCGCGTCGAGGTACTCGCGCACGGGCGCGACACCCGCGCCGAGCCTCAGATTGGAGGTCGGGCAATGTCCGACCCCCGTCTTGGACGCCGCGAAGTCCGCCGTGTCGTCGACGGACAGGTGGACGCAGTGGGCGCACCAGACGTCCGGACCGAGCCAGTCGAGATCGGTCAGATACTCGACCGGCGTGCAGCCGTAGAGCTCCATGCAGTACGCCTCCTCCTCGACGGTCTCGGCGAGGTGCGTGTGGAGGACGAGCCCGAGCTGGCGCGCGAGCGTCGCGGATTCCGTCATGAGGCGCTTCGTCACGGAGAAGGGCGAGCACGGCGCGACCGCGATCTGCACGCGTGCCCCCGGCCCTGGCTCGTGCAGCTCGGCGGCGAGTCGCTGTGTCTCGGCGAGCACGGCGTCGATCTCCTCGACGAGCTCGTCGGGCGGAAGACCGCCGTCGGACTCGCCCAGATCCATCGAACCGCGTGACGCCACGATGCGCACGCCGAGCTCCTGCGCCGCCTGCACCTCGGCCTCGACGATGCCTTCGCGCCCACGCGGGAAGACGTAGTGGTGGTCGAAGACGGTCGTGCAACCCGACAACGCGAGCTCCGCAAGTCCGGTGCGGGCGGCCGCGTACTCCGCCTCGGCGTCGATGCGGGACCACACGGGATAGAGCTCGCGCAGCCAGCTGAAGAGGTCGGCCTGCTGCGCACGGGCGCGGGTGAGCGTCTGGTAGAGGTGGTGATGCGTGTTGACGAGGCCCGGGGTCACGACCGTGCCGCTCAGATCGACTCGCTCGTCCGCCTCCGGCTCGGTGCCGGAGCCGAGCGCTGCGATCACTCCGTCCTCCACGAGCAGCCAGCCCGACTCGTGCTCTGTTCCCGCGTCGTCGCAGGTCGCGATCCAGCAGTCCGAGAAGAGTCGCTTCATACGGCGAGCGAGACGAGGTCGAAGGCGTCGACGTCGACGAGCCCGCGGTCGGTGATCTTGAGGTGCGGGATGACCGAGAGGGCCAGGAACGCGACGGTGAGGAACGGCGCCGCCCCCGACCAGCCGAGCGTGCGGGCCGCCTCGTTCGTCGCGCGGCTCTGGGCGACGACGTCGGCGAGCGGTGCGTCCGAGAGGAGACCGGCGATCGGGAGCGGGCACTCCGCGAGGACTCGGAGATCGTCGACCACGACGATTCCGCCGCCGAGCTCGGCGAGCCGCTCGAGCGCGAAGGCCATGTCCCGGTCCGACATGCCCACGACGACCAGGTTGTGAGCGTCGTGCGCGACACTCGATGCGAGGGCGCCGCGCTGCAGCCCCGAGCGGGCGACGAACCCGAGCCCGATCCGCCCCGTCGCGAGGTGCCGTTCGACGACGGCGATCTTCGCGAGGTCGTGCTCCGCGCTCGCGACCGCCTGGCCTCCCTCGACCACCGGCTCGACGGCGAGCGACTCTGTCACCACCTGATCCTCGACGAGCCCGATCGCTCGCATGCTGCCGCCGCTCCAGGGAACTGCGAGGTCGGCCGGCCCGAGCGGTGCGATCCGCACCGACTGCCGCACCCACTCGGGGATCTCGACGCGTGGAACATCCGCGAGCGGCAGCCCGCGCTTGAGCACCGTCGAGGGGACGAAGCTCACAAGGTCCGGGAGCAGAAGGAGGTCCGCGACGTAGCCGGGTGCGATGGCACCGTGTCGCGCGAGGCCGTGCCAGAGCGCCGGATGATGTGAGGCCATGAGCAGCGCGTCCTCGGGTGCGGCCCCCGCGGCGACGGCGGCACGCACCATCTCGTTGATGTGCCCCGAGTCGGCGATGTGCTCCGGGTCGCGGTCGTCGGTGCAGAACGCGATTCGCCACGGCCCGTACTCCTCGACGAGCGGGAGCAGCGCGTGGAGGTTCCGCGCCATCGACGCCTCGCGGATGAGGAGCCACATTCCCGCGCGCAGGCGTTCGCGCCCCTCCTCCACCGTCAGTGCTTCGTGATCCGAGTAGATGCCCGCTGCCGCGTACGCCTGCAGGTCGCGGCCGAGAACGCCGGGCGCGTGCCCGTCCACGTGGCGCGCGCCGTCGAGCGCGAGCTTCTCGAGCTCGCTCTCGGCGCCGGCGATGACGCCGGGGAAGTTCATCATCTCCGCGAGCCCGAGAACCCGGCGCCGCCGCATGAGCGATTCGAGATCGCCGGGTGTCAGTGCGCGCCGAGGAGACTCGAATGCGGACGCGGGAACGCACGACGAGGCCATGAAGTAGACGTCGAGCTGGAGTCCGGAACTTGCGTCGAGGAGCCAGTGCACGCCGTCGACTCCGAGGACGTTCGCGATCTCGTGCGGGTCGGCGACGACAGCAGTCGTCCCGAGCGGGAGGACGAGCCGCGCAAACTCGTCGACCATGAGCTTCACCGACTCGAGGTGCATGTGCGCGTCGATGAAGCCGGGCACGACGTAGCTCTCCGAGGCGTCGAGCGACTCGTGCCCGTCGTAGCGCCCGACTCCGGCCACGATCCCGTCGACGATCGCGACGTCGGCCTCGAGCCACTCCCGGGTGAAGACCGACAGGACGCGGCCTCCACGGACGACGAGGTCGGCCGGCTCGTCTCCCCGTGCGACCGCGAGTCTTCGCTGCAGGGCTTCCATCCCGGGGAGCGTAATACCCTTGCGAGTGATGGACGTCCTCGTGCCGCGGACACTCGACGAGGCGCTCACCATGAAGGCGGAGCAGCCCGAGGCGGTTCCGATCCAAGGTGGGACCGACGTCATGGTGGCGCTCAAC
>Ga0075343_1000093_pt1 | contig 16432 bp, 21 predicted proteins | sample RushOxbow_ThreeS_2_FD_120072 | JGI IMG/M metagenome (GOLD analysis project Ga0075343, IMG submission 120072) | Natural and restored wetland microbial communities from the San Francisco Bay, California, USA, that impact long-term carbon... | ecosystem: Environmental > Terrestrial > Soil >...
GCAACCATCCTCTTCGTCGGGATTCTCGCGTGGCTCGCGTGGACGCTCCTCGTGTCCGTCTTGCTCCTCGTGCGTCGAGCCTGAACTCGACCTACGATCTGGCGATGCCCGCGACCTCGGAAGACGGGCTGCGCCGCAAAGCACCCGACCTGACTGCGCTCATCCGCGTCCTGGGCGAGGCGGAGGTCGAGTACGTGGTCACGGGTTCCGCAGCCGCCATGCTGCACGGTGTCCCGCTGGCACCGGGCGACCTCGACATCACGCCCGCGCTGGACGTCGACAACCTGACGCGACTCGCTCACGCACTCGAGTCGCTCGAGGCGCGCCAGGACCCCGAGGCTCCTTTCGGACACTGGGAGCGCGGAGGCGATGGTGAGCAGCGCTGGGTCGAGACCGCTTCGACGCCCGAAGCCGTCGCGGCGCGGGCGAGCTGGAGGCCTGACCCCGAGGATCCGGCTTCGTTCGACCACCTCCTGCAGTCCAAGCACGGCGCACTCGACGTCGTGCCAGAGGTGGGCGGCACCTACGACGAGCTGACAGCGCGAGCCGTACGCGTCGAGATCGACGGCGTTTCCGTCCGGGTCCAATCGGTCGACGACCTCCTCGCGACGCTGACCGTGCCGCGTCGCGCGAAGGATCGCGAGCGCGTCGAGCGATTACGCGCGATCCAGCGCGGAGTGCGCGCCGACCCGGGCTCGTAGCGCGCGGGCCAGGTCGGAGCGCCCACGTTCGTCGCTCCGTTGTTAGGTTCCGGCTGCCAACCACGAGCGAAAGGAACGCGATGCACGCCGACATCTTCGAGCCCGGGGAGGGCATCCGCACCATCGACCTGGCTGGTTCGATCGTCACTTCGAAGGCCGACGGCACCACCAATGGGGACGCCTTCGTCGTCGCCGAGACGACGATTGCGCCGGGCGGGTTCGAACCACCTCTCCATCTCCACCGCGAGATCGCCGAAACGCTGTACGTGCTCGAAGGCCGCCTCGACCTTCAGGTCGGCGACGATCGCAGGGTCGCTGTCCCGGGGACCTTCGTGGACATCCCGGCCGGCGTCGCGCACACCATGTCGGTCGAAGGAACGGAGCCCGTCCGGATTCTGATGGTGCTGTCGAACCCCGCACGCTCGAACCAGATGCTCGAGGTCATGGAGCAGGTCTTCGCCAACGGCGCGCCAGACCCGGAGACGGCGGGGCCGCTACTGGCACAGCTCGACATGGAGATGATCGCCCCGGATGCTTCGTAGATCCCCCGCCCGCATGCCCGATCTCAACCGGGGACACCGCTCGATAGGACAGGCGCGATGGCCAACGACAACGACTCGTAGCGCCCGCGGGCGCCTCCGGCGGATGACGTTGCTCAGGGCGTAGAACCAGGCACGAACTCGCGGACCTCCTGAGCACAACGGCAAGCGACCGCGATCTTGGCAGCCCATTTCAACGCGTCCTCGCGTGAGGGCACGTCGACGACCGAGAAGCCTCCGATGTACGCCTTTTCCTCCGGGCCGTCGGTGACCGTCCCGTCGACCGTCACCACGCTCACCTCCTGGTGGGAATGCAGTCCGCCGCCGAAGACCCACACGCCCGCGGCCTCGGCCTCGCGGACCACCGCGTGTGCAGCCTCGGCCACGTCGGGCAGATCCTCCTGGGGAAAGGTCATCGCGCCGTCGTCGAACGAGATCAGATACCGCGCCATTTCACGACTCCTTGTCTCGGCGGCTCGGAGCGCCGCAGTGCGGCAGTGACTGGCAAACGACGAAGAACTCATCGACCCGCAGCCCGGCGCCAGCCTGGCTCAGCGCGGGAGCGGGTTCGGACCAGTGGCAGTGACGAGCCGCTGCGGCACCCAGCCGCCGACGTGGACGAAGCCCTCGAAGCCCCCCTCCTCGTCCTCGACGACGTCGAAGAAGGAGCGGCGGTAGAACTTCACGTGGGTGAAGTCCTCGAACAGGACATACACCGGATCGACGTCGGCGCTCTGGAACTGCTGGCCGGTCAGCACGGCCCGACGCACGCGCGAGAACTCGTCGAACTCCTCCCCGACGACGACGCCGAGGTGCTCGAGGCCCATCCGATAGACGCGCTGGTGGACGGGCGGGATGAGCTCGATGCGCGAGCACCGCTTCCCGTCGAGGACCTCGAGCGGCTCGGCGAGTATCAGCAAGGAGATCGGGCGCCCGTTCCAGACCTTCTCGCGGTTCGTCCTCGCATGGCGCTCCAGAAGCGTGCGCTGATGGACGTACAGATCCCAGTCGGCGACGCGGACGGCGAGGTGGCTGAGTGCGTACGACGAGATGTCGATGCCGCGGGCTGAGAGACGGTCGCGCTGCATCGCCGCGAAGGCGCGATAGTCGCCGATGATCTCGGCGATCGGATCAGTCTTCGCCACGTGGCATTCCGCCGCGAGCATACGAGATGCGCGTCCGGATCAGGTCGGGTTATCCGCAGCGGGTAGCCGCCCTGGGGTTGCACCGCCACCCGTCCGACTCACGCGTGATCCGCCGGCCGATCCGGGCCGGATCGCCGGAGTGGCGGCCGCTCTGGCTCGCAATCTCACGTGCGAAGTGCCACGATGCGCTCGTGTCGACGACCACGGTGGAGGATGTGCTCGCCCGCGGTCACGAGTCGCTCGCGGCCGGGAACTGGAGCGACGCGCGAGATTCATTTCAGGAAGTCGCCGATCTCACGGACTCGCCCGAGGCCCTCGACGGCTTGGGCCGTGCCCTGTGGTGGCTCCGCGACGAGCGCGGAGCTGTCGTGGAACGCGAGCGCGCATATGCCGGGTTCCGCCGAGACGGTGAGCTCGCGCGCGCCGCGCGCGTCGCGCTCTGGCTTGCCCGCGAGTACGAGCTCGCATTCGGCAACGCTGCCGCATCGCGAGGCTGGCTCGCTCGTGCCGACCGCCTGCTTCGAGACGTCGCGCCGGGCGCTGAACAGGGCTGGCTCGATCTCGCGCGCTCCGAAAGCACCCGTGATGCGGACACGGCCGCAGCGCTCGCGTCTACGGCGCTCGCTGTCGCGCACGGCAGTGGCGATCTCGACCTCGAGCTTCGTGCGCTCGCGCAACTCGGTCTCGTCGAGGTCACGCTCGGGGAGACCGACCGCGGCCTCGCCCGGCTCGACGAGGCCATGGCGGCAGCGACGAGCGGCGAGCCCGCAACGCTCGAGACGTTCGCGGACATCTGCTGCACCCTGATGCTCGCGTGCGAGCGCGCGGGAGACAGTGAGCGACCACAGCAATGGAGCTCCGTCCTCGACGACTTCGTGCGCGCCCACGACCACGTGGCCTTGCTCGGGTTCTGTCGGACGTGCTGTGCAGACGTGTACGCGGCCAACGGGCGGATCGACTCGGCCGAAGAGGAGCTCGAGCTCGCGGTGCAGGAGCTCACTGCGTCCGGTCAGCGCTCGCGCTGCATTCCTCCCTCGGCCCGCCTCGCGGATATTCGCGTGCTCCAGGGGCGCTTCGACGAGGCCGAGCAGCTCCTCGAAGGGCTCGAAGGAGAGCCCGAGGCGCTTCAGGCTCGTGTCGCACTGCGGCTTGCACGCGGCGAGCCGGCCGCTGCTTCGGCGCTCTTGGTACGCCGGCTCGACGAGCTCGGCTGGACGAACCTGATCGCCGCGCCGCTCCTCGCGCAGCTCGTCGAGGCCCGCTTGCTCGAGGACTACCTCGACGGCGCGACCGCCGCCGCTTCCGGGCTCGAGGAGATTGCGACGACGCAAGGTCGCGAACGCGTGGAAGCACTCGCCACCGCGTCGCGGGGCCGAATCGCCTTCGCCGAGGGTCGCGGGAACGCGCCCGATCTCCTCCTCGAGGCCGTGAATCGCTTCGCCGCGCTCGGATCACGCCTCGATGCGGCTCGCACGCGCCTCGAGCTTGCCCGTGCCCTCGTGATCCCGTCTCCGGAGGTCGCCATCGACACCGCGAGACACGCGCGCACCGAGCTCGAGGCTCTCGGAGCCCTTCGCGAGGCCGACGCGGCAGCCGCACTGATGCGCTCGCTCGGCGCGAAGGGTCGAGCCGGACCAAGGGCCGCCGGGCTGCTCAGCCGACGCGAAACGGAAGTGCTGCGACTGCTTGGCGACGGGCTCTCGAATCGAGAGATCGCCGAGAGGCTCTTCATCAGCCCGAAGACGGCCGAGCATCACGTCAGTCGCATCTACGCGAAGCTCGACGTGAACTCACGCGCCGAGGCCGCCGCCTACGCCGTGCGGCACCTGGGGGGCGAATAGGGGAGATCCCCCTACCGGACACGCGCCGCACGCGCGAAGCTCGGCCGGTCAACGCGAGAGGAGGATGAAGATGTCCGAGCAGAACAAGGAGCTCGTCCGCGACTACTACGCACGCGTGCTCAACGGACGCGACCTCGACGCGGTCGAGGAGTACTTCGCCGACGAGCGCATCGTCGAAGGCGTGAAGGGCGGATGCTTCCGGTACTTCGAGGCCTTCCCGGATCTCCACGTGTCGCTCGACGAGCTCATCGCCGAGGGTGACCGCGTGTTCCTGCGCTCCACGATGACGGGGACACACGACGGTGAGTACAAGGGGATCCCCGCGACGGGACGTCATGTCGCCGCGGAGGCCGCGGAGGTGTTCCGGATAGCGGACGGGAAGTTCGTCGGCTACTGGTGCATGACGAATGTCGCCGGGCTGATGCGACAGCTCACCGAAGAGATCGTGCCTGCGACGGCCTAGCGCCGAACGAGAGGAGATCCGATGGCCAAGGCATCGAAGACGACGGCATCCGAGTCCGTCACGCTCGAGGGGTATGAGGGCCACTTCGAGGATTTCGGCCCGTACACGGTCGGGTTCGAGACGTACACGGCCGATGCTGATCCGGCCCCCCTGTTCGCCGGGCTCCCGGACGACCACTGCCAGTGCCCGCACATGGGGTACGTCGTGAAGGGGAAGGTGACATTCCGCTTCGCGGACGGCAGGGAGGAGACCTACGAGGCCGGGGACGCGTACTACGCCCCTCCGGGGCACCTGCCCTACCTGTACGGAGGGTCCGAGGTGGTCGAGTTCAGCCCCTCGAACGAGCTCCGGCAGACGATGGAGGTCGTCGAGCGGAACATGGCGGCGAGCGGCAGCTAGGAAGGGAAGCATGGTGGAAGGCCGGCGGCTCCGTCGAGCGCCGGTCTTTCCTGTGTGTCGCGCCGCGGAGCGCGGCCTTCATAGAATGGCCGCCGTCACCCTGCGAAACGGAGGAACTCCCCATGGATCATGCCGCAACGATGAAGCGCGCGTACGAGCTGATCAGCTCTGGAGACGTCGACGGCTTCGGTGCGCTCCTCGCCGAGGACTTCGTCGAGCACGAGGAGACGCCGGGGCTCGAGCCGACAAGGGAAGGCGTGGTGCAGTTCTTCCACATGTACCGAACGGCGTTCCCTGATCTCCGCATGGACCCGCAGGACGTCCTCGTCAGCGGTGACAAGGTGGTCGCCCGCGTTCGCGCGACGGGAACCCACCAGGGTGAGTTCCTCGGCATGCCCCCGACGGGGAAGAGCGTCGACGTCCAGCTGATCGACATCATCCGCTTCGACGGCGCCGGCCTCGCCTGCGAGCACTGGGGGGTCGTCGACGCGCTCGCGATGATGCAGCAGCTCGGCGCAATTCCGGAGGAGCCTCCGGCGTAGAGCCACGCGCGACGGAGTCGAGTCCGCGCATCTATGGTCAGCCGAGCCCGACGCGCGAGGTCGGCCAAAGGAGGAGCGAGATGAACCCGAACAAGGCATTGTGGGAGAAGGGCGACTTCACGCGTATCGCGGAGAGCATGCGCGCGAGCGGCGAGGAGCTCGTCGCGAACCTCGGCATCACCGACGGCCAGCGAGTCCTCGACCTCGGATGCGGGGACGGGACGACGGCGGTGCCGGCGGCGCGACGAGGAGCGGAGGTGCTCGGGGTCGACATCGCTCGCAACCTCGTCGAGGCCGGTAACGCCCGCGCCGAACAGGAAGGCCTCACCAACGTCCGCTTTCAGGAAGGCGACGCGTCGGAGCTGAACGAGCTCGACGACGACAGCTTCGATGCGGTGGTGAGCATCTTCGGGGCGATGTTCGCGCCGCGGCCGTTCGACGTCGCCAAGGAGATGGTTCGCGTGACGCGCTCTACCGGAAGGATCGTGATGGGGAACTGGATCCCCAACGACCCGACGCTCGTCGCGCAGATCCTGCGAATCAGCTCCGCCTACTCACCGCCTCCGCCGGAGGGCTTCGTCAGTCCCATGACGTGGGGAGTCGAGGAGAACGTGGTCGAGCGGTTCGGAGCCGCGGGCGTCGCTCCCGAGCAGATCTCGTTCGAGCGAGCCACCTACCGGTTCGAGTACGAGGGCACACCGTCGGCCTTCCTCGGTCTCTTCCGGACGTATTACGGCCCGACGATGAACGCGTTCGAGGCAGCCCAGAGCGACGGCCGGGCCGAAGCCCTGCAGGGTGAGCTCGAGGCTCTCTTCGACGAGCAGAACGAGAGCGCGAGCCCGGATACGACGTCGATCCCAGCGACCTACCTCCGCGTCTCCGTCACGGCACCGTAGGTCGCGGACACGACGATACGATCGCCCGGTGCGCGAGCTCGCCTCGGGGATCTGGCACTGGCAGGGCACCCATCCGCAGTGGGGCGACGGCGAGCCGTGGGATCCCAACGTCTCGTCGTACGCGATCGACGACGGCGAGCGTCTGCTGATCTTCGACCCGATCGCGCCGCCGAGCGGGCTCTTCGATCTCGCGGGCGCGCGCGACACCACGATCGTCCTCACCTCGCCCTGGCACGAGCGTGACATGCAGATCCTCGTCGAGCGGCTCGACCTCCCTGCCTACGCGCCACGGCCGGATTCGGCGCAAGACCTCGTGGACAAGTTCGGGATCACCCTCGAGCAGGCTGGCGACGGCAGTCCCGACCTCGTCTGGCTACGGGCGGAGTCGCCGGACAACTGGCGCCCGTACACGGTCGACGGCCCGCTGCCGGCCGGGATCGAGGCGTTCGAGGGTCGCGAGCCGAACGACATCGTCCTGTGGATCGAGAGCCATCACGCAGTTGTCGCCGGTGACACGGTCGCCGACTTCGGCAACGGCCTGGAGATCTCCGCCAGATGGCTCCGCGAGGGCGCGACCTGGGAGTCGCGGGTCGAGCGCCTGCGCCCCCTCCTCGACAAGCCGGTCGAGCACGTCCTCGCGACACACGGCGGGCCGTTCACGCCGGCCGACCTTCGTCGCGCGCTCACCTGAGGTGCACGTCGTCCTCGAGACCGAGCGCCTCGCGCTGCGGCGGTTCACCGAGGAGGACGTCGACCTGCTGGTCGAGCTCGATTCCGATCCCGAGGTCATGCGCTACATCACGGGCGGGATCCCGACCTCGCGCGAGGAGGTGGAGACCGAGTACCTCCCCGCGTACCTCGCCTACTACGAGCGCTACGAGGGGTTCGGGTTCTGGGCGGCGGTCGAGAAGGCGGGCGGCGCGTTCGTCGGCTGGTTTCACTTTCGGCCCGCCGATTCCGAGCTTCCCGACGAAGTCGAGCTCGGGTACCGGCTGCGCCGGAACGCGTGGGGCAAGGGCTACGCGACCGAGGGCTCGCGCGCGCTGGTCGAGAAGGGCTTCACGGATCTCGGCGTGCGGCGCGTGGTCGCATCCACGCTGGTGGTGCATGAGGCGTCCCGCCGTGTGCTCGAGAACGCCGGGTTGCGATTCGTGCGGATCTTTCACGCCGACTGGCCGTACGCGATCGAGGGCGACGAGCACGGGGACGTCGAGTACGCGCTGACTCGCTCCGAGTGGGAGGCGGCGCATGACGTACGGTGACGACGTGAGAGTCGTCCCCGCGAACGAGGCGAGCTGGGAGGACGTCTGTGCCGTCTTCGGCGACCGCGGCGAGGCCCACGTCTGCCAGTGCCAGCGCTACAAGCTGCAGCCCGGCGAGGCCTTCAAGAAGGTGCCGGTCGAGGAGCGCGCCCACCGCCTGAGAACGCAGACCGAGTGCGGGAATCCGCGCTCGAAGACGACGAGCGGCCTCGTCGCCTACCGCGACGGCGAGCCCGTCGGCTGGTGCGCCGTGGAGCCGCGCACCGCCTACTTCGGGCTCATGCGCAACTTCAAGATCCACTGGGACGGGCGCGACGAGGACAAGACGGACGACACCGTCTGGTCCGTGACCTGCCTCCTCACGCGAGCCGGCTATCGCAAGCGTGGCGTCAGCTACGCGCTCGCGCGGGCCAGCGTCGACTTCGCGCGAGAGCGCGGTGCTCGCGCAATCGAGGGCTACCCGATGCTCGTCGAGCCAGGGCAAAGCGTCATCTGGGGCGAGCTCCACGTCGGAACACGCAGCGTCTTCGAGGCGGCAGGGTTCGCGGAGGTCAGCCGCCCGTCAAAGCGCCGCGTCGTGATGCGGATCGACCTCTAGGAGCTGCTGCGGGTGATTCCCGAAGCTCGGCTGAAGACCGGCGAGCACGGACTCGAGCCCGAAGGGACGGGGTGGTACGTGCTCAACATGCGCGACGCCGAGTGGCGTCACGCGGAAGGGCGGGGCGCCGTGTGCGTGATCTCGGATGACTTCGAGGGTTGGCGCCGCGACGGGGATCAGCTCGGGGTCAACCCGTTCGTGCTCATGCCGGGTGAGCCGATGGCTCTTTACCACCGAGAAGCAGACCAGGAGGCGTTCCTCGTCGTATCGGGCGAGGCCGTCCTGATCGTCGAGGGTGAAGAGCGGGCGCTCCGGAGGTGGGACTTCGTCCACTGCCCGCCCGGCACGGGTCACGTCATCGTCGGGGCCGGCAGCGGCCCGTGTCTGGTTGTCGCGGTCGGGTCACGCGCGCACGACGGGGAGCCCGGCGCGCTCGTGTTTCCTGTGGACGACGCGGCTGGCCGACACGGGGCGAGCGTCGATGCGGAGACGACGAACGGCGGCGTGGCGTACGCGAACGTGGCGCCGCGTAAACCGGCTGCGTACCGCGAGGGCTGGATTCCCGACTAGCCGTGGCAGAGCGCCTGCTCACAATGCGCGAGCTCAATCGCGCGACGCTCGCTCGGCAGCTCCTCCTCGAGCGGCAGCGGCTCTCGCCCGTCAAGGTGATCGAGCGCCTCATGGGGATGCAGGCGCAGTGGCCACCCGCGCCGTATGTCGGGATCTGGACACGCACGACGGACTTCCGCCGCCCGACGCTCGAGCGGGAGATCGCGCGTGGGAGCGTGCTCAAGGCGAACGTCATGCGCCAGACGCTTCATCTCGTGACCCGTCGCGACTACGGCCTGCTGCGAGCGGCGCTCAGCGAGACGAACTACCCAGAGCAGTCGGAGCGGGCGAAGCAGCTCGCGCCGGCGGTACGTGAACTCGCCGGGACCGGCCCGGTGACGATGGCCGACGGTCTCGAGTTCCTCGAGCGTGAGCACCGCCTCACCGGAATCGAAGCGCGGCGCGCCTGGCGCGCGGCGCGCATTCGCGCACACGTCCTTCACCACCACGAGACCGCACTGTGGAACGCGCGGCCCGAGGGCCGCTTCGTCGCGATCGCCGAGCCGGAGGCTCACGACCCCACCGAGGCGCGCGCCGAGATGTTCCGGCGTTACCTCGCCGCATTTGGCCCGGCGTCGCGCCGCGACCTCCTGACGTGGGCGATGATGCGTGTCGCGGAAGCGCAGCGCGCGCTCGACCGCCTGGAGCTTCGCCGGTTCCGCGACGAGCAAGGCCGCGAGCTCCTCGACATCCCACGCGCGCCGCTGCCCGATCCGGACGTACGGGCGCCTGTCCGGTTCCTCCCGAAGTGGGACAACGTCCTCCTCGCCTTCGCGGATCGGACGCGCGTCCTGCCCGAGCCGTATCGGAAGCGGGTGATCGGCATGAACGGCGACGTCGCCCAGACCTTCCTCGTGGAAGGCTTCGTCGCAGGCACGTGGAGCGTGGCCGGTGGCAGGGTCGTGACCGAGCCGTTCGCGCCGCTGTCACGAGCGACCCGCGGCGAGCTCGCCGAGGAAGCCGAGCGGCTGGAGGAGTTCTACGCCGCCTGAGGTGCGGCCGGCGGTCGTTACGCTGGCCGGGTGGCGAAGGTCGAGCACCGGATGTATGGCGACCGCAAGGTCTTCACCGTCTCGGCGGTCAACCGCGGGCTCGCGCTTCAGCTGGAGAAGCTGCCGGCGCTCTGGGTAGAGGGCGAGGTGACGGAGCTGCGGCGAAACGAGGCGTGGGCGAGCGTGTTCATCACGTTGAAGGATCCTGCGACCGGCGCGACGCTGGCGGCGACCATCGCGCGGCGTGTCTACGACCGGCTCGACCTCCAGCTCGCCGAAGGGGAGACCGTCCACGTCGCGGGGCGCGCGGAGATCTACGAGCAGAAGGCGGAGCTCACCTTCCGCGCGACTGCGATCGAGCGGGTCGGTGTCGGCGATCATCTCCTCGCGCTGGAGCAGCTCAAGCGCAAGCTCGCCGCGGAGGGTCTGTACTCACCCGAGCGCAAGCGCCGGTTGCCGCGCGTACCCCGCGCGATCGGGATCTTGACGGGAGCGGACGCTGCTGCCCGCGGCGACCTCGTGGCCACGATCGGGTCTCGATTCCCGGCGAAGCTCGTCGTCTGTGAACGGCGCGTCCAGGGAAAGGGTGCCGCCGCTGGCATCGTGAACGGTCTGGCCGCGCTCGCCGCGCATCCCGGAGTCGACGTCATCGTCCTCGCCCGCGGCGGTGGGAGCTTTGAGGATCTTCTTCCGTTCAGCGACGAAGCCGTGGTGCGTGCCGTTGCGGGGTCGCCGGTGCCAGTCGTCTCCGCAGTCGGGCACGAGGCCGATACGCCGCTCTGCGACCTTGCTGCCGACGCTCGCGCCGCGACGCCGACGGCGGCCGGCGCCATCATCGTTCCGCACGTCAGAGAACTGGAGGAGGCACTGCTCGCGACCCGCCGCCGGCTCGGGTTGGCGGTACGAGCGCGAGCCGAGCGTGATCGCGCTCGGCTCGAGCGCCAGGGAGAGCGGCTTCGCAGCTCGCCGCGCCGGCTCGTCGAGCGACGCCGCGCCGGGCTCGATCACGCCGGAGCGCGTCTGCAGGCGCTCTCCCCCCTCGCGACCCTGGGACGCGGTTACGCCATCGTGCGTTCGGGAGTCGAGGTCGTTCGCGACGCCGGGAGCGTCGAGCCCGGAAGCGCACTCGACGTCCAGCTCGCGACAGGCTCGCTCAGCGCGCGTGTCGAAGAGGTGCGGCCGTGAGCGAGCGCTCGTTCGAGGCGCTCCAGCGCGAGCTCGAAGAGATCGTCGGGCGGCTCGAGCGCGGTGACGTGGCCGTCGACGATGCGATTGCGCTCTTCCGACGCGGCGAGGAGCTCTACAGAGACTGCGTCGCACGTCTCGAAGGCGCCGAGCTCCAGATCGAGGAGCTCGCACCGCGTGATCCCGGCAGATGACAGCGGGCACTCCCTTCGTGTATGAATCGCCCCATGGCAAAGCCAAGCGTCGAGCTTCTCCGCAACGTCCGTCTGTTCTCCGAGCTCGAGGAGCGTGATCTCGAGAGCCTCGCCGACGAGTTCAACGAGCGCCGCTTCGCCGCAGGCGAGAAGATCGCGCTCGAGGGCGAGGGCGGTCTCATGTTCTTCGTCGTCGAAAGCGGCGAGCTGTCGGTCGAGGTGCACGGCGAGGCTGTCTCGACGATGGGGCCAGGCGCTGCGTTCGGCGAGATCGCGCTCATCGACCGCCGGCCTCGTACGGCCACCGTCACCGCTGCGAGCGACGTGAGGGCATACGGCTTGCCGGTGTTCGTGTTTCGGCCGTTCGTCGAGTCGCGCCCCGGCGTCGCCTGGAAGATGCTCGAGGCGATGGCCGACCGCCTGGCGCTCGCCGAGTCCCGGTAGAGAAGCCCGCCGCCCCGGTCCTCCCGCGCAGGTCACGCCCGGCTTACCGCGATACCGCCTGCGCTCCGAGTTGCTCGAGGTCCGCCGAGGCGCGTGCCCGATCTCCCGAAAGCGACACGGTCTCGACATCCGCGACGGGCGTGACGACTCGTCCACCGAAGACGATGCAGCGCACTCCGACGGCACGGCAGCGCTCGGCCACGACTCCCGGCGCTTTTCCTTCGGCCGTCGTGCGATCGACCTGACCCTCGCCGGTCACGGCCACGTCGGCGAGGGCGAGCGCGTCGGCGAAGCGGACGAGCCCGAGGATCGTGGGCGCGCCCGGCACGAGCGCCGCCCCGAGCGCGGCGAACGCGGCGCCGAGCCCTCCCGCCGCCCCGGCGCCGTCGAGCCCGGCGAAGGGCGCAAGCTCGTCCAGCGCGGCCAGCCGGCGCTCGAGGATCGCTACGGCCTCCGGCGAGGCGCCTTTCTGAGGGCCGAACAGCCGCGCCGCGTCGGCCAAGGTCGTGCGCACGTCGCACAGCACGGTCGTCGGCACCGGGAGTTCGCGGACGACCTCCCGCAGCCCCACGCCACCGTCGACGGTGGCGCTCCCGCCGAGTCCGACGAGCAGCTCGCTCGGGCGGCGCCCGAGTGCCGCCTGCACGAGCTCGCCGAGACCTCGACTCGAGGCGACGAGCGGATCACGCTCGGCGAGTGCGAGCAGAGGCAGTCCGAGTGCGGCCGCGGCTTCGACGACGGCTCGGCCGTCTGCGAGCTCGAGCCAGCGCGCCGGAACGGGCCGACCGAGCGGATCCGAGACGACGGCCTCGTGCCAGTGACCGCCGAGCGCTGCGAACAGCACGTCGGCGGTGCCTTCACCTCCGTCGGCGATCGGAAGCTCCACGGCGTCACCTCCCGCACGCCGCACGCCTCGCGCCAACGCCGAAGCCGCGTCGCGGGCACTGAGGACGCCCTTGAGGCTAGCGGGGCACAGCAGCGCTCTCACGCGCGGCCTCGTGCTCGGTCTCGCCGAGCTCCTCGAGCATCTCGGCGACGCCTTCGAGTGCGTTCTCGGAGGAATCGTCGTCCTCGCGCATGCGCTTGAGCACGGCGAACGAGATTCCCTCGCGCGCGATCGCGACGAGGCCGAGACCGACCCCGCAGGCGATCTCGATCGCCTGCAGCGCGAGGCCGAACGCGAAGCCCGTGGCATACGGGACGCCGTAGTTGAGCAGCGGGAGGGCGACCGCCGCCTGCACGAGCCCGATGTTTCCCGGCCAGAGCGGGACGATCGTCGCGATGTTCATCAGGACGAGGACGAGACCCGCGGCCGGCAGCGGCGCGTCGATTCCGAACGCCAGCATCGTCACGTACACCGCGAGGAGCTGGAGTGCCCAGCCACAGCACTGCAGCAGAACGGCACCGGCCAGCGGCACCGGCGCCTTGAGCACGGAGAGCCCCTGCCGGCCCATGATCACGAGCTGGCGGATCGACCCGAGGCCCTCGCTGACCACCGGCCTGGCGCTCCGCTTCGCGCCGAGCCACGCGACGGTGAAGAGCGTGAAGCCGACGGCCGCAGCGATCGTGATCGACACGACCGCCCAGTGCGGGACCTCGGCAGTGAGCAGCACCCAGACCACGAGGAGCGAGGCGGGTACGAGGTCGAAGAGGCGGTGGGCGAAGACCGTTCCGACGAGCGTGGCGCTCGTCCCGGCCGGTGCGTCGGGGAGATGGCGGCGCAGCGTGGCGACGCGCGCGAGCTCGCCGAGGCGGCCCGGGACGACTGCGTTGGCGAGCAGTCCCACGCCGAACGCGGAGAAGACATGCACGACCTTCGGCTGATGCTCGTCGGGAAGGGCCTGTCCGATCGTGAGGCGCCACGAGTAGGCGCGGCAGCAGGTCGAGATGACGTTGAGGAGGAACGCGAGGACGATCCAGCTCCAGATCACGAACCGGAACGCATCGACGACGCTTCCCCACTCCGGCCCGCGCCACCAGAAGAGCGTCGCAGCGACGACGAGCGCCACGACCGCCACCGCGGCCTGAATCCAGCCGTTCCCCCAGATCCGGGACACCGCAGTCATGCCGCCGCCGCCTCGAGCAGCGGGAACCCCGTCACCGAGGCGTAGATCTCCTCGAGTCGCGCGGCGATCGCCGGCCACGCGTATCGCTCCACGGCGAGCGCGCGCGCCGCGACTCCGAGCGCCTCGCGGCGCGGCTCGTCGTCGACGAGCGAGCAGACGGCATCGGCGAGCGCAACCGGATCGTCCGGCGGCACGGCGACCGCCGCCTCGGGGGTGAGTACCTCTCGGTAGCCGGGGATGTCGGAGGCGACGACCGGGAGCGAGCACGCAAACGCGCGCGTCAGCACCATCCCGAAGCTCTCCTGCCCGATGGACGGCGCGATGAGCGCCTTCGCGCGAAGCAGCGTGTCGGTGAGCGCGTCCTGGGCGAGAAAGCCGACGATGTCGATCCCGGCATCCGCGACCCGGAGCCGCGTGAGGAGGAGACGCACCGCGAGCGGGTCCGCGCCCGCCACCGTGAGCCGAAGCCCGGACCGGCGGTGGATCTCGGGCCATGCGCGCAGGAGGACCTGCAAGCCCTTGCGCGGCTCCTGCCTCCCGGCGAAGACGATCCGGTGCTCGCGGCCGGCCGCCGGCGCGTCATCCGGAACCAGAACTCCGTTCGGGACGACCTCGTAGTCGCCCGGCAACCACCGGTCCTGCGATTCCCTCGCGCGCTCCGAGACGGCGATGCGGCGATCGATGCGGTCGATGAGGAACCCCCAGAGCGGCCCGCCGTACTTCATCCATCCGAGGTCGCCCGACGCGTGGAAGGTCGCCACGAGCGGGCAGCGCGCGCGGATGAGCGTGGTGAGGCAGATCGTAGGCGTCATCGGCTCGTGGAGGTGGAGCACGTCGAAGCGCTCACGCTCGAGGGCGCGGACGATCCGGAAGTAGGAACGCGGCGAGAGCACGATGTTCGGCAACGAGCCGTTCGCGGGGACGATCACCGAGCGTCCGACGGGGATGACGTTCGCCGGCGGCTCTCCGTGGCGTCCGACCCGAGGGTGCAGCACGCGCGTGAACTGACCCGGCGGATCGTTCCCCATGATGAGGCGCACGTCGTGGCCGCGAGCTTCGAGCGCCGCCGCCTGCAGCTCCGCATGCTCGACGACCGCCCCCCAAAACGACCACGAGAACGGGACGACGATCCCGATCTTCACCCGTACCAGACTAACGGTCTGCCGACGCGCCGGGCGCGCCTCCCCACCGCAACCGGCCGCGGGCTATCGGACGCTAGGAGTGGGAGCCTGGTCGCGCCGTGCGGAGGCGCCGCCCACGCCCTTCACCAGCAGCCAGAGGGCGAGCGAGACCTCAGCGACCACCGCGGGGACGAGAACGACCGCGATCTCCTCGTCGAGGCTCGGTGCCAGAAACGACGTGAAGCTGTCCACGAGGTACCCCAGGCCGCCGATCACCAGCAGCACGCCCAGGATACGCGGGAGATAGCCGGATCGGTAGACGAGATAGCCGACCAGCAGGAGGCTGATCCCGAAGAAGACGAGCGCCACGTCGTAGCCGTAGGAGCGGACGTCGAGAAGTGCGAGTGCAACGGCGTTCAGCTCTCCCGTCTCGACTTCCCCGAGATAGCCGAGGTCGTTCAGGATCACGAGCGCCGCGAAGTGCATCACCGCGATCACTGCGAGCATCGCCGCCTGCGTCAGCCGGAAGAACGCGGCGAGGAGCGCGATGCTCTCGCTCACGGGCCTCAGAAGCACGAAGAACAGGAGCGCGAGAGCGACGTCGCAGGACACGACGACCAGGTCGGCCACGAAGCCGAGACGGAACAGCCACTCGGAGTCGAGGATGTTGGCGGCGGTCTGCGCTGGATCCCCGGCCACGATTGCGCCCTCGCGAACGACGAACTCGGCGAAGATCCCACCGACGATCACGACCAGATAGAGCAGGCCCGCGATGCGCGCATAGATCTGATCCGGCGGGGACTTATCACGGGCGCTTCCCCTACCGTCCTGCTCGTGGGCAGGGGTCGCTGTCCTGACCGAAGAGATCGTCGAGGCGCTCACGCCGTGACGACCACCTTGCCACGGACTCGGCCTTCACGGAGCTCGCGGATCGCGGTCGGCGTCTCGCTCAACGGATACGTACGATCGACGGCGGGTCGGATCGCCTCGGTCTCGATGAGCGCTCGGAGGTAGTCGAGGTCGTCCGAGTTCACCGCTGCGACGTACGTCCGGAGCCTCTGCGCCACGAACGGGGAGAGAGCGAGCGCTCGAAGCTGTCGGTCGGTGCCGCCCATGAGCCGTCCGCCCTTCTCGCCTCCGACGATCACGAGCGTCCCGCGCGGGGTAAGGGCACGCCGAAGGGATCGGAGAGACCGGTTGCCGGCGATGTCGAGGATGACGTCCCAGGTGTCGTCGAGGTCGGCGATGTCCTGGCGCGTGTAGTCGATCACGGCGTCCGCTCCGAGCGAGCGGACGAGATCGACCTTGCCCGCACTGCACACCCCCGTCACGTGCGCGCCCATCACCTTGGCGAGCTGAACCGCGAACGAGCCGACCCCGCCGGCCGCGCCGATGACGAGCGCACGCTGGCCCGGCTGCACGTCGCCCTTGTCAC
>Ga0075343_1000094_pt1 | contig 16313 bp, 17 predicted proteins | sample RushOxbow_ThreeS_2_FD_120072 | JGI IMG/M metagenome (GOLD analysis project Ga0075343, IMG submission 120072) | Natural and restored wetland microbial communities from the San Francisco Bay, California, USA, that impact long-term carbon... | ecosystem: Environmental > Terrestrial > Soil >...
AGGAGGAAGAGCCCCAGCCCGACGACACCCCCGTCTGCGAGGTGCTGGAGCGGGACGCTGTGCGGCTGCACGACATTGCGCACGTCGGGGCGGAAGCGCTTCCGCGCGATCTCGAACGTCCCGGCGCCGGCACCGAGCACTCCGTGGTGGGCGTAGACGTCGAGCGCTTCGTCCCACCAGCAGAGCCTGAGATTCGGGTCGAGCGAGCCGAGGCGGCTCGGGTCGTTCACGACCTCCGAGCAGTCGCGGCCCGCGGAAACGGTGTCCGCAGCCGAAACCGCTGCGGCGACACCCGCGGCCACGACCAACGCGACCCCCAGCGCGACGAGCGCGCGTCCGACCCGTCGGCGCGTGCCGTCGCCGAGCGACCGCTGGAGGGCCAGGCCGACGAGTGCCGCCACGACTACCGCGCCGAGCGCGATCGAGAGGCCGAGCACCAACCCGTCCGCCTCGCGATCCGCGCGCAACGCCACGTCCTCCGTCAGTGCCGGCCGCGTGAACGCCCACGCCCCGATGAGCACTGCCGGGCTTCCGGCGGCGAGCAGGACGAGCCCACTCTGCACCCGCTCGGCGCCCGCGATGAGCCAGAGGACGACGACTCCGACCCCGACGACCACCCCGGCGCGCGACAGGGTGAGCAGCAGCGCGAGGGTGGCGCCGTATACGAGGAGCGCGCCGGAGACGCGGGTCGCGAGTCTGTGCGAGCGCTCGGTCGCGAGCCAGAGGCCGAGCACGATCGCGACGTCGGCCAGCAGCGCGAGCGCGTTCCAGTAGCCGATCGGCTCACGCAGGCGCGCGACGCGGTCCCCGTCAGGATCGAGCGCGGGAACGACCTTGGTGAGGAGCGTCCAGGCCAGCGTCAGCCCGAGCACGAGCGAGAGCACGTACCCCGTGAGCCGCGCGCCGTAGCTCCGGGCGAACGCGGCGAGCACGACCCCGAGGCCGAGGAACGCGACGTACGCACCTGCCTTGTTGAAGGCGTCCCAACTGCGCTCGCCGACGATCGACCAGGCCATCGTCGCCCCGATCCACAGCGTGAGCGCGACGAGAGCCGTCACGAGGAGCCCACCCGAGCGCCCGACCCGAGGAGCGCCCACGCGCCCGAACGCGACCGCGAGCAGCGCAGCGGCGAGCGCGACGACCGCTGCGCCGCCGACCGAGAGAATTCCTCCGACGTCGGAGGCGTCTCCGGCGAACACGGCACCGAGAAGGAGAGCGCCGACGAGGAGCGAGAAGACGGCGGCACCGCTGCCCGGCGTCCGGGTGTGATGCTCCGCACCCGGATCCATGGCGAGCCACGCTAGCAATGCCTCCGGTTTGAGAAACTCGAGGGAGGGGTAGCCGACGCCCCGTATAACAATTCGTTTACTCTCCCCACACCACCGGCTCACCCGATGGCGGGAGACTCCCCACCTCGCACTCCCGACCCGCCCCGTGAGAACTCACTCCGTCACAGCCCTCCGCCCCGTTCGCACGCTGCTCGTGCTCCTCGTGCTCGCTCTCAGCGCCGCCTCGGCGCTCGCCGTCGCGAGCCCAGCGGCGGCAGAGACCGCGTGCGGCAAGAAAGTGCTCGCGGACTGGTACGACAACGGCCGCATCGACCGCCTCTATCCGCTCAACTGCTACGAGGAGGCGATCGACGCGATTCCGGCCGACCTCCGGCCGTACGCCGACGCGGAGGAGGTCATCACGCGCGCCCTCCAAGCCGCGCTCAGCGGCAATCTCGCGCCCGGCGGCCAGGATCCCACTCCGAACGACGAGGGCGAACCACCGGCTACCGGCTCGAACGGCGACGACGAGTCGAGCGAGGACGGCGACGGCATTGCGGGCGGCACGGGTGGCTCGGATGGCAACCCGCAGGCTGCCCCAGGCGTCGACACGTCCGGCCCGTCGTCGATCCCGATCCCCTTGCTCGTGCTCGGCGGCATGTCGGTCGCGCTGCTCGCAGCGGGCGGCCTCGGCTACGTCTCTCGTCGGCGAGCGACCGCGGGTGACGCCGGGTCCTCGGACGATCTGACGCTCTAGACCGTCGCCGCGAGAGGAGTGCCCGCGGGTACACTGTCCGCGTGGAGCGGGCACGTATTTCCCTGCAAATTGCGGAAAAATTCTCCGTCGGGACCCGTCCCTACCATCCCCTGCCCGCTCGCTTGACGGCATTCGCGCACCCGGGCGGGAGACGGTGCTTTTCAACTCGGTCCGGGAGGAACAGATGACAACCGTGGAGCAGGCGCAGGGACTCGCAGAGACAGTCGGCGAGGTCGTGAACACCGTGGTCGACGCCGAGACGAGTGTCGCCCCGAAGCGCTACTTCACGGTCGCGGGCATCGATCCGTACGAGCAAGTGGAGTGGGAGCTGCGCGACGCGGTCATCCCCGGCAAGGACGGCCCGACGTTCGAGCAGCGCGAGGTCGAGTTCCCAAGGTTCTGGTCGCAGACCGCGACGAACATCGTCGCGCAGAAGTACTTCCGTGGCCGCATGGCCTCTCCGGAGCGCGAGCGCTCCGTCAAGCAGATGATCGGCCGCGTCGTCGACACGATCGGCGGCTGGGGGCGCGAGGGCGGCTACTTCGCGACCGACGAGGAGGCCGACACCTTCGAGGCCGAGCTCAAGTCGATCCTCGTCAACCAGTACGCGTCGTTCAACTCGCCGGTGTGGTTCAACGTCGGGTTCGAGGCACAGCCGCAGTGCTCGGCCTGTTTCATCCTCTCGATCGACGACTCGATGGAGTCGATCCTCGACTGGATCCGCCGCGAGGGGATCATCTTCCGCGGCGGCTCGGGCTCCGGGCTCAACCTGAGCAGGCTGCGCTCCTCGAAGGAGCAGCTCTCGAAGGGCGGCTACGCATCGGGACCGGTGAGCTTCATGCGCGGCGCCGACGCGTCAGCCGGCACGATCAAGTCGGGCGGCAAGACGCGGCGCGCGGCGAAGATGGTCGTCCTCGACGTCGACCACCCGGACGTCGACGAGTTCATCTGGTGCAAGGCCAAGGAGGAGCGCAAGGCACGCGTCCTCGAGCAGGCCGGCTACGACATGTCGCTGAACTCGACCGACTGGGCCTCGATCCAGTACCAGAACGCGAACAACTCGGTCCGCGTGACCGACCAGTTCATGGAGGCCGTGATCGAAGGCAAGGAGTGGAACCTCACCGCGCGCACCGACGGCTCCGTCGTCGAGACGACCGACGCGCGCGACCTGCTCCGTCAGATCGCCGAGGCCGCGTGGGAGTGCGCCGACCCGGGTGTCCAGTACGACACGACGATCAACTCCTGGCACACCCTCCCGAACACGGGCCGCATCAACGCCTCCAACCCGTGCTCCGAGTACATGTCGATCGACGACTCGGCCTGCAACCTCGCCTCGCTCAACCTCATGAAGTTCCGCCGCGAGGACGGGGAGTTCGACGTGGAGGCGTTCGAGCACGCGGTCGACGTCGTCTTCCTCGCGCAGGAGATCGCCGTCGGCTACTCGTCGTATCCCACACCCGAGATCGGGCGCAACGCGCGCTCGTTCCGTCAGCTCGGCCTGGGCTACGCGAACCTCGGCGCGCTCCTCATGGCGCGCGGCCTCCCGTACGACTCGGACGAAGGTCGCGCGTACGCCGCCGCGATCACGGCGCTCATGACCGGACGCGGCTACCGCAAGTCGGCCGAGGTCGCGCGGCGTATGGGCCCGTTCGCTGGCTACCAGCCGAACGCGGCGGCGATGACCGGCGTCATCGCGAAGCACCGCGCGGCAGTCGGGAACATCGACAACTCGCACTCGGTGCCCGACGATCTGCTCTCGGCAGCACGCCGCGCGTGGGACGACGCGCTTTCGCTCGGGGAGGTCTCGGGCTTCCGCAATGCGCAGGCGACCGTGCTCGCGCCGACCGGGACGATCAGCTTCATGATGGATTGCGACACCACCGGTGTCGAGCCCGACTTCTCGCTCGTCAAGTCGAAGCGCCTCGTCGGCGGTGGCGAGATCACGATCGTCAACAAGACCGTGCCGATGGCGCTCGCCAAGCTCGGGTACGCGCCGACGGAGGCCGACGAGGTCGTCGCCTTCATCGACGAGCGCAACACCATCGTCGGTGCGCCGTCGGTCAAGACCGAGCACTACCCGGTCTTCGACTGCGCGATCGGCGACCGCGCGATCCACTACATGGGCCACGTGAAGATGATGGGTGCCGTCCAGCCGTTCATCTCGGGTGCGATCTCGAAGACCGTGAACCTGCCGGAAGAGGTGACGGTCGACGAGATCTCTCAGCTCTTCATCGAGTCCTGGCAGCTCGGGGTGAAGGCGATCGCGATCTACCGCGACAACTGCAAGGTCGCGCAGCCGCTCTCGGGCAAGGCGAATGCAGGGGCGACGACGCTCGCGCCCGTCACGGGTGTGGTGGGCGCGTTGCCGAAGCGCCGCCGCCTGCCGGACGACCGCATCGAGGTCGGCCGCAAGTTCAAGGTCGGCGAATACGAGGGCTACATCCACGTGGGCCTCTTCGACGACGGGACGCCGGGCGACATCTTCGTCGACATCGCGAAGGAGGGCACGACCCTCGCCGGCCTCATGAACTCGTTCATGATCTCCGTCTCGCTCGGCCTCCAGTACGGCGTGCCGCTCGAGGTGTACGTCTCGAAGTTCAGCCACATGCGCTTCGAGCCGTCGGGCATGACGAACGACGCGGACATCCGTGTCGCGAAGTCGATCGTCGACTACATCTTCCGCTGGATGGGCAAGAAGTTCCTCTCGTCAGAGCAGCAGGAAGAGGCGGGAATTCTCACTCCCGAGGTGAAGGCCAGGCTCGCGGCTGCGTATGCGGACGGGGGCGGCGAGGCAGCAGCGGCCGTCGCGGCGCTCGACCCGGTCCCGGCGGGCCAGACCGCGCTCTTCAACCAGTGGGAGGACGCGCAGGAGTGCGCCCGCTGCGGCGGCCGCATGGTGCGGACGGGCAGCTGCTACACGTGCCGCGACTGCGGGACGAACACCGGCTGCTCGTAGCGCCCTGACCCGCTCGAGTCAACACGAGAGCCGCGGAGACGCCGCTCTCGTGTTGATCTGACGCGACGCCGTCCTAGGCCGTGAGAGCCAGGTGACACTCGCGCGGAACACCTCTCGCGAATGTCACCTGGATGCTCGGGGTCACTCGCTCGGTAGCTCAAAGCGAGCGATGATGCCGGCGTCGCCGCCCTCGGGCACCGGTCGTTCGGGATGGCGGGTCGCCACCCATGCGACGCCGCGCTCCGGGTACGCGACGACGTCGGGAAATCGCTTGGAGGAGACGGCGAGGAACCGGACCGGCTCGTCGGTCGGGTTCGAGAAATCATGCAGCCCGGCTCGGCCTTCCGGGAAGTACACGACATCTCCCGGCGCGAGCCGCGCCTCACCCTCGGGAGTGCGGACGATGGGTGTGCCGACGAGCACGAAGAACATCTCCTCCACGCCGTAGTGCATGTGCAACGGGCCCCCGGGTGCGCCCGGCCGCAGCTCCCAGAGTGACGCTCCAAGCACATCTGTCCCGAACGGGTGGCCGAACCAGCGAACGCGCGTCCGTTCGCCGTCGTCCACCTCATCCCAGGGTTGGTCGGCCAGGAAGTTCAGGCGCTGCATGGCTCCTCCGTCTCTATCGCCGGTTCGAAGACCTCATTCTCTTTCGTCCAGCAACGCGCCTGCGAGACGTCGGCGACGGGCCTTCGACAACCGATACGCCAGACGCAGGAAGTGCAAGGCAACGATGCACATGCTGGTCGCGTTCGGCGACATCTGCAGTGCGGAACCTCCGTCGGCGCAGCATCGCGCGACGCATGTCCGTCGGTACCTCGGCTCGAGTCGCGGACGCTCCGCGGCGCCTGCCTAGAACATCCCGTTGTCGTTCTTCGACTCGCTGGGGATCGTCTGCAGGACGTCCCAGTGTTCGACGACCTTGCCGTTCTCGTCGAGTCGGAAGATGTCGATCCCGGCGTAATCCTCGTCGCCGGGCCACGTCTGGTGACAGTGCAGCACCACGTAGTCGCCTTCGGCGAGCGCCCGCTTGACCTCGACCCGCTTGCCCGGGAACTGGGCGGCCATTCGCACGAAGTACTCGATGAACGCTTGCTTCCCATCACCGACATGTGGGTTGTGCTGGATGTAGACGTCACCCGCGTACCGCTCGATCGCCTCGGCCGGCTTCGACTCGTTGAACATGAGCTCGTAGAAGGCGATCGCGTTCGCCTTGTTCCGCTCGAGGCGCTCGTGCACGCCGCGATGATACGACGGAGCTGGCTCGATGAGGCAGTAAGGTCACAGGACTCGCCGAGCCGCGCCCTCGCTCTGCACCGCGACCCGACCGCTCTTGCACACGAGCAAGGAGGCCAATGTCCGCGACAGCCGGTTCGACCTCCCTCAGCCGGCACGCGGCTGGTCGCCGCGTCCACGTCGTCGGCGCGGGACCAGTCGGCCTGCTGCTCACGGCGCTGCTGCAGCCGCTCGAGGGATTCTCCGTGCGCCTGTACGAGAAGCGGCCCGACTACACGCGGACGCGCATGGTGCAGCTCGCCGAGTACCTCGTCGCAGACTCGGTCGAGAGCTATCGCGCCGACTACATCGACGGCGACAACGTCGACGCAGTCTTCGCTCCGGAGGAGCTCGAAGAGGGGCTCGCATTCCGGCAGTCGATCCCGCCGGATCTCATGAACCTCCTGCGCGAGTGGACGCTGGGGTTCTGTCCGCTCAACGCGATCGAGCGCTCCCTCAGCGATCTCATCGATGCACGCGGGTCAGGTGCAGTCGAGCGCACTGAGGCAATCGTGTCGGCCGACGACGCGCGCGCGTTGCTCGAACCGGGAGACATCCTGATCGACTGCACGGGAAGCAAGTCGCTCCTGCGGGATCACCTCCTGCCCGACCCGGGAGCGGGCGCCGATGGCGCTAATACGCTCAAGATCCGGCTCGAATACGCGCTCGTCATCACGTTTCTCTACGGCCGGTCGTACGACTGCAACGAGTACTGCAAGTACTACAAGAACAGCGAGAACACGCGCTACAAGTTCATTCCGGCAGTGCACCGCACGTACTCCGACGGAAGCGTCAGCCACGTGACGGGGATCGTCAACATCTCCGCCGAGGAGTACGAGCGGATGCCGACGCGCTGCGACGGCGACTGGCTGCGCGGCAACTTCACCGGCGTCGCGGAGTCGATGGACCGGTTCATCGACAAGATCAAGGACGAGACCCACGGCGAGGTGCTCGGCGAGCTCGAGATCGTGCGAATCCCGCTCGACCTGTATCGCGCGCGGAACGCAACGAACCGCCTCTGGCTCGCCACCGAGTCCGACCCCCACCCGTTCGCGCGGTCGGCAGTGTTCCTCGCGGGCGATTCGGCGATCGGCTCGCCGTACTTCCAATCGATCTCACTCGGCTTCGAGTGCGCGATGTACCTGGCAGGGCTCCTCGCTCGGCACGACCTCCCGCTCGAGAGCCGGCTCGATCGCTATGAGCTCTACACGTACAAGCAGTGGCTCCGCGTCTACATGCGCAGCAAGATGATCAAGCACAACAAGGACTTGTTCGAGTCGATCGACGACCCGTTCGCGCTCCTCGACAAGCTGCACATCTACTAGCGATCCTGCGTGCTCGGGCGACGCGCCTGGCTTCGTGTGGCTCGTGCGACTGCAGCAAGGCTGAGCCCGAGCACGATCCACCCCAGGCCGAAGAGGACGTTCGCGACGACTCCGTAGATGCGGTAGCCGTCGATTCGATCGATCAGATCGGGTCGCACCGCGACCGTCCAGAGAAACGCAAAGACCTGAGCGGCTCCCACAACTCCTAAGAGCACGCGCTGAAGCCACGAGACCGCCGGAACTGCGCGGCTCGCGTACGCCATGAGAAGCAGACCGCACCCGACCACAGGAGCGAGGAGCGGCGGAACAGTCTCGCGAATCAGAATCGACGCCACGGACGGCACGACGAGCCCGACCGTTGCCATCCAGAAACCGATGCGCGCCATTCGGCCGCCGTGGGCGACGAGGAGTGGGTACGCACCCGCGAGCCCGGCCGCGATCAGGAGGCCGGATGGGCCCTCCATCAGTGCGCCCCACAGCTGAGCCTCACCTCCGAAGAGCTCGCGGTCCTCGTTGAAGCTGGTCGGGCCGTGCAGGGTCGTGAAGATGGGCCAAAGGGCGACGTGGATCACGCCACCCGCAATCAGCGCCAGCCCGGGCCAGACCGGGATCACTCGACCACCCGTTGGCGTCGCCCGTCCATGACGTGACCCTGGAGCCGCGCAGGCCGCGCGTCAAGCGAAACGTGGATCGAGACACACGCAAAGCGGGCTCGCAGGCCTCGCTGGTACGGTGGGTGAACACTGCTCCCTCCTTCCGCCGCTGCGCTCACGCCGAGTCGCGCCAGGTTCGAGCCGATTGCGAGGAGAGCCGGATGACGCAGCCGCTTACGGAAGCCCTCGTCGAGGCAGCGCGCGAGGCGGCGCGAACCGACGTCACGGAGCGTGACCAGGTCGCGTGGAACCTCCCGCGAGCTCGCGAGGAAGAGTTGCCGACGGCTCGCACCGCGGGCTTCGACTGGGCGGACTTCTCGCGAGCCTACTATCCCGGAAGCCGGCGCCACGATCTGCGGGCGATCACGGCCTACGCCGCCTACAAGAGATCGAGCGGCGGTGTCTGACGACACCAGTGCGTCGCTCGGGTCGCGGGTCGCCGCCGCCCGGCACGACCGTGAGCACGCCGCGCGCGAGGCGAAGCTCGACCGCATCCGCGAGCAGGTCGCCGAGGGCAAGCTCGTCGTCCGCGAGATGTCCGAAGCGGAGCGCGCTCGCTGGGCTTCGCAGCACGCGGCGTCAGATGCACGTGCGACACCCGCGGAACGCGCGCGCCGGGCACGAGAGATCGAAAACCGCCGACGCCGCGCGGAACGCCTGGCCTCCTGAGAACTCCGCACACCGTGCGTCGCCGCGCGGTGTCCGCTACGGCCAGATGCTCGAGTCGGGATCCCGATCGAACGCACCGCCGTCCCGACACTCGGGGCTGCGGAACGGCGCCGGTAGACGCGGGTAGGCGATCTGCCAGGCCTGGAGGGCAACTTCGGTCGTGACCTCCTCCTCCCAGCCGGCTCGGGCGGCGAGCGGGCGCACATGCTGCAGTGCCCGGCATTCCACCTCCGCCTCGGACGCCGAGGGATCACGCAGATGCTCCGCCTGATGGGTGAGCACGCGAAGCGCCTCTCCGAGTAGGAGGAACTGGTTGCTCAACCTCAACGGGCGCACGCCCTCGACGTAGTCGGCGAGACTCGCGCAGATGCCCGGGTCGAGGTCGATGCGATTTCTCTCCCGGTCGAGGATGCCCCTCAGAGACACCTCCTCGCCGGCGCGCAGGATCGCATACTGCGGCAGAAGCTCCGCCCAGCTCTCCGGCTGCCAGCAGTAGACGGTCGGCTCGACGCCGACACTCACGCTCGCAATGTCCGAGAAGTCGAGACGTCGTCGTGGAGGAAACTCGACCGCATGGACAGCGAGCAGCTCGCGCACCACGGCCGCCTCGCCCCTCCTCCAGCCGGCAGGGGACCGCGAGCCGCAACTGGCACGCGCCATCGCCGCGGTCGCCTGTAGTCGCTCGCTCGGGGCGTTGCCAACCTGCTCGTCGAACGTCGCATCGCACGCCGCTCGGAAGACGGTCCTTCCCTCGGCGAGCGTCGCGGCGGTCTCGTCCGACCAGGCCGCGTACGAGCTCAGCCAGTCGGTCTCCGTGGGCTCCACCCACGGGCTCCAGGCGTAAAGCCCGATGAGTCCTGCGGCGAGAACGACCGTGCCGAGGATCGCAACCAGGGGGCCCCTGATGCCCCCTGATCCCCAGTGGGAGTCAGACAGCTGACCACCCCTGCAAACCGCTCGCGCTCACACCGATGTTTGACGCGTGCCCGCCTCGGAAGTTGCCCTAACCGCGCAGGTGTCTTCGTGCGATTCGCCGCGCTGAAGCATCCTCGACGCACGAGGCGCAGAAGGTGCGCTCATAACTCGCGCGACGAGATCGACGCTCGCCGAGCGGCTCCGCGGTACACGGCCGGGGGACCGCTGACCCGCCGCTCCGAAGCACGCCGCGGGGGGAAGTCACGCCGCCCGTCGACCGCGTGCCTCAGTCGGCTCCGCGTTCGCCACGCGGAGAGGACGGAGGTGATCTACCGGGGCGGAAGCGCTCCGCGCGCCTTCAGTGCCAGAACCCGGGCGGCCGATTGGCGCACCCGCGCGCGGAATGCCGGGTCCCCCCTTGCCACCCCGAGGAGGTGCTCGTAGACGGGCCGGTAGGAGCCGCGACCTGTGAGCAGGAGCAGATCAGCACCGGCTCGCACGGCCCGCTCCGAGACCGCCGTGATGGAACCCGTGGCGAGCGACGCCTGCGCCTCCATCGAGTCCGTAACCACGACGCCGCGGAAGCCGAGCTCCTCGCGCAGGAGGCCGTGGACGATCGGCCGCGACTGCGAGGCGATTCGCGCGCGATCGAGCGCGGGGTAGCGGGCGTGCCCGACCATCACGAGCGGCACGCCCTCGGCGATCGCCGCCCGAAACGGCGGGAGATCGACCAGGTCGAGTGCAGCCCGCGAGCGGCGGATGGTCACGATCGCGTCGTCGGTGTTCGCGGGCGCGGCGCCGATCCCGGGGAAGTGCTTCGCCGCCGCAGCGACACCTCCGGCCCGCCATCCGCGGACCGACTCGCGCGCGGCGCGGCTGACAGTGGCCGGGTCGCGGCCGAAGGCGCGTGAGGCAAGCGCCGCACCGCGCACGCTCGGGACGTCGGCGACCGGCGCGAGGCTTACGGTGACCCCGGCCTTGCGCAACTCGCGCGCGGCGGCCGTCGCGTCGCGCCGAACGGAGCCGGCTGCCGCCTGCGCCGGCGCCGCCTGCTCCGGACCGGCCCACGGCACACGGCGCACGAGTCCGCCCTCCTGATCGACGGCAACGATCGGCCGCCAGCTCCCCCGCCGCAGATCGGCGGTGAGGGAGCGCAGCTGCCCGGCCGAGCGAATGTTCCCGCTGAAGAGGATCACGCCCGCGGCGCGTCGCTCGCGGAGCGCCTCGCGGACGTAGCCCGGAGCCGTCGTGCTCGAGAAGCTCAGGACGACGAGCTGTCCGACCTGCTCCTCTAACGTGAGCTTCGGTGCGTTCGGCGAGCCGTGCGCCGAGCCGCCCGGCACAAGAGCGAGAACAACCAGCGCTGCGACCGTTGCGCGAGAGAACACGAGGGGTCAGTATCGCGACCGGCGCACCTCCGGAGCCTGTTCGCTCTCGCCACGCCATCGTCAGTGCCGATCTTCCACTCCTCGAGCCTGCCGACCTCCCGCTGCCTACCCGTCGCCCGAGCGCCCGTCGACCGACGGCGGGGGCCCCTTCTTCGCGAACGCCTCTTGCATGCGCGCTTCGATCTGTCCACCCAGGGACGCCATGCGCTCGGCGATGTCGTCGACCGCCGACACATCGTGTCCGGCCGCGCCGCCGAGCGAGCGCAGCACACGCTCCTGGATCCCCGCCGAGAGCCGCGCGCCGAGGTCTTCGAAGCGGCGTGCAATATCGCGCTCCAGCGCGTCTTTCGGCGACGGCGCGGGTGCGGCCGGAGGCTCAGGTGGCTCGGGCGGCGCCACGACCACCGGGACAGCCGCCTCGGCCGGAGACTCCGCAGCACCAAGCTCGATGCCCTCGATCGCGATCTCGAAGACCCGCTCGGGCTCGTCGATCCCGCGCAGGTGTCGCTGCCCCAGCGGGAACACGGAGACCCCGTCCGGCAGCCCGGACCCGATGAGCGCGCGCGTCGTCTCCGAGAGAAGAATCTGTCCGCCTCGACCCACGGTGCAGATGCGCGCCGCCCGGACGACGTCGAGTCCGACGTAGCCCTCCTCGTGGAGCGCGGGCTCGCCGGTGTGCAGACCGATCCGGACGCGCACCGTCTCGCCTGCCGGCCAGCTCTCCGCCGCGTGGGCGCGCTGTGCCTCGACCGCGCCCGCCACCGCGTCGCGTGCGCGCGTGAAGACGAAGAAGAAGGCATCGCCCTGCGTATCCATCTCGACGCCCCCACTCGCTCCGAAGGCCGCGCGCATGATCCGCCGATGCTGCGTCAGGACGGCGCCGTACTCGTCGCCGAGGCGCTTGAGGAGCTCGGTGGACTCCTCGATGTCCGTGAAGACGAAGGTGACGGTGCCGACAGGCAGCTCGGCCATGGCGCGATCGTACGTCGCCGGCAGCTGCCAAGCTGTCCGTCGTGACCGTCCGGCTCCGCCCGCTGACCGACGAGAACCGTGCCGAGCTCGAAGCGCTCGAGCTCGCTCCCGGCCAGGATCGGTTCGTGAACCGGGTGAGCGAGGCGCTCGCCGAAGCCGCCGACGAGCCTGGCGGCCGCGCGATCCAGTTCGGTCTCTACGACGACGACACGCCCGTCGGCTTCGTGATGATCTCGGATGAGGTCGACGGCCCGGGCTACATCGCGCACTATCTCTGGAAGCTCCTCGTCGACGCGCGGTGTCAGCGGCGCGGCTACGGAACGGCAGCGCTCGATCTCGTCGCCGACTACTTCCGTGCGCGGCCGGGCGTCGAGGTGATGTGGACGAGCGCGGGCGAGGGCGCGGGCAGCCCGATCCCGTTCTACGAGCGCTACGGCTTCGTGCGGACCGGCGACATCGTCTTCGACGGCGAAGTGCTCCTCCGGCTCGACCTGCGCTATCTGTAGAGGCGTTCCTCGAGGAGCTTCGAGAGCGGCCACGCGCCGTCCTGCCAATTCGAGACGATCGTGCACGTCGTGTCGCTCGGCAGGTCGTGGTACGAGCGGAACGAGACGCCCGCATCGTAGCCACGGATCTCGACGGTGTCCGTCCCGGCCATGAGCCAGAGGCCGAGGCCGTACTCCCACCCCTCGTACGCCTCGCTCCGCGCCCGTCTCATCTCGGCGAACGACTCCGGGGAGACGACCCGCCCGGCCGTGAGCGCCGTCCAGAACAGGCGCATGTCCGCAACCGTCGTGTAGATGCCTCCGTCGCCCACCCCGATCACGGGAAGGTGGAGCACATTCGTCTTCAGGCCGTCGGGGAAGAGGTAGCCGAGCGCCGCGCGTGGCGGGAGCTCGTTCGAGCGAAGAAACGCGGTGTCCGCCATCGCGGCCGGGCGGACGACGCGATCGAGCACGAGGTCGTGGTATGGGAGCCCGCTCGCCCGCTCGGCGATCAGCGCGAGCACGACGAAGCCGCCGTTGCAGTACGAGAACCCGTCGCCGGGTGCGAATTTCGCGGGCTCGCCGTCGAGAAGCGGGACGAAGTCCTCAGGGCCTTGGAGCGTGTGCACGGGGACGGGCAGTGCGTAGTCGGTGATGTCGCCGTCCACGTCCTCGTCGAAGTAGTCCCAGATGCCGGAACGATGTGCGAGGAGGTGCTCGACGGTGACCTCGTCCGACATGAGAGGCAGGTCCGCGTCGAGAACGGAGCGCGCGGTCGTGTCCAATGAGAGCGTCCCGTCTTCGACGAGCGAGACGACAGCGAGCGCCGTCAGGCCCTTCAGACCGCTCGCGGTGGCGAACTGCGTGTCCGGGGCGTTGGGAATCTCGAGCCGCCGCTCGGCGAGCCCGTAGGCGCGTTCGACAAGGACCTCGTCGCCGCGATCGACGCGGACGGCACCGGAGAATCCGGACTCCTCCGCGAACGCGTCGACCTCACGTGCGAGCCCCCCCATGGAGCGGACGCTACCCGGCTGCGAGTCGCTCCGAGCGCTCCTTGATCCCGCGGAGCATCTTCCGCTCCATGACGAGCGACGCCGGCTCCATCGGAAGCATCCCGATCCGCGCCGCGAGCGTCGGCAGCCGGAAGCGGTTGCGGCTGATCAGCCGCGTCGTCCCGTTGTGTCCGGAGAGGACGAACGTCCAGATCCAGTTGCCGTCCTCGGAGCGCCACGCGAGCACGTGCTCGGGCTCGACCCGCTCGACCCGCATGCGGTTCGGGCCGTAGCCGATCGTGTCGCCGACCTCCGGGTGCTGGAAGTCCGGAAGCACGCGATCGACGCTGTGCATGTTCAGGCCGAGAAGGTTCTCGATCCAGTCGTACGTGTACGCGCCACCCCGCGGCGCGGGGCCTATCTGCGCGATCCACGGCCACACCGCGCTCGCGGGCGCAGCCACGTCGATCGCGCGCGTCGCAACGCCGTCGGCGTCCTCCAGGAGCTCGTCGCCGGGGAGCCGAGCGGCCGCCTCCGCCTCGCTCGCACCCCAGCGCAGGATCGGCTTCCTCAGAAGGCGTGCGTATGCCGCCGCGAGAGCAGCGACGGCGATGGTGATGCGCACGAGCCTCATGAACGCAGTCTGGCGCTCTGCATCCGCTCCGGCATGCGCGAACTCGCTGATCCTGGCTGCGGCCTCTTGCGCAACCCGGCTCGGATCGGCAAGCTCCGCCCGCATGATTCCCGAGGCGACCCGCGAGGAGACCGAACACGGCACCGTCTACAAGGCCGACGGTTGGTACGTCCTGAACGCGCGCGACGCGCGCTGGTATCACGTCGACGGGCGCGGCGCCCACTGCGACTTCGAGGGAGACGCCGAGTTCTCGCAGCTCGGGGCGAACATCATGGTGCTGCAGCCGGGCGAGGCGATGGCGATGTACCACTGGGAAGCCGATCAGGAGGACTTCCTCGTCGTCTCGGGCGAAGCGCTCCTGCTCATCGAGGGCGAGGAGCGGCCCCTGAAAGCGTGGGATTTCGTCCACTGTCCGCCGAAGGCGAAGCACACGATCCTCGGCGCGGGCAACGGCCCGTGCGTCGTCGTCGCCGTCGGGGCGCGGATCGACTCGGTCGACAACCCCGAGTGGGGCGGCTACACGGTGGATGAGGTCGCGCTCCGCCACGGGGCCGGCGTCGAGACGGAGACGTCGGAGCCGGAGACAGCCTACGCCGCAGTGCGCGCGAAACACGGGTTGCGAGACCCGAAGCGCTACGTCGACGGCTGGCTTCCCTAGCCCAGCCGACCGGCGACCCACGTGAACGGCTGTACCGCGCCGCGCGGCGTGACGTGCTCCCCGCGGCGCAGCTCGAGTGGCTCGAAGCTGCCGCCTAGCTGCGCGACGAGCTCGTCGGCGGAGTAGCGCCGTACGGGTAGGCCGGAGCACGTCGGCGGCCCGTCGGCGGCGAACGTCCCCACGATCAGCGCCCCGCCCGGCGCAAGCGCACTGCGCAGCGTCGCGAGGTAGCGACTCCGCCCCTCCTCGTCGACGAGGAAGTGGAACACCGCCCGGTCGTGCCAGAGACCGAAGGCGCGGTCCGGCTCCCACTCGAGGAGATTCGCCTCCACGCACCGCACGGGCGCGTCAGCGGGGAGTCGTCCTCACGTCGCCTCGAGCGCCGCGGCGGAGAGGTCGAGCACCGTCACGTCGGCGAAGCCCCGGGCGACGAGTTCGTCCGCGAGGGACGATCCTCCCCCGCCGGCGTCGACGACCGGCTCCGCAGGCTCGACCCCGAGCGCTTCGATCAGTTGCAGCGAGGTCTCGGGGACGGGTTCGTGCCAGCTCACACCGTCTATGCCGTGCTCGATGTACGCGGCATCCCAATGCTCGGCGCGCACCATGGTCGGAATCTAGAGGACGCTTGGTCGAGGCTGTGCGAACATATGTTCGTGCACGGCGCGACGATCCTCCACGCCGACCTGGACGCCTTCTTCGCCGCGGTCGAGCAGCGTGACGATCCGCGCCTCCGCGGACGGCCTGTGATCGTCGGCGGCGGGGTCGTGCTGGCCGCGAGCTACGAGGCGAAGGCGTTCGGCGTGGAGACGGCCATGGGTGGACGACGCGCGCGTCGTCTGTGCCCGCACGCCGTCGTCGTACCGCCGCGCATGAGCGCGTACTCGGAGGCGAGCAACGCGGTGTTCGAGGTCTTCGAGGACACGACGCCGCTCGTCGAGGGGCTCTCCATCGACGAGGCGTTCCTCGACGTACGGGGAATGGAGCGGCTCGCCGGACCGCCGCACGAGATAGCGGCGCGCCTCCGTCGACGCATACTCGACGAGGTGGGGCTGCCGATCACCGTCGGCATCGCGCGCACGAAGTTCCTGGCGAAGGTGGCCAGTGGGGTCGCCAAGCCGGATGGGCTGCTCCTCGTTCCGCCCGACGGCGAGCTCGCCTTCCTCCACCCGCTTCCGGTCGAGCGGCTCTGGGGCGTGGGACGCGTGACGGCGGCCAAGCTCCACGACCGAGGACTGCGGACGGTCGGTCAGATCGCCGCGCTCGACGAAGCCCTGCTCATCGCGCTCCTCGGTCGTGCGAGCGGGAGGCACATCCACGCGCTCGCGAACAATCGTGATCCGCGGCGCGTACGGACGGGTCGACGCCG
>Ga0075343_1000095_pt1 | contig 16267 bp, 15 predicted proteins | sample RushOxbow_ThreeS_2_FD_120072 | JGI IMG/M metagenome (GOLD analysis project Ga0075343, IMG submission 120072) | Natural and restored wetland microbial communities from the San Francisco Bay, California, USA, that impact long-term carbon... | ecosystem: Environmental > Terrestrial > Soil >...
CCGGCGAGGCAGCCGCGCTCGCGGAGGCGCCGGCGGCAGCCGACGGCGATGCCGTCGTGCGACCGGTCGATCGTGCCGTCGCCCTGCGCGACGTCGCGGCACTCGAGCTGATGTACGGCTCGGGGCTGCGCGTGGGCGAGGTCGCTGCCCTCTCGATCGACCGCATCGACCTCGATGGGCGGCGGGTCACGGTCATGGGCAAGGGGGCCAAGGAGCGAGGGGTGCCGATCTCCGACTACGCGGCAGAGGCGCTCGAGGCCTACCTGCGCGAGGGAAGGCCTCTGCTCGCCGCACAGGACGCCCGCGGGCTCTTCTTCAACCGTCGCCACAAGCCCTTCAGCTCCAGGGATATCCGTACGATGGTGGAACGATATGGCGGTACAGTGCTGCCGGGCCGGCGGGTGACGCCGCACACCCTGCGACACTCGTTCGCCACGCATCTTCTGGAAGGGGGAGCCGACATCCGAGCCGTGCAGGAACTCTTGGGGCACGCGAGCGTTGCGACCACGCAGCGGTACACGCACGTATCCCGGGCTCGGTTGTTCCAGGCCTACGAGCAGAGTCACCCGAGGGCCTGACTCGTGACCCCCGCCAAGAAGACGGCCACGAAGACGCCGGCCAAGCCGGCCGGGAAGGCCGTCGCGAAGTCCCGTGCCAAGACCGTGGCGTTCGACCCCACCGTGACGATCCCGCCGCACGTCGATGACGAGCTCGGACAGCATTGGCATCGCTTCAAGAGCACGGGCGAGGAGGAGGCCCGCGAGAAGCTCATCCTTCACTATGCGCCGCTCGTGAAGTACGTGGCGAGCAGGGTCGCGACCGGTCTTCCTGCCAGCGTGGAACAGGCCGACCTCGTGAGCTATGGCATGTTCGGTTTGATCGACGCCCTCACGAAGTTCGAGCCGGGGCGGGGCAACAAGTTCGAGACGTACGCGATCCCGCGCATCAAGGGCGCGATCATCGACGAGTTGCGCGCGATGGACTGGGTCCCGCGGTCGATCCGCTTCAAGGCGCGCGAGATCGAGAAGGCCCACACCGATCTCGAGTCGATGCTGAAGCGGCAGCCCACCGAGCAGGAGATGGCGGAGCGCCTGGGCATCACCCGTCGCGAGCTGCACGACGTCGTCTCGCAGATCTCGTTCGTCTCCGTGCTCGCCCTCGACGAACTCGTCTCGGTCGGGGCCGACCGCGGGGAACAGGTCTCGCTGATCGACACGCTCGCCGACCGCGGCATCGACCCGACGTCGGGCGTCGAGTCGCAGGAGACCCGCGGTCTGTTGGCCGCCGCGATCAACGAGCTCTCGGAGCGCGAGAAGATCGTCGTCACGCTCTACTACTTCGAGGGGCTCACGCTCGCCGAGATCGGCCAGATCCTCGGTGTCACCGAGTCCCGGGTCTGCCAGATCCACACGAAGGCGGTCGGCGGGCTGCGGGGTCAGCTCACCGAGGTCGACTAGCCCCCTCCCTCGCCGATCCCACCGTTCTGTGACCTGCGTCACGGTGCTCGCGCCATGATGTGGATAGCGTCGCCGTCATGCGGACCCGCCGATCGTTCTTCACGAGTTGGTTGCTCCTCACCACCTCGGTCGTCGGGCTCGCCGTCTCGCCGGCCGTCGCGGCCGGAACCTGGAGCTGGCCCGTCGAAGGTCCGGTGATCCGCGGGTTCGATCCCCCCGACTCGCCGTACGGATCTGGGCACCGCGGCATCGACATCGCGGCCCCGGCCGGGAGCGTCGCGGTTGCCCCGGCCGACGGCACGGTCGCCTTCGCCGGTCAGGTCGGGGGTCGTCTCTTCCTCACGATCGATCACGGTGGCGGCGTCGAGTCCACATTCTCCTGGGTGGCGAGCCTCGAGGTCCGTCGTGGTGACGTCGTGCGACCGGGGCAGCCGGTGGCTCGCACCGGCGGCGGTCACACCGGTGACACGATCCCCAACCTGCACTTCGGGGTGAGGCTCGACGACGCGTACGTCGATCCCCTCGTATACCTCGCGTCCATCGATGTCAGCGCCCTGATCAGGCTCGCGCCGCTCGCCGCCTGATCTCGTCGGCGTGTCCCCCCCGCCCGGCGTTTAGGATGGCGCGGCCGTGCTGACCTCCCTCGTGCGTCTCGTGTCGTCGCGCCGTGCCCGTCGCACGGTGGCAGCCGCGGTGTGCGCGCCCGTCCTGCTCGGTGCCGGCCTCGCCGCCGGCCAGGTCGCAGGCGCCTGGACCGAGTTCCAGGGAGGGCCGTCGAAGACCGGCGTCGCGACCGACGGCCCCGTCCCCGGATACCGCCGGGCGTGGAGCACTCCGTTCGACCCGGGTGGTCCCGGCGACCGCTTCGGTCTCTCGGCGCCTGTGATCGCCGGCGACGTCGCGGTGGCGGTCGGTCCCGACGCGGTGATCGGCGTCGACCTCGGCTCGGGTGAGCAGACGTTCGCGGTGGATCGCGCCGTCGGTCCCTCGGTGCCGGCAGCCGTGGCCCCGCTCGGCGACGGGACGGCGGTCGTGTACACGGAAGGATGGGGCGAGGGCCCGCCTCCCGCACCCGGCTCCGAGGTCAGCCCAACCGCGTCGGTGAGCCCGGCGACCACCGCCGACGGAGCTGGCGATGGTCCCGTCGATTCCGACCTTGCCGCGTTCGATCTGGGGAGTCAGGAGCGACTGTGGCCACCGGTGCCGCTCGATGGCGTGAGCCGAACGGGGGTCACCGTCGACGAAGGGTCGGCGTTCGTCGGCGTGAACGGCGGCTCGGTGATCTCCGTCGATCTCGCCGACGGGAGCGTCGAGTGGCGTCGCGAGCTCGACGCGATGCTCGTCACGCCGATCACCGTGATCGATGCGACGGTGCTCGTCGGCCTGCAGGGCGACGGCGACACCCAGCCCGTCGTCGTGGCGCTCGAGGCGGGCACCGGCGAGGAGCGATGGCGCCACGAGCCCTCGGCTCGGTCATCCGTCGTCTCGGCGATCTCAGCCGACCAGGGGAGCGCCTTCGCGATCTTCGCGGGCCTGTCGGAGACATCGGTCGTCGCGCTCGACCTCGCCGACGGGACCCAACGCTGGAGCCGCCGTGTGAACGCCACGTTCGACGTGATCGCGCCCCCCGTCGTGGGGGCGGAGACGGTCTTCGTGACGGACCTGATCGGACACACCCGCGCACTCGATGCCGGCACGGGGCAGCAACGGTGGGACTTCGCGCAGAACGCGCCCGTGTTCCGGAGCGTGCCGGTGCTCGTCGGGGCGCACCTGCTGGTGCCGACCCTCGAGGGTGAGCTCGCCGCGATCGACGCCGAGACCGGCGAGCTGGTGTGGCGCCTGCAGGCGGACGGCGCGCCGATCCGCTCGGTTGCTGCATCGGGTGATGTGCTCGTGACGGTGCGCGGCGCCGATCGATCGGGGCTCGAGGGGTTCGAGCACGACCCCGGCGCGACACTCGTCCGTGAGGCTTCGCCGACCACGCTCGCGGCGGGACGTATGGTCGGCGCGATCGCGATCGCGGCCATCCCGCTCCTGGTGGTCGTGCTCCTGCTCGGGCGGATGCTCGTCACTCGCATGGGCCCGGCGTTCCCGGGCGACGACGAGCAGGTGTCCGAAGACGGCGAACAGGTCGTCGACCCGTGGGAAGCCGAGGATCCCACCCCGTGACGAACAAGAAGAGGCGCTCGAAGCCTCGCGACCGTAACGACGGGCATCGTTCCGCGCCGCCGGCCTCACGCGGGGCCGAGCCGGCACCACGGAGAGGGCTGCTCGACTCGCTCTTCTCGCCGCGGGTCGGCTCGACCTCGATGCCCAGCATCCGCGCGTCGGCTGCTCGGGGCCTCGCCGTCGTCGCGGGCACCCCGGTGATCGCGGTCGGGGCGGTGGCGCTCGTCGTCCTCGAATGGTTCGCGGCGCTGGCGCTCGGGTACGAGGGCCCGTTCGCGCTCTTCGTCAACGTCATGGGGTTGGCGCCGATCGGTACGAGCTTCGACGCCACGATCTCCACGGCGCTGTTCGGCCTGCAGGGGGGGTTCTTCGCGATCCTCGGGTTCGTGGCGTTCCGGGCGATGGTGCAGGCGTTGCTCGTCGCGGCGATCGTGGAGGTCGTGCGCTCGGCCCCCCTCGGCCGGTGGACCCTGATCCGGGCGCTCCGGACACTGCCGGCAGCTTTGGCAGTCAACATCGCCGGCATCGGATTGCTGACCCTGGCCAGCCTGCTGGGGCCGCTGCTCGGTCCGGCATTCGGGCTCCTGATCCAGATGGCCGCGCTCGTGGGCGGTGTCTACGTCCTGAGCTTCGCACCGGTGATCGCAGCCGACGAGGGACGCCGCCTCTCCGACGCGATGGGCCGGTCGGTGCGGGCGGCCCGCATGCCGGGGGCCGGCAACCTGACGCTCGCCGCGATCTACGTCGTCGCCTCGATCGCGATCCTGGTCGTGCCGGGCAAGCCCGGGTCCGATCTCGGCGTGAACCCGACCGTCGCGGCGTGGGTGATGGTGCTGATCGCCAACCTCCTCCACGTGGTGATGCAGTCCATGGTGGTCTTCCGCTACCTGTCGGTGGCAGACGAGGTGCCCGACGCTGCTCCGAGACGGCAGGCGGCCTCTCGCTCTCGGTCCCGAGGCTGATCGCACCGGGTCCGCGGTCGACGAGGGAACGCCGCTGCTAGACTCCTCGCGCCGGCGCAACTGCGCCGAGCTCACACGTTCGGGGACCGCATCGCCGGGGTCCCGCGCCTCAAGGCGGGCCGGCGACGGGACGATCCGGGCGGAGGACTGAAACCGAGAAGGAGGCCCCCGTGCCTGTCGTGACCAGGCGGGAACTCCTCGAAGCGGGCGTGCACTTCGGCCACCAGACCCGTCGGTGGAACCCGAAGATGCAGCGATTCCTCTACGGGGAGCGTTCCGGCATCTACATCATCGACCTCGAGAAGTCCCTCGCGGGACTCGAGGAGACCCACGAGTTCGTGCAGGGCCTCGGCCGTCGGCGCGGCATCGTGCTGTTCATCGGGACGAAGAAGCAGGTCCAGGAAGTCGTGCAGGACCACGCGACCCGCATCGGCATGCCGTACGTGAACCACCGTTGGCTCGGCGGCATGCTCACGAACTTCACGACCATCTCCAAGCGACTGCTCCGCCTGCGCGAGTTGCACGAGATGGAGCGCACCGGCGCCCTCGACTACCTCCCCAAGAAGGAGGCGATCAGGTTGCGCCACGAGCGCGACAAGCTGACGCGCAACCTGGGGGGCATCCAGGACCTCGAGCGCCTTCCCGACGCCGTCTTCGTGATCGACACGAAGAAGGAGCACATCGCCGTCAACGAGGCCAGGAAGCTGGGCATCCCCGTGATCGCGATCGTCGACACGAACTGCGACCCAGACGAGGTCGACTACGCGATCCCGGGCAACGACGACGCGATCCGGGCCGTGAGCCTCGTGGCCCGCGTGGTTGCCGATGCTCTGGCCGAGGGGTACGGCATGGCCAAGGACGAGGACGTCGAGCGCGTCACCGCCCGCTCGACCGCGCCGGCGCCGGCCGGGCCGCGATCCACGGCTGCTCCCGCGAGGGTCGAGGAGTCCGAGACCCCGTCACCCGAGGATGCCGCCGCGATCGCCGCGAGCACGGTGTTCGAGCCCGACGCGCCCGAGACCGCTGCAACCGAGGGCGCCGCCGAGCCGATGGCCCCGGAGGCGACCGAGGCCGAAGTGCCGGCCGAGATCCCGGAGGACACCTCGGCAGCCGGCGTCCCCGTGGTGACCGATCCCGTCGAAGCCGTGGCCCCTGCCGTCGCAGACGCCCCCGAGGAGCCGGCATGAGCGACTACTCGCCGACCGCCGCCGAGGTGAAGCAGCTGCGCGACGCCACCGGCGCCGGCATGATGGACTGCAAGAAGGCATTGATCGAGTCCGTCGGCGACCTCGAGCGCGCGGTGGAGTACCTGCGCGAGAAGGGGCTCGCGTCGGTCGCCAAACGCGCCGGACGCTCCGCGAACCAGGGGCTGGTCGACGCGTACGTGCACTTCAACAACACCGTGGGCGTGCTGGTCGAGGTCAACTGCGAGACGGACTTCGTCGCCAAGACCGACGACTTCCAACGGCTCGTGAAGGACATCGCGCTGCACATCGCGAGCCCCTCGGCGCCGCGGTTCTTGACCCGCGACGAGGTGCCGCAGGCCGAGCTCGATCAGGAACGGCACATCGCCGAGGTGCAGGCCAAGGAGGCCGGCAAGCCCGAGAACGTGATCGGGAAGATCGTCGAGGGCAAGATCAACGCGTACCTCAAGGACGTCGTGCTGCTCGATCAGCCGTTCGTGAAGGACGACTCGAAGACCGTGCAGCAGTTGCTCGACGAGACATCGGCTAAGGTCGGCGAGCGCATCGCGATCCGCCGGTTCGTTCGGTTCAAGCTGGGCGAGGCCGGCGATGACGAGGCGACGGACGGCGACGCGTCGTAAGGTCTGGGTCGACCGCGAGCGGTAGGCCCGACGGGGGAGGGGAACGCATGGCCGACGACGGAGGCACGCCGCGAGCCCAGTACGGGCGCGTGTTGCTGAAGCTCTCCGGTGAGGCCTTCGCTCCCACCGATGCCGAGTACGGCATCAACACCGACGCCACGTCGTTGATCGCTCGGCAGCTCGCCGAGGTCGTCGACTTCGGGGTGCAGACGGCGGTCGTCGTGGGGGGTGGCAACATCTGGCGGGGCCGGCAGGCTCCGGGCATCGATCGCAACCGCGCCGACTACATGGGCATGCTGGCCACGGTGATGAATGCGCTGGCCCTGCAGGATGCGCTCGAGAAGATCCACGTCACGACCCGGGTGCAGACGGCGATCTCGATGACCCAGCTCGCCGAGCCGTTCATGCCCCTGCGGGCCAGGCGCCACCTCGAGAAGGGGCGTGTCGTGATCTTCGCGGCGGGTCTCGGCGTGCCGTACTTCTCCACCGATACCTGCGCCGCTCAGCGAGCATTGGAGATCGGGGCCGACGCCTTGCTCAAGGGCACGAAGGTTGATGGCGTCTATACCGCCGACCCGGTCCTCGACACCTCGGCGAAGCGCTTCGACGAGATCGAGTACGTCGACGTGCTGAAGGAGGGTTACCAGGTCATGGACGCCACCGCGATCTCGTTGTGCATGGAGAACAAGCTGCCGATCATCGTCTTCAACCTCCGCGAAGAGGGGAACATCCGTCGCGTGGTCAACGGCGAGCCCATCGGCACGCTCGTCCACTGAAGGAGCCCGATGACGATCGATTCCAGCCTCAAGGACGCCGGCCACAAGATGGAGCAGGCGGTTACGCATCTGAAGGACGAACTCTCCGCGATCCGAACGGGTCGCGCGACCCCCGCGGTGCTGAACCGCGTTACGGTGGAGTACTACGGCACGCCCGTGCCCCTGAACCAGCTCGCCTCGATCAACGTGCCGGAACCGCGCCTGCTGTCGGTGCAACCGTTCGACAAGGGTGCGATCGGGGCGATCGAGAAGGCGATCCAGTCGAGCGACCTCGGCATCACCCCGTCGAACGACGGCCAGGTGATCAGGTTGGCGTTCCCCCCGCTCACCGAGGAGCGGCGCAAGGAGCTCGTGAAGCAGGTCCATACGCGCGCCGAGGAGGCCCGGGTGGCCGTGCGCAACGTTCGGCGCCACTGCAAGGAAGAGATGGAGAAGCTTGAGCGTGAGGGCGGCATCTCGGAAGATGACCTCGTGCGGGGGGAGAAGGAGCTCCAGAAGCTGACCGATCGGCACGTGGCGGAGATCGACGTGATCCAGGACCACAAGGAGCAGGAGCTCATGGAGGTCTCGTGACGGGCGACAAGCGCAACGGCGACGATCTGTTCGAGGACCTCGACAAGTTCTTCGCACCCATCAAGGACGTCGACTGGGACGAGCCCGCGTCGTCCGGCGCCCGCGAGACGCCGAGCGAGGAGCACGTGTCGATCCGCGCCGATGAGCCGGAGACCGCTGCCCCGGCCCCGGTCGAGCCTGCAGCGCCGGAGCAACGCGAGGAACCTGCGGAATCCGAGGACGAGGACTGGTACGACACCACGGTGCTGGAGACGATCGAGGGCATCGGTGTCGACGACGAGGCGGAGGAACCGGTCGTCGCCGTGGGTGAGGCCGCCGACGATGAGATCGGCACCGAGGTCGTAGGCGAGGTCGTCGAGCCGACCCCGGGCCAGGCGGGTCTCTTCGGGCAGGGTCACGAGCCCGAGGACGAAGCCGAGGGCGGATGGGGCGTGACCGACGACGAGTCGATCGTCGGCGAGTACGCGGAGGCGACCCTCGTGGGTGACGACGACGAGGTACCCGACGCGGGCATCGGCACCGAGACCGCCCCGATCGGCACGATCGACGAGCTGATGGGTGATGTGGAGTCGCCCGACGAGGGCACGGTGGAGCGAGCCGCGGAGTACTTCGCGTCGTCGGCCCACGTGGAAGACGCGAGCGACGAGCCCGAGCAGGTCGTCGTCGGCTCCGAGGGCGTGGGATGGGACGACGGGTCCTCCGTGACGCCCGAGGTCGGCGGCTCGTTGATCGGCGAGCTCGGAGCCGATGAGGTCGAGCACGACATCCTCTCGGACCTGGAGGGAACGGAGCCCGAGCCCGAGACCGTGATGGTCGGGGCCGGAGAGGGCCTCGGCGGTCCGAGCTGGCAAGAGACCGGCTCCGTGGAGGTCGGTGCCGACGTCGAACGCCGGGGCCCGGGCCCGGACGAGCGAGACGTGCCGGCCGCGTTCCTGACGGGAGCCGTGCTCGCGATCGCCGCGCTCGCCGCGCTGCTGATCGGCGACTGGTTGTTCGGGCTGCTGGCGGCCGCGATCGTGTTGCTGGCGCAAGGGGAGCTTTTCGGCGTGATGGTGAAGCACCGTCGCCAACCGGCGACCGCCGTCGGGCTGATCGCCGGCGCGTTGATGCTCGCCGCCGCGTACTTCCGGGGCGAGAGCGCGGTGCTCGCGATGTTCGCGCTCGGTGTGGCGGCCACGTTCCTCTGGTTCATGTCGGGGCCCGTGAGCGCGCGGAAGGACGTCACCGCCAACATCGGGCTGACCGTGCTCAACATGGCCTGGGTGCCGCTGTTGGGCAGCTACCTGCTGGTCCTGCTCGAGGGCGAGAGCGGCACAGCGCTGGTCGTGAGCGCGATCGGCCTGACGTTCGTCTACGACACCGCCGCGTTCCTGTCGGGCTCGGTCTGGGGCGGGCAGTTCTTCCAGCGGCCGCTCGCGCCGACGGTGAGTCCGAAGAAGTCGATCGAGGGCGTGATCATCGGCTCCCTTGTGACGGTGGTGGTCTCGGTCACCCTGGTGACGTCGTTCGTCGATCCCTTCGAGAACCTGCGCATCGAGGCGCTGCTCCTGGGTCTGGTCGTCGCCGCCGCCGCGACGTTCGGCGACCTCGCGGAGTCGTTGGTCAAACGCGACATGGGCATCAAGGACATGGGCAGCATCCTGCCCGGGCACGGCGGGGTGCTCGACCGCATCGACTCGCTGCTGTTCGTCGCGCCGGCCGCGTTCTTCCTGTACCGCATCATCATCGCCTGAGTCTCGTTCCGAGCGTTCCGCCCGGCTCGGGGTACCCTTGAGCGCATGAAGGCGTTGACGATCCTCGGTTCCACGGGGTCGATCGGCACGCAGGCCCTCGACGTGGTGCGGCGCAACCCCGACCGGTTCAAGATCCTCGGGCTGTCCGCGGCGGGCGCCAACCTGGAGCTGTTGGCCGGGCAGATCCGCGAGTTCCTGCCCCCTGTGGTCGCGCTGGCAGACGACGGGGCGGCCGCCGATGTGAAGCAGAAGATCGGCGCCGTGGCGGGGATCGAGATCGTGGAAGGCCCCGACGCCGCCGAGCGCCTCGCCGCGGAGACCGAGGCCGACATGGTGCTGAACGCGCTGGTCGGATCCGCCGGGCTCGCCCCCACGCTCGCGACGCTGCAGTCGGGCAAGACACTCGCGCTCGCGAACAAGGAGAGCCTGGTCGTGGGCGGCGAGCTCGTCACGGACCTGATCAAGGGTGAGCCCGAGAGGTTGCTGCCTGTCGACTCCGAGCACGCCGCGCTCGCGATGGCGATGCGGGGCGAACGCCGCGAGGACCTCAAGCGCGTCGTGCTGACCGGCTCGGGCGGCCCGTTCCGAGGCTGGACGCGAAACGAGCTCGGGAAGGCCAGCGTCAAGGAGGCTCTCGCCCACCCGGTGTGGACGATGGGCCCCAAGATCACCATCGATTCCGCGACACTCATGAACAAGGGCCTCGAGGTGATCGAGGCGCACTACCTTTTCGACCTCGAGTACTCCTCGATCCACGTGCTGATCCACCCCGAGGGACTGGTGCACGCGATGGCCGAGTTCCGCGACGGCAGCCTGCGCGCCGAGATGGCGACGCCCGACATGCGGCTGCCGATCCAGCTCGCGCTCGCCTGGCCCGAGCGGTTGCCGACCGGCGTCGAGCCGGTCCCGCTCACCGAGCGCCCGCTCACGTTCGAGCCGGTCGATCGCGAGGCGTTCCCTGCCGTCGACCTGGCGTATCGAGTCGGAGGCCTCGGGCTCACGTTCCCCGCGGTGATGAACGCCGCGAACGAGGTTGCCGTCATGGCGTTCCTCGAGGGGAAGATCCCCCTCACCCGCATCGTCGAGCTGGTGCAGACCATCGTCGACGAACACGAGCCCGCATCGGTGGTCTCGATCGTGAACATCGAACGCGCCGACGCCTGGGCGCGGCAACGCGCCGCCGAGCTCGCCGAGGAGCGATAGGCCCTCCCCCCATGGATCTGCTCATCGGCGCCCTCATCTTCCTGCCCTTCCTCACGGTGATCATCGCGATCCACGAGCTGGGGCACTTCCACTTCGCGCGGCGCTTCGGCATGAAGGTCACCGAGTACTTCATCGGGTTCGGCCCATGGAAGATCTGGTCCCGGCGCAAGGGGGAGCTGGAGGTCGGCGTGAAGCCGATCTTCATCGGCGGTTACGTGAAGATCGCCGGCATGAATCCCTTCGAGGAGAACCCGCCCCAGGACACGCCGCGCCTCTACGGATCGAAGCCGATCTGGCAACGCGCGATCACGATCTTCGCGGGTCCGGGCACGCACTTCGTAGTGGCGGCTCTGATCTTCGCGGTCTGGCTGATGGTGTTCGGCGATCCGCGCACGGCGCCGCTCACGCCTCTCGTGATCGACGAGGTCGAGGTGACCATGAACGGCGACGAGTCACCCGCCGCCGCCGCCGGGATCGAGTCGGGTGACCGCATCCTCGTGCTCGGCGGGGTCGACCGGCCCACGTCCGAGCAACTCACGGAGGTCGTCACCTCGCAGGTCGAGGATCGTCCGGGCGAGCCGCTCACCGTCGTGGTCGACCGCGACGGGGAACGGGTCACGCTCTCAGTCGTGCCCGAGCTCGCCGAGGTCGAAGGCGAGACCCGCGGACGCATGGGTGTGATCGTCGCGCCGCCCGACCCGGAGCCGGCAGGCATCGGCGCCGCGCTCGTCGGCGGTGTCAAGGAGGTCGGGTTCGCCGTGAGGGAGTCGTTCTCCCAGATCGGAAGGGTCTTCGGGCCCGAGGGCATCGGGCGCGTGTTCGGGCTGCTGTTCAACGACGAGCAGCGCACCGTCAACGACGCCGCGAGCGTCGTGGGCATCAGCGAGCAGGTCGGCGCCACGTCGTCGGCGGGGGACTGGTCGACGATCCTGTACCTCTTCGGGTTCGTGACCGTGTTCGTCGGCCTTATCAACCTCGTGCCGCTCCCGCCGTTCGACGGCGGGCACCTGCTCACCCTCGCGATCGAGAAGGTGCGCGGAAAGCCGGTCGACATGCGCACCCTGATCCCGATCTCGGCCGCCGTCATGGCCTTCTTCGTCATGTTCGTCGGGGCCACGATCGTGCTCGACGTGACGAAGCCGATCACGGTCCCGTAGGCACGTTCGACCCTCTCACGGGATGCGTTGCGCCCGAGCGGGCGCCACGATTTCTCAACACCGCCTCTGACCGCAGCACACATGCCCCGGATACGATGCTCGCGTGGATCAGCAGACCGTGCTCGTCGTCGACGACGAGGAAGCCATCGCCGAGGCCGTTCGCGCCCGCCTAGAATCAGAGGGTTATCGGGTGTTCGTGGCGCTCGACGGGCCCGACGCGATCGAGCAGCACTCCGAGCATCACCCCGATCTCGTCGTGCTCGACCTGATGCTCCCCGGCATGGACGGCCTCGAGGTCTGCAAGCAGATCCAGCGCGACGGCTGGACCCCCGTGCTGATGCTCACGGCCAAGACCGAGGAGGCCGACAAGGTCGCCGGCTTCGCCGTCGGGGCGGACGACTACCTCACGAAGCCGTTCAGTCTGCGGGAGCTCGCGGCGCGGGTGAAGGCGATCCTGCGGCGCATGGAGCGCATGGGTGAGCAGAAGGACACGGGACCGATCGAGCACCACGGGCTCGTGATGGACCCGAACAGGCGCCGGGTCACGGTCGACGGTGACGACGTCGGGCTCACCCCCCTCGAGTTCGAGATCCTCCTCACCCTCGCCCGTGACCCCGGCGTCGTCCTCAGCCGCGACCAGCTGATGGACCGTGTCTGGGGGTACCGTGACTTCGCGGGTGGCCGCGTGGTGGACTCCCACGTCGCCCGCATCCGTCGCAAGCTCGGCGAGGACGGCAACGAGCCGCGATTCATCCGCACCGTGCACGGCGTGGGGTACGCGTTCCAGGAACGATCGTGAGCTCCCGGCGGTTCGAGCGTCTGCCCACGATCAGGGGCAAGCTCAGCGCCACGATCGTGGTCGCCGTCGCGATCGCGATCGCGATCTCGTACGTGTTGATCGGCTTCGCACTCAAGGACACTCCCAAAGCCTCCGAGGCGATCGAGGCTTTGAAGCTCGCCCGGAGGATCGCGAACGGCGATCAGTCTCCACTGCCGTCCGACACGATGATCGTGAGACGGAGCATCACGGGCGAGATCTCGGTCGATGGGGTCAACTTCGGTGATCTACCGACCGACATCCGCGAGAGCGGGGACCGGGTCCCCCAATGGGGTCTGTGGGACAACTACGTATGGGCCTCGATCCCCACCGAACAGGGGGCCACCCTGATCGTGGTGTATCCGTCCCCGACGCGAGGGTTCCTGGGTCGTATCTCCGCGACGCTCGGGTTCCTGCAGAGCTACTCTTGGCAGTTCTTGATGGCGGGCGCGATCGCGGCGGCGATCGCGTTGGGCCTGGCCCGGTGGTTCGCCCGTGGAATGACGCAGCCGCTGCGCGATATGGCCGAGGCCGCGCGTCGCATGGAGACCGGCGACTATTCGACCCGCGTCGACACGGACTCGCGCGACGAGGTCGGACAGCTCGCGGTCGCCTTCAACCGCATGAGTTCGGAGCTCGAACTCCTCGAGACGTCGCGGCGCGAGCTGGTCGCCAACGTTTCACACGAGCTCAAGACGCCGATCACCGCGATCCGGGCGCACTTGGAGAACCTGCTCGACGGCGTCGAGGAGCCGAATCACGAGGTCCTGCAGGTGATGCTGGCCCAGTCCGAGCGACTGGGCCGCCTCGTGGAGCAGCTGCTCGACCTCTCGAAGCTCGAGTCGGGTGAAGTGCCGCTGCGCCGCGAAGAGGTCTCGTTAGGCCCGCTGGTGACGCAGGTGATGTCGGAGATCGAGGTCGCGAGTGCCGATCGCGACGTCGACGTTCGCAGCGATCTGGCCGAGGATCTTCCCCCGATCGAGGCCGATCCCGAGCGTGTGCACCAGGTGATCTTCAACCTCGTCGACAACGCCGTGAGGTTCACCCCCGAGGGTGGCGAGGTTCGGATCGAGGCGCACCGGCACAACGGGTCGGTCGAGGTGAGCGTGGCCGACACCGGGGTGGGCATCCCCCCCGAGGCGCTGCCCCGTCTCTTCGAGCGCTTCTACCGCGTCGACCCTGCGCGAGCTCGCGAAGACGGCGGCACCGGTATCGGCCTCGCGATCGCGCGATCCGTCGTGGAGGCCCATGGCGGCACGATCCGTGCCGAGAGCGAGCCGGGCCACGGCAGCACCTTCACCTTCGATCTGCCGGTCGCTCGTCCGGCGGCACCCGCTGGCACGAACAGGAGGGATCCGTGAAGTCCGTCACCACCACCGTCACGTTCTCCGCCCCCGAGCGGTACGCGTTCCTCGACCTCACCGACGACCTGCGCCGGGCGGTCAAGGATTCCGGCGTGACCGACGGCGCGGCGATCGCCTTCTGTGCGCACACGACGTGCGCCCTGCTGATCAACGAGTGGGAGGACGGGGCGATGGCCGACTTCCGTCGCCACCTCACCGACCTCGTGCCGCACGAGGGCGTCTACTACCAGCACGACGACTTCGCCGTCCGCACGCAGAACATGAACCCCGACGAGCGCGAGAACGGACATGCGCACGTGAAGGCGATGCTGCTCTCCGCGACGTCGCACGCGATCCCCGTGGTCGCCGGCGAGCCCGCCTTCGGCACGTGGCAGCGGCTGATCCTCTTCGAGATGGACGAGCCCAAGGACCGGACGATCACGTTCCAGGTGTTCGGCGGCTGATCGCGGCCCGACGGAACGCAGGAGCCTGGGAGACTGACGGACGTGGGCATCGAGCGCAGGAAGAGCCGGCAGATCGACCTCGGCGGCGTCGCGATCGGCGGCGACGCGCCGGTGTCACTCCAGTCGATGACCACGACGAAGACCGCCGACATCGACGCCACGCTGCAGCAGATCGCCTCGCTCGTCGCGGCGGGCGTCGACATCGTACGCGTCGCGGTGCCGCACTGGGAGGACGCGGAGGCGCTCGTGGCCATCGCGGCGAAGTCCACCGTGCCGGTCGTCGCCGACATCCACTTCCAGTGGAAGTACGCGATGGCCGCGTTGGAGGCCGGCATCCAGGGATTGCGCATCAACCCCGGCAACATCAAGTACCAGGACAAGGTGCGACTGATCGCGCGCGAGGCGAAGGATCGCGGCGTGCCGATCCGCATCGGGGTGAACGCCGGGTCGCTCGAGCCAGAGCTGCTCTCGAAGTACGGGAAGCCCACCCCGGAGGCGTTGGTCGAGAGCGCTCTGAACGAGGCGCGCATCCTCGAGGACGAGGACTTCCTCGACATCAAGATCAGCGTGAAGCACTCGAACCCGCTGGTGATGATCGAGAGCTACCGGCAGCTCGCCGAGGCGTGTGACTACCCCCTGCACCTCGGGGTGACCGAGGCGGGCCCGATGCCGCTCGGCGGCGTGAAGAGCGCGGTGGGCATCGGCGCGCTGCTCGCCGAGGGCATCGGCGACACGATCCGCGTCTCGCTCACCGACGATCCGGTCGACGAGGTCAAGGTCGGCACGTCGATCCTGCGGTCGCTGGGGCTCCGCACACGCGGGCTGGACCTCGTCGCGTGCCCGTCGTGCGGTCGGGCCGAAGTGAACGTGCTCGAGCTCACGCAGAAGGTGAACGCTGCGATCGAGAACGAGCGGTTCACCGTGCCGATGCGCGTCGCGGTGATGGGATGCGTCGTGAACGGACCGGGGGAGGCCCGTGAGGCCGATGTCGGTATCGCCAGCGGCAACGGCCTCGGATTCATCATCCGCCAGGGTGAGGTCGTGTCCAAGGTGCCCGAGGACGAGCTCGTCGACGCACTGCTCGCCGAGGCTCGTTCGGTCGCAGCGGAGAAGATCGCCGCCGGCGATGACACGACCGATCCTGCCTCGGGATAGGGGCGAGCCCCGGGCTCGATTCGGCCACCGTCCGCGGCCGATACACGCACCATGAAGGCATCCCGAGCGAGTGCGGCCGCCGCCGTCGCGACGGCCATCCTCGTCGCGATCGTCGTGCCGTCGTCGTCGGCGGCCCCGGTCGGTCGGGGGCCGGTTCCGGGGACCACGTGTGAGGTCTTCCCGGCCGACAACGTGTGGCGACTCGACGTCTCAGCCCTGCCGAAGCATCCGAAGAGCGCGGTCTGGAAGCGCTCGAGCCACGCCGGCTCGACCGATCTGCATCCCGACTTCGGCCCGCCCGTCTACGGGATCCCATACGACGTGGTCGGTGCGGCGCACGACGACGTGAGCGTCGACTTCCGCTACGACGACGAGAGCGACGCCGGTCCCTACCCCTTCGGGCCCGACACCACGGTCGAGGGTGGTTCGGACCGGCACGCCCTGATGGTCGACGAGGACACCTGCACCCTCTATGAGCTCTTCGATGCCCGGTGGAACGGCGGCGACCCGGCGGCCGGCAGCGGCGCGATCTTCGATCTCGGCTCGAACGCCCTGAGGCCGGCGGGGTGGACGAGCGCCGACGCGGCCGGGCTGCCGATCTTCCCGGGGCTCGTGCGATGGGACGAGGTGCAG